>Ga0335081_10019034_pt1 | contig 11100 bp, 5 predicted proteins | sample Lox_Sample_35_FD_206713 | JGI IMG/M metagenome (GOLD analysis project Ga0335081, IMG submission 206713) | Soil microbial communities from Loxahatchee National Wildlife Refuge, Florida, United States - Lox_Sample_3.5 | ecosystem: Environmental > Terrestrial > Soil > Wetlands | place: USA: Florida...
AAGTGGGGCCGGTCATGGTATATCCGGAACCCGCGGCGCAGCGGGTTATGCTGGCCTGTGCCACCATTTCAATACAAACACCAGGCCTCGGACCCGGTAGTGGCACGGTAGGCGTTCCCAAGTTGTCAGCAAAATACACTTACGATTACGATAATATTACCACCGGAAGCTATCTCAAGCCGCATTTGTCGGCACACTTGATGGGTCGCATTCCCGCCGGCGGCAACGTCGGAATGCTCGATGGCCATGTCGAATGGCGAAAATTTGCGGATATGACCTTCCGGGGCTACGGCGGAGTCGGGGGTGGGCAAGACAATGGCACCTGCCCGGTTTATTGGTGGTAAGCGGTGCGCCGCTTGATGGTTAGCTTCAGATTTCTTCCTGTTGGCCGTTTCCCAACCGGTTAGAGTTGGCCCAGATTGTCGCCAACTGGAGCGGATCAATGACTGCCGTGGCTGTCAGGTTGGATCGGTAGGGCGGCGGTGCTCCGCCGCCGGGGCCGCGCGGCCTGACCGTCTATCCGGCTACAGTTTTTGTAACACCGTTCTAACCTTCCCTTGGACTCCCTTTTCATATCCTCCGCTCTATCAGGCAGACGCAACTATTAATTTCAACCGAACGCAGAGGAAAACATTGCTTTGCAGCCTGTGCCAGATTTGTGCATTATGGTTCGGCTTGACCACTGACGACGCATTCTCCGCGAGGGCGTGTTGTTGGTCCGCCTGAGTGTTACAACTGAAGGTATGTTGGAGACCCGCGAAGAACTGACGGACATAACGATCCACAGCGCCCGGACCCGCATGACGGGGGTAAAAGCGGTGAATGTGGAGTCGCGCCCGTGGATCGCCAATTTTCCCGCCTGTCAAACGCTGAACCAGTATTACATGGTCCACGTAGGCATTCAAGAGACAGTGGCGCCGACGCGGATTGTGCGGACCAAGCAGACCAGCACGTACTTTCTTACGTGTTTTGGCGGGCGGGGAAAGGTGCTGATTGACGGGCGCTGGCGCATCTGCCGCGAAGGCTATGCCTGCCTCCTGCCGGCCCATACCTTGAATGCCTTTGAGGCAATTCCCGGTTCACGCTGGAACTTCTGCTGGGTTTGTTATCAACGCCCAGCCGGACAACGGCCGATTGCGGATGTGACTTCTCCGGTCATGGCGCGATTTGATCCGTTGCCGTTACGCTCGGCCATTCAAGGGCTGATGTACGAATGCAATGGGCCAGGACAACCCACGCTCATCCAGGAGTGGACTGATTTGATTCATGCCTACGTGCTGCGCTTTGCCCAGCCGACGGAACAACCCGACCAGTTGCGGCTGCTTTGGGAGCGGGTCGCTTCGCATCTGGCGGACGACTGGACCCTGACCCGGCTGGCCCGCGAGGCCGGGTACAGCAACGAACACTTACGCCGACTCTGCCGCCGGCAACTGGGGCGAAGTCCCGTGCACCAGGTGGTCTATCTGCGGATGCGACGGGCAGCCGAATTGCTGGCCACCACCGAGCAGACCATCGAGTCCATTTCGCATGAGGTGGGTTACGGCAATCCTTTCGTCTTCTCGAACGCGTTCACGCGCTGGATTGGCTGGCGCCCGTCGGAGTATCGCCGAAAGAAACTCAGCACCGCATCGAAATAACCGGATCGATGATTCCCCGGATCACCGCTTCACGCCCGTTTCAAGGAAAGCGCAGACGGTAGAACGTGTTGCCGGCGGACGGGTCAATGGGAATACTCATGACATTGGTTGCCGTCGAGCCTGCCACATCCACCCAGTTCGTGCTTAACCCTGCAGAAGGAGGATTGGTTTGGGATTGGAGGCGCCAGGCGACGTTGCTCGGCCAGGACAACTGCACCGCGCCGGAATGCAATTGCACATTGATGACCGGCGCGGTGAGGGCATTGACGCTAACCGCGCTCACCGTCTGCACTTGCCCGTCGTTGGCCGCGAGCTGGAGCAAATAGATGCCGGGCACGGAAAAACCGGCCGTGGTGGAAAGTGCACTGGAGTTGGCGAAGGTGACTGTACCGGGACCGCTAAGCTCGCTCCAAGTGGTCGTGACCGCAGCGGGTGGATTCGGTTTCCCATCATCACTGACTATGCCGGCCAGGGTGGCGAGCGCGGGCCAGGCGATGGTCTGGTTGCGGCCGGCATTGACGACCGGCGCCACGTTGGCCACCGGCAGGGACGCTAGTGCCAGCACCTCGGCGTCGCTCAAAAGCCGGTTGTAAATCCGCAAATCGTCAATCGGCCCGCTCCAGGCCCGATCCAACGCGGCCCGGTTGCCAATGTAAGCGGTGCCGGTCAGGGGTGGCGCAGCGCCCGAGGGCATGGTCAGCGCGACGGTAGTCCGCCGGGCGCCGTTCACGTAGAAAATCGGCAAATTTGCGAGGTTGCTGCGGTCGTAACTTACCGCCACGTGGTACCACGAGCCAAGACTGATGGTTCCGCCGCCAGAATCAAAATCGCCGTTGACGCCATCTTCCGTGGCGAAACCCACACTGTTCACATCGGAACTGCCGAAGCGGAAAAAGAAGCGATACGCCGGCGCATCCAGAATGCGCGGGAACTGGCTGTTGCCCTGGGCGTCGGCACGCACCCACGCGGCCACGGTGACCTGGTTGGTGTCTTGCGCGGTATAAGTTGCCCGGCTCGTGGTGCCGTTGCACTGGAGCGCATTCGAAAAATAGCCGTTGGTGAAACCGGCGTTGACGAGCGAGGCATTGCGACCATTACCGGACGAATCGAAGGCCGTCGAACCGCCGGTTTCATCCATTTTCCACCAGGCCAACAATCCGTTGGTGACGCCGGAATTAGGGTTCACTACCACGGTCAATCCCGCGCTCACTGCGATTCCGTTGCTGACGACCACACTCAAGCCATACACGCCTTCGGCACTGAACCGCGCCGTGGTCGCGGCGGCATTGCTGTTGCCGAAGGTGATGGTGCCGGGGCCGCTGGTTTGAATCCAAAGGGGCGGGCTCGTCCCCGTCCCGGTCGGAATGGCCGCAGCCAGTTGCAAGGTGTCATTGGTGCTGTTGAGATAGACGATGGGCACGGCGGGATTGGTGATGGAAAGAGCAATCGGTCCGAGCCAGAACAGCGAATCCGTCACCTGGATGCCGCCCTGGGTGCCGACGGCGAGCACGGAGTTGGAGCCGGGCGCGAGCGTCGCTGGCCAGGTGAAAACGCAATTGGTGCCGACACGGGCGCCTTGTGAAATCCCGTTGAGGAACAATTCCACCGAATCGCAATTGGCATAGACCTTGGCAGTGATGGCGTTGGTCAGCCGGTTTGTGTAGGTGTGACCGGTGATATAGACCATCGGGTTGGTGGTCCAGTTCGCCTTGTAAAAATAAAATGCGTCCTTGCGGACCAGACGATCATAAGTCACCAGCCCCTTGTCGTTGCGCCCGGGTGTGTCGCCTTCGTTGCGGCTGTCCACGGCGAAATTGAACAGGTTCCAAACGAATTTGCACCAGAGGAACGGGCGCGCCTTCATTTGTGCCCAATTGGTCTCGTGAACCAGGTTCTGCCATTCTTCCGGGTGAAACGGGGCGCCCGAGGTGCCGGGTTTGTTGACCGGATCCTCACTGTGCTGATAAATGCTCGCGCCGGCGCCATACTCGCTGATGCCGATGCAATTGGTCGGATGCGCGGCATGAATCGCGTCCGCCCACGCGGCGATGCCGTTCAGCGGATCTTCATACCAGCCAAAATATTCGTTGAACCCGGCAAGTTGCGGATACCAGGAATTCGCATCGCCATTGCTGGCCAGGGTCGCGGCCGTCGAAGGCCGGGTGGGGTCTTCCTGGGCTTCGAGTTGGACCAGTTGATTGACGAGGTTGGTGGGCGAGGTGTTCACGTTCAGCGTCAATTCATTATACATCCCCCAACAGACGACCGCCGGGTGGTTGTAATTCTGTCGAATCAGTTCGCGCAACTGCTGCTTGGCGTTGTTGTAAAAGGCCGTGGTTTCGGTGGTGCTGTTAACCAGCGGAATTTCACTCCAGAGGATGATGCCGTCCTGGTCGGCCAATTCGTATTCGTATTCGTTGTGCTGGTAGTGACACATTCGTATTGCGGTGACGCCGAGTTCCTTGAGGAACATGAAATTGGTCGCCCGCTGCGCATTGGTGAGCGCCCAGCCGCAATTGAGCCAGTCCTGGTGCATGCTGACGCCGTGCAAGTCGTAGTAGTGGCCGTTCAGGAAAAAGCCGTTCGTCGGATCCACGCTGAACCAGCGGAAGCCGAGCGGCTGGCCCACCAGATCCGTGAGATTGGTGCCGCTGTAAATTTCCACGAACGCGTGATAGAGATACGGATCGGGGAGGCCGTTCCACAAATGCGGATTCGCAATCACCGTGCTGGCCACGATGTTGGAAAGTGAAGCCGCCGGCAGCACAACCACATTGGTGAGCGTGGCGACGATGTTGGTGGCCGCGTCGGTAATGACAGCGCGGACGGTGACGTTCGCGGAAGTCGGGGTGGCATTCGATATCAGGGTCGTGACCTGGAGATTCGCGGAATTGGAACTGACGTTGGTCGGCTTGAGGTAAACCCCCGGGGAACCGTAATCCAGCGGCGAAATCTGGAGTGAATCCGTCGCCAGCAAATGCACGTCGCGATAAAGGCCGCCGAAGAAGGTGAAATCGGCCGAGAGCGGCGGGACACTGGCGTTGGAAGCATTGTTCACCTTGACGGCGATGACATTGTCGGCGCCGACGTTGAGCCAGGGCGTGACATCGAAGACGAATGCCGCGAATCCGCCCTGGTGTTCTCCCACCAGATTGCCGTTCACATAAACGTCCGAAACGATATTGGCGCCGTCGAACTTGAGAAAGAACTCGCGATTGGTCTCGCCCGCGTCCACGGTGTAATGGGTGCGGTACCAGCCGATGCCCCGGTAGTAATTATTGCCGCCGTCCTGTCCATCGAGGTTATTCCACGTGTGCGGCAAGTTGAGGTTGGTCCAGGTGGAATCATCGAAGCCATTGGTCTGGGCACCGGTAACGTCCTGCCGGATGAATCGCCAGCCGGCGTCCAGGTTGATGTCTTCGCGGTGACTGACGGGTGGAGTGTAAATCTGGGCAGGCGCGACCCGCGCCGCTCCGAACGCGAGCAGCCCAATGACCAGCGCTCTTTCAAAACAGGACGCAATGAGCGAACGCGGATGAAATGTTTGCCTGGGTTTAATGAGGTTCATGGAACACGGATTTCGTAAAACTGTTGCGGGGCCTGCAAATTAATCGTGTTGGTGAAAATGAAGCCGCCGGAACCATCGAAGTTGCCGGCGCCGTCGAGCGTCCACCCTCCCGGCGGCGTGAGGAGATTCGTCGCGGACAACACGGAGTAATTGTATCCAGCCGCGCCGCCGTAACCGCTCAGCGTCAGGTTTGTTCCGCTCACCGTGACCCGGGCGACCTGCAGATGGACCGTTCCCAGCGCCACCGCCAGCGTGCCGTTTACGGGAAGATTGTTCGTATTCCAAATCAAGCCGGCTCCGGGTGTTGCCGGTGAAATGTTCGTGAAAGTTACCTGGTAACTGGCCGCGGAAAAAATCTTAAAACTGTCGCCTGCCGTCACGATGCCCGAACCGATATTGGTCACCATCAAGGTTCCGCCCGTGACCAGCGTGGTGACGCCTTTAATATTGTCGTTGGTCACGGTTGACCCGCTTTTACTGAGCTTGATCAACGTGGTACCAATATTGGTCAAAACGTTGTTGATGGTCAAGGTCCCGATGGCGCCGTTGCCCGGGGCCAGCGTGCCGCCGGGGGATATCGTCACCGGCCCGGCAATGGTGCCGGTGCCGCCGAGGGTTCCGGCCGTCACGTTCACACGGCCAATCGCCAGGCTGCCGTTGACTTGCAGCGTGCCGCCGTTCACCGTGGTTCCATTGGTGTAAGTGTTGAGTGCGGCAAGGGTCAATGTGCCCGCGCCGCTTTTGACCAGCCCGACCGGCGCAGCGGTGGTGGATTTGAGAATGGCGCCCGACACGGTTACGTCGCCGTCGCCAGAAAAAGTAAAATAACGCGCCGCCGTCAGCGTGCCGACGTATTGCACCGGGGCGGTGACAAGCAACCGCGAGCCGGCGTCAGACTGATAAATGACGTTGGTGCCGCCGGCCTGCACGAAATTAGTGCCGGAGAGCGTGTTGGTGCCGGCCAGATTTTCAAACGTCGGCGTGGTGTCATTGTTACGGCAGGCCGTGGAAAAGTTCTGGGTTACAGTAATGCCGCCGTTGGAACCGTCCAGTTGCAGACTGCCAACCGCATCGGAGCCGGAATTATTGCGAAAGTTGATGGGCGACGCGACATTTGCCAGCGCGGCGCTGGAGGTGATGCGCACGACGCCATCGTTGGCCGAAGTGCTGCCGGAATCCAGATTCAGCGTGCCGGACAATGGATTGCCGGCATTGAGAACGAGCGTTCCTGGACCGCTTTTGGTGAAGCCACTGGTCCCAGCCAGGGAAACAGAGAGGGTGGCGGTGTTTTGATTTACGGCGATGACAGGGGCGCCGGCGGAGAGAGTCAAAACCGAACCGCCACTCGAATTCAAGGTCCAGTTTTGATCGCCAAGAATGTCGCCGAACCTGAGCGAACCGATGATTCGCGGGGTGTCCAGGGTAACCGTTCGATCAGCAGTAATGTCGAGCGTGCTGAAATCCGCGGTGTTACCCGCACCATCGGCGGGCACACCGCCGGACCATTTGTTCGTGTCGCTCCAAAGTCCATCGGCATCCGCGATCCAGGTGCCGCTGGCGGCATTGGTTTGCACAATCTTCGTGGTAAACAGGCCGACGATTGCGGTGTTGAAGGAAGTGTAGCTGGTGTAGGTCCCGCGGAACCACAACACGCACGGTTCACCGCCGAAACGTCGCGGAATGTACGGCCGCAGATTGTCCACCGTTGAATTGCCCGTGATCGCCTGCCAGGTGAACGTCAGCCCCCCGTCGGCGGTGACGCCTTTCCAGATCTGGTAATTGGCGCCCAAGGGAACGTTCGTGGTGGTGGTCAGATCGAACGGATTGGCCGCATCCGTGGAGATGTAAATCGTATTCGGGTCCAACGGATCGAGGCATATCCCGCCGCCATAATCGGGCTGGCCGTTATACAGCGGCCGTCCGGCTTGGGCGATGAACTGCTTCTGCCAGTTCGTGCCCGTCCAGCGGGCGTAGTAATAATAAATCCGGGCATCCGACCAGCTCGTGCCGGTGACGTTGTCCACCTTGACCTGGAAGACGCAAAAGGGCGCGCCATTGGTTTGATAGGCAATCTCCCAACACCACGCCCGGCCCGTGGGGATCCATTCGTTCGGATCAGACTGGGCGGCATCGCTGTATTGATAAATCACCGAGCCGCGTTCGCCCGAATCGTGCAGGATGGGCAGGTTGGCATAGCTTTTCACGAACGTGCCGTCGGTCTGGTAAAAAGCGCCGTTCTGATAGTAAAGGTCGTAAAGCGACGTAGGGTCGTTGTCCGGGTGGGCATCGGTGTAAAGGAAATCAATGCGCTGGTTGTAATCGGAGCAGTATTTGACGTAAGGCCGCGTACTGCCCGTGCCGGTCTGGATCAGAATTTCCGGCGTGGACCAGGTCGCGCCGCCGTTGGTCGAGGTGAAAACGGTCGGGTTGTAATTCAGGTTGCGGCAGAAATCATAAACGCGGCCGTTCTCGGAAGAAAGCTGGAACGGATTCGCATAGGTCATGCTCGCGCCGGTCGCGGCAATCCTCTGCTCCGCCCCCCAGTCCACAGCCGTGACGGGGTTCGTGCCGGTCGAAAGCCGATACGCAAAATACTGGTCGCTTTGATGGCGCGAATAAATCGCCAGCATGGTGCCATCCTGCTTGACCAGCAAACCGGGAACATCGTGGTCGTCCGTCTGGGTAAAGACGCCGATCCACAAATCGGTGACGTCGCCGGTCTGCAAATTCAGCGCGCTCAGGACGGTCTTGCCGTCCGCCGCGCGGTCGTAACCAAAATACAGAATGCCGTTGTGGAACAGCGCGCGCGGATCGTTGAACCATGTCCAGGCGCCGTCATTGGCCAGCACCGCGAAATTCGTTTGAGCGGGAGATGGTGGGGCGGCGCACACCACGATGAGACCCAGCCATCCGGCGCGAATTAGTTTTTGCATCGTCGTATTCATCTTGATTGGCAGGCGCAACAACCGGCAGGGTCAGCGGGCGTCCGGGATGGCATGGTCGGGAGGCAGCGATACCCCGGACCAGAGGAGCTGCGATGTCCAGCGTGCCGCGGGTGCGCTCCAGAATTCATCAGCCGAGGACAGGCCGAGCGGCAGCAGGGCGGCGGCGCAGAGATAGAGACTGCCGGTGGAAATATAATCCTCGGCCAACGACGGTTGATGCCCGCAGAAACCGATCCGCAACCAGCCCTGGTCGTCGAATGTGCCCGGTGCCTCGATCATTTTGCGGATGACGGCGGTCATGGCGCAGCGAACCTGCGCGGGTTTCACGGGTTCGGGCAATGCACGCATCAACGTCATTTGAGCGAGGGCGTGCAAAGCGCCAAACCGGTAAGTGGTCGAGCGGCCGATGGAGGGAAACGTCCCATCCGGCGCGACAAGCCGCTCGAGCATCTCCGCATAGCGCCGCGCCCGGTGCAATTCCTTCCGATAAACCGGTTCAAATGCGGGACTCTTCTGTTGCAACACCGCCAGCACATCCACCAGCATGGGATGGATGACGAAACTGTTGTAATAATCGAAGTGGAAAAACTCGCCGTCGCCGTAAGCGCCATCCCCGGCGTACCAGCCGAGCATCCGGCGCACACAACCTTCCTGCCGGTCGGCGACGGTTTTCTCACCCATCGTGTACAGCGCGGCCTCAATTGTCGCGGCGAACATCACCCAGTTGCTGTCCGTGGGCGTGGCGATCGCGCGCGAGGATTTGAGTGCGTCAATGACCTGGTGGCGCACGCGTGTTTCGAGGGGCTGCCATAACACCGCCGGCGCGCGCAGGATGCCTTCCGCCAGAAAGGCCGCGTCCACCAGCGGCTGGCGGCCTTCGTGGAAATTCATGAAGTCCGGGGAGACTGGGTCCGTTGCGGCCTCCAGCGCCGCTTGCGACCATTCGATAAATTTCTGCCGCCGCCGGGATTCGGACTCGTCCAGACCCGGGGCCGCCAGCCAGGGTGCGATGCCGGCGAGCAGGCGGCCAAACGCTTCGAGATGGGTAAATCGCGCGCGCGCGGCAGGATTGGCCGCCTCGACGGGCATCACCTTCTTCAATTCGCGCCGCGCCAGATTTTCGAGGACGGGCGTGGCGATTCGCTCCGTCACTCCGAGCCAATAGCTGTGGTCATCAGTTTTGTCGCCGACGGCTGCCAGGGTTTGCGCGACGGAATTCGCGGCGGGCGCGCCGGCCATGCCCGCCACGCTCAGAGCAGCCACGACTTTAAGAAATCCTCGCCGGTTTTCCATGAACTTAATCTCGGATCGCCTGAGACAACCGGGCCAAGCGCTGGCGGATGACCGGCTGAAAACTGATGAACACGCTTGGGTATGGTTCTATGGCAGATTCCCGCACAATTACTATTTCATTTCAAACCCGGCAACAACGCCATCAAAGTGGGATTAAAATCGGTGGTGTCTTGATACCAATACACATACGCCACTGGCCCAATCGCGCTGGCCCAACTTTCAAAGTGACGCATTTCTATAAAATTGTACCACCTCGCCGAGCCATCAACGAATACTTCGTTACCACCGGCCGGTGCGCTGCCGGAAGGATGCGGTGGTATATTTGCGTAAATCCAGTAGCGCGAGTCGGTGCGAGCGACCGCTTGTGAAGCCCAGGCCATGCCGCCGCTCGCACCGTTAATCTTGATGTTCGCATCGGCCGAAATGGCCCAGTACGGTTTGGAATTACTGAGTTTTACCGGACTGTAGCCTGGAGCAATGGAAAAAGTTGTATTGGGATTGCCGCCGGGAGAAGGAAACCAATTGGTCATGCCACCGAAATAGCAGTAGCCGATAATCCACTGATCATAGGTGGCATCATAACCCGGAAGGCCTTCCGCGCGGTTGGGGCAGGTCCAGACACTGGGGCCATTGGTTGCCTCAATCGGCATGCTGAATGTGCTGGTCACGGCCGCCTCCGGCGGATTAATCGCATTAGGCACGCCATTGGCGCCTGAAGTGCGCACTTTCATGAACATGTCCTCGTAATCGCCGGCGTACATGATGCTGCCGCTGCCAATCTGTTTCAGGTTGGCCAGACATTGAGTTCGTTTGGCCTTTTCTTTCGCCCTCGCCAGTGCCGGCAACAGGATGGCCGCCAGAATGGCGATGATCGCAATCACCACCAGCAGTTCGATTAGCGTGAATCCACGCCCGCTCGTTTCCCTTCGCTTCATCTATTCTAATTTTAATCGCTTTCCGCTCTTTTATCAATCGAGGAGCCGGCCAGCCCCGCCGGCTCCTCCCCACTTGGACCGCCACTGGTTTCCCCTCAGTGGCGCAGCCGATAGAACACCGCCGGGTTCGTCGGATTGATCGTGCTCACATTCGTGTTGCTCGCCCCGCTCCCGGCCACGTCCACCCAGTTGCTCGACAGACCCACACCCAACGCATTGGTCTGCGACTGCAGGATCCAGCCCGTGTGGTCCGACGGCCACGACAACGTCAACGTGCCGCCGCTCACCCTGGCCGTGATATTCGTCGGATTGTTGGCCACACCCACCACCACGCTTAATACCCCGTTGGCGAAGCTGTAGGCCAGACCAGGACCCGGCGAACCGACGATGCTGCTAAAGTTGCTCGCCGAGGCCCCCGGACTGAACAACGTGAAGGTGTCGTTGGTGGTCAGCGTGCCGGCCAGGTTGGTCACCGTCAGCGTGCCGCCGTAGATGACACTGCTCTGGCCGTTGAACAGGTCATGCGTGCCGCCGGTCTTGCTGATTTTGACGACGGCGTTGCCTGACAAGGTGAGCGGGCTGCTCAGATTGAGGGTGCCGATAGTGTTGGTGGTGCCGGCTTCAATGGCGCCGCCGGGTTGGACGGTGACTGGACCGGCGATGGTGCCGCTGCCGACCAGCAGACCGCCGGACACGGTCACAGTGTTGGTGCAAATGCTGCC
>Ga0335081_10019036_pt1 | contig 11099 bp, 11 predicted proteins | sample Lox_Sample_35_FD_206713 | JGI IMG/M metagenome (GOLD analysis project Ga0335081, IMG submission 206713) | Soil microbial communities from Loxahatchee National Wildlife Refuge, Florida, United States - Lox_Sample_3.5 | ecosystem: Environmental > Terrestrial > Soil > Wetlands | place: USA...
GGAGCCAACCTCAACCAGGTAACGGGCGACGTTACGACCCTCAACCCCGCCACCGTGCTTACTGCAGGTGATGTGGTGACAGCGACCCGCGGCGCAGGCAGACTTAGCACAACTTACACGGCGGGCGCCGGGGCAACCGTGGGTGACCTGGTGCAGGCCATCAACTCGGGCGTTTCCAGCGCGACCATTAGCGTCGGTGGCACCGACACGGTGCACAGCGGCTATCAGAGCGCTCTCGTGGGCGGAGCCCTGCAAGTCGTGGATCTTCAAAGCAACAATAACATTGCCGTGTCCGAAACAGGCCAGGCCGTAGTCAGCTCGGGGGCGCCCTTTACCCCCAACGCTGCCGCCACCTCAACGCTTCAGGACCTGATCAATGCCATCAACGGCGATGCCACGGTCGGCGCCAAGGCCGCGCTGGTCGGCGGCAAGCTCGAGATCACCGACCCGCAGAACCGGGGGAACCTTGCGGTTACCACAACCGACACGTTGCTCGGCGCCTCCCTAGCCGGCGCCCCAACAGCTTTCGCTACGCCGAATGTTTCTACCGGCCAGACCCCGACGCAGTATTACTCAAATATCGTCTTTGCCGTAGGGAACGAGGTGGCCAACGCAACCGCGGAGCTGAGTGCCTCACAACTGGTTTTGCAGCAGCTTCAGGACCAGCGGGGCACTATTTCCGGAGTTTCGCTCGATGAAGAAGCCGCCAACATGGTGCTCTATCAGCGGGCCTATGACGCGGCCGCACAAACAGTGACTACCGTCAACGACATGCTCTATACCGTCATCAACATGGGGACATTAACGGGATGAGCGCCACGCGAATCAATCCTTACCCGATGCCGGATCTGCTGGCCGCGCTGGAGCAGTTGCAGCAGCAGCAGAACCGGTCAACCCTCGAACTGGCCACCGGCAGCACCATCAACAAACCCTCCGACGATCCCGCCGGGGCGGCGCTTCTCGTTCAGATTTTCGACCAGAGCAGCCAGGTGGATTCTTTCCAAAAAAGCATGAGCAGCATCTCCGGACAGTTGCAAACCGCCGACTCGACACTCAACTCGGTCACTACCGCGCTGCAACGGGCCATCAGCCTGGGAGTGGAAGGGGCAAATGGAACGCTTTCGGATTCAGACCGTGCGGATATTAGAACTGAACTGACTGGAATCCAGGCCCAACTTGTCAGTCTGGCCAACACTTCGTATCAGGGCCAGTTCATTTTCGCGGGCACTGCACAAGTGCAGCCTTTCGTCACCGATTCCCAAGCTCCTTCGGGAGTGCGGTACGCGGGCAACTCAGGCGTGAATACGGTCGCGATCGGCAACAACTATCAACTGCAGGTGAATCTGCCGGGCTCCCAGGTTTTCAACGGCCCAGGAGCCGATGTGTTCCAGTCGATCAACGACTTGATTACCTCTCTGCAAACCAATTCTGGAATTGGGGGAGCGGTAACCGAAGTCGGCAGTGCGTTCAACTATGTAACGGACCAGCGCGTGTTTTATGGGAACGCAGTCAACCAGATCGCGGCGCAGCAAGCCTTTCTCAGTACCGAAAAGTTGAACCTTAGTTCCCAGGAAAATACCGTGCAGGGCGCCGATCTTGCGGCCGTGGCCACCCGGCTGGCCAGTAATCAGACGGCCCAATCCGCGGCGCTGGCCGCCATTGGCAGGATTTCGCAGACCAGTCTGTTTGACTACTTGAAGTGACGCGGTTGGGGTTCCCGAGGTTCACAGGGTTTTCTTGCTGGCCCGCACCCAGGCGGCGGCGCCTTCCAAATGGACCCGGGCGTGTTCCAGGCGGGCTTTTTCTGTGAGCAGCGTTCCCTGGATACGGGGCAAGACCTGGCCTAAGCTCTCCAGGTTTCGTTTGTATCCCATGATTTCCATTTCTAAATCCGCATCGTGGAGATCACGGGGAAGCTCATGCAACCGTTTGCTGGCAAGCGCCATACTCTCCAGCACTCCTCCCAACACCTCCGCATCAATCGCGGCTGGCACACTGGCAAAGGGAGGTATCCGAGCAACCAGGCTCCGCACTTTCTCGCTGGCGCAGTGGATATCTTCAATCGCCGTGGAGGGCATCAAGCCTCTTGAGTTTTAGCCAGTGCAGCAAGTATGGAGTGCGGCGGGAGTCATTGCGTGAACGTTGGCGGCGAATTTCCCGCCCCCTCCCGCTCAACTTCGACCCAGGCTTGACGGACTTCCAGCAACCAGGAAATCTGTTCTTCCAGGACCTGCCGCGAAGCACTGCTTTGAGCCTCCAGCAGACCGGCACGCACACTGGTGTAGAAGCGCAGCAGATTACCAGCGACGGTGCCTCCCCGCCGCATGTCCAACGTACCTTGCAGCCAGCCCAGGACAGTGAGCGCATGATTGATTTCCCGGGTGCGCCGTTCCGTGTTGTTTTGCTCCAGCGCCTGCACCGCTCTCACCAGGTCTTGGATCATTTGCTCGTAGAGCTGGACGACCAGCCCCACCGGGCTTGCGCCTTGTGCTGCAACTACGCGGTAAGCAGTTCCCGGGTTCATTGGTCTAGAGTCCGGAGGTGAGGGTCGGGTTCAAGGAGACAGTTGCGCCCGAACTGGTCGTGGACGAGCCCAACGAACCCAACGTTTCGGTGATTTCCTGCAACAGCAGCGGGTACGCCTGGAGCGAGGCATTGACCGCGCTGTACTGCGCCGTCAACTGCGTTTGCTCGTCCGTCAGCTTGGTCTGAAAGTTGTTGATATTGTCAGTGAGATTCTGAATGGAAGTCTGGTTTTGTGCCAGGTCCACATTCAGCACACCCACAGTCGGATCGGTAAGGTTTGACAGGTCGGTATTGAAGTTGTTGGCAAAGCCCGTCTGCGTGGCATTCTGAAAGAAATTCTGGACCGCTGCCGGATTGGACGTCAGGACGTCGTTTAGCGTCTGGTTCGCGGCGTTCAGGCCCAGCGTGAGTGTGCCGTCGTTATTCGTATTGATGCCGAGCGATTCCAGATTTACGTATCCACTGTTGGTGGTTGCTCCTTTGCTGTCGGTCAAAGGAAGCGCGAAGGCGGCATCAGTCAAGAGGCTCGCCTGTAACGAACGCAGCGAGGGATCGCCGCCCAGCGGTCCTTCGCTGTTGGTCGCAGGATTGACTGTGTACTGCGTGCTGATATCGTTGATAACCGTGTTGTAAGCGGAAATGAAGTTGTTGACCGCCTGCGTAATTTGGTTTGGATCCACGCCCACGGTGAGCTCCACGGGTGTGTCCGGCGGAGCGCTGAGCAGGTTCAAGGTGACTCCAGCGATCGCTCCGGTCACGGTGTTGCTGGAACTGGTGATGGGCACGCCGTCGACGCTCAGCGACGCATTCGCTCCCCCTACCGGCGGATTGAAGTTCAGGGTGGTGGTATTGTTTGCGGCAATCGAAGGGTCGAGAGCCAATGCGCCCGGCGTGCCAGTGGCCTGACTGAACAGCGCCAGCCGCGAAAGGCTGCCGTCCTGCACCACGCTGGCGGTTACTCCCCAGCCCTGGGCGCTGCTCTGGGTATTGATATAGCTGGCAAGCGTTTTGAGAGTGTCGTTCTTGCCTGATGTGATTTGAATGTCATGGGTCGTGCCCGTGGCGCCTCCAATTTGCAGCTGGATGTCACCGTTGGAAGCTCCGCCCGGCAAAATCGAAGCGGTGGGATCGGCTACTCCATCGGTATAAAGTGCGCCCGTGGTCGCAAGGCTGCTCACGACGATCTGATGGGTACCGGCAACCGCGGAAGAGGTCGGAACGGTTGCGGTCAGAACCGAGGGCTGCGAGGAGTTCGCCACCTGCGTCGTGAAGACCCCCACCGGATCGGAGAGCGCCTGGACAGCTGTGGCCAAATGGCCGACGTCGTTGTTGATCGCTGTCAGCGCGATCGACTGGCTTTGCAGTGTCGCCTCTTGATTCTGCCACGCTGTTAGTGGGCCGCTCTGCTCAGTGATAATCTGCTGCACCACCGTACTGACGTCAATTCCCTGTCCCGAAAGGATGCTGGCCGGATTTAGACTAATGCCCATCGCGGTTGTCTCCTTGGCCGGCCGTCTGGGACGGGGGCTTGCGCTCCAGTTCCAGTGAAATCTGCTGCGCCAGGTCGAGCAGCTGTTGGGGTGGGACTTGCAACACTACGGCACCCTGCTGGTTCACGAACTGGTACACCACGATCTCACCCGGTGGTTCCAACTGCACTTTGACTTCATCTTGGGGACTGCCGGCCACTGCGCCGGCGTTTTGTGGCTGCTGGATTTCCCCTGTTGAACTGCTTCCCAGCGTGGGAGCAAGCGCCGCCTGCCGCGCACGCACCGCTCCCGATGGGACTTGAGGCTCAGTCGACGGTTGAAACACAGGTACCGAGCTAACATTCATGCCGAGCCACCCAGAGTGTGAGTCGGAAGGAGGCAGGCTCGACCGCCCCCTTCCGGGAAGAGCCTAATTATCCGAGCAGTTTCAGGACGAGCTGCTGTTGCTGGTTGGCCTGGGCTAGTGCGGCAATGCCGGTCTGCTCCAGGATGGAATACTTGGTGAGGCTGGCCACAGCCGCAGGGATATCGGCCGCAGTGATGGTGTTTTCCGCCGACGTCAGGTTCTGCACCTGACTGTTGATAACGTTGCTGGCGGCGGTGAGCCGGTTGACGCTCGCACCCAGCGTGCCACGTACGCTGGCAACGTTGGCGATGGCCGAACTGATCAGCGTGAGCGTATGTTGGGCATTGGTTTGTGTGGTGATGTCTGCTCCCGCCGCATTCAGGTTCACCGCGTTGCCGCCCGTGCCGTTGGTGATACCTCCAGTGGTCAAAGCTCCAATCTGCACTCCAATTTGGCTTGATCCAATCGCGGTCGCATCACTCAGAAAGATGTTAGTCGGAGCTGCGACGCTGGTGGAGCTGGGGCTGGTCAGAGTCCCGATCTCAGTCGCAGTATTGGTTGAGTCAACTTTAAGGTTGGCGCTGTTGTTGGGGTCGGTGACCACCAGGTTGCCATTGGCATTGAGGAAGGCGGTTAAGCCGGCCGCATCGGTCGTGGGATTGTTGATCGCGTTAAGCAGATCTGCAACCGTGGAACCGGCCGCGGTAAAGCTAAACTGCTTGCCACCCGCGTCGAAGGCAACGATTTCACCGTCCGTTAGCGCGGTGGTCGGCGTCAAAACGGTGTTGCCGACCAACTGGTTGAGGTTGGTAGTTGCCACCCCGGTGGTGTTTGGGGTGGTGAAGTTGGTGGGAGCATTGAAAACCGCGGCCCCAAGCAACGGATCCGTCGTGGTGACCGCGAGGTCGTTGCGATTCTGCGGGTCGGTGATTTGCAGGGCGCCGTTGACTAGCGCCGCTTTCGCACCGACGGTTGTGTCGTTGTTGATGGCGTTGATCACGTCCTGCAGCGTCGACGTGGCAGCAGCATTGGGGGTAAAGGCAGCGCCTGAACTGACCACGGTCTTGACCGTCTCGGCGACGCCCAGGTCGCTGTTCCCTTGAAGGTCTGTAATCTGCAGGGCCCCGCCGACAATCGCGGCCTGGTAGCCGCCGTGATTACCCGCGTCGGTACCGGCAACCGTAATGTTGGCGGTGGAGGCGCCGGTGTTGATAGCGGTGAGCAGTTCGCCTACGGTCGCCCCGGCACCCGCCGTGTAGGTCGTGGTAAGACCTCCCGCGCCTCTGGTCGACGTCACTACATCGGTAGCGGTAAGCACGGTAGTGGGTGTGAGGGTAGTGACGTCACCCGTCACTTCGTTCAGGTTTTGGCCACTGGTGGTGGCATTCGTGTAAGTGAAAGTGGTCCCGCCCGCGGTGACTGAAGTCTTGCCGCCTACGGTCAGCACATCGTTCGCATTCAGAGTACCCGCGGCCGCGGGGCTAGTTTGTGCGTTGAGATTGGGCGCCGAGCCATTCTGAAACACAGCCTGGCCGTTATAGGTGGTACTGCTGCCAACCCGGTTGATTTCCGAAAGGATGGACGAATATTCGGCCTGCAGCGCGAGACGTTGCGGGTCAGAGACCGTTCCGGTGGCTGATTCAGTGGCCAGTGTAACGGCGCGGTTGAGCAGGGTGGTGACCTGGGCGAGCGCGCCATCCGCCAGCTGCAGTTCGCCCACGCCGTTGTTCGCGTTGCTCACGGACTGGGTAAGGGCCGTGACGTTGGCCTGCAAGCCGTTGGCAATGGCCAGGCCGGCGGCGTCGTCCGCGCCGGTATTGATGCGCGATCCAGAAGAGAGTTGCTGCAGTGTGGTCTGCAGAGCATTGTTCGTGAGAGTGAGTTGGTTTTCGGCCGCCAACGACGGAATGTTGTTCAGAATGCCAAGTGGCATGGGATTCGCTCCTTATGGTTTGGTTGGTTCCGTGTTCTACTGCCCTGGAACCGCCTCCCCAGGAGCTCCCTGCGAAGGCCGTATCCCCGTTTTCACTTCCGGAACCTAGTTCGCGTTCAGCCCTTTCATCGGCAAATCACCAGGTTGCTTTAGCTGGTCTTTGCCGTCAGCCCTCGGCACCTCCGTAACGGGCCCGCAGAACCTCGCACCATAACTGATTTCTCATTTCAGACCGATAGACATCACTTAGGACCCGGCTGCAGGCTGAACGATTCGTGGGGGTCGAGGGAAGAGGGGCAGATGATTCAGCTCACTCGCTTAAACGGCAGTCCCCTGGTGGTCAACTCGGACCTGATCAAGTTTGTGGAGCAGGCTCCGGACACGGTTCTCACGCTGGTGAGCGGGGAAAAGGTGATCGTGCGGGAGAACGCCGAGGAAGTGCTCAACCGCATCCTGGAGTTTCGCCGTTCGGTTTTGCAAGGATTCCAACTTGCAGAGGACAAACCCAGAGTCACTTCTGTTACCGGCGCAAGTGAAGAAGTGTCCAATCAACAGGCCGAGGGCTAAGACGTGGATAAAGCCAGCTGGGCCGGCTTGCTTTTGGGAGTGGGCGGAATTCTGGGAGGATTGCTGATCGAGGGCGGCAACTTTTCCCAGGTGATGCAGCCCACCGCCGCCATGATTGTATTCGCCGGCACGCTCGGCGCCGTATTGATTCAGTACCCGCTTCCAGTCGTTTTCGAGGCGTTCGGCCGTTTGGTCCATGTGTTCATCGAGCCCAAACTGAACCCTGGAGACACGATTCACGAACTCCTGAAATACGCTCAGCAAGCCCGGCGAGAGGGAATCGTCTCGCTTGACCGGCATTTAGCCAGCGTCGAAGAACCTTTCCTAAAGCGCTCGTTGATGCTTGCCGTGGACGGCACCGAACCTCAGGAGCTGCGCAAGATGATGGATTTCGAGCTCGACAAAGAGGCCGAGCGCGAGGAACGAGTTCCCCAGGTCTTCGAATCCGCCGGGGGCTTCGCTCCAACCATCGGCATTCTTGGCGCGGTGTTAGGCCTGATTCAGGTCATGCAGCATTTGGACAAGATCGATGAAGTGGGCCGTGGCATCGCGGTAGCTTTTGTGGCCACAATTTACGGAGTGGGGTCGGCGAACTTGTTCTTTCTCCCTGCCGCGGGCAAGCTCAGGATTCGCATTCGCGAGGAACAATTGATCCGGGAAATGACCCTCGAAGGCGTGATCTCGATCCTGGAAGGCATTAACCCGCGGATGCTTGAGACCAAACTGCTGGGCTTTCTGGCCGACGTGCGCATGGAAGACACAGCACCAAGCAAAGCGGAGAGTGTGCCGTGAGCCGCAAGAAGCGGGGCCGGCCGCATATCAACCACGAGCGCTGGCTGGTTTCGTACGCCGACTTCGTGACCCTTCTGTTCGCCTTTTTCGTTGTCCTGTATTCCACGTCACAAGTGGATAAGAGAAAGGTTGGACAACTCGCGCTGGCCATTCAAGTGGCGTTCCAAAAGCTGGGGGTATTTCCGGCCTCCACCACACAAGTTCCGGTTGACGTCAAAGAACCGATGCCCTTCAGCACCGTGCAGGCCATCGAGAACGCGCAGCGGACGGCTGCGCTGGGCCGAATCGCTCCGCAGACTTCAGGCTCGCTCGCAGGTACCGAGGAAAACGGAGACCTGACGGTGTTACGGCAGGAGCTCGAACACGCCCTCGCCCCCGAGATTGCGAGAAGCGAAGTGGCGCTGCACACCGTCCCGGATGGGCTGGTCATCAGCTTGCGTGAGATTGGTTTCTTTGACACTGGCTCAGCATCCATCAAGGCGGGCTCACGTACCGCCTTCGACCAAATCGCTTCCCTCCTGGCCAAGCGTCAGTATCGTATCCGCATCGAAGGACACTCCGACGATGTGCCTATTCACAACAGCCAATTTTCTGACAACTGGGCGCTTTCGACGGCCCGCGCGACCGAACTGGTCCGCCTGCTGATGGTGAAGTACCAGTTCGCACCCCAAAAACTTTCGGCCGCCGGATACGCTCAATATCATCCCGTGGCCGACAATGCTACGGTCGAAGGCCGGGCTCAAAACCGGCGGGTGGACGTGGTGATCCTGGGAAAGTTCGCTCCGCTGGAGGAGCAGCCGGCCAGTCAGCCTCCTAACTAGCCCGACTCCTCAACCCGACTGGCGTCCAACCCATGTTCTTGCGACGCCCGCCTGTGATGGCGCAAGGAGCTGAATTCCCTGAGCCGAGAAGATGTTGCGTTAAAGTCCCCGCCCCCGGTGCCGATGGAAGTCGTTAGCGCCTCAGAAGGATCACGGCGACGCTCTGACTCCTTCTTCGAACGCAGAAGGAGCGGGCGCTGGGAAAGCATCAGCCGGGGTTCAAAACAGGAGGAAGCGGGAGGAAAACACGGTGGATACGCAGGCCAGCGTCGCGGGTACCCTCGAGGAGACGCAGATTTCTCACGACCGCAAGCAATCCTCCGATGAACTCCTTCAGGTAGTGGGTTTTCACATCGATCAGGAGGAGTTCGGGCTCGACATTCTTCGCGTGCAGGAGATCATTCGCGTGCAGCGCCTCACCCGCGTTCCGAATTCTCCGGAGTTCGTGGATGGGGTGATTAATCTGCGCGGCAAGGTGATCCCTATTGTGGCGCTGCGGCGGCGTTTTGGATTAGCCGAGCTGGCCCACGACAACCAGACACGGATCGTAGTGGTTGAAGTAAACGGCACCGTTTTGGGTTTGATTGTGGATTCTGTGTCAGAAGTGCTGCGCATCCCGGCTGATACCGTGGAACCCCCGCCACGCCTGGGCAAAATCGAGCGCGAATACGTCAAAGGAGTGGGAAAACTTGACAACCGGCTGCTCATTCTGCTCGATGTGGACCGGCTCCTGAGCGATACCGAGGGAGCCAGCTGTGCACAAATGGCACAGGCCTGACCGAACTCGACCCGAAGACATTTTGGATAGTTCATCGTGAGCGACGATTTTGCACAAGATCCCGCGCTGGTACAGGAGTTCCTGATCGAATCCGAGGAACTTCTGGAACACATGGACCAGGACATGGTCACGCTGGAGGCCACTCCGCAGGACGCGGAAGTGTTGAACCGCATCTTTCGCGCGCTGCACACCATCAAGGGGACATCCGGATTTCTGGGCTTCGAACCGGTGGTACGGCTGAGTCATCGCGCGGAAGACGTGCTGAACGATCTGCGCAAGGGGGAAATCCGACTTACCAAGCGCATGATTAACGCCCTTCTGGCGGCACGCGATCAGTTAGGACTGATGCTGGCAGATATCCACCAGGGAGGTCTGAAGGAATACACCATTGACGGGCTGGTTGCCGAACTGGAAGCGGTTCGGACTCCAGGGGAGATTCCCGAGCGTCTGGGCGAAATGCTGGTTGCCGATGGAGTGATCGAACCAGTTGAACTGCAAAGTGCGCTGCAGGAACAGGAAGCATCCTCTAAGGACCAGAAACTGGGCGAACTGCTGGTGGAGAAAAAGCTGGCCTCTCCCGCCGAAGTGGGCAATGCACTGGTGCGCCAAAAGCAGGCGTCCGACTCCAGCAGCGATGCCGCCGCCCAAACCATGCGGGTGGATGTGCGTAAGCTCGACGAGCTCATCAACCTGGTTGGGGAACTGATGCTGGAGCGCAACCGGTTAATGCAATTGACGCGGGATCTCAGCCGGGGAGGCCTTACCCCGGAACTGGACTCTTCCTTTAGCCAATCCACCTCACGGCTCAGCTTTATTACCGAGGAGCTGCAAACGGCGGGGTTGAAAACCCGGATGGTGCCCATCGACACCGTCTTTCGCAAGTTCCCCCGCATCGTCCGGGACGTGGCCAACAGCGTCCAAAAAGAAGTGGATCTCGTCGTCCATGGCGAAGACACCGAGTTGGACAAGACCATCGTGGAATTGATCGGCGACCCCCTCGTACATCTGGTGCGCAATTCGCTGGATCATGGGCTGGAGCGGCCGGAAGTCCGGGTCGCCGCCGGCAAACCACGCAAGGGAACGATCCGGCTGGAAGCCCGCCAGGAAGGCGACCAGATTATTATCAGTGTCGCGGATGACGGCGCTGGAATTGATCCCGATCGTGTTGCCCGCAAGGCCATCGAAAAAGGCCTGGCTACGGCCGAGCGCATACGCGCCCTCTCTACACGCGAAATCTATGACTTCATCTTTCTTCCCGGTTTCAGCACTGCCGAGAAAGTAAACGACCTCTCGGGCCGCGGCGTTGGTCTGGATGTCGTGGGCTCCAATCTTCGAAAAATGAACGGAACTCTGGGCCTGGACAGCCGCATCGGCTTCGGCACCACGATTTCATTGCGACTGCCCCTGACCCTGGCCATCTTTCCCGTCCTGCTGGTGCAGACCGGGGCCGAGGTCTACGCCCTTCCGCTCCGGTCGGTGCTGGAAACAGCCCACATTCGCTCCAACGAGGTGCATCGCCTGGATAGCGGTGAGTGGTTGCACTTGCGAGGGGCAACTCTGCCTTTACTGCGCCTGGCGCAGCTTTTTGACCTTAAGGATTCGAGCCGCGGCGCGGATGACAAGGTCGTGATTCTGGGGATCGGGGAGAAACGCATTGCCCTGCTCGTCGATCAGTTGCTAGGACAAGAATCGACGGTGGTCAAACCGATGGGGTCGTACCTCCATCACTGCCCGGGAATCGCAGGAGCCACGATCGGCAGCGACGGTTATGTTCGCCTGGTCCTGGACCCGACGGCTCTGGTCGCCTCCGCGGGCAAACTCGCAAGGGCGGTGGCGCGATGACCAC
>Ga0335081_10019037_pt1 | contig 11099 bp, 8 predicted proteins | sample Lox_Sample_35_FD_206713 | JGI IMG/M metagenome (GOLD analysis project Ga0335081, IMG submission 206713) | Soil microbial communities from Loxahatchee National Wildlife Refuge, Florida, United States - Lox_Sample_3.5 | ecosystem: Environmental > Terrestrial > Soil > Wetlands | place: USA: Florida...
TGACCGCCAATGAGTCGGACCAGCCAGCGTGGCACCGCCTTACGGACCCCACCTGGGACTTCGACGCGGGCCAGCACCCGGTGGTGATATTCAAGGTCGGCCACCGGCTGCTGAAGGTGGACTTTGCGCCGCCGAAGAAGGCCGATTAGATGTTGCTGCCGGCCTTCGCGCCCCGCGGTCCGATCGCGAGTCAAACGCGAGCGACACCTCATCCAATTCGGGGGCGGGGTGATAAAAGGCTAATCGGCTCGAGGCCGGCGAGAACGGACTTTCGGCGCAAGATTCGGATGGCGGCAGTTGGGGCGAGCCGATACGGTGGACGGTAGCCGCAGCGCATCGCGACACTTGGAGATAGCCATGACGACTGACATGACGGCGACGACCTTCCTTCGCGACCAACTGTTGAACCGGCGGGAGCGGCTGCAATCCGTGATCGCCACTCGGAGGGCGGACGGTCTAGTGGAGTTGCTCAGCGAAGTGGATTCGGCCCTCGAACGCATGGAGAACGGCACCTACGGGATGTGCGAGGTCTGCCACGAGACGGTTGAACCCGAGCGCCTGATTGCTGATCCCCTGATGCGCTACTGCCTGGACCATCTCACGCGGGAGCAGCAGCGGGCGCTGGAGCAGGACCTGCAGCTTGCGGCCGAGATGCAGCGGGACTTGCTGCCCCGGCCGGGCCTGAAGCATCATGGATGGGCGATAGCCTACCACTACCAGCCGCTGGGCCCGGTGAGCGGCGACTACTGCGACGTGATCACCCGCAGCACGAACGGCGATGGCTTGTTCTTCGTCCTCGGCGACGCCTCGGGCAAGGGGGTTGCCGCCTCGATGGTGATGGCCCACCTCCACGCCATCTTCCGCACCCTGGTGGCTACCGGCCTGCCGGTCCACGAGTTGGTGCAGCAAGCCGGCCGGGTTTTCTGTGAGACCACCATGTCCCCGTACTTTGCCACCCTGGTGTGCGGCCGGGCCGCGGCCTCCGGTGAAGTCGAGATCTGCAATGCCGGGCATTGCCCGCCGTTGCTCGTTCGCGGTCCCCAAGTGACAAGCCTCGAGGCTACCGGCCTGCCGCTGGGCATGTTCTGCGACGGTGGCTATTCCGCCCGACGGGTGACGCTGGCGCCAGGCGACACGTTGTTCCTTTACACCGACGGCGTCTCGGAATCCCGCTCGCCAAGTCAGGAGGAATACGGCGAGGAGCGGCTGGCACGCGTCGTGGCAGAGGGGAAGATGCTCCCGCTCGAGGAGTTGGTTCGCACCACCATGAAGGATCTGGCAGGCTACCGCGCCGGCGCCCCGGTGCAGGACGACCTCACGGTGATGGCGATCCGTCGGGAGGCGTGACAGTGGCGCGGGCTCGCCGATCAGGGGGCAAACGTGAGGGACGGAATTATACACGGCCTCAGAAGTCAGTTCGCATGCCATTCTGAGTGTAGCGAAGAATGACACGCTTGATGGTTTTCGGCATTCGGTGATGACGCTGAGTATTAAAATAGAGGCGTAATGGGACGGTGAGCGATGAGTGATAAATGATGGAGCGGCTGGTCTTTAATTCATCATTCATCATTCTGCATTCATCATTTCTTGTTCATGAGGGCCGTCGTTCTTCTCAACCCGGCGGCGGGGCGCGGCAAAGCGAGGGGACGCCTAGCTAAGGCCCTGGAGGTGTTGCGCGGCGGCGGCGTTGCCCCGGAGATCCGGGAAAGCTCGAGCGCCGGTCACCTGGTCGAACTCGCCCGGCAAGCGCGCGACGAGCGGCCGGACATGGTGATCTCGGCGGGAGGCGACGGCACGCATCACTATGTCCTGAACGGCCTTTGGGGCGGCGACGTGCCGCTGGGAGTGTTGTCGTTAGGCTCCGGAAACGACTTCGCCAACGGCCTGGGCATTCCGGTGGATGCCCGCGGTGCCGGCGCTGCCCTTCTGGGTGGACGCTCCGTTTGGATCGATCTGGCGCGAGTGGGCTCGCGGGTCTACGGATGCATCGCCGGGGCGGGGCTCGATTCCATCGTCAACCGTTACGCCAACGACCGCGTGCGCCACGTGCACGGCTCGCTAGCCTACGCGTGGTCGATCCTGCGCTGCATCGGGCCGTTCCGCCCCCAGCACCTCGAATTGCGGTCCGACGGTGAGAGCTTTTCCGGCGAAGTGATGTTCGCGGTGGTCGGCAATAGCATCTCTTACGGGGGCGGGCTGAAGCTGACGCCCCGCGCGCGCGTAGACGATGGCGTGCTGGACGTGTGCATCGTGCCCCGCATGGCGAAGACCGAGTTGCTGTGGTGGGTCCCGCGCGCCTATCACGGCGGGCATTTGGCGCACCCGCGCATCCGATACTTTCAGGCGCGCACTGTCACCTTGCAGTCCTCCTCGCGCCTGGAGCTTTTCGGCGACGGGGAGTTCATCCAGGAACTGCCGGCGACCATCGAGGTGGCGCCGCGCGCGGTGCGTGTCATCGTGCCGGGCGCTGCGTCGTGGGGCGGACCGCAGACGCACGTCGCGACTGGGGGATCGGGGCAATCGTGAATCGGGATTTCAAGCTACTCGGACTTGGGCGGTGGAATGTGGAGGTTGATCACTACCCTCATCTCTTGGATGAGGGCGGTCACTTTGCGGACATCAGAAGGCTGGTTCTTATAACTCGCTTGAAGCTGGTAGTCATGCTCGGGCTTCAGGTCGGCGAACTCGTAGTGCCCTCCTTGCTGGCTGTAGATTTCGACCTTCTTGCCCGTCCGCAGATCGGTCAGCTCAACGCTGGCACCGGCGATTCCGTTCTCCGCCGGATCGAGTACGGCGCCCGTGATCGTCCGGGTCACCGGTTTTTTCTCTTTCGCGCCGGCCGGCCAGGCAACCAGCAGGGCCACGGTAACCGCCGCCACCAGCACTCGCCGGCACAGCCCGACCCCCGCTTCCGCAACCCAGCGCATGGAGCGACACGGAGCCGGACGTTGCATACAGATCGTCATACGGACCTGCTCCTTACCACTCGTCGTCTTCCTCTTCTTCCGAAGACATCTTATCCAACTCGAGAGGATTTGTGCTGACGACCTCCAGCTCTGTACCGCACTCGGGGCAATCGACCTTCTCACCTTCCTTGACCTCATCCTCATCAATGTCGATCTCGGTCTCGCATTCTGGGCAATGCGCCATAAACACCCCCGGCCAAACTTGGAGATCCCGACTGGACCCGACTAGAAGAGTCTAGTCATTTCGGCTGCCGATGTCCAGCCTCAGGCGGTGGACCCGGCGGGCCCTCCGGGGGTCCAACTTGGTCGAATGACTGCTAGAATGGTCCCATGCAGCTTCGCGAAGCGCTCCATCGGGGTCTGGAGGTGCTATCAGCGAGCCAGACGCCATCGCACGAACTGGCGGCAGAGTTGCTGTTGATGCACGCGCTCGGGTGCGATCGCGCCTATCTCTACACGCACCCCGAGGCTCAACTTTCGGAGGCGGCTACGCGTCGCTACCTGGAATCGATCGACGAGCGTTCCACCGGCAAGCCCACGCAGTACATCACCGGACACCAGGAGTTCTGGGGCCTGGACTTCGAAGTGACGCCGGACGTGCTGATCCCGCGACCGGAGACTGAGCACGTGGTGGAGGCCGTTCTGGAGCTCGCTCGGAGCGCAGGGGTCCCGGTCGCTTCAGTCAGGACAGGCCCGTTCGCTTCGCTCAGGGCAGGCTCGCCCGCCCTTGCATCTTCCCCGGAAAGCGTGTCGCTGCGCATCGTTGACGTGGGAACTGGCTCGGGATGCATCGCTTTAGCACTGGCCTCCGAGTTTTCTGCCGCCGAGCTCTTCGCCATCGACATCTCGCCGGCCGCACTCGGAGTCGCGCGTCGCAACGCTGCGCGCCTGGGCTTCGCCGCTCGCGTCACGTTTATGGAGGGCAACCTCCTGGCTCCGGTACTCGGCGAAAGGCTCGACAGGGGGCTTGCCGGCAGGTTCGACTTCGTGGTCTCAAATCCGCCTTACGTTGCGCTCGACGAGCTTGATTCGGTCCAGCGTGAAGTCCGCGAGTTTGAGCCGCGACTCGCCTGGGGTGGGCTCGAGGACAGTGCGGCGATCTACCACCGGCTGTTTTCGCAGGCCATCGAAGCGTTGAAGCCGGAAGGTCACGTCGTGGTCGAGATTGGGTACACGATGCGCGACAAGGTTCTCGCGCTGCTTGGAGACGGCTGGAGTGACCGGGAAGTGCGCCCGGACCTCTCCGGGGTTCCGCGGGTAGTGACAGCGAGAAAACGTCCGTAGAAGTAATTGCGAAAGAAATTCCAAACGCAGAGACGCAGAGGCGCAGAGAAAAATCGGAAATGTCCTGGAAACAAACAACTCGTTCATGTTGTTGTCATTCTCTTATCCGCTTCTCTACGTCTCTGTGGCTCTGCGTTTAATTCCCTCATACGTTCCGCGGCAGAGAGGGTGGCGCGCAGCGCCGGCGGGAGGGGGGCCACGCATCCTATTTTGCTAAGCTCAGTAGTCGCGAGACGGATTGAAGGAGGCAGTGACATGCCGGACGCACTTGCAGAGCAGGCCAAGGCGGGATCCAAGCGCTCAGGACCTGGAATAAGAAGCGCGCTGCAAGCTGCGGCGTCGATCGGCCTGTGGGTAGCCGCCGTTTTTGCTGGCGCCGGGCGACTCGATTGGACTCGCGGCTGGATCGCGGCGGTCGCTTTTACCGTCAGCATGACTGCCGCCGGCCTGTGGGTGCAACGGTCAAACCCGGGTTTGGCGGAGGAGCGCTCCAAGTGGCGCCGCAAGGACACCAAGGGTTTCGACAAGATCTTTCTCGCCATCTATCTCCCTCTGGGCTTCGTTCAGCCCGCCGTTGCTGGCCTGGAGGTCGTGCGGTTTGGCCGGTCGCCTATCCCCTTCGCGGCCGTTTACCCGGGACTCGTTCTCTTCATCGCTGCGATGGGACTGGTGGCTTGGACGCTGTCAGTGAACCCGCACGCAGAGAGTACGGTCCGTATTCAATCGGACCGCGGTCACACGGTCGTGACCTCGGGTCCATATCGTTTCGTGCGGCATCCGATGTACGCAGGGGCAATCGTGCTGTACCCGGCTATCGCTCTGGTCCTGGGCTCGATGTGGGCGCTCGCGACGGCAGCCCTGATCGTGATCATGCTAGTCTGGCGCACGGCTATGGAGGACAGAACGCTGCGTCGGGAACTGACGGGATACGAAGAGTACTCCGGCGTCACACGATTTCGTTTGGTCCCAGGGCTCTGGTAACTGAGATGTGTCCAAGGCCGTGTGATCGGAGCGCTGCGATCACAGCCGTTGGCGGCGTTTCAATGGCCCAATGACTCAATCGCCCGATCACCCAATTCGCTCCATTCTCCACGTCGACATGGACGCCTTCTACGTTTCCGTCGAAGAGCTGGAGAACCCTGCGCTCAAGGGCAAAGCCGTGGTGGTGGGGGCCGACCCTTACGGCCGCGGCGTGGTGGTAGCGGCGAGCTACGAAGCGCGCAAGTTCGGAGTGCACTCAGCGCAGCCCATCCAACAAGCTCGGAAGCTGTGCCCACACGCGATCTTTCTGCGCGGCGATCACGCTAAGTACGGAGACTACTCACGCCGGATCCATAAAATCCTGGAAGAGTTCACGCCGGTGGTGGAGATGGTTTCGATCGACGAAGCCTACCTCGATCTCACCGGCTCCGAGCGACTGCTCGGTCCGACTCTCGCGGCGGCGGACCGCCTGGTCCGGAGCGTCAAGGCCAGAACCGGGCTCAACTGCTCCATAGGGGCCTCGACCTCGCACCTGGTTTCCAAGATCGCCTCAGACCAAGCCAAGCCGCACGGCCTTCTCTACGTCTTTCCGGGCTGTGAGGCAACGTTCCTCGCTCCGCTCCCCATCCGCCGCATGCCGGGCATCGGCAAGGTGGCCGAGCCGGAGCTCAACGCGCTCGGCATACACACCGTCGGCGACTTGCAGCATTGGAGCCGTGAGGGGCTGGAGCAGCGGTTAGGCAAGTACGGTGGGTGGCTGTACCTGAAAGCGCGCGGCCAGGAGATCGACGCCTACGGCTACGAGGAACAGCCGAAGTCGATCAGCCACGAGACCACGTTTGACACCGACACCGGCGATGGCGACGAGGTGGAGCGCACCCTCTCCTACCTGGCCCAACTGGTCGGACGCCGGCTGCGCGATCACGGGCTTTATGCGCGCACCATAGGGCTGAAGCTGCGTTACGCCGACTTCCGCACTCTCACCCGCGACGTGACGGTTGACGAGCCGACCCAACTAGACTACGTCATCTTTGCCAGCGTCCTGGGATTGCTGGAAAAGGCCTGGAACCGGAAGCTCAAGGTGCGCCTTCTGGGTGTGCGTGCCTCGAACCTGCAGCACCAATCATTCCAGCGAAGCTTGCTGGAGGCGCCTCAGGTGGAAAAGCTCGGCAAGCTCCTGCACGCTGCCGATGAGGTTCGCGACCGCTACGGCTTCAACGCCGTGCAACTGGCGCGGTCGCTCGAACCGAGGAAGAAGGGACGAGTGACAAGTAAGAAATGATGAATTATGGATAATGATGAACAAAGACAAAAAACAAAGAGAACGTCTTCGTCCTCAGTTCATCATTCATCATTTCTTGCCCGTCACTCGTCACTTCCTTTTTTCACCGCAACACGTGGTTCATGGTCTCAGGAGTCTCAAGCCCATTGGCCTCCGCCGAACCATTGAAGGCCGGTACGGGAGCGAGTTCGGTCTTGTGCCCAAAGAGGCTGCCCAACCACTTCTGGAATGAATCCAGGTACGTGTAATAGACCGGCGTGATGTAAAGCGTGATGAACTGCGAAACCAGCAATCCACCCACCACCGCCAGGCCCAGCGGGCGGCGCGATTCGGCTCCGGCGCCCACACCCATGGCGATGGGCAACGTCCCCATCAACGCTGCCATGGTGGTCATCATGATGGGACGGAAGCGGATGAGGCAGCCTTCGTAAATCGCGTCCGCCGTGTTCTTGCCTTCCTTCCTCTCGGCTTCCAGAGCGAAGTCGATCATCATGATGGCGTTCTTCTTCACAATTCCGATCAGCATAATGATGCCGACGAAGCCGTAGAGGTTGAGCTCGTAGTGGAACGCCATGAGCGTCACCAGAGCACCGAAGCCGGCGGAGGGCAGCCCGGAAAGGATAGTCAACGGATGGATGAAGCTCTCGTAAAGAACCCCCAGTACGATGTAGATCACCACCACCGCAAGGAGTAGCAGCACGCCAAGTCCCACCATGGAGTTTTGGAATTCCTGCGCCTCACCCGCGAAGCTGCCGCTGATGGTAGCGGGGGCCGTTTCCTGCGCGATCCGCTTGATCTCGTTGACCGCGTCACCTAAGGACACGCCGGGCGCCAGGTTGAATGAAATGGTGACCGAGGGAAGCTGCCCGGAATGATTCACGGCGAGAGGGCCCAGACTCTGGGTAAAATCCGTCACCGAACTCAAGGGGACAAGCTGGCCGCTGGACGAACGGATGTAGAGCATGGAAAGTGCCGAGGGATCGAGTTGGTACTGCGGCTCGAGTTCGACGATGACCCAGTATTCGTCATTGGGTGTGTAGATGGTCGAGACCTGCCGATCGCCGTAAGCGGAGGACAGCGCGTCCTCGATCTGAAATGGCGATACGCCGAGCGCCGAAGCTTTGTCGCGGTCAATCTCGACGTTAACCTGCGGGTTGGCGATTTGCAGGTCGGTGTTGACGTCCATCAGGCCCGGCAGCTTACTCATCTTAGCCAGCATCTGGAACGAGTCCCGCCACAGTTCCTTGGTATCCGGACCTTGCAGGGTGTATTGGTACTTGGCCTTAGTGAGCTGGCCTCCGATGCGGATAGGAGGCGGGTTCTGCATGAAAGCGATGATGCCCGGGATCGACATCAGCTTCGGCCGCAACTCGTCAATGACGTCGTCGGTGGATAGGTGCGGAGTGGGCCGAAGCTTATTGAAAAGGCTGAAAGCCAGCATTCCGCCGGGCGTCTTTCGAAGCCAGTCGGGCGGACGGGGGATGGCGATCTGACGGTCTTTGGGATCCTTCAGGCTCAGAAAGAAGAAGCCGGAATTTCCACCTCCGCCCGGTCCACCGGCGCCGGCGAACGACATGCTGGTGGCCATGTTGGGATCGCTGTTGACGATAGACATCAACTGCTGTTGATGGGCGCGCATCGCGTCAACCGAGATGCCCTGCTGGGCCATGCTGATGCCGAAGACCAGGCCGGAGTCTTCACTGGGCAGGAAGCCCATCGGGATGGTGATGAAGAGGTAGGCCGTGGCCCCGATCAACACAAACGACCCGAGCAGCGCCGCCAGGCGGTGGCGCAGCACTCCCTGTAGGCTCCAGTCGTAACCGCCGCGCAGGCGGTCGAAGCCGCGCTCGGTTATCGCGTAGAGCCTTCCGTGATGCTGTGACCGCGACGGGCGCAGAAAGCGGCTGCAGAGCATCGGCGTCAGCGTCAGCGAGACAAAGCCCGAAACCAGAATGGCCACGCCGATGGTGACGGCGAACTCGTGCAGCAGCCGCCCGATGATGCCGGCCATGAAAAGCACGGGGATAAACACGGCGGCCAGCGAGAGCGTCATCGACAAAATGGTGAAGCTGATTTCCTTTGAGCCGTTGAGGGCCGCTTCGAGCACACCCTCGCCCATCTCCATGTGGCGGACGATGTTCTCGAGCATGACAATGGCGTCGTCCACCACGAAACCCACCGAGAGCGTCAGCGCCATCATCGACAGATTGTCCACCGTGTAGCCCAGAAGATACATCACGGCGAAGGTCCCGATAATAGACATGGGCAGCGCCAGGCTGGGGATGATGGTGGCCGAGATGTTGCGCAGGAAAAGAAAAATCACCAGCACCACCAGGCAGATGGTGAGGTACAGGGTAAACTTCACGTCATTGACGGAAGACCGGATGGTGAGCGAGCGATCGTAGAGCGTGTCCAGGTGCACCGAGGCGGGCATCTGGGCCTTGAAAGTGGGAAGCAGCTTGTTGATGTTGTCCACCACCTCGATGGTGTTGGTGCCCGGCTGGCGCTGGATGGCCAGCACCATGGCGCGCACGCCGTTGAACCAGCTCGCCACTTTGTCGTTCTGGACGCTATCGATGGCGTTGCCGATCTCATCGAGACGCACCGGCGAACCGTTGCGATAGGCGACGATCAAAGGCCGGAAGGCCGCCGCGTCAAAGAGCTGGCCGGTGGCCTGAAGCACAAACGACTTGTGGGAGCCGTCGAGGGTGCCGGTGGGCAGGTTGACGTTGGCGTTCTGGACGGCCTGCACGACCTCGTCGATGCCGATCTTGCGGGTCGCCAGCGCCTTGGGATCGAGCCGCACCCGCACGGCGTACTTCTGCGCGCCGTAGACCGCCACCTGCGCTACGCCGCTGACCATGGAGATGCGTTCCGCCATCAGCGTCTCGGCGTACTCGTCGACAGTGGAAAGCGGCAACTGGTCCGAGCTTAGCGCCATATAAAGGATGGGCTGGTCGGCCGGGTTCACCTTGCGGTAGGAGGGCGGGCTCGGCATGCCTTGGGGCAGTTGTCCCCCGGCGGCGGTAATCATCGACTGCACGTCCTGCGACGCGGCATCCAGGTTCCGGCTTAACTCGAACTGCAAGGTGATTTGCGTCCCACCCAGCGTGTTCATGGAGGTCATCGAGTCGAGGCCGGCAATAGTGGAGAACTGGCGCTCCAGGGGCGTAGCCACGGCCGACGCCATAGTCTCCGGGCTGGCGCCCGGCAAAGCGGCCTGGACCTGGATAGTGGGGTAGTCCACGTTAGGCAGGTCGTTGACCGGCAGGAAGCGGTAGGCCATGATCCCGAAGATGAGGATCGCCGACGTGACCAACGTGGTCATGATGGGGCGGCGGATGAACAGTTCAGCTAGATTCATGATGATCAGCTCTCAGCCCTCAGCTCAGCTCCTCAGCATCCAGCAAGAAGTGCACTCATCTTGCTGATAGCTGACGGCTGATAGCTGATGGCTATAGCCTCCTACCGACTGCTTTTTTTGATCGACACCCTGGCCCCGGGGAACAACATGAGCTGGCCGTCGGTGACCACCACTGCGCCGGGCTCGACGCCCTTCGCGATCACCGTCTCGCCTTCGACGGTCACACCGCTCACCACAGGCCGCATGTCCACGCTGTGGTCAGTTTTCACCACAAAAACGTACTGGCCGTTTTGCCCGGTCTGGACTGCCTGAGACGGAACCACGGTGGCGTTTGCTAACTCACTGAGATCCAGAACCACGTTGACGAATTGCCCGGGCCACAAGCGCTTCTCTTCGTTCTCGAACGTCCCCTTTAGCATGATCGTTCCGGTGGTGTTATCCACCGTGTTGTTGATGAAGTCGAGGACTCCTTCCAGGGGTCGATTCTCCTGCCCGGGAATCGTGGCGGTGACGCGTAGCCGGCTGCGCGCCCCGTAGCCTCTGATTTGCGCCAGGTATTTTTCGGGCACCGAGAAGTCGACATAGATGGGAGCAATCTGGTTGATCACCACCAGGCTGGTGTCGTTGTTCTTTACCAGGTTGCCGGGTTGCAACAGCAGGCTTCCCGTGCGGCCTTCCATGGGGGAATAGATCGAGCAGTAACCCAGGTTGATCTTGGCGTTCTCGATGGCGGCTTGATCAGCCCGCACGGTCGCGTCCAGCGCCTCGGCATTGGTCCGGAACGTATCGTACTGGTCCTTGGAGACCACCCCTTGCTGCTGCAGCGTCGCGTAGCGCTCGGATTGGACTCGGGCGTTTTTGGCTTGGGCGGAATCCCGCGCCAGGTTGGCTTCCAACTGATGGAGTGTGGCCTCGAACGGACTGCGGTCGATGGTGTAGAGGAGTTGACCCTTCTTCACGTCCTGACCCTGAGTAAAGTAGGCCTTCTCCAACGCACCGTCGATCTGGGACTTCACCGTGACGGTGAAGTACGTTTCCACCGTTCCGATGGCGCGGACCTCCACCGGAACCGTCCTCTGCGTGGCGGTTGCGACCGTCACCGGCACCGTCATCGCCATCTGTTGCGGGGGGGCCGCCGCCACTTCCTTGTTCTTGTCCCCGCAGGCCGGGAGCAAGGCCAGGCAGGCCGCTATCAATACGGGCGGGAACCAGCCTCTGTTCC
>Ga0335081_10019038_pt1 | contig 11099 bp, 9 predicted proteins | sample Lox_Sample_35_FD_206713 | JGI IMG/M metagenome (GOLD analysis project Ga0335081, IMG submission 206713) | Soil microbial communities from Loxahatchee National Wildlife Refuge, Florida, United States - Lox_Sample_3.5 | ecosystem: Environmental > Terrestrial > Soil > Wetlands | place: USA: Florida...
AGTATTTCGCGGCACATCCCGTTCCGGGGCGCTCCGGGAAAGTACACGCACTGGCGCGACTGCCTGCCGGAGTACGAGAAGGAACTGGCGGCCTTCGAGCGCAACCTGAAGATCGTCGAGACGTCGGGTATGCCCGAACAGGAGAAGGGCCTGGACTGGCTGTTCGAGCGGTAGCGCGTGCGTGCGAGGCGACGCGATGCGACAGCGAAGCGCAGCCACGCCGCAGAAGGAGACGCTCCACGGTCCGCTTTTGTTAAACTCGGCGTGGCGATGAAATCCATCAAGGTGCTGGCGATCATCGAAGCCGCCGCCGTCACGGGGCCGGCCAAGAACCTGCTGCAATTCGCGGGCGCGGGGCGCGCGAACAGCGACGGCCCGGCGGTAAACGTGTCGATCGGCGTTTTCCAGCGGCCGGACGCGCCCGACGTTTTCATTCAGGCAGCCGGCGCGTTATCGATTCCGGTTTATCCGATTGCCGAGAGGCGCCGTTTCGACCGCGGGGTGATCGATGGACTCGCGGCGCTGGGGCGAAGCCTACAGCCGGACGTGGTCGAAAGCCATGCGGTGAAGTCGCATTTCCTGGTACGGCAGTCCGGCCTGAACCGGTTGGCGCCGTGGGTGGCGTTTCACCATGGTTACACGTGGCCGGAGCTGCGAGTACGCCTGTACAATCAACTGGACCGATGGTCGTTGCGGGCGGCTTTGCGGGTGGTGACCGTGAGCCGGCCGTTTCGACAGGAATTGATCCGGCACGGAGTACCGGCGGAGCGGATTGAAATCGTCCACAACGCGATAGAGCCCAACTATGGCCGGACGAAATCGCCGGAGGCGGCGGAGTTGCGCGCGCGGCTGGGAATCGACCCGGCGCGAAAACTGATCCTGATCGTAGGCCGGCTCTCGCGCGAGAAGGGCCACCTTTCGCTGCTCGATGCCTTCCGCCGATTGACGGCGCCGCACGCAGGCGAGGCGGCCGTCAACGCGCATTTGCTGATCGTGGGAGAGGGGCCTGAGCGCGACAGGATCGAAACTGCGATCCGCCATCTTGGACTGAACGGATCGGCCACCTTGACGGGGCAGGTGCCGACGGCGGAGCCGTACCACGAGATTGCGGATCTGGCGGTGCCCTCGTCGCTATCGGAGGGCTCGCCCAACGCGCTGCTGGAGGCCATGGCAGCCGGCGTACCCGTGGTGGCGACGGCGGTTGGCGGCGTCCCGGAGATCGTCGCCGACGGTGAGAGCGCCCTCCTGGTTCCGCCGAGTGACCCGAACGCCTTGTGCCGCGCGATGCGCGAGTTGCTGTTGAACGACGCCATGGCGCGCGGGCTGGCGGACCGTGCCAGGGAACTGCTGTCGACCCGGCACACTCTGGAAGCCCGCACCAGGCGGCTGGTTCAGATCTACACGTCCCTGCTCGCCAGCCAGGAACAGTACACCTCGTAGAGTTGGTTGCCCAGGAGGCGCCAGTCGTACTGGGCGCGCACCAGGGCCAAGCCGGCAGCGGACCGGGCGTTCCAGAGTCCGGGTTCGGTCGCGATTGCGGCCAGGGCGGGCAGCCAGCGGCTATCGTCTTCGATCACCTCGATGTCACGGCCGGGCGAGACCTCCAAACCCTCGGCTCCTTGCGGGGTGGAGAGCACCGGCACGCCGGCCGCCATGGCTTCGAGAATCTTCAGGCGAGTTCCGCCGCCGGAGCGCAGGGGCACGATGGCGGCCACGGCGTCGCGGTAGTAGGGCGCCACGTCGGGCACCGTGCCGGTAACCTCGACGTTCGGCTCGCGCGCCAGTTCCCGGACGGAGGGCGCCGGGTTGGAGCCGATGAAGGTCAACCGCCATTCCGGATAGCGCTGGTGGATGGCGGGCCAGGCGTGGCGGGTGAACCAACAGGCGGCGTCGATGTTGGCGTGGAAATCCATCGCACCGACATACACCAGGCGGCGGCGCGGGACGGCCTCGGCCGCGGGCGCGAGCTTTTCCGTGTCGACACCATTCGCGATGACGGCGATGCGCGCGGCGGGAGCGATCGCGAGCAGTTGCTCCTTTTCCCTTTGGCTGCACACCACGTGGCCGAACCCGTGGCCGAGGATTCGCTCCTCCAGGCGCGCCAGCCGCCGCGCGGTGAGACTGGCATACAGCTTTCTGGGCAGCGAATCCACGGTGGCGGCGTAGCGGCGCATCAGCTCCGATTCGATGTTTTGCCAGTTGTAGACGGCTTTCACCGGGGATTGCCACACCGACCCGATCAAGGGCACGTATTCGACCATGTGGCAGCTCTCGACGTGAACAAAGTCGCAGCGATGGCGGACGGCGATGCCGGTAACCACGGACTTCATCTCATCGGTGGTGTAGTTGAGCACGCTGAGGGGAAGGGGGCCGGTCAGGCCGCGCACGATTTTCGACAGGCTGTAGCGCCCCACGAGAGGCACCAGGTACACATCGCGAAAGAAGTCGAGTTCGCCCGGCGCGGGCTCCGGGAAGCCGGGCTGAATGAAGCTCAGATAGGTGACGTCGGCATGGCAGGCCAAGGCGCGGGCGAGATAGTATTCGCGGATCCTTGCCCCGGTGAGCAGCGGAAGGCATAGGCGGGGTGAGAGAAAGAGAATTCGCATCCAAACTCGAGCCAGGTGCTTCCTGACCAGTATCGCTTGATCGGCCGCGGAGTGGCAATCGCCGGAAGGCCGAGCGCGTCGAGGCGCAAGCACGGACGGCAACCGGCTCAGTCGGGCTGACCGTTTGCCCCGGTGCGCAACGCGGTGGCAAGCACCTGGGCGATGCGGCCGCAGGCGTGGCCGTCGCCGTAGGGGTTGTGGATGCGGGTCATGCGGGCGTATTCGGCCGCGCCGTCCAGCAGGCGGGTCGCTTCGGCGACGATGCGCTGTTCGTCGGTTCCGACCAGCTTTACCGTGCCGGCTTCGACGGCTTCGGGCCGCTCAGTTTTTTCGCGCAGCACCAGGACCGGCTTGCCCAGGGAAGGCGCTTCCTCCTGAATGCCGCCCGAATCGGTGACGATCATCGAGCAACGGCGCATGAGGTCGACAAAGGGCACGTAAGGCAGCGGGTCGAGCAGGACGATGTTGGCGTGTCCTTCGAGCCGGCTGTGCGCCGGGCCGAGCACGTTGGGATTGCGGTGCACGGGGTAGACGATCTGCACGTCGGGCCGGGCGGCCAGAACGCCGAGCGCGCGCATGGCGCGGTCGAAGCCGGGGCCGAAGTTCTCCCTGCGGTGGCAGGTGACCAGGAGCAGGCGGCGCGAAGGATCGAGCCAGGGCCAGGCCGGCGCGGTGAGCGTGCCGCGGTCGAGGGCGTCGCGCACCCAAAGCACGGCGTCGATGCCGGTGTTGCCGGTGACGTGGATCTTATCGGGCAGCACGCCTTCGCGCAGCAGTGCCGCTTCGGCGGCGCGCGTGGGCGCGAAATGGAATTCCGCGATGCGCGAGGTGAGCACGCGGTTCATTTCCTCCGGGAACGGCTGCCGCATATCGCCGGTGCGCAGGCCGGCTTCGACGTGCGCCACCGGTATGGAATGATAGAACGCGGCCAGCGCCGCGGCGAAGGTGGTGTTCGTGTCGCCCTGCACGACGACCAGGCGCGGCCGCGCGGAGCTCAGCACCGGCTCCAGGCCGGCGAGGATGCGCGCGGTGAGGCCGGACAAGGTCTGGCCCGGCCGCATCAGGTCGAGGTCGAAATCCGGGCGGACGCCGAAGGCTTCCAGCACGGGGTCGAGCATGTCGCGGTGCTGGGCGGTCACCGAGACGGTGACCTCGAAGTCGTCCGGCTGCGAGCGCAGGCGTTGAATCAGCGGGCAGAGCTTGATGGCCTCCGGCCGCGTTCCGAAGACAAAAAGAATCCGGCTCAAAGTTCGAGTATAGCTGCCATCAATGGCGGACCTCGATGCGGGTCGGCTGCCACAGGGATTTGGGGGAAACGAAGAACACCGCCAGGGCCAGCAGGGCGGCGGCGTTCATGGCGAGGAACGTGCGCGCGGGCGAGGAGATGCGCTTCAAAGGGAAGGCACGGGGCACGAACCGGTCGAGGACGGCGAGCGCCGGCAGCATCAGCTCATCGGTGAGAAAAAAGTTGCGCCAGTGCGAATCCGGCAGCGCCACGGTCGAACCCAGGATCAGCAGGATGGCCCAAGGAAGCACCAGGCGGCCGAATTTGTAAGACAGAAAGTGGAAGCGCATGCGGTTGGCGCGGGTGAACAACTGCGGCAGGCGGACGTAGAGCTGCCAGAGGCCGGCCAGCGTGCGCCAGCGGCGCCGGAACTCGCCGCCCTCGGCCGCCGGGTAGTCGAAGGCGAGCGCCTCCGGATCGAAGATCACGCGGTAGCCGCGAAAGAAGGCACGCAAGGAGAAGGTGCCGTCGTCGGCGATGGTATCGGGCGGCAGGGGCGAAGCCAGCGCGCGGCGGAGCGCGTAGATGCAGCCGGTGGTGCTGAAGATGGAGTCGATCCGCGAGTGGCGGGCGCGCGCCCAAAGCTCAAAACGCCAGTACAGTTCCATGTCGGCCTGTTCGCCGGCGCGGGCGGGATTGAGGAGGCGCAGTTCGCCGGTTGCCGCGCCGACGGTCGGATCCGCGAAATTGGCGGCCAGGTGAGAGAGCGCGCGCGGATCGAGCGGCTGGCGGACGTCGGTGAAAAACAGAATGTCCCCCGAGGCGCGGGCCAGCCCCTCATTGAGCGCCGCGGCCTTGCCGCCGCGCGGAATGCGAAGCAGGCGGACCCCGCGATTCGCGAACGAGCCGGCGATGGTTTCCGTGGCATCGGTGGAGCCGTCGGAGATGACCAGGATCTCGCGAAGCCGCGGCGGGTAATCCTGGGCGAGCAGGGACTCGAGTTTGCGCTCGAGGTGCGCCGCGCCGTTATGAACCGCGACCAGCACGGAAACGGTGGGGCGAAACCGCGGATCCTTGCGCACGGCCGGCGCCGCGCGGCGCCAGCTCGCGAGCAGGATCGGGTAGCCGATGAGGAAGTAGAAGACGACGGCGGATGCAGCCGCCAGCAGGGCCACGGCCGCCATCAGGAATCAACCGCGGCACGGGGGGCCGCGGCCTCCGGCTCCGCTCCAGAGCGCCGGAAAAGCGTGCGCAGGAGAATATCCAGATCGAGGGAGGGGCTTTCCTGCCTGATGTAATAGAAATCGTATTCCAGGCCCAGCGCCTCTTCCGGCATGGTGCCGCTTTCGGCGAAACGAGCCTGGGCCCAGCCGAGAATGCCGGGCTTGACCACGAAGCGATACGCGTACGGCGGGATGAGCTGTTCGAGCCGGCCGGCAAAGGCGGCGCGCACAGGCCGCGGCCCGAACAGCGCCATCTCACCGCGGAAGACGTTCATCAACTGCGGCAGGTTGGTCAGATGCAGGCGTTCGATCAGGCTGCCGATCCAGAGCGAGCCGCCGCCGCGCCGCACGGTGCGAAAGCGAAACATCTGAAAAGGGACGCGCTGAACGCCGAGACATTCGATCTGTTCGAGGGCGCGGCCGCCGGCGGAAAGGGCGATCAGCAAGGAGAGCAGGATCAACACCGGCGCGAAGAGGACCATCAATCCGAGGCCGGCCAGGTTCTTGTAGATTGCCTGGAAGGCAAGCATGGCACGGCTGGTAACCGGAGTCACCGAGAAGAGCAGGTCGGACGGCGAGAGCTGCTGCCAGGCCACGCGCTGCAGGGCGGTTTCGGACAGAAACGGCGCGCCCTCCACGTCGATCCCGCGGTAATAGAGGCCGAGCAGGCGCGCCAGCGATACGGCGGGCTTGCCACTGACCAGCACCGCACGCGGGCGCTGGCTCTCACAGACTTCATCCAGCCGATCCGGCGGGCCCAGAAACGATGATTTGCATAGATCGGGCGGCCCGCTCGCGAGCAGGCCGACCGCGGCATCGCCGAGTGCGGCGGCCAGCGCCGCCGTGGCCGGATCGGAGCCCAGCAACAGGGTTCCCGCGCGCGCCCCGGCCGGCGCAAGAGGGATGGAGCCGTGCAGCAGGGCGCCGGCCGCCACGCTCAAGACGCTGCCGAGGACGATGACAAACCAGGAAGCGGCCGGGAGGCCGAACAGATAGGTCAGGCCGTACTGGACGAGGAGGTTGGAGCCGGCCGCGGTGAAGAACCTGTCGATCGACTGGGGCAGACCCTCGGGATGCCCGTTCTCGGGGAAAACGATGGCCAGCCAGGCGATCGCGGCTGAAGCGAGCCACTGAACCAGCCATGGCTCGGCGGCCTGCGGCACGCCCAGCCAGGCGTGAAACGCCCAGCCGGCGATGCCGAAGCCGGCCAGGCATGCGAACAGGTCCAGCGCAGCTGCGGAGTACTCGCTTCCACGGCGAAGGTGTGCCATCATGACCCGGCGGGCACCGTGATCTCGGGCCGTGCCGCGCGCCGCGCCTGAAAGGTGCGCCGGGCGTTCTCTGCAAATCCCATGAGATCGAAGGAAGACGAGGCATCGGTGCCGGCGCCGCTAACCTCGATAGACTCGCTGGCGCTGAGCGATACGCGGAAAGTCCATGCCGGCGCCGTCTGCGGGGCCAGGGTTTCCACGCGCACGCCATCGGGCCCGATCCAGCGGATCTCAGACAGGCCCAAGCCCCGCACGCTGGCGACGAGTGCGGCCCACCACGTTTCGTCGTCCGGCGCGCGCTCCAGTTCCGAGGTCAGGCGCTCCAGGCGCAAGCGGCCGTCGAAAGCGCGCTTGAGGCCGCCGCCGAACAAAAACGCGCCGGCTGTGTCGAATTCCCAGTACCGCAACTGGCGTATGCCGACGCCGGCGGCGACACAGAACAGGATTATCACCACGATCTGTGATTTGCCGCCCAGGCGGGAACTCGCCAGCAGAGCCAGCGCGGCGGCGAGCGCAGCAAACAGATACAGAACCCACACCGCCTGGCGCGCCGAGAAACCGCGGTCGAGCAGACGATGGTGGATGTGGCGGCGGTCCGCGGCAAAAATGGGCTGGTTGCGCAGAAAACGCCGCAGAACAGAGAGTGAGACATCGAGCAGGGGAATCGACAGCGCCAGCAGGGGCACCAGCATGCTGAGCAGGGTGGACGCCTTCTGGGTCCAGAGCATGCCGTAGCAGCCGAGCAGGAAGCCGATCAACAGAGCGCCGGAATCACCCAGGAACACGGTGGCCGGGTTGATGTTGTAGCACAGGAATCCGAGCAGGGCGCCGACCATGGGAAAGGTGGCCTGGGCCAGCGGGGCGTTGTGCCGCAGCAGGGCAGCCGCGAACAAGGCAAGCGTCGCCACCAGGCCCATGCCCGCGCAAAGTCCATCGAGCCCGTCGATCAAGTTCAAAGCGTTGCTGGTCAGGAGCAGCCAGAATACGGTGAGCGGATAGTCCAGCCACACCGGGATCGGCTGACCGGCCAGGTCTCCGACATGCAGGCCGCTGAAGAACACCACGGACGCAGCCACCACCAGGCCGGAGATCTTGAACACTGGCTTGAGAGTAAAAAAGTCGTCTATGAGGCCAGTCAGAAAAACCAGGGTTGCGCCGGGAAGCAGTTTCCAGGCCGCGGGAGCGGCGGCAGCCTCGGCAGCGGGCGCGGTGAGCAAGGTGATGCCGTACGCTATCGCGATAGCAATACCACCGACCCGCGGGATGGGATAGGCGTGGATCTTGCGCTGGCCGGGCCGATCCAGCATGTTGTACGAACGGAAAATGTCGCGGACGATCGGAGTAAGGATCAGGGCGACGAGGAATGCCTTACCGGCCATCCAAAGGAGTTCACTCATGACGGAACCCTCCGAGAGACGCTACGCCCAGGCATCCTCGATGGAAGCAAGCCTCTGAAGGTCTACCGAGTTCTCCACGCTGGCGGTGAATCCAGACTCGGTGCACTGCTGTACCTCGCCCAGGTACAGCATGGAACCACACTCAATTTCGACCAATGCGCCTCGGGAAAAGCCATCCTTAGGACCCGGCAGGTCGATGGAAAGCCAGGATTTTCGCCAACCGGCCTCCCGTCCTTCCCGGAAGGCGCCATCGGGTAGATACCTCACCTTCACGGTGTTCTGTGCGGGCATGGAAGTATCATACTCCATCCATCGGTGGACCGTGTACTTCGGGAACCTGTTCGATCGTCGGGTCTTCGACCCGACCTTGCGCATCGAGCGCCTGTCCCAGGGCCAGCAAGCCTGGCATCGAGGTGGCGGCCGAAGCCGGTTCCGGGGTCGTATCCCTCCCGCTGGCGGGGACTTGCGGCCTATCCTCCGGCTTTTTGGCGGACCTGCTCAGGAGGTACTCCATGACGGCCAGGGAGGCCAGGAAAAGCAGAAACGTCATTTGTTTCATTTCCCTTCTGGTCTTCTATCGGCGGCGGTTGGGCGGCCTTTAGGTTGCCGAACACATTTGAAGGGGGTGTAGCCTGCGATTTTTGGGGTGAGTTGCCCGAGAATGGCGCAAGACGGAGTCCGACCGCCGCCGGCTTGAGCAGGTCGTAAACGCGGGCGCCGAACGCCTCAATGCCGTTCGCTTCATTCGGAACCTGCTTCCCATCACGGGCGGAGCAGGCTCTCCGGAGCGCGGTCGGCCGCGTAAGCCGGTTGAGCGCGTGCCGGAATCGTGTTCCCTCATGACGAGCCGCCGCGCCGACACGCCCGCCGCGAACCAATCGGGAAGCGCATGCACCATGGGTTATGCTCAAGGGGTGGCTGCGTTCCGCCGCCACCCGTTCATGCGAATCCTTTTCATTCATGCAACCCCGGTACCGCCGCCCAAGGACAAAAGCACGGATCGCTTCTTTTTACTTTCCAAGACACTGGAGGGCGACGTCATCCAGCCGATCTGGTTTGCCAGGCCCGAAGAAGTCGAGGCGGAACTCGGCCCCGGCTCCTACCCGGTGTACGAGTCCGGGCGGTTTCGATACCACTGGTTTTTGTGGCGCCGTCTGGATGGCCGGCCCCGCCCGCACCTGGCGCAGTTCTGGTTTTTCATCCGCAAGGGCGTCGAGATTTATCGGCAGCGCCCGTTCGACTGCATGGTGGTGTACGCCCACCTGATGACGGGTGTCGCGGCGGCCTGCGTCAAGCTGTTGACGCGCGCCCGGCTGATCATCGAGGTGGTGACCATGCCTGAGCTGAGCTACCTGACGGAGCGCCCCGTGCCGACGCTGCGCGACCGGCTGCGGAAGCTGTATTCGGACGTGTGCCTGCACCTGTCGCTCAGGGCGGCCGACCGGGCCCATCTTCTCTATACGACGCAGCTCGACGCTTATCCGTCGTTGCGCGGCATGAGGACTTCGGTGTTCCACGACTTCGTGCCGGTATCGAAGATCGGAGCTCACGTGGACGGCGGCGAGAAGTACGTGCTGATGGTGGGCTCGCCATGGTACCTGAAAGGGGCGGACCGCTTGATCGAGGCGTTCCAGCGGCTGGCTCCGGATTTTCCGGACGTCAAGCTCAAGATAGTGGGCTGGTACGATCCGGCGGAACGGGAGCAACTGGAGCGCCTCGCCGGCGGCTCGAAGCAAATCGAGCTGGTGCGGGCGGTGAGCAATCCGATCGCGCTCGAGATGATGCGCCGCTGCCTGGTTTCGGTGTTGCCCTCGCGCCGCGAAGGATTGCCCAGGGTTGTGATCGAGGGGCTGGCGGCCGGCGCGCCGGTGATCGGCTCCGACGCGGGCGGGACCTCGGAGATTATTCAGGACGGCGAGAGCGGGTTCGTGGTGCCGGGGGAAAACATTGAGGAACTGGAGGAGCGCCTTCGGCAACTGTTGGCGGACCCGGACCTCCGGCAGCGCATGGGTGAAAGGGGCCGCGAATTCGCGCACACGCGCCTGACCGAGGAAGTTTACGTAGAGAAGTTCACGGCGATGGTTGCGGCAACCGTCGAAGGCAGCCGATGACGCCGGAACAGCCGCACTCGGTTGCAAAACTGGACAAGCAGGTGGCCGGAGGATTGGCCTGGGCCGCCGGAGCCAAGTCGTTCACCCAGTTCTTCAGCTGGGCATTCACCCTGCTCACGGCACACAAGCTTCCCCCGGCCGATTTCGGCCTGGCGAACATGGCCGGCTACATGAACGGCCTGGCCGGCGCGCTGGCGGAATTCGGCGTCGGGCAGGCGGTTCTGCAAATGCCGGAGCTGACTTCGGACACGATCGCGCAGCTGAACACCGCCTGCGCGGCGATGTGCCTGGCGGCTTACGGCATCATGGTTCTGGCGGCACCGCTGATCGCCGTGTTCTTCAAGGCCAGCCAGGTGAGCCAGCTCGTCGTGGTGGTCAGCCTCGGCCTGGTGGTCACCGGTTTTCAATCCGTGCCGCTGGGGCTGCTGGAGAAGGACCTCGACTACCGGCGGCTGTCGGTCATCGAGTCGGCGACGATTCTCGGGCAGGCCGTCGTCACGGTCGGGATGGCCTATTCCGGATACGCGTACTGGGCCTTGGTGTGGGGAGGCGTGGCCGGCCGGATCTCCGGCATTGCGGTCACGCTGTACTGGAAGAAGGCGGCGTTTGCGTGGCCGCGCTGGAACCAGATCCGGGCTCCGCTGCGCCTGGGGGCGCATCTGACGGTGACCAGAGCGGCAACCTGGATTTACGCGGTTTCCGACGGCGTCATCGTGGGCCGCATGCTGGGCGGCGCCGCGAACGGCATTTACCAGATGGCGATGTCGTTGGCCAATGCGCCGGCCGAGAAGATCGGGATGCTGGTGATGCGGGTAACCGGGCCGCTGTTTGCGCGGGTGCAGAACGACGAGGAACTGGTGAGGCGCTATTTCCGGATCATCAGCGAATCCATCTCGCTGGGGGTTTTCCCGCTGCTCACGGGCCTGGCGCTGGTGGCGCCCGATGCGATGTGGATGCTGGGGAAGCAATGGGGCGGCGCCGTGGGGCCGATCCGCTGGCTGGCGGTTTTCATGGCGGTCCGGACGATGTCGTGGCTGTTCGGCCAGGTGCTGATTTCGCTCCGCCACGCGCGTTTCAACATGATGGTTTCGCTGGCCGCGTTCGCGCTCATGCCGGCGGCGTTCGTGGTGGCGTGCCGCTGGGGTACTTCCGCCGTCGCCGCGAGTTGGCTGATTCTGTCGCCGGTGACGGTTCTCCCGTTGGCGTGGAAACTGCTCCATATCATCCGGCTTCGGGGCCGCGAATATCTGGGAATGTTAATGCCCG
>Ga0335081_10019039_pt1 | contig 11099 bp, 8 predicted proteins | sample Lox_Sample_35_FD_206713 | JGI IMG/M metagenome (GOLD analysis project Ga0335081, IMG submission 206713) | Soil microbial communities from Loxahatchee National Wildlife Refuge, Florida, United States - Lox_Sample_3.5 | ecosystem: Environmental > Terrestrial > Soil > Wetlands | place: USA: Florida...
TTCATAAATTTGTCTTCGAGTGGCGTGATAAGGAAACCCAAGCCTACGCGTTGAAAATCTTCGTCGCCTTCTTCATCACCGGGGTGGGCGGATTAATCCTGGAAAAGGAAGGATTCAAACTGCCGGAACAGCTTGCGCCCATTGCGTGGGCCTGGCTCATCGGTGGCATCGGTTTTGTCGCCATCGAATGGTGGCTGCGCGGGAAGCAACTGAGCAACGAAATCACCTGGTCGGTCGTCGTTGCCGTCGGTGTCGGCCAGTTGATTGCGGCTGTGTTTCCCGGCACCTCCCGCTCCGGTTCGACCATCCTGCTGTGCCTCTTGCTGGGATTGAACCGTCCGGCGGCCACCGAATTTTCCTTCCTCGTAGGCATTCCGACGATGCTCGCGGCGGGCGGTTCGGAAATCTTCAAGCAACTGCGCCACCCGGTGGCGGGTGCACCGCCGGAACATTGGGTCATGGTGCTGCTGGGCTTTCTGGTGGCCGCGGCCGTCTCCTTCGCCGCGGTGGGATGGTTGCTGCGCTACATCCAGACGCACACCTTCAACCTGTTCGGCTGGTACCGCATCGTGCTGGCGGCGGTAGTTTTTCTCCTGATGTTGCGATAGAGCCCGGATTCTGGCGCCTTGGAACCGGTGCAAGACGTCAACTCATTGCGCCGGCGCGGGAATGAAAATCTTCTTCCCGACAATCAGGTTCTTCGGGTCCAAACCCGGGTTGGCATCCAAAATCTGCTTTACGGTCACCTTGTGTCCCTGGTCGGTGTAAGCCTTGGCGATGGCGGACAAGGTATTGCCGCTCTTGATTTCGTAAAAGAAACCGTTTTGCGGACCGCTGGCCGGTGTGAGATTGTCCGCCGGCGGCGCTGCCGCGCCGGGCGGCGGCCGGTGACCTCCAGTTGGGGCGCTGCTGATTCGGCTGAGCTTGTCGAGCGTTTTTACAATCTGGTCGTTGTCGGCCTGCTGCTTTTTGGCCAGTTCCTGGACCTGCCCGGCGAGTTTCTGCAAATCCTCCGCGCTGGCATAGTTGTTCGCGGCGGGCTGGTTCATTTTGTCACGCAGGTCGGCAATCTCCTTTTCCAGCGCCGCCATGTGTTTGTCTTGCGCTTCCCGTGCCGCTAGCAAGTCCTGTACATAACCCTCCACCTTGTTGAGCCGCTCAGTGGTCTCGGCGTCCTGCGCACGCGCGAAGCCGGGGTTGAAGGCAGTGAAAGTCAAAATGCAAAGCCAAAGCGAAATCCTTTTCATGCCCGAATGAAAAACCCCTTTGCCCGCCGCGTCAAGTTGAAGTGCGCCCCGGGCGTGGTTCGAAGTTCTGGAAGTCACGGATTTCACGTATTTAAGCCGTGTTCATCTGCGTACCTCCGCGGTAAAAACTGTTCACGCCAGTCTGCCGTAACGCCGGATTTCCGGCCACAGCCACGCGATGATCAGCACCACGAGAATCGTGCCCACACCACCGCTCACGACCGAGATCGTCGCGCCGGTCGCGTTGGAATGCTGCATCGCCGCGCCGAACAGATAGGCCACAAAGCCGGACTCGAATCCACCCAGTTCGTTCGACGTGCCGATGAACAGGCTGTTCACCGCCGAGACACGCCCGCGCTTTTCATCCGGCGTGAGCAATTGCACCGACGTGTGCCGCACCACCACGCTTACATTGTCCACCGCTCCGCACGTGAACAACATGGCAAACGAAAACCAGAACCATTGCGAAAGGCCGAACGCAATCGTCGCCAGGCCGAACACGGCCACACACCACAGCAGCGCCCGTCCGGCCTTTTGCATCGGCGGGCGGTGCGCGAGATACAGGGCGCAGGCGACAGAACCCAATGGCAAGCCGGCCTGCAACAATCCCAGCCCGTCCGCGCCGGCATTCAGGATGTCCTTTGCATAAACCGGCAGCAACGCCGTCGCGCCGCCGAGGAACACGGCGAACATGTCGAGCGTGATCATGCCCAGGATGAGGCGTTGCGCGAAAATGAACCGGAACCCGGTGGCGAAGCTCTTGAGCGACATCGGCTCGGGATTGGCCACGACGTGGCGCGCGCGGACGAATTTCATGCAGAGGAAACAGGACATCGCTGCCAGGAAATTCAATGCATAGACGAACGCCGCCGGATGGTCGGAGTATCGTTTCAGCAGCGCGATGAGGGCGCCACCCAGCGCCGGGCCGGCCACGGAGGAAAGCTGAAAGGCACCGCTGTTCCATGTGACTGCGCGGGCAAAGAGTTCGCGCGGCACCAGGCTGGGGAGAAAGGCGGAACTCGCCGGCCATAGAAAGGTCCGCGCCACCGCCGCGATAAACAGGCACGCATAAATCCACGCCACCGGTGCATGCTGCCACGAAATGAGCGCGAGGCCGAGACTGGCGCAGGAGCTGACGAGCAGCCCGGTGAGGATGATGTGCTTGCGGTTGACGTTGTCGGCGAGATGCCCGGCGGGCAACGTGCAGCAGACCATCGCGATCATTTCCACGAGCCCGACGATCCCCAGCGCGAGCGGCGAGCGGGTGCGTTCGTAAAGCTCCCACCCGACAGCGACGGTAAGCATCTGCTGGCCGAGCACGGACACAAGCCGCCCGGTGAGGTAAAGCCGGAAGTCACGGTTCCCAAACAGGGCATAGGGATCGTTGCCGTCGGCGTTTGCGGGCGGCGAAGGCGGATTTTCTGGCAATTCGGCGTCGTGCATGGTAACGACGCGGAGAACTTAGCGGAAAATCGGCATGGGTCGAGCCTTCACGCGCTGGATTTTCTGCATAATCCAAATCCGGTTCTCAATCGTCATCGCCACCGGAGTGGATTAGCGTTAAGATGACGATCAGGATTCATACTGGTGTGCAATCAAACTGCGATAAAAGCATGGGCCGGCAGCAGACAATCGGGCAACGTGCCCCCTCGCCCCGGCCCGGAGGGCGGGTGAGGAGGCCAGTTTATCGATTCATAAAATTTTGAGCCCGATTGGGTATCATATGAATGCGCCAAATGAAAAACCGCCGCCGCCACGTTACAAATGGCCATGGTTTGTGCTGGCCGCATTTCTGCTCGGCGTGGCGTTGGCAATTTTATGGATGAGCTTTGCGATCCGGAAAGTCGAGCAGGAACGCAACGTGAACGCGCCGCTGCCCGCCGACGGGGCACACCCCTGAACGCCTACTTCCTCAAAAATTTGTGCCGGTTGGTTTGCGTCTGGCCCAACAGTGTTGGCAAAACCGAACAGCCGTCAATGTCCGCCGGCGCTTTGGCCAGTGCGATGTCCGCCGCCGTCGGCAGAAAATCCGACGCGGTGCACGTATAGGCGCTGACCTGACCGGGAGGGATTTTATCCGGCCAGTGGACGAGCATCGGAACACGCAAGGTGTTGGACGCGATCATGCTGTGGAAAAAACCCGGATCCACGCCTTCGCCTTTTTGCGGCGCGGTATCGCTCGTGAAGAAGATCACCACGTTGTTCGTCAGGCCCAGGCCCTGCAACTGTTCCCGCAACTGCCCGACATAGCCATCGAGCCGGGAGATCATGGCGGCCTTGTTCTTCTGTGGCTGCGGCCAGGGTTCCTCGGAATATGGCGCGTCCGTCGGCACCGGTCCGTTGCCAGCGCCCGGAATGGTGTAGTTCAGTTCCAGGAAAAAGGGACGGTAAAAGTTGAATTGATCGGGCTGGTTGTTTTTGACGAAATTCAGCGCAGCCTTCGTAAGCAGGTCGGGCGTGTATTGTCCCTGGCGGCCGCCTGTGTTGGGATAAAGCATTTCCTTGCCGATGAAGTCTTTCCACTGATTGTTCGTCGTGAGAATGCCTCTCGGCGCGTAACGCCACATGTAATCGGCGTAGTAATTGGTCGCGTCAATTGGATCCAAATAACCGGCGAATTCATCAAAACCCCTTTCCCACGGTGCGCCGCCCGTCGTGTTGTCGCCCAAATCCCATTCACCAATCAGGCCGGTGTGATAGCCGGCCTGTTTCAAGACCTGTGCGACCGTGACATCGCCTGACGCCAGCGGAATGTCCACATCCGCGCGTTGCCGCAAATGGTCCGCATCCCGGCCCAGCAGCAAGGTCGCGCACGCCGGCGAACTCGCGGCGTCGCCGGCGTAATAGTTTGTGAACCGGATCCCTTCGGCTGCGAGCCGGTCCAGGTTCGGCGTCTGGAATTTGGTCTGGCCGTAGCAGCTCAAATCGCCATAACCGAGGCCGTCCGCAACCATCAGGATGATGCTCGGCCGGCGCGGAAGCGCGTGAGGCAGGTTGTTGGTAATAACGGACGGCAATTGGGCGTCAGCATCCGGCGCAAATCCCGGCAGCGCTGCGCGCATCAGCAGCCCAACCATGAGCACCGGGCCAAAACGGTTGAGACGGTTTGACTTCATCGTGAAGTTGGATTCTGGAAGGACTGGCGCGTTCAATGCAATTGTTTTCTTTCGTGCGGCCCGCGCATCTGGCGGTTGAAAATCAGGCTTTCTTCCCGAACTGCGGGTCAATCTTCAGCAGCAGCGCCAGCGTGAAGCCGGGAATCGTCGAGCAGATGACCCACACGAAAAAATGCTTGTAGCCGACGATGTCCGCCACCCAGCCGCTCCACATGCCGGGAATCATCATGCCCAGCGCCATGAAGCCGGTGCAGAGGGCGTAATGCGCCGTCTTGTGAGGACCGTCGGCAAAATAAAGCAGATACAGCATGAACGCGGTGAAACCGAAACCGTAGCCGAATTGCTCGACCGCCACCGCCCCGCAAGTAGTGAGAAAATTTTCCGGCTGCGTGAACGCGAGAAAAATGAATACCAACTTGGGCAGATACATCGAGCCGACCATGAACGGCAACATCGTTTTCAACCCGTGTTTGGCCGCCGCAAATCCGCCGAGCAAACCACCCAGCGTCAGCGCGAGGATGCCAAACGTGCCATACGCCAGGCCGACCTGGCTGGTCGCCAGGCCGAGGCCGCCGGCGGCGCGGCTGTCGAGGAGGAAGGGCGAAATGACTTTCGACAACTGCGCCTCGTCAAAGCGGTAAAGCAAAATGAACGCCAGCGCCATGACGATGCCGGGTTTCTGAAAAAACGAGCCGAGCGTGGCGAAAAATTCGCCGAACAAACTTTTATGCGTGACGACCGGGCCGTCGCCCGGCGGTCGCGGCAGCATGAGGCTATGCCAGCAACTGAAGGCCAGAAACAGCGCCGCGACGACGAACAGAGTGATCGACCAGGCCAGCGGAATATCGCCCGAACTCGTCTGAAACACGACGCTGGCATCGCTTTTCAGTTTCGGGTCGAGCTGGATGACGGCCATCGCGGGCTGGTTCCAGTTTGTCGCGTTGAACACAAAGCGTTCGCCCTCGATCAACCGGAAACCTTTATCACTTTTGCCCAGGCCGAGGTATTCAAGTCCGTATGGCTTGCGGGCAAAATTGACGGCGATTTCCTTGCCCTCCGGCGGCGTTCGCGAGAGTGCGAAATAAATCACGCCAAAATTTCCAGCGGTGGCGGCGGTTTCGGTTCTTTCCGGCCTTGGAAAATGCGCCGTCAGAAAATTCCGCAGCGGTCGGGAAATATGGCCCGTCCACCACGAGTCCTCTGTGTCAGCCGCCGGTTTCGCCGCCGGCTGGTCGTCCGTCACAAAACCGTGTTGCACGTTCCATGACCTGGCCTGTTCGATGGCCGCCTTGGCTTCGGGCGCGCCGCGTTCCGTCAGCGCGATGTCGAGTGAATTCGGCTGCGCGATTACATCCAGTTCACCGGATTGTTTCGCGAATTTTATTTCCGCCGGATTCCAGTTGGTAAAAATTGGCGCGTTTGCTTTTGCCGACACGGAAACCGCCACCGGCGGCAAACCGTTTTTACTTTCCAGAACGCCGGCCAACACCACGAGCAGTCCACTGCCAACAATCATCGCCGTGCGGTAAAATGTGCTGCGCAGACCGACCCACCAGGCCTGCTCGTGTTTTGACAGGCTCAACATGTAAAAACCATCCGCCGCAATATCGTGCGTGGCCGAGGCAAACGCCATGATCCAAAACAGAAACAGCGTCCATCGAAAAAACGCCGGACCGCGCACAGAAAACGCCACCGACGCCAGCGCCAGTGAAATGACGAACTGCATGGCGATCACCCATAATCGTTTCGTACGCGTAATGTCCACGAACGGACTCCACAGCGGCTTGATGACCCACGGCAGATACAGCCAACTCGTGTAAAGCGCGATGTCCGTGTTCGAGATGCCCAGCCGCTTATACATCACCACCGACATCGTCATCACGATGACGTAAGGAATGCCCTGCGAGAAATACAGGGTCGGCACCCAGAACCATGGACTGCGGGAACTGGTTTTGGCTTCGGTCATCTGTCACCGAGTAAAACAGGCTTCGGTCGTTCTAGCAAAATTTTAAGGTCAACCCGGCGGCTTCCGGCCTTTGCCGCGCTTACTGAAACCCCTGCAAAACAGGCGTAGCAGCTCTCGGCAGCATGCCGCACTCTTCAATTTCCGTGGTTTTGCGGCGGCCTGCCCCGAAAACTTCCGGGGAGTGCCCAGACGCCGCGACGACGCATTGGGCGTTTCGCCCAGGTCGCTTAGCGGGAGACCGGGACCGCGGGTGAGTTGGTCGCGGGCGAATTGGTTTCGGTTTCTGCCGGCTTGAGTACCAACAGTTGCGTGCGCGTTTTGAGCAGCGGCTCCAGCGTCCAGTTCGGCACCAGATAGGTCCAGGCGTTGAGCTTGCTTTCCTGCGCGAGTTTGTCCGCCAGTTTCTTGCTCTCGTCCGGCGCATTGGTCTTCGCCAGCGTCGCCGACACGGTGACGGTCATGAAATAATTGTCGTTGGTTTTGCCTCCCACGTCGATGGCGTAGCTGAATCCGTCTGCGGTTTTGATTCCAATGCGGGTCGGGTGGTCCAGGCCGGCCGGATGCGGCTTCACTCCCGCCGCGACATCATTGAAACTGGGCGAAGAAAGTGACTCCGCCGTTTCCGACGCCTGCGAGTCATCCAACTTTTCATCCGGCTTGCCGCCGGCCAGCCTCCAGCCGTTGGTTTCGCTGACGAGCTCCCAGGAATTGGTCGCAACGGGATAAGTCACGGATACAGTCTGCGGCTTTTCCACCTTGAAAAAGGTTTTGTCGAGCCATGCGCTGGCGCCGGAACTCACTTCGGTCAATGGGTCGGCGATCACGGCGACGGTGTCGGTATTGGTAGCCGTCCGCACGTAACGGCCATCCGGCCAGCCCTGATCTTCCATATCGGGTGTTGCCGCCGGCTGCGCGCTTTGATGTTGGTGTGATTTGCCAAGCCACAGCGTGCGCAGCGGTTTTCCGCCGGCATCAAAAAATTCCAACAGCGTCGCGGCATTGGCCGCCGGTCCCGGCGCGGCCAGATTCAAGCGCGCCCATTGCGACGGCCCGACCTGTTCGGTCTGGACAATCTTCAAATCGCGCAGCTTCAGCAAAAGCCGGCTGATCTGCGAAAAATCCGCCGGATAACCGCCGCGTTCCTCCACGCGCCACTCGCCGTTCGTTTGCACCAGGTCCACGGTGTCCGCGCCATGCTGTACCCGGATTTGCGCGACTTCGTTGACCTGAAAATCGCCGAGCAATTTCTGGCCGGCGGCCGAATTGGAGTTCGACCACGCCGCCGCCTGTTTGCGGGAATGCAGCCATGCCGCCCCGCCAATGAGCACCACCAGCACCAGCAAAATTATGAGTTGCCTGCCATTCATCTCGCCGAAGTCCGTTTGCGTTTCCACGCCGCCAGGCCGAGGCCGAACGCGCTGACGAGCGCGGGCACGGCGGCAATGTTGAGCCATTCAATGCGGGTTTGGAGCGAAACCACGTCGCGGCGCAGGTCTTTTTGCAGTTTCTTCAGGTCGGATTTCACCTGCGCTTCTTTCGCGCGGAAATTGTCCAGTTCTTTCTGTTGCTCCGGCGACAGAATGTAGCGCTGGTTCTGGTTTTTGGTCTGCTGCAATTCATTGAGGCGTTGCTCGGTGTCTTCCAGGCTGGTCTGCAAATCGTTGATTTTGCTCTGATACGCCTCTTGCGCGGCGGCTTCCATGCGTTTGATGACCGTGAACGGCCGGTCTTCCACCGCGCGGCTGCGGATGGCGATGAGGTCTTCGCCGCCAGCCAGTTGCTCGATGGCATTTTCAGCAAACCCCAGATTGCCATTCATCGCCGAGGCGAACGTACCGAAGGGCGTGTTTTCTTCGCGCAAGGCAAAATCGTCCGCCAGCATGTCCGCGTCGCCGACCAGCACCACCGTATTGGTCGCGGCGCTTGCTTTCAAACCGGTGGCGGTCGTGGAAACTTCATTGGTTCCGGTTTTGGGCGGGCCGTCGGGAAATGCCGTTTTGAACTTGCCGGTCAGCTCGATGGCCAGCGGATACTCGACGCCTGACGATTTGAAATTCTTCAGGATCGCGTCGGCGGACAGGTTCGCCATGAACGCATCAGCCAGTTCCGAGTCGGGCGTGCTTTTCAACAGGATCGTTTCTTTCAAACCCGGCACCGGCGCGCCGGTGAACGCGCCGACAAACGGCAGCCACACGTCGCTCAAAGACCCCGTGATGACGCTGTTGGTGTTGACGCCGGCGCCGGTCACATCCAGAAAGGCCGGCGCGTCCTGGGGCTGGCCGGTGCTTCTGCCGACCTGCATTTTGAAATTCAAGTCGGCGACCACGTCGGTCGTCCCGAACTGAAATCCCCAGGCTGGCAGCAGTTTAGGAAGCGTGGAAGCCCCCGCGCCGGTCTCCGGCATCATCTGGTTCATCTGATTCTGGCTGCGCGTGTCCACAAGATTGAGCGGGTCGAGAAACGCAATCAGTTTGCCGCCGCGCAACACGAACTGGTCAATCGCGTATTGCGCGCCGTCGGTGATGCCGCGCGGATGGATTACCAGCAGCACTTTGATATCGTCGTCAATCTTGTCCGTGTCGAGCGGCACCTGCCGGAGCGTGTAATCGCCGTTTAATTCATTGATGAGTTCCCACGGTGGCGCGCCTCGTTGTCCCATCTGTTCCATCATCGGATTGGCCGGCGCGCCAAACACCGGCAGCGCGCTCATCACGCCCACCACGGTTTTTTCCGGCGTAATCACGCGCGAAATCGCCCGCGAAACATCATATTCCAGCAACCGCTCGCGGTCGGGGTTCAGCGGGACGGACTGTTTGGCGTCGAGCTGGCTTACGGCCAGCCCGAGATAGAATTTATCGCCGGTTGAAAGTATTACCGGATCAATGCCATCCAGCCGCGCGGAATCTTCGGCGTCCGAATCCGGTTCCGGATTGAGTTTCTGAAGGATGATTTTTCCGTGCGCCGCTTCCCGATATTCGTCGAGCAAATCCTGGACCCGCCCGGCATAGGTCTGCAGCGCAACACTGTCCTCCGTCGGCGTCACGCCTTGCGAACAATAAAACCGGATGGTAACCGGCGTATCGAGCCTGGCCAGAATCGCTTTGGTGCCCGCTGACAGTGTATAAACCCGGCCCTGCGTGAGGTCGGCGCGGAATTTCATCGCTGAGCCGAGCAGATTCACAGCCACCAGCAGGATCGCCATCGCCGCGACGCCTGCCGCCGAGTAGAGGAATGTCTCGAAGGATTTTTGTTTCATGGCGGTTAACCCCGGCGATGCCCGCGCAAAATCACGGCGGTGGTGAACAACGAAAACGCGATGACCGACAGAAAGAAAAGCACGTCGCGCGAATCCAGCACGCCCTTTTCAAAATTGCCAAAATGCGTCATGAAACTGCAAAACGCGACGGCGCCGACGATTTTCGGGCTGAACCAGCCGTCCAGAAACTGGATGACCGGCGCGATGCCGGCCAGAATCAAACACAGGCACAGCACGACGGAAACGATGAAGCTGACCACCTGCGCCCGCGTCATCGCCGAGGTGATGCAACTGACGGCGAGATACGCGCCGGCCATCAGCCAGCTCCCGAGGTAGCCGCAGAAGATCACGCCATTGTCTGGATGGCCGAGGTAGTTCACCGTAATGACCACCGGAAACGTCAATACCAGCGCCAGTGCCAGGAACAGCCACGAAGCCAGGAATTTTCCGACAATCGCCTGCCATGCCGTGATGGGCATGGTCAGCAGCAGTTCCAGGGTGCCGACGCGCCGCTCTTCCGCCCACAGGCGCATTCCCACGGCCGGCACCAGGAACAAATAAAACCACGGATGCCAGATGAAAAATGGCATGGTCAGTGACGCCTGGCCGCGCTCGAAAAATCCGCCGAGCAGAAACGTGAAAAATCCGCTCAACAGCAAAAAGATGACAATGAACACGTAGGCGAGCGGCGAGGCGAAATACGCGCCCAACTCACGTTTGGCGACGGTCTGGATGTTGGCCCAGGCGTTCATGCGCGGGAAAATCCGAAAACCGAAAACCGAATTCCGAAAGAAGTCCGAAGCCCGAAATCCGAACCAGGTATCATGCGGATTTTCGCGTACCGGCAAGTCCGGGCTTCGGATTTCGGGTCTAGTTCGGAATTCGTCATTTGGAATTCGTCATTCATTTCTGCGTGTCCGGCATCGTGAGGTTGCGGAACACCTCGTCGAGCCGGCCTTCCTCGGTTTGCAACTGTTCGATCCGCCAGCCCTGCGCCGCTTCGCCCACCGCGCGCGCCAATTCGCCGTCGGCCGCATTCGGCTTCGGATACACGCACACCGTCACGGTGCCGTCCGCTTCTTCAACCACGGTGACGCGTTTCGTGTGGGGAATCCGGTAAAGCCTGGCCGACACTGCCGCTGACGCGACGCCGTTGACGCGCAACGTCACTGCTCCGGCCATTTCCGATTTCCCGCGCAATTCCGCCGGTGTGCCGTTGGCGACGATTTTACCGCGGTCAATGATGATCGCACGCGAACAGACCGCGTCCACCTCCTCCAGGATGTGCGTGGAAAAAATGATGGCCTTGGTCGCGCCCATCCGCCGGATCAGACCGCGGACCTCGTGCTTCTGGTTCGGGTCCAGGCCATCGGTCGGCTCGTCGAGCACCAGCACGTCCGGGTCGTGCAGGATGGATTGGGCGAAGCAGGTGCGATGGCGATAGCCCTTCGACAGCGTGTCCACGCTTTGGTGCAGGACCGATTCCAGAAAGCACATTTCCACGGCGCGCCCGA
>Ga0335081_10019040_pt1 | contig 11098 bp, 11 predicted proteins | sample Lox_Sample_35_FD_206713 | JGI IMG/M metagenome (GOLD analysis project Ga0335081, IMG submission 206713) | Soil microbial communities from Loxahatchee National Wildlife Refuge, Florida, United States - Lox_Sample_3.5 | ecosystem: Environmental > Terrestrial > Soil > Wetlands | place: USA...
ATCGGCGTCTGGTTCATCGTCGTCGCGCCGATCCTCGGCTTCATCGGCGTCGCGCTGTCGGGCAGCAACACCTCCACCAATGCCATGTTCGGCAAGTTCCAGGCCCTGGTGGGCCAGTTGCTCGGCTTCCCGCCGCTGCTGCTGCCGACGCTCAATTCGGTCGGCGCCGAGATCGGCAAGCCGATCGCGCCGCAGACCGCGAGCGTCGGCGTCTCCACCAGCAAGTTCGTGCGCAACGAGGGCGAGGTGATCCGGCACAACTTCGGCTGGACCATGGCGGTGCTGATCTATCTCGTGGTGATCGGCGTCGCCTGCTACCTGTTTTTCCCCGGCATCGCCAAGATCTGAGCGCGCGCATCCGAGGTCGAGATGCAAAAACCCCGGCGGGCGACCGCCGGGGTTGTTTTTTTTGGAGGCCGGCCGGCGTCAGCGCGTGCCCTGCAGCTGCCGATCCATGTTGGTGTAGTCGGCGGTCGAGCGGCCGTACCGATAGCCGTAGTAGCCATAGCCCGGGCCGTAGGCGTAGCCCGGATCGTATGCATAGCCCGGGGCGTAGTCATAGGGGCCATAGGCGTAGCCCGGACCGTAGTAGTAGGGACGCGAGGCGCCGGCGATGATCGCACCGGCCGCCGCACCCGCCACCACACCCGCCGCGACGCCACAGCCCCAACAACGCGCATCGGCCGCCGTGGGAACCGCCACGGAAGCGAGCGCCAACGCGCCCGCCGCCGCGCCTACCGTCAGAAATCTCGTCATGTCGATGTCTCCAGCGTCGGAATCCAGCCTTAACAACCCTTCGCGGCCTTATTGGTTCCGGGCCGGGAACCCGCTTGCTGCATCCGGGCCGCGGCATCAGGCGCCGCTTCCCATCCGAACACGCTGCGTCCGCCGTGGGCATGCGAGCGCGCCCGCTCCTGCGTGATGATCGCGTCGACGTCGGGCCCCCCGGCCGCGCACTCGAGCCGGCGCGCCTGGTCGTCGAGCCGCTTGAGCGCTGCGAGCTCCTCCTCGTGTCCGAGCCGCGCGTTGCGCAGCGCCGATTTGAGCACGCCGATGGTCTCGTCATAAACGCGGAGCGGCACCGGAAACGGATGGCGATCCTTGCCGCCATGGGCGAAGGAAAAACGCGCCGGATCGGAGAAGCGACAGGGCGACCCGTGCACCACTTCGGCGACCAGCGCGAGGGCGCGCACGGTGCGCTGGCCGACGCCCGGCGTCAGCAACAGCTGCGAGAAGTCGGCCGGCCCGCGATCCGCCGCCGCGGCGAGGCTCGCATGCAGGCGCCGCACATGCACGTCACTCGCACGCACATCGTGGTGCGCCGGCATCACGAGGTGCGGCAGCAGCGGCTCGGCCGCGGGCGGCGCAACATTTTCGTGCGCCGCCGCGAGTGCCGCCGCCTCGCGCGCCACCCGATCGGGACCGAGCGAGTCCAGCACCGCGATCTGGCTGCGCCGCGATGGCTCGGCGCGGCGGTCGGTCAGGTTGATGATCTCGCCCTGGTGCGTGCCTTCGATCGCCGCATGCGGCGCATCGACGAAGCTGGTCAAGCCTTCGGAGAGCCAGTGATAGCGCCGTGCCTGCCGGCGGTCGCCGTTCATGCCCTGCTGCACCACCACCCAGCGTCCGTCGTCGGCGACGATGAAGCCGTGCAGATAGAGGTCGAAGCCGTCCTGCACCGCGGCGCTGTCGACCTTGGCGACCAGCCGGCTCGCGGTCGCGAGCGCGGCGCCGTCGAACCCGACCCGCTCGCCGATCGCGACCAGCTCCTGCGGGGTCTTGCGCGAATGGGCGCCGCGCCCGCCGCACACGTGCAGTCCGAGCTCGCGCTCGAGCGGGGAGAGCCCACGCTTCAGGGCCCCGATCACGCTCGTGGTGATGCCGGACGAATGCCAGTCCATCCCCATCACGGCGCCGAACGACTGGAACCAGAACGGATGCGCCAAGCGGCGCAGCAGCTCGTCGCGCCCGTAGTGAAGGATGACCGCCGCGCAGATCACCGCGCCGAGCCGGCTCATGCGCTGCGCGAGCCAGTGCGGCACGCGCCCCCCGTGCAATGGCAAATCTGCGCTTCCGCTTCGCTGCGCCATGGAAATCGAAGGATTGGGATCGAACGCCGGTTTCGTTCATCTTTCGTTCTTTTTGCGGGCGCTGTCAATGATTTCCGAGGCGGGCTGGTGACGTTTCCGGGGAACGTCCGGCTGTTCGGAAATGCCAAAGCGCCACGGCCGGGCGTGCCATGGTGCGCGCTGCGGTCAGCTCGCGTTGGCCCCTGCGTTCAGTTTACGGGCTCAGTGCAGGACGAGTCCGACCAGGAACGCCACGCTCGCCAAGCCGACGAGGGCGCCGAGTGGGAGCGACAGTGTGTAATCCCATGTCATGGCGGCACAACGCCGCAGAGGCCCGCAAGTTTCCTCGATCGTCGGGTTGGCGCATAATTTTCACATCCGGGCCCGTCCGGCCGCGCGATCCGGTCCGTCTTCGCGCCCGGAACGCACCTTCCCGTCGGCGGTTGAGCCGGTGACCGTCCCAGCCGGAGTAGGACTGCATGCGCGCTTCCCTTGGATCTCTCATTCTTGTCGCCCTCCTCGGCGGCGCCGCGCCGAGCTTCGCCCAAACCGCCTACGACTATCCGTGGTGCTCGGTGCGGACCGGACCCGGCGGCGGCGGCGCCCAGTCGTGCTATTTTTCCACCTACCGACAGTGCATGGAGACGATCAGCGGCATCGGCGGCTATTGCATCCGCAGCCCCTACTACCGCGGGCCGCATGCGCGGCGCCGGCCGGGCGACATGCACTATTGAGCCGGACCGCCAGGGGCCGCCGATCTTACGCCGCCTGGCGCGGCAGGTAGCCGAAGTCCGTGAGGATGCGGTCGCCCGAGCGGCGCAGCGATTCCATCTTCTCGGCGAGCCGCGGATAGAGCAGCCGCCCGTTGCGCTTCATCACCTTGCCGGCGATCAGCACGGTGTCGACCGTCGCGACGCCGCCCTGCATCACGATCGAGCCGATCGGATCGCGCACCGGGAACATGGTGATGTCGCTCGCGGCGAGCAGCACGATGTCGGCCGCCTTGCCGACCGCGAGCGAGCCGGTGCGCTCGCCGAGCCCCGCGATCTTCGCCCCGCTGACCGTCGTCCAGGCGAGCGCATCGCGGCAGGTGAGCGGCATGTCGGCCGGCCGGGTGCCGGTCTCGGCCAAGGCCGCCGTGATCGCGCGGTTGCGCTCGTGCTGCAGGGTGACGCGCATCGCCGTGAACATGTCGCCGCGCGAGGCCGGCTCGACATCGGTGCCGATCGACATCGGCGACCCGAGCTCATACAGGCGCCCCGTCAGCGGATCGCCGTAGCCCATCTGCAATTCGATCTCGGCCGTGGTCGTGAAGGTGCCGTCGTTCTCGACGATGCGCCCGATGACGTCGGGCTCGATGTCGTTGCCGTGCACCACATTGAAGTTCGACTTGATCAGCCCCTCGGCGGCGAGCCGCTCGAAGCCGTCGGCCACCATCGGGATGCCGCCGCCGACATGCATGCTGCACAACAGGCCGAGCTCGTTCGCCAGCGCCACGTCGTGGCGGGTCACGTCCCACACCGAGTAGTACGGCCCGAGGATCGCGAGCCCGAGCGTCAGGAGGCCCTCGCTCGCGAAGCGGCCCTTGCGCAGCCGCTCGATCTCGGCGCGCGGCATCGGAATCTCGCTGAAGTGCTTCTGCCCCGGTTTTGGATTGGGCTTTGGCGAGCCGTGCAGAAAGACGGCGCGGATGCCCGACTCGGCGAGCCCCTCGATCGCGGCGTCGGTGTGCTCGGGGGTGGGATTGTTGTGGCACCAGTCGACCAGCGTGGTCGCGCCGGCATTGATCTGGTTGAGCGCGCCCATCAGATTGGCGATGTAGATGTCCTCCGGGCGAAACAGCGTCGCGAGCCCGCGATGCATCGCCTGCATGTAGTGCGCCACCGTCCAGTCGGCCGCGATGCCGCGCAGCGCCGACTGCCAGGTGTGCAGATGGCCGTTGACGAGGCCCGGCATCACGATCATGCCGGCGGCATCGATCACCTCGGCGCCGTCCGGCGCCGCGAGCGCCGGTGCGACCGCCGCGATGCGGCCGTCGTCGACCAGCACGTCGCCGCGCGGCAGCTCGCCGAGCCGCGCATCCATCGTGACCACGCATCCGCCCTTGATCAGCGTGCGAGACATGCGGGAAGTCCTTTCTGTTGCGCCATGCGCGGGCACCCGGATCCGGCTTTCGGGCGGTCGAGGATGAACTTGACCCGCGCGTGCATCTCTTCGCAAGAATGATGGATTGCCGGGTCGAGCCCGGCAATGACAAAAACGGATTGTTCCTGCTGGCGTCATGCGCGGGCTTGACCCGCGCATCCATCCCTCTGCAAGGATGATGGATTGCCGGGTCAAGCCCCGCAATGACAGATCCGCCCACGAGGAGTCCACATGCATCCGCGCGAACGGATCGCCTATTCGGCGATCGATGGCCGCCCGCCGCTGAAACTGCCCGACGGACTGCGGCTGATCGTGTGGCCGCTGCTCGCGCTCGAGGAGTGGGACATGGTCCGCCCGATGGCGCGCATGGTGATCTCGCCGCCGCAGGGCCAGCCGATGCTGCCCGACCACCCGAACTGGAGCTGGCACGAGTACGGCATGCGGGTCGGCTTCTGGCGGCTCAAGCGGATGATGGAGGGCTTACGGATCGCGCCGACCGTGACGCTCAACGCGCGGGTGTGCGAGACCTATCCGCAGGTCGCGCAGGCCTGCGTCGACAACGGGTGGGAGCTCAACGCGCACGGCTTCGACCAGGTGCCGATGCACAAGCTCGATGACCAGCGGGCGGTGATCGACAAATCGGTGTCGATCATCGCCAAATTCTGGGGCAAGCCGCCGCGCGGCTGGTTCGGCCCCGGCCTGACCCAGACCTTCGACACGCTCGATCATCTCTCGGCCGCCGGCATCGAATACATCGGCGACTGGGTGCTCGACGACGAGCCGGTCGCGCTCAAGACGACGCACAACCCGGTTGTCGCCCTGCCCTATAACTTCGAATTGCACGACATCGTCATGATGGCGCTGCAGCACCATCCGTCCGACCAGATGTACGCCCGCGTGATGGACCAGTTCGAATGGCTCTACGCCGAATCCACCGCGCGGCCAAAGTTCATGTCGATCGCCATGCATCCGTATCTGTCGGGCGTGCCGCACCGCATCGGCCACGTCCAGCGCGCATTCGAGGAGATCCTGGCGCGCCCCGGCGTCGCCGCCTGGGACGGCGCAAGGATTCTCGACTGGTATCGCGGCCAGACGCCGTAGCCCGGATGGAGGCGCACGCAGGTCGGGCCCGACCTGCGCTTCAATTTTACCGATCTCGGGCAGGCCCGAGATCGGTGCCGCAATCCGGGATCCCGCATTCCGCTTCGCGCCATGCGGGCTCCGAACATCAAAGGATATGCCGATGAACACCTCCTTCTTCGTCCCGCACGATATCGCGGCACCGATCGCCGGCGCCGCCGGCGGCCCGCTGGCCGGCCTCACGGCGCTCGTCAAGGACATGTATGACATCGCCGGCGAGCGCACCGGCGGCGGCAACCCCGAGTGGCTCGCCGCGCAGGCCCCCGCGCCCGCCCATGCGGCCGTGGTCGCAAAAATCCTCGCCGCCGGCGCGACCATCACGGGCAAGACCATCTGCGACGAGTTCTTTTACAGCGTCGCCGGCGTCAACGCGCACTATGGCGCGCCGCCAAACCTGCGCGCCCCCGGCCGCATCTGCGGCGGCTCGTCGAGCGGTTCGGCCGGCGCGCTGACCGGGAATGCGTGCGATTTCGCGATCGGCAGCGACACCGGCGGCTCGGTGCGCGTGCCGGCCTCGTTCTGCGGCCTGTACGGCCTGCGGCCGACGCACGGCCGCATCGACCTCGCCGGCGCGATGGCGATGGCGCCCTCGTTCGACACCGCCGGCTTCTTCGCCAATGCGCCCGGGCTGGCGCGCCGCGTCGGCCACGCGCTGCTCGACGGCGCGCGCGTCGCGGCGCCGATCGGCGCGCTGATCGTCGCCGAGGACGCCTTCGCCCAGGCAGACGCGCCGGTGGCGGCGCTCGGGCTCGACTTCCTCGCCCGCGCCGCATCCGCGCTGCCGCGGCGACGCGGGCAGGCCATCGCGCCCGAAGGCTTCGATCCCTGGCGCGAGGCGTTCCGCATCGTGCAGGCGTTCGAGACCTGGGCTTCGTTCGGCGATTTCGTCACCCGCAACAAGCCCGCGCTCGGCCCGGGCGTGAAGGAGCGCATGGCGGCGGCCTCCACCGTCACGGCCGCGCAGGCGGACGCGGCGCGCAGAATCGTGAACGAGGGGCGCGCAAGGATCCGCGCACTGGTGCCGCCCGGCACCGTGGTCGCATTGCCGAGCGCGCCCTCGATCGCGCCGCCGATCGACCTATCGGGAGAGGCGATGGAATCGTTCCGCGTGCGCGTGATGCGGCTCACCTGCACGGCGGGCGTGGCCGGCCTGCCGCAGATCAACCTGCCGATCGGCACCGTCGCGGGCTGCCCGGCCGGGCTGTCGTTCGTCGCCTGGCCGGGCGGCGACGAGGCGCTGCTCGATCTCGCCTGCCGGCTTGCGAAATATTGCGGCTTGAGTCGCGCCTGAGCGCGGGGCGACGCGTCACCGGTTTCCCGGCGGAACACCCGCGTCGCATCAAGCGTTTCACTCTGACTGCGATTGCGTCGATCAGCTCAGCCGGGAACCGTCGCATGCTCCGCTCGTCCGCATTTGCTTTTGCTCTGCTGCTGCCCATGCTCGCCGGCATCGCCGCCGCGCAGGCGCAATCTGCGTCGCCGCCGGCGCCGCAACCGCCGGGCGGCCCGTCGAACCAGGCCGCCTGTCCACCCGGCACGGCCCGCAATGCGCCGACGGTCGGCAGCGGCCAATCCGGCAACCTCAGCGACAAGCTCGCGAACTCGAACGGCGTGATCTGTCCGCCGTCCGGCGTCGACCCGCAGATGCACGTGACGCCGCCGCAATCAGGCGGACGGATGCCCGTGATTCCGCCGCCCGGCACGCCGGGCGGCGATCAGAAGACGGTGCCGAAATAGAGGGAACGGCACGCGCGCCGCATCGGCGATTTTCAGCTTGCCGCCCGAAGATTGACCGCACTTTCCGCCATGTCGGTGAGCTTCTTGTCGGTCGCCTTCTCGTCCTCGAGGGTGCGCTGCAGGATGGCGGCGCAGTCGCTGCGCCCGAGCTGCTTCGCCCACGCGATCAGCGAGCCGTAGCGTGTGATCTCGTAATGCTCGACCGCCTGCGCGGCCGCGATGAGCGCCGCGTCCATCACCTCCTTGTCGCCCACCTCGCCGGCGACGTCATCGGCTTCCTCGATGATGCCGTCGATCGCCGGGCAGTCGACGCCCTCCACTTCGGAGCCGTGCATGCGGAAGACCTCCTCGAGGCGCGCGACGTGATTCTGCGTCTCGTCCAGGTGAGTCTTGAAGCCGCGCTTCAGTCCCGGGTCACTCGCCTTCTCGATCATGTCGGGCAGCGCTTTCACGATCTGGTTCTCGGCGTAGTAGATGTCGCGCAATGTGTGCACGAACAGGTCGTCCAACGACTTGATGTCCCTTGAGAACAGGCCCATGGCGGAGTGTCCTTCGCGGCTGAGGGGTTTCGCTTCTGGCGAAACGGGGGAACCGGCGCCGAGGTTCCCAGGCACCGGCCACGATGCGAGCGGCAACGCGCGAAGGCCCTCCGGTTACCATGTCGGCGGAAACTTTTGGGGTTTTCCGCGTTTTCCCCAGCCCCCGGGCGTCCGGAAGTCCGTTTTGGGGTTGCCAGACGGCGGACCTCGCCCGTATGGCTGTACCGGTCCACGAATCGTCTGGCACCATCATGCCGCTGAGCCCCGCCCGCCGCCTGTCCCTCTTCGTCGTCGCCATGACGGGCGGCGTGATGGTGGCGATGATCGTCGAGATCATGCTGGCGCGGCGCGGGGTCGAGTTCACCGGCGCACTGCGCGGCTTCTTCGGCGGCGGCAGCGTCCGCCTGCATGCGGCGCTCGCCTGGTGGGCGATCACCGGGGTCGCCTTCGCGGCGAGCTTCGCCATCGCGGCCGTGATGTCGCGGGTATCGTGGCTCTACTTCCGCTCGCTGGGCTGGATCGCGGCCGTCGCGCTTGCGCTCGCGCTCGCGAGCATCGGCGATCTCGCGCCGCTCTCGGCCCCGGGCGCCGCCGTGCCGCATGCCCTTGCGACGCTTGCCGCCATGCTCGCCGCCGTGATGATGGCCTGGTTCGGCGCGCTGTTCGCGGTCCGCAGCTGATCACGCGACACGTTCCGCTCCGGTCGAATCGGCGTCCACTTCGCCGGGATACGCGCGAACCACCCGCAAGGCTCGTCCGCGCCGCCCGTGAACCCGCGCACCGTGTGGCGCGACCAATCAGCATGGCACGGTACAAGCCCGCCGTGGTCCGCAAGCCCGAAGACGCGACACCGGCCGCCCTCGCTTCCCGGCGGGCGGCACGGCCGCCGGCTTGCGGCGCGGCACCGTTGCGGCGCCGAGTCCATGCCCAAACGACAAAAGAGCCGGCCTTTCGACCGGCTCTTTCGTCGGCGCGATGACTCAAGCGCCCTTACCCCCCGCCCAGAAGGCCCCCACGCTGCTCGCTCGCCTCGCGTGCGCCGCACGTCAAGGCTGCTTGCTGCGTCGTATGCGTATGCTGTCCCGAGCCGCGGGGCGCGTCGAGTCTTTCCTGACCGGCCGGGCGAAAGTTGTCAGCGGGTGACACCGAAATGTCACACCCGTCGCGCGAGCGAGCGAAATGGCCGCGCTATCGGCGGTTTCAGCGCTGGACGCCGTCGGCAAACGCGGCACAATCGTGGCGATGCACAGGATATCCACCGGTACCATTGTCGCGCTCGCGCTGCTCATCGCGTCCCGCGCCGGCGCGGCGCAAGCGCAGCCATCGTTGTGCACGCTCGCCCGCATGGCGGGCGAGCCGCAGATTCCGGGTCTGCACATGGTCTATCTGGCGCCGCTCGGCGATCCGGCCGCGGCCAGCCGCTGGCGCAACATCATCGCGCATCAGACCGAGGGCGCGCCCGGCTCGGCGCGGAGCCTCGCGCTCGCCCAGGCGGCCAATCCGACGAAACGCGGCGTGATGATCTGGGTCGAGACCGACGGCACCGTCTACTGGGCGACGCCCGAGACCGCGATCCCGACGCACGGCGACGGCGCCAACCGCAACGACAACAAGTACATCGACAACGGCCCGACCTACCACGCGGTGGTGAAGACCAATACGATCGGCGTCGAGTTCAACGGCAATTTTCCCGACGTCGCGGCGCCGCCGACGCCGGCGCAGACGCAAGCCTGGCTGATCCTCGTGCGCTTCCTGCAGGCGCGCTACGGAATCGCCAGCGACCACATCTATGCGCACAACTGGATCGATTTCAAAGACGCGCGCTATTGCGAGGGCTGCGCGCTCGCCGCGTTGGCGCGCAAGTTGGCGTATGCGCCGGGGGCGAATTGCCCTGACACCGGGCCGAGCGAAACGACGCGATGAGTCGTCCCCTGCTCGGCCGTCATCGCCCGGCTTGACCCGGCGATCCATCGTTCTTGAAGAGATGGATGCTCCAACAATAATCTAAAGCGTGATGACGATTCGAAGAAAAGTCATCACGCTTTTGGTCCTACCGCACCAATTCCCGCATCGCCCGGTCGAGCCCCTCGAGCGTGAGCGGATACATCCGCCCGCCCATGAGCGCCCGCATGGCGCGGATCGACTGGGTGTAGTCCCACTGCTCCTGCGGCACCGGATTGAGCCACACGCAGGCCGGATAGGTGCGGGTGACCCGGTTCATCCACGCCTCGCCCGGCTCCGGGTTCATGTGCTCGACCGAGCCGCCCGGCATCACGATCTCGTACAGGCTCATCGCAGCGTCGCCGACGAAGATGACCTTGTAGTCGTGCGGATAGGTGTGCAGCACGTCCCAGGTCGGCGTGGTGTGGTCGTGGCGCCGGCGGTTCTCCTTCCACACCCGCTCGTACAGGCAGTTGTGAAAGTAGAAATGCTCCATGTGCTTGAACTCGGTGCGCGCCGCCGAAAACAGCTCCTCGGTGGTCTTGATGTGCCAGTCCATCGAGCCGCCGACGTCGAAGAACAGCAGCACCTTCACGGCGTTGTGGCGCTCGGGCCGCATGTGGATGTCGAGATAGCCCTTGTGCGCCGTCTCCTTGATGGTGTGGTCGAGATCGAGCTCGTCGGGCGCGCCGGTGCGGGCGAACTTGCGCAGCCGGCGCAGCGCGATCTTGATGTTGCGCGTGCCGAGCTCGACCGCGTCGTCGAGATCCTTGAAGTCGCGACGGTCCCACACCTTGACGGCGCGAAAATTGCGGTTGCCCTCCTGGCCGATGCGCACGCCCTCGGGATTGTAGCCGTAGGCGCCGAACGGCGAGGTCCCGGCGGTGCCGATCCATTTGCTGCCGCCCTGGTGGCGGCCCTTCTGCTCGGCGAGGCGCTGGCGCAGGGTCTCGAGCAGCTTGTCGAGGCCGCCCATCGCCTCGATCTGCTTCTTCTCCTCCTCGGTGAGATATTTTTCCGCCAGCTTCTTGAGCCATTCGGCGGGGATCTCGGCCGTGACCGCATCGGCCATCAGCTCGAGGCCCCGAAACACCTTGCCGAACACGCGGTCGAACTTGTCGAGGTTGCGCTCGTCCTTCACCAGCGCGGCGCGCGCCAGATAGTAGAAATCCTCGACCCGGCGCGACGCGAGGTCGGCGTCCATCGCCTCCATCAAGGTGAGGTATTCGCGCAGCGTCACCGGCAGGCCGGCGGACTTGAGCTCATGAAAGAAGCTGACGAACATCGGCCGGTCCGCGCGTTTTCTCCGTCCAGATCGGGCGGATCATACCGCGATGACGCGCGCATGTCGCGCCGTCCACATACGCGCTCGCCTCGTTGACATCACGTCATGCCTCGGCTTCACTCGCCCGCAATTTTTAGTCGCGGCAGCATGGGGGCATTCAATGACTGTTGCATCGATCACCGGCGTTGGAGATTTTCGCGTTGGCGACGTCATGAGCCGGGCTTGGCGGATCTTCACCGGCA
>Ga0335081_10019041_pt1 | contig 11098 bp, 10 predicted proteins | sample Lox_Sample_35_FD_206713 | JGI IMG/M metagenome (GOLD analysis project Ga0335081, IMG submission 206713) | Soil microbial communities from Loxahatchee National Wildlife Refuge, Florida, United States - Lox_Sample_3.5 | ecosystem: Environmental > Terrestrial > Soil > Wetlands | place: USA...
TAAGCGTGCGAGCGCTGCTTTACTCATCTGATCCTGCCGGCGGCCGGTGGCCGGCATGCGGCCGCGGCCTGTAGCCGATTGATAGTGCGGTTATCGCTCAAATAGATTAGCTGGTTCCGATGCGCATTGCTGTCTTCCCAACCATGGCCCTCACGCTGGCGCTGGTTTGCGGGTTCGCGGCCTGCTCTTCGCCGCCGACCAAGCCGCCGCTCCCGACCGAGGTGGTCAGAACCGCGACCATGAATATCACGCCCGGTATCGAGGTGCTCGCGCGGGTCGCTTTGCCCGACGGCTTCGCGCCCTCGCCCGACTATCCGCCAATGTGGCTACAATCCGGACAGGAAGTAGCGATCATCGGCACGCGCAACGGACAGGCAATGGTGATGGGCTATGGCGGCAGCGGCTACCGCAGCGCACGGGTCATCGCGGAGGATGGCGGTATCGGCGCGTCCGATGCCCGGATGGTCGATTTCGCCGCGGATCCCGACGGAATGGTACTTGCCCTGGCGGAAGTCAGCACCGAGGCGAAGCGCCTTGACGTCGTCACGCGCGACGTTATTTCCGCGGGCGCCGCCAGTCCGGTCTCGAGCTTCGATGGCGAGTTCGATAGCGCAAGTCTCGCCTGGCTGGGAGATTTTACGATCCCCCTGGCGCTGCGCTCCCATGCCGACGCGCTCATGGAAGCGCCGCGCGATCAGCTCGGCCTCGTGCGCGGCCAGGCGGCGCCGGCGCCGGGCGCCTCGAGCGGTCTCTATACGATCACTGTAAGCGGCGCGGTCACCACTGGATATCTGAAGCTGAATTGCAAGATGTCGCATCTGAGCTGGGCGCCCAACGGAATGGTAGCGGTTGGCGCCGGCGACGCGTACGCGCCGGCCACGATCATCGATCGGACTAAAGAAACCTGCGATCGAGTCAACGCAAAACCGCCCATTCGGGTGCTGGATTGGTCGCACGACTCAAAGGCATTTCTCTATCAACAATTGAACGGGCCCCAAGTGACGGGCACCTACCGCTACGATGTGTCGAGTCGCACCGAGCGGCTGGTCGCGCTGGCATCGGGCGCAGCAGCAGGGATTTGACGACGCGCGGGGTGCTTGAGAAGCCGGCCGGCGAAACTCGCGCGGAAGTCGCCATCTCCAACCCAGACGGGAGCGACACCGAGCTCCAGGAGCTCGGTTTCGCCACCACCCCGGCGATGCTGGCGCAGAGCACCATGACTTATGCGCGGCCGACCGACACCGCGGCAATCGCGACGTTCAGCCCCACGCCGCAGGGGCCGGTGCGCAAAATTGTGATCTATTCAGTGGCGCCGAAGCATGCCTTTCTGATCGCATTTGGACCGGCACGCGGCGCGCTTTCGATGAGTTGGTCGCCCCGCGGACGTTATCTCGCGATCGCCGACGGCGATGTGACCGCATCCGCACTGACTATCCTGATGCCTCCGCACTAGCTGAAGTCGTCTCACCTTTCGAGGACGACGGTGTTGTAGAATCCACTCTCAACCGCGAGGACAAACGATGGACATCGCATCACAACGCCAGAAGGCCGATGCGTTTCGCAAGTTGCACGACAGTTCGAAGATTCTCGTGCTACCGAATGCATGGGATGCCGCGAGCGCCACAATTTTCGAGGCGGCAGGTTTTCCTGCCCTCGCGACGACCAGTTCAGGGGTCGCCAATTCGCTCGGCTATCCCGATGGCGAGGCGGTATCGCGCGACGAGATGCTCGCGGCGGTGGCGCGCATCGCGCGGGTGCTCAAGGTTCCACTGAGTGCCGATATCGAAGCGGGCTACTCAGCGGAAATGGAAAATCTCACCGCGACCATTCGCGCCACCATCGAAGCCGGTGCGGTCGGTATCAACCTCGAAGATGGGACGCATGATGGGACGCGGCAACTTTTCCCGATCGATACTGCGGTCGCGCGTATCAAAGCCGTGTGTGCGACGGCGCAGAGCGTCGGCGTGCCGCTCGTGATCAACGCGCGCACCGACGTGTTCTTGCGCGTGGCGGGTGAGAAGTCCGCGCGTCTCGAGGTCGCTATCCAGCGTGCCAATGCGTATCTGGCGGCGGGCGCCGATTGCGCATTCGTTCCGGGAGTCGCAGATGCCGACACCATTGGAAAACTCGCCGCCGCGATCACGGGTCCCCTCAACGTGATGGCGGTGCCCGGTACTCCGAGTGCGCCCGAGCTGCAAAAGCTGGGTGTCGCGCGGGTCAGCATGGGCGGCGGGCCGGCGCGCGCCGCGCTCACCACCACGCGGCGCATCGCGGAAGAACTGCTTCGCGATGGGACTTATTCCGCTTTCACCACCGGCATCATCAGCCATATTGAGATGAATCAGCTTTTGACGGTGAAGTCTTGAGCCGCCCGCGCAACTAACCGGTCGCGCACGAAATGAGCTATTTTCCCATGCGAGAAGGTCAATCGCGGGAGAATGGACATGAGGCTGGAAAACAAAATCGCAATCATCACCGGCGCGGGCTCGGGCATGGGCCGCGCCGCATCGCTCCTGTTCGCGAAGGAAGGCGCGAAGATCGCCGCGGTCGATGTTAACGTGGACGCCGCGGAAGAAACCGCCAAGCGCATCAAAGGCGAAGGCGGCAACGCATTCGCGATGCGCGCCGACGTGTCGAAGGCGGCCGACACCACCGCGATGGTCGATGAGACCATCAAACGGTTCGGTATCCCGAATGTCCTGTACAACAACGCCGGCATCGAGGGCGAAGGCAACTTCCTCGCGCTATTAAGCGAGGAGGCTTTCGACAAAGTCATCGCGATTAATCTGAAGGGCGTGTGGCTCGGGATGAAGGCCGCGCTCCCGCACATGATCAAAAATGGCGGCGGCTCGATCATCAACACGGCCTCGATCGCCGGACTGGTCGCGAACAAGGGCGCGGCGCACTACTGCGCATCGAAGGCCGGTGTGATCGCGCTTACCCGCGTCGCCGCGATGGAATACGGACGCTACAACATCCGCGTCAATGCCATCTGTCCCGGCGCCATCGACACGCCGATGGTCGAGCGCATCAACAAGGCGGCCGGCGCACCCGCCAACAGCGGCGCGCGCACGTCGTTCTTCGGTCGCGTCGGCAAGCCCGAGGAGATCGCGAAGACCGCGCTGTTCCTCGCGAGCGACGATTCCTCATTCGCGACCGGCGCACCATTCATCATCGATGGCGGTTGGACGGTGAGCTGAGAGCTAAGCCCTTCCCCTTTAGGGAACGGGAATCAAACTGTGGATTATGATACCATCTGATGGTTGGCGTCCCGGATGGGGCGCCATCGTCATTTATGAAGTTGTATGTGAGATGCGAAAGTGCGAAAACAAACCCATTAAATGCAGCAAATTCAAGGGTTTTCCTATTGAGGACTGGCTTCTCCGAGGCGATGACTGATCCGGCTTGGAGGCCGCACGGAAGATCGGAAAACAAAGCCATTGAGCTGAGCGCCGGAGCATCGGCACGCATCGCGAAAGTGCGAAAACAAACCCATTAAACGTAGGAAATTCACGGACTTTTTCCCATGGAAGCACACATCACACGACTGAAAGACAAAGTTGCGATCGTCACCGGAGCGGCGCGGGGCATCGGGCGTGCGATTGCGACGCGGCTGGTGAGCGAAGGCGCCAAGGTCGCGATTGCCGACATCGATGTCGAAGGCGCCGAGCGCACCGCATTCGAACTGAGTTCGAGTGGCGCAAATGTTATCGCGGTCAAGCTCGATGTGACCAGATTGCAGGATGCGATCGACGGGGCGGACTATGTCGAGCGCGAACTCGGCCCCATCGATATCCTCGTCAATAACGCCGGATGGGACAAGCTCGAGCCGTTTCTCGAGAGCACCCCGGAGACGTGGGACAAGGTCATCGCGATCAACTATCGCGGCGTGCTCAACCTCTGCAAAGCGATCGCGCCGCGGATGCAGCAACGCAAGCACGGCAAGATCGTTTCGATTTCCTCCGATGCGGGTCGCGTCGGCTCGACCGGCGAAGCGGTGTATGCGGGATGCAAAGCCGCCATCATCGGATTTTCCAAAACCCTGGCGCGCGAACTCGCCCGCCACGGCATCAACGTCAATGTGGTATGTCCGGGACCGACGCAAACCGCGCTGCTGAAAGAAGCGATGGCGGGCCGCGAGGGCGTCCTCGATGCGATGGCGAAGGGGATTCCGTTTCGCCGGCTCGGCCAACCCGAAGACCTCGCGGGAGCGGTCGCGTTCTTCGCGTCGTCGGATTCCGACTATGCGACCGGGCAAGTCATCAGCATCAGCGGCGGCCTGACGATGGCGGGCTAGGTGTAAACTGATTGTTTACAGATTAACCGCACATTGTGGCATGTTCCACTGGATGCGAAGCTCCCGCTTGGGCTGCTTGTGTCCCTGCCGCGAGATGTAATCGAGGGGACTCATCACAGTTTCCCAATAGAAATGCAGACGCACCGATGATAGGTTCGCGCCGTGCCGAGCCGGACTCTTACCGATAACGCGGATACTGCCGCGAGCTCCTCGAGTGGGCGATCGCAGCAGATTTCCGGGGCGAATCTGTACATCACGATGATCGCGGCGGTCGCCGCGATGGGCGGCCTTTTGTTTGGCTTCGACACCGGCGTCATCGCGGGCGCGATGCTGTACATCGTCCCGGATCTCCATCTCGGACCCGGCGGGCAAGGGCTGGTGGTCAGCGCGGTGACGTTCGGGGCCCTGTTCGGAGCCTTGGCGGGCGGAACTTCCGCCGACGCCATTGGCCGGCGCTGGACCAATATCGCCGCCGGCCTCAGCTTCATTATTGGCTCGATCCTGTCGGCGCTGGCGCCCAACCTCGAGGTCTTGATCGCGAGCCGGATCATCATCGGAGCGGCTATCGGGCTTACCTCGGTGGCGGCACCGATGTACATCGCGGAACTCGCACCTCGGCGTCAACGCGGCCGGCTGGTGTCGCTATTTCAGTTGGCGGTCACGCTCGGAATTCTGGTCTCCTACCTTGTCGATCGAGCGTTGGCGCCCACGCAAGCGTGGCGCTGGATGCTCGGGCTGGCATTCGTTCCCGGCACCTTGCTGGTGCTGGGCATGATCCCGCTGCCCGAATCTCCGCGCTGGCTGATGAAGTCCGGCGCGGAAGACGAAGCGCGGCGCGTGCTCGCGCTGCTGCGATCTCCCGCGCAAGTCGAGGCGGACATGCGCGAAATTCGCGATGACCTCACGCACAATCAGCACTCCGACTGGAGAGAACTGTTGATGCCCGGCATTCGGCCGGCGCTCCTGATCGGTATTGGGCTCGCGGTGTTCCAACAAGTCACCGGCATCAACACCATCATCTATTACGCTCCGGAAATCTTTCAGAAGGCGGGCTTCGATAAGGGAACCACTGCGCTGGCGGCGACCATCGGTATCGGGGTGGTCAATGTGCTCTCGACCTTGATCGCGATGTGGCTGGTGGACCGCCTCGGACGAAAGCCGCTGCTCCTGGCAGGCCTTGGGGGAATGACCGCCAGCCTGGCCACGCTCGGTGTGGCGCAGAGGTTCGGCTCGACGCTAGGAATTGAGCCGCGGTCGCTGGCGCCAATTACGGTGGGATTCATCGGCCTTTATATCGTCTGCTTCGCGTTCTCGATGGGGCCGATCGTGTGGCTGATGATCTCGGAGATCTTTCCCAACCAGTCACGCGCCCGCGCGTCGGCAATTTCAACCTCGGCGAACTGGATGGCGAACTTCCTCGTGAGTCTCTCGTTCCCGGTTCTGCAAGCGGCGATGGGTCCGTCGTTGTGGTTTCTGTACGCCGCGATGGGCCTCGGGGCGATCATGTTCGTGATCGGCTACGTTCCGGAGACCAAGGGCAAATCGCTCGAGGAAATCTCGCTTCAGTGGCGAGTGCAACCGGCCGTGCTCCCGGCCCGCTCATAGGCGTCAGGAGTGAGCGTCGAGATGAGCCGGCGACTGTTCTCCGCGGCATGGGTCGGGCTCGCAATCCTCCTCGGTATCTCGGTGGCCCAAGCGCAGACCTTCTCGACTCCCTGGATGCATGCGACGCAGGGGGATTGGGCGACCAAGTGGGGAATCATCGATCCCCACATACTTTTTCTGCCCGGCTCGTGGACCCAGTTAACCGCGGCAACCGGAAATTGGGACGGAGTGCGCAGCGACCTCGCCGATGCGGGCGTCTCGGTCTTCGGCAGCTACCAGAGCGAATCCGCCGGCAATCCTGTGGGCGGGGAGTCGCAGCAGTTCCGTTATACCCACAACCTCGCGCTGGGAGTCGCGATGGATCTGCAACGGCTGGTCGGGCTCGACGATACCTACTTTCTTGCGACCGCATCTGAGCGCACCGGCAACAGCCTTTCCTACGACATCCCCAATTTTTTCCAGGTCCAGCAGATCTTCGGCCATCAATCCATGCGGCTGGTGGACCTCGCGCTGGAACACCGGTTCCTCGCCAGGAAGCTCGACATCGTCGCGGGACGCATCAACGCGCTCGACGATTTCGCGACCTCGCCACTGTACTGCTTCGCACAAAATCTCGGCTTTTGCGGCAATCCACTGAGTATTCCGGTCAACGCCTCGGTGCCGAGCTATCCGGGCGCCGCGTGGGGAATTCGCGGTCGCTATGAACTTACACCGGAAATTTATTCAATGACCGGGGCATACAATACCTTTGGCGATTTCCGCAGCGACAAATTCCACGGGGTCGATTTCAGCATCCGGCACAATTCCGGAGTCGCGATCATGGACGAGCTCGGCTACTCGCCCGAGCCGCTGCGAGAAGCCGGATATGCGGGGGACTACAAGCTCGGCGGACTCTATGACTCGGAGCCTCGCTTGCAATTCGCGAGCGGCGAGAAGCGCGGGGGAACCTGGGAGGTCTATCTGACGGGCCAGCAGCACCTCACCCGCGCTGCGCAAGGCGAGCCCGACCATCAGGGCCTGTGGGCATTTCTCGCGCTCACCTACGCGCCGCCGAAGATGAACACCCTGGAGTATTTCGCCGACGCGGGCCTCCTGTATTTCGGACCGATCCCGCAACGGCCCAACGATGAACTCGGACTCTTCGGACTGTTCGGCCAGTTTTCCAGTGATCTGCGCGAGTCGGAGCGCGCCAGCCATCTTCCCGCGATGACGCATGAGGCCGCCATCGAGGCGAACTATATGTACATCGTGACCCCGTCATTCAACATTCAGCCCGATATTCAGGGTGTATTCCGACCGAGCGGCACCGGCTTGATCAGCGACACCCTGGTTCTCGCCGTGCAAGTGGGAATCACGCTTTAGGCTTTGGAACAGAAGTCTCTCGCAGTTAAAAGCTGATTACAAATTGTTTCACAACACCGACGGTGAGTCGGCGACAGTCGGGAAATATCTGCGGCTGATCGCTTGGACTCGACGCCGTTAGCGGGCACAATCGTGCCGGACTTAGGAATTCGAGGGAGTCGGATCAAAATCGATCATGCCCGCGACCAAGCGAACCACAGGACCAAAAGCGAAGATCCGCGCGATGGCGCCCGCGCAGCGCTACGACGCCAATATCGATTACATCCTGCGCGCCGCGGCGGAAGTCTTCGCGGAGAAAAGCTTCGGGCTCGCCTCGATTCGCGACATCGCTGCGCACGCGCGGATTTCCTTTCCGCGCATCTACTACTACCTGCGCAACAAGGAGGAGCTGCTGTTCCTGGTTGCGAAGCGGACCCTGGAACAGCTTTCCGCGAAGGCCGAAGAACAAATCGTAAATGTCGCTGACCCGGAGCAAAAGCTCCGGCGCTTCATCGCGGCGCATCTCGATTATCAGCTCGCGAACGTCGCCGAAGTGAAGGTGCTGGTGCACGAGACGCAATCGCTCTCGCCACGCAACGCGACCCAGATCGCACGGATGATGCGCGAGTACTCGAATCGATGCCGCAGGCTGATCGAGCAGGTCGCGGCCGCACGCGGTGTCGCACTGGACCGCGAAACTTCGCGCATCCAGATTTCCCTGCTGTTTGGCGCGATGAACTCGGTCTTCACGTGGTACGAGCCGGCGCGCGATCGCGCGCAGCAGGACAAAATCATCGACGAGCTTTGCCGGATGGCGATCGCGCGCTTGGCGACTCCGCCTGGTCCTGCGTCATAGATACTCGCGCTTTCTTGCGCGGCTGCGGTGAAGCCCGAATAATGCCCGCGCATGCGCTTCGTGCCGATACTGGTCGCCTGCATCACCCTCGCATCAACCGGGCTGGGTGGAGCGATTGCTTTTCGCTTCCGCGATCGGCTTCACCTACTGCTCGGCTTCGGTTCCGGCGCGGTGCTGGCGGTCGCGCTGTTTGACATTCTACCCGAGGTTTTCGGGCTCGGCGGTCCCAGCTACATGCCGCTTGCCGCGGTTGGATTTCTCGCGTTCTTCGGACTCGAGCGCTATACCGCATTTCATCGCGCCCGCGAGCACGTCCACCTCGATATCCATACCGCGCACGAACCCGAACTGGGCGCACTCTCGGCGGCCGGCCTCGTGCTGCACAGTTTCCTTGACGGCGTCGCGATCGGGGTGGGATTCCAGACCAGCTCTCACATCGGATTTCTGATCGCACTCGGCATCATCGCGCACGACCTGAGCGATGGCGTGAACACGGTGACGGTCGTCCTGGCGCACGGCAACGTGCTCAATCGTGCGGTGATGTGGCTCATCTTCGACATGGTCGCACCGCTACTGGGCGCGGCATTCACGGTGATCCATCCAATCGAGCCGTCGGCGCTGCCGGGCGTGCTCGCCTTTTTTGTCGGTTCGTTCCTATACATCGGCGCCTCCGATTTGCTGCCGGAAGCGCGCGAGCACGATTCGCCATGGGTCGCGGTCGCGACGATTCTCGGGATGGCAGCGATCTACGCGACGACGCTGGTGCTCAAGCAAGGCTGACACCGCTATCGCACCCTGCTAATGAAATCGGCATGGATATTCAGAAAGGAATCGGTCTGCTGGATGGGCTGATAAAGCGGTTGGAACGCAACAGCCGCACCCTCAAGTCGCATCCGACGATCGACAAAATCGAACGCGGCGAGCTGAGCGCCGCGCAGCTTAGGCATTGGGCCACGCAACTCTATATCGGCAACAAGGGCCACAATGCCAATATCCTCGGACTGATCTATGCGAAATGCGACGACTTCGGCGCGCGGCGCGCGATCGTGGAAAATCTGCTGGAAGAGGAACTCGGGCGGCAATCGGGCGTGGGCCGCTCGCATATGGAACTCTATCTCGAATTTGGCGAGGCCATCGGCATCCCGCGCGAGCAGCTACTGCACGCGACGATGTCGCCGGATGCAACCGCAATGGTACATTGGATGTACTGGCTCGCGGACTCGAAACCATGGTACGTGACGCTGGCCGGCATCAGCCTCGGCTCGGAGCTGTTCAACCCCGACGCATACGTGCGCGTGGTCGAGGGGCTGCGGCGTCATTACAAGCTCGATGACAACGGGGTGCGGTTCTTCACGGTGCATATCGAGGTGGATAAGGAGCATGGCGACTCCAGCGCCGGATCGATTTTCCGCGCGATTCCGGAAAGTGCGGCGGCGGAGACGCTATGGGCGGTCGAGATGCACATCGAGTTCATGCGGCGACTGTGGGCGGATATCAATCTGCCGGTAGCTTAGGCCGTTTTTGACACCGCAAATCTCCCCTAATTATGTCCGGAACTTGACCAATCATTGAACTTTTGGCCGGTCCTCCACGTCCAAAGTTAACCGTGCCAGGATCGGTCAAACTGCTCGTCTGTGACGACGACGCGGGTTCGCTCGCCGCGCTCGCCGATATCCTTTCAATGGAGGGATATCTGGTCGAGACTGTTGCCAACGGGCAGGAAGCGCTCGACCATCTGCACGCCTCGGCCACTGCTCCCGCGCTCATCATCCTCGACCTCATTATGCCGGTGGTCGATGGATGGCAGTTTCTCGCCGAGATGCGCACCGACGAAGAACTTTCCCGCCACCGCATCCCGGTCATCGTCGTTACCGCGCTCAATGCGAAAGTCGATGCCGATGCGATCATTCGCAAACCGATCGATCTCGTGTGTTTGCTGCAGACCGTGGAACGGCTTCTCCGCGCCGATCGATGACGCATCCCGATGCGCGTCATCGGTATTTAACCTCGCGAGAATTTCCCACTCTTCCGCCGATTCGGTAAGAATTGACCGAACGCAACGACCGCTCTGGGCCTCAACCTGTCATTCAATTCATGTAGGAGAATCACCATGGCGAAAATGCGAGCTGCTCAAATTGCGCGTGCCAATGGCCCCTTCGAGATCGTCGAACGCGAGGTCCCCGCGCCGGGCGCCGGCGAGGTCCGCGTCAAGGTGCAGGCCTGCGGCATCTGTCACAGCGATTCGATGGTCAAGGAAGGCGGCTTCCCGGGCCTCACGTTTCCGCGCGTGCCTGGTCACGAAGTCGCCGGGGTAGTCGATGCGATCGGTAGCGGCGGCGCGCGATGGAAGGTCGGCGATCGCGTCGGGGTTGGCTGGCATGGCGGCAGCTGCGGCTATTGCGACGCGTGCCGGCGCGGCGATTCGTTTGCATGTCAGACCGCGATGCGCGTCACCGGCATCACCTCGGACGGCGGCTACGCGGAATACATGATCGCGCCCTCGGACGCATTGGCAGCGATACCGGTCGAACTCGATCCGATTGCCGCGGCGCCGCTGATGTGCGCCGGTATCACCACTTTCAATGCGCTGCGCAACAGCGGCGCACGCGGCGGCGACCTCGTTGCCGTGCTGGGCGTCGGCGGCCTCGGCCATCTCGCGGTCCAGTACTCTGCGAAGATGGGCTACCGCACCGTCGCCATCGCGCGCGGCGCAGACAAGGAACCGCTGGTACGCGAACTTGGCGCCACGAAATACATCGATACCACCAGATCCGATCCGGCTGCGGAACTGGCAAAACTCGGCGGCGCCAAAGCAGTCCTCGCCACGGTGACTGATAGCGCCGCGATGGCGGCGACCATCGGCGGCCTCGCGCCCAACGGCACCTTAATGGTGATCGGCGCCAGCGGTCCGATGACATTCAATCCGCAGATGATTCTGCTCACCCGTCAATCGATCAAAGGATGGTACTCGGGAACCTCGATCGATACGCAAGATACGC
>Ga0335081_10019042_pt1 | contig 11097 bp, 8 predicted proteins | sample Lox_Sample_35_FD_206713 | JGI IMG/M metagenome (GOLD analysis project Ga0335081, IMG submission 206713) | Soil microbial communities from Loxahatchee National Wildlife Refuge, Florida, United States - Lox_Sample_3.5 | ecosystem: Environmental > Terrestrial > Soil > Wetlands | place: USA: Florida...
AGGGACAGGAGCGTACGGGTGCTGTCCCAGTCGTCGGGGCGCGTCTGCGGCATGTACCGGTCGTAGGGCAGGTCCTGCAGCACGGCCTGGCTCCCGGCTGCGCCGACGCCCCGCACCAGCACCTCGACCCTCCCGCTGTTGGCGAGCAGGAGGTCGTGCTCCTCCAGCGGGTGCTCGAACAGCCCGCCGTCACTGCCGACGTGCACGAGCGGCTGATTCGTGAGCGAGAGGCGGTACACGCGCGACGCCGAGGCGTTCACGATGCGCCAGAGCTGCACCTGGCCGCGCCGGATCGGGATCGTGGGCATCACCTGTCCGTTCACGAACAGGACGTTGCCCTCGCGTCCGTTCTCCAGATCGATCTCCGCCTGGATCGAGGTCGGATCCGGGAACGCGATCGCGCCCGCGGAGTCGAAGCGGTTGTCGGAGAGGACCAGCAGCTTCTCGGGGATGTGCCGGGCCGCCAGGGGGTCGTGCGGCGCGCGGATGATGATCGCGCCGAAGAGCCCCATGGCCACCTGGAACGTCGTCTTCCTGTCCACGTGCGGGTGGTACCAGTACGTGCCGGCCCAGCCCCTGGGAACGCGGAAGGCGTAGTCGTACGACTGGCCCGGGGCGATGGGCATCAGGGGGCTGCCGTCCTCGGCCGCCGGGAAGTGCAGGCCGTGGCAGTGGACGGTCGTGGTGTCGGGCAGGCGGTTGTGGAAGTGGATGACGACGCTGTCGCCTTCGTGCACGTCCAGCGTCGGACCGGGGATGCTGCCGTTGTACGCGTACACGTTCACCAGCGGGCCGCCGGGCAGCAGGCGCAAGCGCGCGGGCGCGGCGGTCAACTCTACCTCGACCACGCCCGGCACACGCGAGACGCTGTGGAGGGTCGGCGGCTCGCGGAGTGTGTCGGATGCCGTCGCCGCCACGGGCGCGGGCTTGGCCGGCGCCGCAGGCGTGGTCGGACCTGCGCGCAGCCCCACTGTGGCCGCGCCGATCGCGGCGGCCACGGCACCTCGCCACGTCAGCGTGAGCGGATGCACCCTGCACTCCTGAGCCCAGCACCCATCAAGGGCTGCGCCTCGGATAAGCGGTGTCGCGATGTGTCGGTGGGGCCGACCAGTATACAGCCGACTCAGGTGTGCGGCAACATGAGCGCGGCCACCGGGCGGCAACCGGACGGGATCTCCGTCGGCTGCAACTCCGTGCCGGCGCCCACTATCTTTGGGCCCGGGCCAGGTAGCTCAGTTGGTAGAGCAGCGGACTGAAAATCCGCGTGTCGGCAGTTCGATTCTGCCCCTGGCCACTCCGCCGAAGCGCACGCAGCGCCTCGGCTGTCAGCCGGTCCGCTGCTGGCGTGTGGCAGGCGCAGGCGCCTGCTTGACGTCTCTTGACTGTGCGTCCGTGTGGCCCTGAAGAGCCCCCTGCCGCCGCGCGCTCCTGTAGCCCACCAGCGTCCGCCGCTCCTCGTCCCACAGCTTCAGGAACACGCACGCCAGGCTGTGCCGCAGCGTGAGGCGCGTGACCCGCTGCAACACCGGGTTCGCGTCCAGGCACTCCTGGAGGCGGTAGTTGGGAATCCGGCTGTTCAGATGGTGAATGTGATGCAAGCCGATGTTGCCCGTCAGCCACTGCAGGACGCGCGGCAGTGCGTAATAGGAACTGCCCCGAATCCCGGCCGCCAGGTAGTCCCACTGGGCCTCGTGCTCCCAGTACGTCTCGCGGAACTGGTGCTGGATGTAGAACAGCCACACGCCGAGCGAGGAGGCGAGCAGCGTGATGGGGAGCTGCACCAGGAGGAAGCGCTTGAGCCCGATCGTGAGCGCCATGGCTCCCACCGTCGCCGCCAGCCCCAGGTCGGTCCAATAGATGCTGCGCCGCTCGCGCTTCCAGGAGCGCGGCACCAGCGTGGGCAGCCGATGGCGAATGATGAAGTGGACCGGCGGGCCGATGCCGAACAGGACGAGTGGATTGCGGTACAGCCGGTACTTCAGCCGTTGCCACCAGCTGCGTCCGAGATACTCCCGGACCGTGAGCGTGTCGATATCGCCGAAGCCGCGGCGCTCGAGATTGCCCGACGTCGCGTGATGCATGGCGTGGACCTTCCGCCAGTACTCGTAGGGCGTCAGCGTGAAGATCCCGATCACGGACCCGGTGATGTTGCTGATCCGCGAGGAGGGGAAGAAGGCCCCGTGCCCACAGTCGTGCTGGATGATGAACAGCCGGACCAGGAACGCGGCCGCCGGCACGGCGAGCATCAGGGTGAGCCAGTACGCCCGCTCGACGAACAGCAGCATCAGGAGCCACAGGGCCGCGAGCGAAGCGACCGTGGTCGCGACCTGCCGCAGGCTGCGCCTCCAATCCGGACGCTTGTAGGGCGCCAGGATGTCGAGGGACAGCAAAGAGGTCGGAGTGGGGCCGCCGGGGCCGGGGGTGACCACTGCTGCATACTACACGGTCGGCCGGCAGATTTCGACGGGGGCGCCCGGGCGTGCCCAGAATCCGCGGGGTGGCGGTTCGATTCTGCCCCCGGTCGCTCCGCACCCCGCGCCGGCCCCGGCCGCCCGCGCCGGGGACGCCCGGAATCGCTCACGCCGGCCGGATGTTCTGATTGAGCCGGAACAGATTCCCCGGATCGTAGCGTTTCTTGAGCGCCGCCAACCGCGCGTACTTCGCCTCGCCGTACGCGGCCCTGATGCGCCCCTCGCCCTCGTCCCCGAGGAAATTGATGTAGGGGCCGCCGGACACGTACGGTTGGACCGCCTCCGCGAACCGGCGGGCCCACCCGATCTGGGTGTTGGTGTGGCCGGCGTCCATCCACAGACCGACGATGTTCAGAATGAACGGCGCCTCGCGGTGGCCGAAGGCGGTGGCGTCGGCGCCCACCGTCGCGACCGCGCCTCCGACGTGGTGGATGTGGACCTGGGCGAACGGCGCGCCCATCTGCCCGGCGTGCGCGACCACGGCCTCCACCGCGGCGTCGTCCAGGTCCCGCAGATACTCCGTCTTCCAGTAGGCCATGATCCCCTTCGGCGCGCCGGGATCGAACATCCCCTGCAGCGCGACGTAGGGCATCGGGCCGATGACGTCCACGGCGGGCGCCGCGAAGTCCCGCAGCGGCTTGATGGCCTTCTCGCCATCCTCCGGCGGCCCCGCGTAACACGCCGCGACCGCGATCATCGGCGTGCCCTGGAGCGGCTGCGGGATGAAGGGCAAAGGCGGCGCGGTGAGGAACACCGCCATCGTCGTCGCATCGTCCGGGAGCGTCCGCACCCATCCACGGTAGAAGCGAAGCAGGTCGCGGGCCTTCGCGATCGGATAGAACGCGGCGCCCCCGTACACCATCGGGCCGACCGGATGGAGCCTGAAGGTGAACGAGGTGACGACGCCGAAGTTGCCCCCGCCCCCGCGCACGGCCCAGAAGAGGTCGGGCTCCTCCTGCGCGTTCGCCCGCACGCGTCGGCCGTCGGCCAGGACCATCTCGACCCCCAGCAGGTTGTCGATGGTCAGGCCATGCTTGCGCATCAGCCAGCCGATGCCGCCGCCGAGCGTGAACCCGCCGATCCCCGTCGTCGAGACCAGGCCACCGGTGGTCGCGAGGCCGTGCGCCTGCGTGCCCTTGTCGAAATCGCCCCAGACGAGGCCGCCCTGCGCCCGCGCCGTGCGGGCCTTCGGGTCCACGGTGATGCCCTTCATCCCGGACAGGTCGATCACGAGGCCGCCGTCGCAGGTGCCGAAGCCGGCGACGTTGTGTCCGCCGCACCGCACCGCAAGCGGCAGGTTCTGCTCGCGCGCGAAGGTGATCGCGGCCACCACGTCGTCTTCGTCGGCGCACTGGGCGATCATGGCGGGCCGCCGGTCGATCAGCCCGTTCCAGACCTTGCGTGCGTCGTCGTAGCCGGCGTCGGCCGGAAGGACGAGTCGGCCGTGAAGGGTCTTGGCGAGAGCATTCGTGTCCACTGCGATCGGCATCGGTTCTCCTCCGGTCGACGGTGAATACAGCGTGCGGGACGCTGGGTATGCGGGCAGCGCGCCGCGGCGCGCTCCGGAAGGGTCAGCCCCACCCCATCCGCTTCAACACGTCGCGGAAGCCCGGCAACCGGCGCACGGGCTCGAGGTCGGGCCAGTTCCTCACATTGCCCGGCAGCGTGAAATCGTGCTCGTCTGCCGCGCGCAGCAGCAGGCCGAGGGCCTGTTCGGGGCGGCCGCACCCCACGGCGGCGATCGCCAGCATCGTCGGTTGCACGTACCGCGACGAGGCGCGGTCCGCCAGCTCCTCGTAGAGCGCCTCGGCCGCCGCGCGGTCGCCGGCCCGGCCGAACTCCGCCGCGAGCGTCGCTACCGGCCAGGTGAAGCGGTCGGAGAGTGCCAGTGCGGTCTCACCCGCGCGCACGGAGGCCGCATGGTCGCCGGCCCAGCCGCACATGCACTGCAGATGCCACCAGGCAACGACGGAGTCCGGGTCCAGCTCGGTCGCGCGCCGCGCCTCCGCGACGGCCTCGGACACCCGGTCCAGATGGATGAGGATCATGGCGCGAATCGTCACCGCGTACGCGCTGAGGGGATCGTCGCGGACGGCGCGGTCGGCCTCGGCCAGCGCCGCTGCGTGGTCCTCGCGCATGAAGCAGAGATCGTACAGGGCCCGTCCGCAGCGGCCCTGGATGTAACCCGGACTCAGCTCCACCGCACGGGCGAACTGGCGGCCGGCGGTCTCCGTGTCGTAGTCGGAGTACATCGCGGTGCAGGCCCGCGCATAGTGGCCCTCGGCCAGGTCGGGCGCCAGTTCGAGCGCGCGCCCAGCCGCCTGCCGCGCCTGCGCGGTCACGTCGCCTGCCGGCCGCACACCCCACAGCCCGAGGTAGTTAAGCGCGTCGGCGAGTCCGGCGTGCGCGAGGGCGTACTGCGGATCGAGCGCCGCGGCTTGCTCGAAGCACTCGCGGGCGCGGTCGATGTGCTGCCCGCGCTTGTACAGGAGCGCGCGCCCCTTGAGGTAGAGCTGATAGGCGCTGACGTTCGCCGTACCAGCCTGCACCAGAGCCCCGGCCCGTCCGTCGAAGGTGACCTTCAGCCGCTGCGCGATGGCGCCCGCGATCTCGTCCTGGATCGCGAAGACGTCGTCGAGTTCCCGGTCGTAGCGCTCCGACCAGGCGTGATAGCCGTCGGCGACGCCGATCAGCTGCGCGGTGATGCGCAGCCGGGCGCCCGCCTTGCGGACGCTCCCCTCGAGGACGTTCGCCACGCCGAGCTGCTCGCCGACGGTGCGCAGGTCCACGTTCTTGCCCTTGAACGAGAACGCCGAGGTGCGTGCCGCCACCCGCAGGCCGGGAAGCTTGGTCAGGGCGTTGATGATCTCCTCGGCGATGCCGTCGGCGAAGTACTCGTTCTCGGGGTCGGGGCTCATGTTGGCGAACGGGAGCACGGCGATCGAGCGCTCCGGCACGGACGCCACGGCCGGGGCCGCCGGCCCGGCGACGGCGACCGCGCCGGGCTGGAGCGCCTCGATGAGCAGGGACCCGCTCGCCAGGCGGTCGGCGGGGGTCTTGGCAAGCAAGCGTGCAATCGCCCCCGCCACGGCTCGCGGAATGCCGTGCCGCATCTGGGTGATGCTCCGCGGATCCGCCGCCAGCTGCTGGTACACGACGCTCTCGGCCGTGGGGCCGGTGAACGGCGGCTGGCCCGCGAGCATCTCGTACAGCACGCATCCGAGCGCGTAGAGATCGCTGCGCCCGTCGAGGCTCTTCTCCCCCGCCGCCTGTTCGGGGCTCATGTACGAGGGCGTGCCGATCGAGATCCCGGTCTGTGTGAGCGTGTCGGTGCCCGCGGCGTGCAACGCCCGCGCGATGCCGAAATCCGCCACCACTGCGTGCCCCGCCTCGAGCAGGATGTTCTCGGGCTTGATGTCGCGGTGGACCACCCCGCGGGCGTGCGCGTAGGCGAGCGCGTCCGCGACCTCGCGCGTGATCTGCAGCGCGTCTTCGAGCGGGAGCTGCGCCTCGCGCGTGAGCCGGTCGCGCAGCGTTTCGCCCTCGACGCACGGCATGACGTAGAAGAGAAAGCCCCCCGCCTCGCCCGAGTCGTAGAGGGGCAGAATGTGCGGGTGGCGGAGGTTGGCGGTCGTGGTGATCTCGCGCAGGAACCGGTCCCTGCCGAGGGCGGCGGCGACGTCGTCGCGCAGCACCTTCACGGCGACACGGCGCTGGTGCTTGAGATCCTGCGCCGCGTAGACGGTGGCCATGCCGCCGGCGCCGAGCTCGCGCTCGATCGTGTAGCGGCCGGCCAGGGCTTCGGCGAGCCCGGGCATGTCGGTCATGGGAGTCGAGCAAGATGCTCTGCGCGCGCTCGAGGCGCCAGAGCCGCCAGCGGCGCTCGCGGGCGTGTGCCCGCGTGCGTCAGACGGGATTACCGGGAGATGGCAGCAGCAGGCGCCGCGGCTCCGCCGAGAGGATGCGGCTGGTCAGGGCGTGACGACGCGCACCGGGTCGGGGCTGCCGGTGGTCGTGCCGTCGCCCAGCTGCCCGTAGGTGTTGAGTCCCCAGCAGTACGCCGCTCCATCCGTGGTCACGCCGCAGGTGTGCCCACCGCCGGCCGCGATCAAAGCGAACCTGAGCCCGCCCGCGACGGCCACGGGCGTCAGGCTCGTGGTGAACGTGCCGTCGCCGAGCTGGCCGGTGAAGTCGTACCCCCAGCAGAAGGCGGCGCCGCCCAGAGCGATCCCGCAGGAATGGGCGACGCCCGCGCTGACAGCCTTGAAGGTGATCCCCCCGGACACCTGCGCCGGTCCGGTGCTGTCGTTGGTCGTGGCGTCGCCCAGCTGACCCAGGTCGTTGTAGCCCCAGCAGAACGCCACCGTGCCGCTGACGCCGCAGCTGTGGGAGTATCCGGCGTCGACGGCGGTGAATGTCAGGCCGCCCGCGACGGCGGTAGGCAGCAGGCTGAAGCTGTCGGTGAGGTTGCCGAGCTGGCCCTTGTCGTTCGCTCCCCAGCAATACAGCGCGCCGCCGGCCGTGAGGCCGCAGGTGTGGTAGTACCCGGCGCTCAAGGCGGTGAAGGTGAGGGCCCCCGCGACGGCCACGGGGCTCGCGCTGTTGGTGTCCGAGCCGTCGCCCAGCTGGCCGTCGTGGTTGAGCCCCCAGCAGTAGATCGCGCCACCGGGGGTCAGGCCGCAGCTGTGGTCGAACCGGCTGCGCACGGTGGAGAACGTCAGGCCTCCCGAGACGGGTACGGGCACCGTGCTGGCGACCATGGCGTTGTTCCCCAGCTCGCCGTCCGCACCGTTTCCCCAGCACCAGGCCGCGCCCGCGATCGTGACCGCGCAGGTGTGGTAATAGCCGGCGCTCAGGGCCGCGAAGGTGAGGCCGCCCACGACCTGCACGGGCGCGGAGCTGTTGGTCGTCGAGCCGTCGCCGAGCTGGCCGTAGCTGTTGAGGCCCCAGCACCAGGCCGCACCCGCGGGGGTGAGGGCGCAGCTGTGGCCGCCGCCGTTGCTCACGCTGACGAAACGGCCTGGCCCGGGGCTGGTCGCATCCTTGCCGCAGGACGCCGCGACGGCGGCCAGCAGGAGCGGCACGACCTCCCCGATTCGGGACCGGCGCAGGCATGACATGGATTACGGGAACTCTTGAGTCCAGGCGGCGTCCCCGCAAGGGCGCCGACGACGGGTCATCGGGCGGGGGACCGAAGTCCTTGGCAGGCCTGTCGTTACACCGCAACGTTTGCCATTCGGCGAGCGTACGCTTACCGTAGGCGCCGGCCGTCGCCTGCAGTGGCCCCGGGAGGAAGTCAGCCGGGAGGTTCGCGTGGCGCGCGTATTGGTTCTGGATGACGAGGACGAAGTTCGCGCCGTCTTGATGCGCGCGTTGCAGCGGGCAGGGCACGAAGTGCTCGAGGCGGCGGACGGACGCGAGGGGCTCGGCGTGGCGCGGACCCATTCCATCGATCTGGTGGTCACGGACCTGGTGATGCCGGAGGTGGATGGGCTGGAGTTCATGCGCGAGCTGGCGCGCCTCAGGCCGGGCATTCCGGTCATCGCGATCTCGGGCGGTGGCGTGTGGGACGCCCGAAGCCTCCTCGAGGTCGCGGGCGCGCTGGGGGCGCTCCGCACCCTGAGCAAGCCGTTCGAGCTGAACGCCTTTCTGTCCCTCGTGGCCGAAGCGCTCGCCACCAAGTCACCTCCAGGCGAAGGCGCCGGCGGGTCCGACTAGTGACGCGCCGGTGAGGACGCGACGGACGTCGCCCCTCACGCTCGGCCCGCTGGTGGCGGTGATGTTCTTCACCGTCTCCGGCGGGCCGTTCGGCCTGGAAGGGCTCGTGGGCGACGTGGGCCCGGGTGTCGCGATCGTGCTGCTGGTCCTCACGCCGCTGCTCTACAGCATCCCCGAAACGCTGCTCATCGGGGAGCTCGCGTCCATGCTCCCCGCGGAGGGCGGCTACTACGAGTGGGTCAAACGCGCGTTCGGCCGGTTCGCCGGGTTCGTCAACGGGTGGCTGAGCTGGATGTATTCGATGATCGACATGGCCATCTACCCCGTGCTCCTGCTTCAGTACCTGCAGTTCTTCACCGGGCCGCTGGGCCGGCTGCCGTCGTGGCTGATCGCGCTCGCGCTGATCTGGGGCGCGACGTGGCTGAACTTGCGCGGCACGCGAACCGTGGGGCTCGCCTCGGGATGGTTCACCGTGCTGGTGCTGGCCCCCTTCGTCCTGCTGGCGGCGGTCGCGGCCGTGCGCTGGGCGGCGCATCCCGGGGTTGCGTTCACCAGAGCGCCGTTCCGCGTGGGCGGCACGACGTTTCTCGGGGCGCTCGGCCTCGGCATCTCGCAGAGCGTGTGGAACTACAGTGGCTGGGACAACGCCTCGACGGTGGGCGGTGAAATCGAGGATTCCGGGGCGACGTATCCCCGGGCGTTGCTCCGCGCGCTGCCGCTCGTCACGCTGGTCTACCTGCTCGCCGTCCTGCCCGCCCTGGCGGTGAGCGACTGGCGGATCTGGACCGACGGCGCGTGGCCGACGATCGCGCGTACGGTCACCGGCGGGTGGCTCGCGGCCTGGATCGCGGCGGCCGGCATGGTCAGCGCCTTCGCGCTCTTCAGCGCCCTGCTGCTGGTCTACTCGCGCATCCCGCTGGTGCTCGCGCGGGACGGCCTGCTTCCTTCGGCGCTCGGGAGGACCGACGAGCGGGGCACCCCGCGCCGCGCCGTGGTGGCGTCCGCCGCTGGATACTCCGTCTTCGCGCTGCTCTCCTTCGGCGGGCTGCTGGCGGCGGACGTGCTCCTTTACACCGGGGCGCTGGCGATGGAGTTTGGCGCACTGCTGGCGCTGCGGCGGCGCGAGCCGGAGCTGGTGGGCGCGTTCCGGATCCCGGCCGGTGTACCGGTCCTCGCGGCGCTGGCGGCGATCCCGGTGCTGGTGCTGGCCGTCGCCGTGGCGTTGGAGGTGCGCAGCCGCACCATCGGGTTGGTGGGCGTGCTGGTCGCCGCCGCGTGCGCCGCCGCCGGACCGCTCGCGTACGCCCTCTTGCGTCGCGCCCCTTTTCGCCCTGAACCGAGAGCGACCGTATGACCGCAGACCACAGGCACTCCGGGTTGCCGGCTCACGCCGCGATTCGGGCGCACCCGGAGCGGGACCGCACCGAGGACGCCCCGCAGATCCTGGCGAGCGGGATCGTCGCGCACGTCGGTTTCGTGCACGACGGCCGGCCGGTGGTCATCCCGATGACCTACCACTATGCCCCGGAGGAGCCGAGCCGTCTCTACCTGCACGGCGGGCGGACGGGCCGCCTGATGATGCACCTCGCGACCGGCGCGCCGGTCTCCGTCGCGGTGACCCTCGCGGACGGGCTGGTGTACTCGAAGACCGCGCTCGACCATTCGGTGAATTACCGCTCGGTCGTGCTGTTCGGTCGCGCGGCGCAGGTGCAGCCGGACATCGCGGCGAAGCGCCGCATCCTCGACGCGATGATCGCGCGGTACTTCCCGGGTCGCACGGCGGGCGTGCACTACGAGTCCGCGCCGGACGCGCATCTGGAAACCACCGCGATGGTCGCGCTGGAGATCGACGAGTGGAGCGCGAAGGTGCGGGAGGGCGGACCGAACGGGCGGGGCGACGACGACGCGTCGCGGCCCGGCACCGCCGGCGTCGTCCCGCTCGGGCGCGGCTAGTCAGCGTACGTCGCGGGCGGTCAGCGCCAGCTCATCCGGTCCCGCAGGCTCGTGATGTGCGCGGTGTGGTGCCGCCCGTGCCACGCGTACATGGCCACGATCGCGTCGAGGGTCATCACGCCATTCTCGGGGTGGTTGAGGGTGCGGGCGAAATCGCTCGGCCGCACGCCATCGAGCAGCAGCACCCAGCGACGATGCAGCGCCTCCAGCAGCGCCAGGGACACCTCGACCGGGGACCGGGTCTCGGGCGTGTTCGCCCAGGTTCCCTGATCGTAGGGCTTGATCGTCGGCTGCTGCTCCGTCAGCAGGAACTTGCAACGCAGGTAGGCGTGCATGTGGCTGTCTGGCACGTGATGCACGACCTGCCGGACCGTCCAGCCGCCGTCGCGGTAGGGCGTGTCGAGCTGCCGGTCGTCGAGTTCCCGGACGGCGCGGCGCAACTCCCCGGGCGCGGCCGCGATCTGCGCGATGCACGCGGCGCGCTGCTCGGGAGTGAGAGCGGAGACCGCCTCGCGGCGGCCGATGGGGTAGCGGAGGTCGGCCATGCGTTCCTCGTCGGTTGGCGCCCGCAGTCTGACACCGGGGCGCGCGCGAGGCAAGCGGCTGCGTTATGTACAGACGACGACGCCCTCTGGTTCCACCGCAGAACCTTTCCACCCCGTCCGCGTACCAGTGCCGGTGGGATTGAAGCCACAGGCGATACACGCATCGGAGGTGGAGCATGAGAACCGCAGCAATGCTGGCTGTGCTGGCCGCAGTGGCGAGCCTGCCGCTGGCCGCGCAGCAACCGGACAGCACGCATTCCGCCATGGGGCGCGCGGATGGACAACCGGGCGCCGGGTACATGACGCACGGGGCGATGGCCCACGCCGCGATGATGGGCGGCGGGGCGGCGGGCTACGGGATGAGAAGCGGCGACATGATGGCCGGCTGGATGCGCTACGGGATGGGGATG
>Ga0335081_10019043_pt1 | contig 11097 bp, 8 predicted proteins | sample Lox_Sample_35_FD_206713 | JGI IMG/M metagenome (GOLD analysis project Ga0335081, IMG submission 206713) | Soil microbial communities from Loxahatchee National Wildlife Refuge, Florida, United States - Lox_Sample_3.5 | ecosystem: Environmental > Terrestrial > Soil > Wetlands | place: USA: Florida...
AGGAAAACCACGCTTACCGTCAGATGCGCATGGGCATGATCACGTAGCGGTAATGGTCGGCTTTGTCGCCGGCCGGACGGAGCTCGCCGGCGCTGTGCGGATCTTTGAACAGGAACATCACCTGCGGCTCGGAGACCGCGCCCAGAAAATCGAGCATGTACTGCGCGTTGAATCCGATCTCGGTGGCCGGACCGTTAAAGGCGCAGGGAAGACTCTCTTCGCTTTCGCCGGTGTCCGATACCGACGAATAAATCTTCAACTCCTCGGGAGCGATGCGCACGCGAATGGCGCGCGAGCGCTCGTCGGAGAACTGCGCGACGCGCTGGATGGCGCCGCGCAGCTCTTCGCGCTCGAGCGTCACCGAATGCGGATGTTCCTTGGGCAGCACGCGCTCGTAATCGGGAAAATTGCCGGTGAGTTTGCGGCTCAACAGCAGGCGATCGCCGAGCTGGAAGAACAGATGATTGTCGTCACCCGAAAATCGCACGATGGCGGCCGGGTCGGCTTCGCTTGCCAGCTTCTGCAACTCCTGCATCGCTTTTCTTGGTAGCAATGCGCGATATGCCGCGCCGATTCCGGGAATTTCTTCGGAGCTCTCGATCATCGCCAGGCGATGGCTGTCGGTGGCGACCATGACGAGGCCGCCTTTTCGCAGCACCAGAAGGGCGCCGTTCAATGTGAATCGCGATTCCTCGGCGGAAATCGAAAAAATTGTTTTGGCGATCATCGACGCCAGCACGCCGATGGGAATCTCGGCGAGCAGCGCGGGCATCTGGGGAAGCTCGGGAAAACTTTCGCGCGACATTCCCGCGATGCGCGTTCTCGATCGCCCGCTCACCAGGCTGGCCCAGTTGTTCTCCTGAATTTTTACCTGCACGTCGCCGTCGGGCAGCAGGCGCACATAATCGAGCAGCCGCCGCGCCGGCACCGTTCCGCCGCCGGATTTCTTCACGCGCGCCGGACACGAGCAGCGGATGCCCAATTCGAGATCAGTGGCCGTCAGGTGAATGCGATCGCCATCCGCTTCCACCAGCACGTTCGACAGAATCGGGATGGTGGTTTTACGCTCCACCACGCCTTGCGAAAGGTTCAGTTCACGAACCAAGTCTGCCCTGCTAACGGTAAATTCCATTGACGATCCTCAGGCTGCTTCCAGGCGATTCTTCTTTCCTCTTTGCTCTAAATAGAACTCAGGAAAAGAAGAAGATTCATAGGGACTGTTGAAAAGTTGATTTCTTTGTAAATTATAGCAAACCGGAGGAGTTAATGCCATCGCAAGTTGTGAGTCCAGGGGTGCTTTTCTCTGGACGTTTCGATGCTTCGCGAATTCCTCCACAGGCACTCACAGGGCACGCAACCCGGCATCGTGGAAAACTCCCAAAAGCTCAATGAATCGAATCAGTTATGCTGTGTATTAACCTGTTTAAATCGGCATCGGTCTGGCGCTGCTTCTCAATCTTCTGCACCGAGTGCAGGACCGTGGTGTGATGCTTACCACCGAACATGCGTCCAATTTCCGGCAATGACGCTCCGGTCAGCTCTTTGATGAGGTACATCGCGACCTGGCGCGGAAAAGAGATGGAGCGGGCGTTGGTCTTGTGCTTGAGTTGCGCCGGTTGAAGCTGGAACTTTTCGGCGACCGCGCGCAGTACCGTGTCCATGGTGATGCGGCGCTCCTGGTTGGGGATCAGGTACTTTAAAACCTGCTGCGCCATGGCTAGCGTGATCGGCGAGGAAGTCACCGAGGAGTACGCGATGAGCTTCACCAGCGCGCCTTCGAGCTCGCGCACGTTGGACTTGGTTTTGGTCGCGATGTAGTTACGCACGTCTTCCGGCAGCACGATGCCCTCCAGCTCCGCTTTCTTTTCGAGGATCGCCATCTTGGTTTCAAGATCGGGGGGAGCGATATCCACCATCAATCCCCACTCGAAGCGCGAGCGCAGTCGCTCGGTCAGATTGGGAGTGCTTTTCGGCGCGCAGTCGCTCGAAATTACGATCTGCTTCTGGTGATCGTAGAGCTCGTTGAACGTGTGGAAGAATTCCTCCTGCGTGCGCTCTTTGCCGGCGACCACCTGGATATCGTCGATCAGCAGCACGTCGGCCGAGCGGTAATGCCGGTGGAACGAGGGCATGCGGTCGGAGCGGAAACAACTGATCATTTCGTTCATGAAGCGCTCGCCCGAGGTATAGACGATGCGCATTCCCGGATAGCGGTCGAGCAGGTCGCGTCCGATGGCGTGCATCAGGTGCGTTTTTCCCACCCCCACGCCTCCATAGATAAAGAGCGGGTTGTAACTGCGCGACGGGCTGTTGGCGACGGCACGCGCGGCGGCGTGCGCAAATTGATTGCACGATCCCACCACGAAGTTGTCGAAGCGCAGCTTGGGGTTGATCTGTCCGACGGCAGAGGCGAAGATTGGTTCCGGCATGGCCGCGCTTTCGGTAGCCGGCGCCGCTTCGGCGCGCGGGATATAAACGATGTTGTCCAGCCGCAAGCCGAGCTCCCGGGCTACGCCGCGGATATCCTCGGCATATTCCTGCTCGAGCCACTCTTTTGTAACCGCGTCAGGGACGTTCACGCGCATCAGGCCGCCGTCGAGCGACTCGAAACTGGTTCGTGTCAGCCAGTTCTGGTAAGCCTGGGCGCTGATCTTGCCGCCTAACCTCTCCTTGATCCGATTCCAGGGATTGTTCTGAAGAGGGTCCTTTTCAAATTCCACAGCCGTTGCCACCATCAATCGATTCTCCCCCATGCAGGGCAGACAATTCCCACATAATTTCCACAGGCTGTGGAAAATCGTTGCCACTTGCTTGCCGTCTCTAGTTGAGCCGAGGCTGCGGGACCCGCCTCTAAGATTGCCCTCGGTGAGCCTGCGTCGATCAGCATAGCATAAATCGACGGTGAGGCAACACCAAGTTCACAATTATTAAACCTTTATTTTCTTTAAATTATGAGGGTCCTATGATTTTTAGAACATTGAATCGATGGGATGTTTTCTGTTTCCAAAACGGCTACAGTGGATTGAATACCACGTTCAAAACCGGCGCGCAACTGCAGTCCGACCATGTTTCTGTTTTGACAAACAGAGCCCGCGGCGCGACAATAGCAGTGTTTCCCTGAAGCGCGGGAGTAACTCAGCTGGTAGAGTGCAACCTTGCCAAGGTTGATGTCGCGGGTTCGAATCCCGTCTCCCGCTCCATCCCGGATTTCGCTTTCTGCTTCAGATACGTCCCAGGACCGGACACCACCCTTTGGAAAACCTGAGAAGTTACAATAGGATATCGGTGGCAGCACGCGTGCCACATCCGCAGAGAGGAATCCTATCATCATGGATATAAAGCGGGAGGGCGTCGCGAAGAAGAAGATGATCCGGCGGATCATCGTGTTCACGGTCTGTGCCGCCGCGATCGGGGCTATCAGTTGGCAGCTTTCGAAGCTCAAGCCCGCCGCACCGCCCGTCGACCGCGCCACCGTGTGGATCGATTCGGTGAAGCGCGGGCCCATGGTGGTCGAGCGGCGCGGCCTGGGGACCCTGGTACCCGAGGATATCATCTGGATTCCGGCCAAGTTCGACAGCCAGGTGAAGTCCATCTACAAGCACGGCGGCGACGAGGTGAAACCGGGCGAGGTTTTGATGGTATTAACCAATCCGGACATGGAAGTCACAGCCAACGATTACGAATGGCAGGTCAAGGCGGCCGAGGCGCAATTGGCCGACCTGAAAGTGAAGCTCGAAAGCCAGACCTACGATCAGCAGGCGCTGGTGGAGACCACGCTCAGCGACCTCAATCAGGACAAGCTGAACATGGATCGCGATCAGCAGTTGCTCAAATTAAACCTGAAGGCCGCTATGGACGCAGAAATTTCCAAGGCGAAATACGAGCAGACCAAGGTCAAATACAACACCGAGAAGGAAAAGCTCGCAATTCTCAAGACCTCGGTTGACGCTCAGACTCTGAACGCACAGGTGCAGATCGATAAGCTCAAGGCGCAGTGGAAACTCAAGAAGGACCAGGTGGAGGAATTGACCATCCGCGCCCCACTGGACGGGAAGATGCAGGAAATGACGTTACAGCCGGGTCAAAGCGTAAAACCGGGAGACGTGCTGGCCAAAGTCGCCGATCCGCGGAAACTGATGGCGCGGCTGCAAATCGCCGAGACGCAGGCTAAAGATATCGCGATCGGACAAAAGGCGGAAATAGATACGCGGAACGGAATTGTCCCAGGGCACGTAATACGAATCGATGCGTCTATTGTAAATGGCACCCGGACAGTGGACTGTTCTTTGGATGGTGCGCTGCCGGCGGGAGCAGTGCCGGATTTGAGCGTGGATGGAACCATCGAGGTGTCGCGTTTAGACAACGTCGTGTACGTGGGCCGGCCGGTGTTCGGACAGGATCACAGCACGGTCAGCCTGTTCAAGCTGGACGACGACGGCAAGGGCGCGACGCGGGTGACGGTGAAGCTGGGCCAGGCCTCGGTGAATACGATCGAAGTGCTGGATGGTCTGAAGGTGGGCGATCAGGTGATTTTGTCGGACATGTCGGCGCAGGACGCAAATCCGAGAATCCGCCTGAATTAGCGGAATTGTTGAAGAATTAATCGTTATTAGGGAGGCGAAAGTGGCGGAATCTTTGATTCATCTGGACGGCGTGACCAAGGTGTTCACCACCGACGAGGTGGAAACGCACGCGCTGGCCGGGATTCACCTGGACATCCAGAAGGGAGAATATCTGTCGATCGCCGGGCCATCCGGTTGCGGAAAATCCACGCTGCTGGCGATCCTGGGACTGCTCGATTCGCCGAGCGGCGGGACCTACATCCTGAATGGCAAGCCGGTGCAGAACCTGAAGCTGAGCGAGCGGGCGCGCATCCGCAACCGCGAGATCGGTTTCATCTTCCAGGCGTTCAACCTGATCGGCGATCTCACCGTATATGAGAATGTCGAGCTGCCGCTGACCTATCGCGGGATGCCGGGCGCGGAGCGCAAGAAGCGCGTGCACGAATCGCTCGAGCGCGTGGGCATGTCGCACCGCGTGAAGCACTATCCTTCGCAGCTCTCGGGCGGCCAACAGCAGCGCGTCGCGGTGGCGCGAGCTTTGGGCGGCGACCCGTCGATCCTGCTGGCGGATGAGCCTACCGGAAACCTCGATTCGGCCAACGGCGAAGCGGTGATGGATCTGCTGCGCGAGCTGCATCGCAGCGGCGCGACTATCTGCATGGTGACGCACGATCCGCGCTACGCGCGCTACGCCGATCGCAACATTCACCTGTTCGACGGACGCGTGGTCGAAGAATCGAGCGAAACCGCCTGAACGCGGTCGCGATACACGCCTGCGCGATCCTGCCGCGGCAGGCGATTCCAGTCGACGCGGTTGTCGCGGTGCGTTGTAACCCGAACGGTCCGGTACTGCGCTAAGGCTATCACTTACCGACGGTTCAAGCGCCGGACGCCCGACTGTGACACACTGATATCTTTCCGAGGAGTGGGCATGGTTGGCCGAAGAATCGCGCAATATCAGATGGTCGAGCGGCTCGGGTCGGGCGGCATGGGCGACATTTATAAAGCCCAGGACCTGCGCTTGAACCGGTTTGTGGCGATTAAGGTTCTCTCCAATTCGAGCGCGGGAGATCCCGACCGGAGAAGGCGATTCGTCCTGGAAGCGCAGGCGGCTTCGGCTCTGAACCACCCCAATATCATCACCATTCACGACATCGTTTCCGAGGACAACTCGGAATTCATGGTGATGGAGTATGTGCAGGGCAAAACGCTGGTGGACCTGATCCCCAAGGGCGGGCTGCGGCTGCCGCTGGCGCTCAAATACGCCGTGCAGATTGCCGACGCGCTGACGGCCGCTCACCAGGCCGGCATCGTGCATCGCGACCTGAAACCGGCCAACGTGATGGTGACCGAAAGCGGGCTGGTGAAGATCCTGGATTTCGGGCTGGCTAAGCTGACCTACGCCAGTCCCGTCCCGCATGCGGGAGGCGACCAGACGCAAACGCTGGGCAGCGCGCCGCTGACCATGGAGGGATCCATCATCGGGACGGTCAGTTACATGTCGCCGGAGCAGGCGCAGGGCAAGAAAGTAGACACGCGCTCGGACATTTTCTCGTTCGGCCTGGTGCTGTATGAAATGGTGACCGGGATGCGCGCGTTCACCGGCGACAACGCGGTCTCGACGCTCTCGGCGATTCTGCGCGATGAGGCCAAGCCGATCAACGAAGTTGCGCCGGATGTTCCTCCGCAGATCGAGCAGGTGGTGAAACGCTGCCTGCGCAAGAATCCGGACGACCGCTGGCAGACGATGCAGGACGTGCGCGGGGCGCTCTCGGCGCTGAAGCACGAATCGGATTCCGGGCAGTTGTATAAAGCGCGGGTCCCGGCGCCGAAAAAGGGCGCGTCGCCGAACGCGCTGATCGCGATCGCGGCCGTGGTGGTATTGCTGGCAGGAGCCGGCGGAGGGACGGTCTGGTGGGTGAAGAAGCATCGTGCCGCGGCTCCAGCGGCCGAGGTGCAGCAACCCGCGCCGATCCCGCCGGTGCCTCCGCCGCCGGAGTCAGCCCCGGAGCCCGCGGCCGAAGCCGCTTCGCCGCCTCCCACGCCGGTGCCACCGGCGGAGACCGCGCTCACCAACGACACGATCATCGATCTGGTGCAGAACAACGTACCGACGTCGGTGATTCTTTCGCAGATTCGCTCCTCCAAGACCGATTTCAATTTTTCGCCACAGGAATTGATCCGCTTGGCGAAAGCGCACGTACCGGCGATGGTGATCGAGACCATGCGAAATCCGAGCGTGCCGCCGCCGGTGACAGCGTCGAAACCGAAAAAAGCTCCAGAGCCCGAGCAGCCGGCCGCGCCTCCTCCACAGCCGGTCGCGACGGCGGCGCCGAAACCGGCCCCTGTCGTGGCGACTCCGGCGCCGCCGGTGGCGCCCGCACCCGTACCGGTGGTGACGAAAGCGCCGGCAACCGCAACCGCAACGGCAACCGTGCAGTCGACCGTCGCGGACGGAACGCCCGTTCCGCTTTCGCTTGCGGCGGATATTCCGGCCGATACTTCAGAGGGCCAGGTGATTCATTTCACCGTGACGGTTCCGGTGCAGGGCAGTGGGGGCGCGGTGGCGATCGCCAAGGGCGCGGCGGCGACCGGCGAGATCGTCGAAGCGGCGAAGAAAAAATTTCTGGGAACGTCCAAAGCGCAATACAGGATGGTCCAGGTGATCGCGGTCGATGGACACAATTTGAATCTCCGCGCGACGCCGACCGCGAGCCAGGACGGTCCGTCACGCCGGCCGGTGGAGAATCCGGGGCAGAGGCGGACCAAGGATACTACGGCATTCGCGGGCTCAGCCTATATCGGCTACGTCGATGGCGATCAGACTGTTTCCGTGAAGAAGTGATCGCGAAAAAGAAAAAGGGCGCCGCGACCTGAGTCTGAGGGAAGGCGCGGCGCCGCTTGCAATGACCCCCGTATGAAGCTGGTTACGCCGCCTTCACCTTGATCTTGCCGCCTTCCTCGATGGGAACGGGGCGGCCTTTCTTGGTCTCGGGAACGGGCAACGACACGGTCAGCACGCCGTTGGTGAGATCGGCTTTGGCCATGTCGATCTTGGCTCCCTCGGGCAGCGGGATCTCCCGATAGAACTTGCCGTAGCTTCTCTCGAACTTGGTGTAGCCGGGCTTTTCTTCCTTCACCTCTCCCTTACGCTCGCCTTCGATCACCAGGGCCTTGTCGGTCACCTCGATTTTGATCTCTTCCTTTTTGATGCCGGGAAGATCCGCGGTGACTACCAGGTTGCCATCGGCAAATTTGACGTCGGTAGCGGGAATGAACAGCTCGGTCTCCAGCTTTCCGGCGCCCTTGAACAGGCGATCCATTTCGTAGGTGAATTCGCGCATCAGCGCGAACGGGCTCAGTGTGAAGAATTTGCCGAACGGGAGCGCCGGCGTAAAGAATTCCTCGAACGTAGCGGGCGGCGTTGCCTCCGGCTTCGCCAGCTCTTTGGTGACTTTCACTTCAGGCATAAAACCTCCTTTGGATGAAGCCTCCATGCCGCGGCGTGCGCCACCTCGCGCAGCTTGGACACTATGGCATGGACGGGTTCGCCTATCGAAAGCGCAATTGGCGTTCCGTGCGTCGACCAATGGTGCGATGAATTTGCGATTCCGGCCTGGGTGATTTTCCTCGCGCAGTTGGTTCTTTTTGTCGCGACCTGGCGCGTTTCGCCGATTCGCAACCAGCACGCCGAGCGCGGGCGTGGTAGAAAGAGTAAGGCAAGCGATTCGAAGCGAGGAGGTCTCGTGGCAGCGATCAAATTCATTCTGAACGGGAAACCGCACACTGTGGACGTCGTTCCGCGGATGCCCCTGCTGTGGGTTCTGCGCGACACGCTGGGGCTCACCGGCACGAAATTCGGTTGCGGAATGGCGCTGTGCGGCGCCTGCACGGTTCATGTCGATGGCCAGGCGATGCGCTCCTGCGTGACGCCGGTCGCCAGCGTTGCGGGCAAAAAAATCATCACCATCGAGGGGCTTTCGCCCGACGGTTCGCACCCGGTGCAGCGCGCCTGGGTCGCGGAGGAAGTTTCGCAGTGCGGATATTGCCAACCCGGCCAGATCATGACCGCCGTCGCGCTGCTCGAAAAGACTCCCAACCCCACCGACGCCGATATCGACGAGGTGATGCGCAACAACATCTGCCGCTGCGGAACTTACCAGGCGCTGCGCAAAGCCGTTCATCTGGCCGCGGAGCTGCGCGCGAAAGGAGAAGGCCATGCTTAATTCCAATCGCCGCGAATTTCTGGGCACAGCCGGCGGATTGCTGGTCGGCTTCTTCCTTCCCGGCTCCGATCGTGCCGGGGCCGACGTCGAATCGGACAAGCTGAACGCCTTCGTCCACGTCGGAACCGACGATATGGTGACGCTGTTCATCCACAAAGCCGAAATGGGCCAGGGGACGGTCACTTCGCTTTCCATGCTGCTCGCCGAAGAGCTCGAATGCGATTGGAAAAAAATCCGTACCGAGTTTCCCGGCGTCGATCCGGCGTTCGGTCCCATGATGGGCGTATTCGGAAGCATGAGCATCCGGACGTCGTGGGATCCGCTGCGCAAAGCTGGAGCGTCGGCGCGCGAGATGCTGATCGCGGCCGCGGCGGACAAGTGGAGCGTCGCGAAATCGCAGTGCCGCGCGGAAAACAGCACGGTGATCAACACCGCGACCGGAGCACGGCTGAGCTACGGATCGCTGGCCGAAGCGGCCTCGAAGGTCTCGCCGCCGGCGGGCGTCACGCTCAAAGATCCCGCGAAATTCAAATTGATCGGGACCTCGCCCAAGCGCCGCGACACGCCCGATAAAATCGTCGGCCGCACGCAGTTCGGAATCGATTTCCGCACGCCCGGAATGCTGTACGCGGTGGTCGAGCGCTGCCCGGTGTTCGAAGGAAAGGTCGCGAGCTTTGACGCGTCGAAAACCAAGGCCGTCGACGGCGTGAAGCAGGTGGTGCAGATTTCGAGCGGCGTGGCGGTGATTGCCGACAGCACCTGGGCGGCGATGGAGGGCCGCAAGGTGCTCAAGGTGCAGTTCGACGAAGGCTCGCGCGCGCAGACCAGCAACGCGTCGCTTCAGAAAATGTTCGCCGAGCTGGCGCAAAAACCCGGGGCGGAAGCCCGCAAACGCGGCGACGCTGAAGCGGCGCTCCAGTCCGCGGCGAAAAAGATCGAAGCGGTGTACGAAGCTCCGTATCTCGCGCATGCGCCGATGGAGCCGTTGAACTGCACGGCTCACGTTCGCCCCGACGGATGCGATGTGTGGGCTTCGACGCAGATCCAGACTGCGGCGCGCGAGGTTGCGGCGCAGATCACGGGGTTGCCGCGCGACAAGGTCAAAGTTCACACGCTGTATCTGGGCGGTGGATTCGGGCGGCGCGGAGGGTCGGATTACGTGGGCGAAGCGGTGGAAATCGCGAAGGCCGTTGGTGTTCCCGTGAAGCTCACCTGGACGCGCGATGACGATTTGCAGCACGATTTCTATCGCCCCGCCTCCTACACGCGCTTCACCGCGGCGCTCGATTCTGAAGGCTGGCCCAGTGCCCTCGCGGCGCGTATCGTTTGCCCTGCGTTCGGCGGGATGCGCAACGGTGTGGATTTCGCCGCGGTGGAAGGAATCGCCGATCTGGCCTACGACGTTCCCCATTTCCACGTCGATTATCACGCGCCCGATGCCGGAATTCCGGTGAGCTTCTGGCGCAGCGTGGGCTACTCGCAGAACACGTTTTTCGTCGAAAGCTTCATCGATGAGCTGGCCGCGGCGAACGGGAAAGATCCGGTCGAATTCCGCCGGCGGATGCTCAAGAATTCGCCGCGCCTGGCGGCCGTGCTCGACCTGGCGGCCGAAAAATCGGGATGGGGCAAGCCCGCGCCGGGAAGGTTCCGGGGCGTTGCGCTCACCAACAACATCGGCAGCTTCAAGGCGCAGGTGGCTGAAATCTCCATCGATAAAGGGAAGCTGCGCGTGCATCGCGTGACCTGCGCCGTCGATTGCGGGCACGTGGTGCATCCGGGAATCGTCGAGCAGCAGATTCAGAGCGGCATCGTTTACGGCCTCTCCGCCGCACTCAAGGGCAACATCACCATCGAGCGCGGGCGCGTAATGGAGCAAAATTTTGACCGCTACGACGTGCTGCGCATCGACGAGATGCCGGTGATCGACGTGCACATCGTGGCGAGCAGCAACGCGCCGGGAGGAATCGGCGAAGCCAGCACGCCGGGGATCGCGCCCGCGGTCGCCAACGCGCTTTTCGCGGCGACCGGCAAACGCATTCGCCGGCTGCCGATCCGGCTGGAGGCCTGAATCGATCCGCGCGCGTGAATCGGACCTTCGATGTCGTCGCGCTGCGGTTCCACTGCGCCGCTCTTAAAAGCGGCTGCATCGACGCGAATTTTCTGCGCGGAGGGTTGGGAAAAACGCTGCGGGAAAGCGATCGCGACGCTTATGAGCGCTGGTTCGCGCCGCGCGCGTCCGAGGGTCCCAGCGGATTGCGCGACTCGCCGCGCGCATTCGTGATTCGCGTGGCCGAGCAGCGCGTCGAAGC
>Ga0335081_10019044_pt1 | contig 11097 bp, 7 predicted proteins | sample Lox_Sample_35_FD_206713 | JGI IMG/M metagenome (GOLD analysis project Ga0335081, IMG submission 206713) | Soil microbial communities from Loxahatchee National Wildlife Refuge, Florida, United States - Lox_Sample_3.5 | ecosystem: Environmental > Terrestrial > Soil > Wetlands | place: USA: Florida...
AGCCCCCACGCGAGGTTCGTCTCGCGCGCGAACGAGAAGAGCATGTCGGAGTTGCGGAACGACGAATTCGCCGGACCGCGCGTGAGGATCTCATACCCGAAGATCGTGAGCTCCTTCGCCGCGACGATCGGCTGAAAGAGCGTCGTGACGCGCCGGCGGCGGATGATGTCGCGCAGCTCGCGCGCGAGCTGCTTCTTCCGCTGCTGCTCGGCGTCGCGCACCGCATCGGACGCCATCTGGATGCCCTGATAGATCTGCCGCTCGAGCCGGATCTGCGGCCGGTAGTCGATGCGCGCGACGCCGACGAAGAATCCGATCTGCCCCTGCTGCATCGCCGGAAAGCGCGTGCGCATCGCCTCGATCAACTTCACGCGCAGGTCGTTGGCCATCGTGTCGAACGCGCTCTCCTGCCGGAGATCGCTGCCGCGCGTTTCGAAGAAGATGAAAAAACTCGATCCGCCGCGAAGGTTCGCGGAGACGATCGACTCCGGAAATCTCGCGCGCGCTTCCTCGCCGATCGCCTCGGCCGCGCGCTTCACGAACTCGTCGAAGAACGCCCAGCCGTACTCGGCTTCGATCGCTTCGAACTGCTCGATGTCGAGGTAGACGATGCCGATCTCGCCCTGCTCGATGAGTATCTCTTTCAGCCGGTCGAGGACCATCGGCACCGTCGGCAGGCCGGTGGCCCGGTCGATGAGCAGCGCATCCGCCGAGCGCTGCGCCGGCGCCTCGGATGCGTTCGCGGCCGCGGCCTTTCCGCGCTCGACGAGCGCCGCGACGCGTTTCACGACCTGATCGCGATTGAACGGCTTGACGAGGTAGTCGTCGGCGCCGAGCTGCAGTCCCGTGAGACGGTCTTTGACGTCGCCGCGTCCGGTGACGAGCACGACCGCGATCTGCGACGTCCGCTGCATCGCCTTCAGCGCCTGGCACACTTCCCAGCCGCTGCGCTTCGGCATCATCACGTCGAGAAGGACGACGGCAGGCAGCCGCGTCTGCGCGATCGCCAGCGCTTCCTCGCCGTCTTTCGCCTGCACGAAATCCACGTCGAGGGGCCGGAGGTAGATCTTCAGGAGCTGAACGACGTCGTCGTCATCGTCGGCGATCAGCACCAGCGGACGATCGCTCATGGCTGGCTCATCCTGTTGCGGAAAGCGGGCCAGAAACTACGCAATGGCGCCGCTCACCGACTGCTGAACGACACGCTCCACTTCCGTCGGGTTGAGCGGTTTGTAAATGACGCCGGAGACCAGCTCGCGGTCGGCCACGCTGAGAGACTGGTCCTTGACCCCGGTGACGATGAAAATGCGCGGCTGCTTCGTCTTCGACCGACGCAGCCAGTCGATGACGCCCCAGCCGTCGATGCGCGGCATCAGCAGATCGAGAAAGACGAGCGTGTACTCGTGCGCTTTCAATTGTTTGACGGCGTCGGCCCCGTTCGCCGCCTCGTCGAACGCGATTCGCCGCTGGCCGAGGATGTTGGCGATGAGATAGCGCGTCACGGGATCATCGTCGGCGATGAGAGCGCGCTGACCCGGAATCGGCGTCTCCGCCGGCTGAGGCGCGCTCGGCAGCGCGACGGTGGGCGAATCGACTTTCGGCGGCTTCTGCGCCGGTTTGGCCGCCGGGGCCTGCTTGAAATCGACTTTCGCCAGGGCGTCGAGCATTTCCCCGGCGCTGCCGAACCTGCGCTCCGGTTTTTTCTGCAGAGCGCGGTTGACGATCTCGGCCAGCGACGGCGGAACTTTCGGCACCACATGCGAGACGTCGAGCGGCTCCTGCATGATGATGTTCATCATCGTCTCGGTGACCGACTCCCCTTCGAACGGCCGCTTGCCCGCAAGCGCCTCGTACAGCACGACGCCTACCGAGAAGAGGTCGCTGCGCACGTCGACCGGCCGGCCGAGGGCCTGCTCGGGCGACATATAAAAAGGAGTGCCGACGATGAGGCCGGCTTGCGTGATGGTCGGAGTCTGGCCCGTCGATGTGATCTGCTTCGCGATGCCGAAGTCGAGCACTTTCACGCCGCGTTTGCCGACGACGATGTTGTCCGGCTTGATGTCGCGATGGACGATGCCTTTGTCGTGCGCTTCGGCGAGGGCTTCGGCCACCTGCCGGATGATGCGCACGGCCTCGACCGGCTCGAGCGCGCCGCGAGCGAGCACAGCCGCGAGCGACTCGCCTTCGACGAGCTCCATCGCGATGAAGAGTTTGTCGGCCTCCTGCTCGATCGAGTAGATCGTGGCGATGTTCGGATGATTGAGCTGCGCGATGGTGCGCGCTTCGCGAAGAAACCGCGCCTTCCACTCCGGGTCGTTCGCGATGCGTTCCGACAAGATCTTGATCGCCACCGGACGCAGCAGCCGCGTATCCTCCGCGCGCCACACCTCACCCATGCCTCCGGCACCGAGGCGATCGATCAAACGATAGGAACCGAGGTGTTCAGACGACATTCGATGTTGGACCCGCGGAGAATAGCAAACGGTTCACTCCGGTGTGGAAGTAACTAAGGCTCTGTGGAATCGGATGATTGTGACAGCGCGCGCAACGCGTGATCGAGCTCCGACGCCAGCCGTTCGACGATCTCGCCGATTCCCCCCATGTTGTTCTGCCGGGCGTTGGACTCGATCGATGCACACAAAGAGTACATCCTCGACGCGCCGATATTCCCCGAGCTGCTTTTGAGCGCATGGGCCGCACGACCGACGGTCTCGGCGTCGCCGCGTGCGGCGGCGTCGCGAAGCTCGTGAATGCGCAGCACCGCGTCCTCGCGAAAGAGGCCGGTGATGTCGCGCATGAACGACGGATTCGCGCGGGCGAGCTGCTGCAGGCCGGCGATTTTCTCGCGATCGACGATCTCCTCGCGCGTGCCGAGCCAGCGCACGAGCGTGGCGTTGAGGCGCTGCGTACTCACCGGCTTCGCGAGGTAATCGTCCATGCCGGCGGCGAGGCATTTCTCGCGCTCGCCGTCCATGGTGTGCGCGGTCATCGCCACGATCGGAACCCGCCGCGTTTTGTTGCCGAGCTGACGGATCGCGCGCGCGACCTGGTAGCCGTCGATGTCGGGCATCTGGCAGTCGAGCAGGATCAGATCGTAGTCGCGGTCGTGCACGGCACGAATCGCTTCGGTGCCGTCGTTCGCCACGTCCGATTCGTAACCGAGCACCTTCAGCTGACCGACGGCAACCTTCTGATTGATGATGTTGTCCTCGACAACGAGGATCTTTCGTGCCTTGTCTCCTGTGTGCGGGCCGGCTTCGGCCGGCCGGCTGAAGTCGGCCGCCACACGCTCCACCTTCGCCACATTCGCGAGTGCGGCGATCAGGAGAGCGCGACGCACCGGCTTCATCACAAACGTGTCGATCCGCTCGGCATTGAAGAAATCGATGTCGCTCCTTCGCTTGCCGATCGAAGTGACGAGGATGATCGGCGTCTTCTCGATCGCCGGATCGGCGCGGATCGCGCGCGCGACCGTGATCCCGTCGCTTCCGTCGAGCTGCATCTCCAGCACCACCGCCGCGAAGGGCTTCCCGTCCGCCGCGGCGCCGCGCAGCGCGCCGAGTGCGGCGTCCGGCGTCGCCGCCTCCTCGACATCGACCGATGACGACGCGAGATGCCGCCGCAGCACGAGCCGGTTCACCTCGTTCGAATCGAGAATCAGAACGCGGATGCCGGCAAGCGCGCTGCGATGCGAAACGATCGCACGCTCGTCCTTCGTGAAGGCCGCCGTGAACCAGAACGTCGAACCTTCGCCCGGCGAGCTCGCCACGCCGATCCGCCCGCCCATCATGTCGACCAGCTGCTTCGAGATCGCCAGTCCGAGCCCGGTGCCGCCGAAGCGGCGCGTCGTCGATCCGTCCGCCTGCACGAACGGCGTGAACAGGCGATGCTGATCGGCCTCGGTGATGCCGATGCCGGTATCGTTGATCAAGAACCAGAGCTGCGCTTTCTCGCCGTCGTCCTGTTCGCGCATCACCGAGAGGTTCACTTCGCCCCCTTCGGTGAACTTCACGGCATTGCCGACGAGATTGAGCAGCACCTGTCTGAGCCGCATCGCATCGCCGCGAAGATGACGATGGACATCGGGATAAATCACCGCGCGGAACTTGAGCCCCTTCGCCGTCGCGCGTTCGGCGAAGATGTCGGTGATGCCGTCGATCAATTCGTCGAGGTCGAAGTCGGTCGTTTGAATCGACAGCTTGCCGGCCTCGATCTTCGACAGATCGAGGATGTCGTCCACGAGCCGCAGCATCGCCTCGGCGCTGCTGCGAATCGTCAGCGCGATGTCGCGCTGCTCCGCGCTCAGCCGGCTCGCGAGAAGCACATCGGCCATTCCGATCACACCGTTCATCGGCGTCCGGATCTCGTGGCTCATGTTCGCGAGGAATTCCGATTTGATCCGCGCCGAAGCCAGCGCGGAATCGCGCGCTTCGGCGAGCTCGATCTCCATCCGCTTGCGCTCGGAGATGTCGCGCGCCACGGCCTGAAAACCGAGGATCCATTCGCCGGTGCGAATGGTCTGGACGTTCTGTCCCATCCACACGACCGTGCGATCTTTCGCCAGCACCGGAAACTCGTAGTACGTATTCGAGGTCTTCGTGCGGAACTGCAGGACGTAAAACGCCTCGACGACCTCGCGATGATCGGGCGCGACGAGATCGAGATAGTGCTTGCCGATCAGCTCCGGCTCGGTGTAGCCGAGGACTTTGCGGACGGTCGGATTCACGTAGGTGAAGTGCCCGTGCGCGTCGCAGCGATAGATGATGTCGCTCGCGTTCTCGACGAGCTGCCGGTAGCGCTCGCGCGTCTCGCGCAGCTCCTCCTGCGCGCGCCTGCGATCGGTGATGTCCTCGACGATTCCTTCGTACGAGACGATCTCGCCCGCTTCGCTGCGGGTCGCGGTCGCGTACTGAATGACATGAATCGTCGAGCCGTCGCGGCGGCGCCAGGAGCTCTCGAAACCGCGCAGCTCGCCGCGGTCCTGCACCATCTTTCTGAAGACGATCTGCTGCTGCCGCGTCGCGTGATCGCGATCGAAATTCACTTTCGAAAGGTCCTCGACCGGCCCGTATCCGAGGATCGCGCGCAGCGCCGGGTTCATCAGCCGGAACGTCCCGTCGGGCGTGATGCTGTAGACACCGACCGGCACGCTCTCGACGAGCTGCCGGTACGCGCGCTCGGCACGCGCCGCCTCGGTCACATCGTGAAAGGCGGCGACGGAGCCGATGATCTTGCCGGCGTCGTCGAGGAGCGGCGATGCGGCGACGTCGATGATCACGGTGCGATCCGGCCCGCGCACCTCCATGTCCATCACGTGGACGCGCTCGCCTCGAAGCGCGCGCATCGACGGCAGCCGCTCGGGCGGGTACGGCTCGTCCGTTCCGCTGATGTACGCGCGCACGTTGGAGGAACGCCCTTCCGCGGTCGTGCCCGGATCGACGCGGCGGCCGAGAATCTCCGCGGCGGCGCTGTTCGAGTAGAGCTGACGCCCATCGGCGGCGACGACGAAAACGCCGACCGGCAGGATGTCGAGGAGTGCGAACGAACGCGCATCGCCCGGCAGCAGCGAGCGCACGAGCTCCGCCACGTCCGGCGTGCGATTGGAATCACTCATGGGAGCGCTCGTTGCATTTTACCGTTCACGAGTCGAAAAGGACTCAGGACGGACTGAAGGAGTCAGGATTCAGGACTTAGGACTTAGGACTTAGGACTTAGGACTCAGGACTTAGTCCCACCCGCCCCGTTCGCTCATGTTTTTGGGTGGGTGGGAACTAAGTCCTGAGTCCTGAGTCCTGAGTCCTGAATCCTGAGTCCTGAATCCTGAGTCCTGAGTCCTAAGTCCTCAGTCCTGCGGTACTACAATCACCGCCCTCAAGGACGGAATGGGATGATCAAGTTCGGGACATCGGGTTGGCGCGGCATCATCGGCGAAGATTTCACGTTCGAGAATGTCCGCATCGCCTCGCAGGGCGTCGCCAACTACCTCAGAAAATCGCAGCAGAAGGGAAGCGGCGTGGTCGTCGCGTACGACACGCGCTTTCTCTCGGAAAAATTCGCGTCCGAGGCGGCGCGGATCCTCGCGTTCAACGACATTCACGCGTTCCTGTGCACGCGCGACGCGCCGACACCGTGCGTCTCGTTCGAGACCGTCCGCCGAAAGGCGATGGGCGCGATCAACTTCACCGCGTCGCACAATCCGCCCGAATACAACGGGCTGAAGTTTTCGACGTCGAACGGCGCGCCGGCGCTGCCCGAGGTCACGAAGCAGATCGAGCGCGAGATCCAGACGATGCAGGAGACCAACCAGAAGATCGACGTCTACGAAAAGCGCGAGCTGATCGAGGCGATCGATCCGAAGGACCGCTACCTCGCCGAGCTGCGCACGAAGATCGACCTCGATGTCATCCGCAAGAGCGGACTGCGCATCGCCATCGATTCGCTGTACGGCACCGCGCGCGACTACCTCGACTACTTCCTGCTCGAGGCCGGCATCGAAGTCAAAATCATTCATAATTATCGTGATCCTTATTTCGGAGGTTTTTCACCGGAGTGCAACGAGAAAAACCTCGGCGAGCTGCGCAAGATCGTCGGCAACGAATCCTTCGACCTCGGCCTCGCCACCGACGGCGATGCCGACCGCTTCGGCATCATCGACGAGCGCAACCGCTTCGTCTCGCCGAACACGATCCTCGCGCTGCTGTCGCTCTACCTCAAGCGCGAGCGGAAGATCCCCGGCGGACTCGCGCGATCGGTGGCGACGACGCATCTCATCGACGCGATCGCGAAGAAGCTCGACGTGCCGGTGTACGAGACGCCGGTCGGATTCAAATACATCGGCGAGCTGATTCTCGCCGACAAGATCGCGATGGGCGGCGAAGAGAGCGCCGGCATGTCGATGTATCGCCATCTGCCGGAAAAGGACGGCATCCTCGCCTGCCTGCTCGTCGCGGAGATGGTGGCGCGTACCGGCAAGCGCCTGCACGATCTGACCGAGGCGATGCATCAGGAGTTCGGGACGTATTTTTCGAAGCGATCCGACATGAAGCTCACGCCGCAGCTCAAAGACTCGCTGGCGAAGAAGCTCGCGCATCCGCCGGACAACCTCGACGGACTCAAAGTGCGGAACGTGAACACCACCGACGGCGTCAAGCTGATCTTCGATGATCAGACGTGGCTGCTCTTCCGCCTGTCGGGCACCGAGCCGGTGGCTCGCGTCTACGCCGAAGCTTGCTCGCCGAAGGATCTGAAGAACATTCTCGATGCGGGAAAGAAATTTGTGGCATCGTGAAGAAGGTTGCGCGTTGACGGTTCCCGGGACATCGAGGCAAGGCGTCGGGCCTCGGGCGTCGGGCGTCAGACGTCGGGGGTCGGTGTCACCGTCAACCGGTAGCCGGCAGCCGCCAACTTCATGAGATACCCACGCGAAAAGCTCTTCTTCGTCTGCGAAGGTCCGCGCTGCAACAATCCAGACCGCGGCGAGGAGCGCGGCGAGATCATCCGCGCCGGACTCAAAGACCTCAACCGCGACCTCGGCCGCAAGCGCATCGCGCGCATCTGCGCGACCTCGTGCCTCGATCTCTGCGACTTCGGCCCGAACATGATCATCGATCATCGCGCCTATTCGCACATGACGTGCGAGAAGGCGAAAGAGGTCTATCACGGCGAGATGGGCGATACGCCGCGCCGCGAGGACCTCGAGCTGAAAGACGAAGAGTTCGCCGGAACCCGCCACGACCCGCGCGTGCCGAAGCCGTGAGCGCGCTCACTGACGCTCCTCGCGTCGTACATCACGATGCCGCCATGCGCCGAACATGGCTCCTGCTCGCCGCCGCGCTTTTTGTGGCGCCGCTCTCCGCCGCGACGATGACGCAGCAGAGCCCGGCGGCGGCGAAGTGGACGGGCGAGCCGATCAGCATCAAGCTCGTCGACGCGGACATCAGAGACGTCCTGCACGTCTTCTCGAAGCTGACCGGCGTCAGCATGGCCGTCGATCCCGACGTCCACGCCAGCGTCACGATCGAGCTTCGCGATGTGCCGTGGGACCAGGCGCTCGATCTGATCCTCCGCCAGCACAAGCTCATCGGCCGCCTCGACGACGGCATCCTGCGCGTGCGAGCGCGTTAGGCCAGCTCGGCGACGGCCGCGCGGATGTCGTCGATCGCCATTCGCATGCGGTCCATGTGCGTGCGGTGCGAGACGACGCAGATGCGGATGACGAACTCGGTGCCGATCGTCGTGCCGGTCATCATCACGCGCTTGCGCCGATTGATCGCGTCGAGCAGCCTGCGATTGTCGATCCGCGTGTGGCGGAACGCGACGATCGACAGCTGCGGCTCGGCGACGATCTCGATTCCGTCGACGTTCCGCAGCTCCGCCGTCGCCCACCGCGCGAGGTCGAGCTTTTCGTCGAGCAGCTCGCGGAACGGCTCGATGCCGAACATCTTCAGCGGCAGCCACACGCGCAGCCCGCGGAAATCGCGTGAGAGCTCCGGCGAGATCTCCGCGAAATCGATGAGCTCCTCCTCCTGCTGAAACTGCGGGAGGTAGCTCGCGTGCATGCTGTGCGTCGCGCGAAGGTCTTCGAGACGTCGGACGACGAGCGCGCCCGTTCCGTACGGATGAAAGAGCGTCTTGTGCGGATCGAGGACCACGGAGTCGGCGCGCTCGATGCCGCGCATCGCGGCGCGTCCGCGATCGGTCAGCACGAAAAACGCTCCGTACGCGCCGTCGACGTGGAACCACATGTTCTCGCGATCCGCCAGATCGGCGAGCGCCGCGAGATCGTCGACCGCGCCGGTGCCGACCGTCCCCGCGCTGCCGGCGATGAGAAACGGTTTGAAACCCTGAGCCCGATCGCGAGCGATCGCCTCCTCCATCGCATCGACGCGAACGCGAAACATTTCATCGGAGTCGATCTCGCGCACGTTCGCGAGCGAAAATCCGGCGAGGCTCGCCGCTTTCTGAAACGAGTGATGAATCTGATTGCCGGCGTAGAGCGTGCCGCGCGCGAAGTCGTCGCCGAGCTGCGTCTTGCGCGCGGTGATGAGGGCGATGAGATTCGACACCGAGCCGCCCGGCGTGAGCAGACCGCCGCTGCCTTTGCCGTAGCCGACGATCTCGCAAAACCAGCGCGTGACGTTCGCCTCGAGCTGCGCGAGAACCGGCGCGGCTGCAAAGACGCCGACGTAGCGATTGACTGCCGTGGCGATGAAGTCGGCGATCGCGGAGTGAACGATCCCCCCGCCGGGGATGTACGCGAGGTAGCCGGGATGCGGCGTGTTGAACGAGCGCGGAATCGCCTCCTCGAACAGAAAATCGAGGAGCTTGTCGAACGGCTCGCCGCGTTTCGGCAGCGGCTCGATCACGCTTCGCGCAAAGTCGGTGGCATCGTCGACGTTGCGCGTGGGCTGCCGCGGCAACGACTCGATATGCGCGACGACGCGCCGCGCGGCGTCATCGATCATGCGGCGCAGATCGTCGCTGCCGGGTTCGAGCGGATATTTTTTCACCACAGAAACACAGACGACACCGAGGTCTCTGCGACCTCTGTGGCTCTGCGGTGAAAATCATCGTCGATAGGCAAGCATCGCGTCCAACGGGTTCGCGAACCCGAAGCAGCCGTCGTCCGAGATCATCTCGCGCGTCGTCCACACCGTCTCACCACCCTCCTCTGCCACCGCCGACTCGCGCGTCGGATGATTGCGCATGGTCGAGTAGTGCACGACGAAGCTCTTGCGCGTGAGGCGGTCGTCGCTCACCGGACCACCGCCGTGAAGCAGCGCGGAGTGCCACAGAAGCACCTCGCCCCGCTTCGCGATGAACAATTTCGTTTCCAGCCCGCGGCGCTTGCACTCCTCGTCGTGATACCTCATCGCGGTCTGCGCGTCCGCGGCGCCGAATCGCCGGCCGTCGAACATGTACTCGCCCGGAGCGAACTCGTAGAACGGGATCTTGTGCGAGCCCGGCACGTACGCCAGCGCGCCCGAGCGGGGATCGATGTCCTCGAGCGCGATCCAGGCGGCGACCAGATGCCCGAAGCGCGGCGTCGGCACCACGATCGAATCGCGATGCAGCGCCTGCTGGCTGCCGAACTCGAAATAGAGCGACTGCGTCGCGACGACCGGCTCGCCGAGGATCAGACTGGCGTAGCGATGCAGAACGGGATGTAAATAGAGGTTGCGGGCGAGAGCGAACCGCGAGTGCAGATCATGAATGCGATAGCGCGGTTTGCGCTGCGCCGCCTCGTTCGCCGTCGCGAATCGCAGCGGCGGCGAGTCGTATGCAAAGGAAATGTTCGGCGGCTTTTCGCGCCAGAGGCGATCGATCTCGCCGTCGAATGCCGCCGCATCGTCCGCGCTGAAGTCGATCGAGAGAACGACGTAGCCGTCGTCGGCGAATTTGCGGAGGTTCGCCGCCTCGACGTCGGTGATATCGCCGGCGGCGGCACGCGACGCAATCGCGTCCGCCGCCGCGGATTCGTCGACCCAGATCGAGCCGGGAATCGTCGCCATCACCAGATCGCGCAACGCTTCGACGCTTCGCGCACCATCTTCGATCCCTCCGGACAATGGAACGCCTTCGCGAACGCCGGCATGTTCTGCACGGTGCCGTTCACGCGGAAGCGGCCCTGCGCGTGCGGATCGGTCAGCGCGGCGCGCGTCGCCGCCTGCGGCGAGTAATTCTCGCCCCACACCTGAGCGAAGCCGAGGAAGAAGCGCTGCTCGGGAGAGAAGCCGTCGATGACTTCGCGCTTCTTTCCTTGCATTGATTTCTCGTACGCGCGCAGCGCCAGCGTTGCGCCGCCGAGGTCCGCGACCTCTTCGCCGGTGACGAGCTTGCCGTTGATGTTGACCCCCGGCGCGACGTTGAATTCGCTGTACTCCTCCGACACGCAGTTCGTCCGCGCCTGGAAATTCGTCAGATCCTCCGACGTCCACCAGTTGCGCAGATTTCCGTTCGCGTCGAACTTCGCGCCCTGATCGTCGAATCCGTGCGTCATCTCGTGGCCGATGACGACGCCGATGCCGCCGTAGTTGTACGCATCGTCCGCGTTCGGATCGTAGAACGGCGGCTGCAGGATTCCCGCCGGAAATGTGA
>Ga0335081_10019046_pt1 | contig 11096 bp, 8 predicted proteins | sample Lox_Sample_35_FD_206713 | JGI IMG/M metagenome (GOLD analysis project Ga0335081, IMG submission 206713) | Soil microbial communities from Loxahatchee National Wildlife Refuge, Florida, United States - Lox_Sample_3.5 | ecosystem: Environmental > Terrestrial > Soil > Wetlands | place: USA: Florida...
ACGTAATCCTGCGCCACAACTCGAAAACTGCGGGCGCCAGCCCGCTACCGCCGGGCTAAAACCCTGAGGCGCATCGCCGCCAGGGTATTCTATTTCGAGCCTAAGCCAGCGCACACCGCCACCGCAGCGTCCGGATTCACGGCCTCCTGTTCCTGATCGATGCGCCGGGTGGTCTCCTGCTTTTCCACCGCGAAGGTCGGCCGTCGTGACCACTCATACGTTACTCCGTGCGACGAGCAAATAGCGAAAGTTCGGAAGATTCCACGCCGGGTCAGAACCTCGCGGCTCATGTCGCTCAGCCACGGGAGCGTGACCCCGATGTGCTTCGCGAACGCCGCGTTGGCGGCCCGGCTGTCGACCGTGAGCCCGAAAACTACGCTGGGGAGAGTGGCGGTCGGGACCCGCCTTTCCCACCGTCAGCGGCGTGCCGGCCACCCCCTGCGCAGTCTGGGCCACGGCCGTCCCGTCCATGAGGAGTGCCGCCACGAACAGAATTACGCTTCGCCTCATTGCGCGCCTGCAGGCCTGTAAGCTACAGGACTATAAAGAGACGCTCGGCTTGTGTCAACCAAACTTCGCACCCACTCCCTCGACGGCAATGACAGCACCGGCGGGCTGCGGAGACTCGTCACGTCACTCTGCATAAGACCTCGGCCCCGCCAGAGCATGGGCGGAACCTGTGAACCCCACGTCTCACGGGGCGTCCGCCTTGCGGCGCCGAATATAGGCCGGAACTTCGAGATCGTCGGCCAGCGTCTCCGTGATTACCTCCGGCGCCGGAGCTTCGATCGGCAGCTTCTCATGTTTCTGCACGGCAGTCCGCAGGCTTTGCTGGACCGACTTCGCGGTCATCGACACCGAGGGTGGTCTCGACGTCCCCAGCTTCTCGGACTTGATCCCGGTGGCAATCACGGTTACCTTCACCGCGTCACCCAGGGATTCGTCGTGGACGGCGCCGAAGATAATGTTGGCGTTATCGGCCGCAGCCTCTTGCACGATCGAGGAGGCCTCGTGAACCTCGTGCAGGGTGAGCAAACTCGAGCCGGTGATGTTGAGCAGGATGCCCTGGGCCCCGTTAATGGAGGCGTCTTCCAGCAAGGGGCTCTCGATAGCCTGCCGCGTGGCCGACACTGCCCGGCCCTCGCCGCTGGCCGTAGCCGTCCCCATCACAGCGTAGCCCATGCCCTCCATGATGGTCTTGATGTCCGCAAAGTCGCGGTTGATGATGCCCGTGATGGTGATGATGTCGGATATGCCCTGCACGCCCTGGCGGAGAATGTCATCGGCGATGCGAAAAGCCTCAAAAAAACTCGTCCCCTTGTCGACAAATTGCATGAGCCGCTCGTTTGGGATGCAGATCACAGTGTCGACGTGCTCGCTGAGTTCAGCCAAACCCTGCTCCGCCTGTTGCATCCTACGCTTGCCCTCAAAAGCAAATGGCTTGGTGACTACTGCAACGGTCAACGCGCCGAGTTCACGGGCCAGCCCGGCTACAATGGGCGCGCCGCCCGTTCCGGTGCCGCCGCCCAGCCCGGCGGTGATAAAGACCATGTCGGCACCCTCGAGCGCCTCAATGATCTTCTCGGTGTCCTCGAGCGCCGCCCGGCGGCCCACGTCCGGGTTCGCGCCGGCCCCAAGCCCCTTAGTCAATTTCGCGCCCAGCTGAATCTTCATAGGAGCCTGCGAAACACCGAGCGCCTGCAGGTCGGTGTTGGCGACCATAAACTCCACGCCCTCGAGGTGAGCCGCGATCATGCGGTTGACGGCGTTGCCGCCGCCGCCGCCGACGCCGATCACCTTGAGTTTGGCTCCCTGCAGAGCGTCGTCCGAGAAATCGACCCGCAGACCGTCATTATCGATGATTTCGGCCATACTTCCTCTCAAGGGGCCGCGTTCCTGAAACGCGTGGCCGCGGATGGATGCCCCCGGAGATCTCCATCCCGTGGGGCCGGGCGAGGGTGACTCGCTCACCCGCTTCGAAACATGCCCTTCAACCGGTCGGTCCAGCCCCCATCCAGGGGATCCTCCAGAACGCGTCGGTGGTTGCCATAGAGCACAAGTCCGACCGTAGCGGCGTACGCTGGGTCGGGCAGGATATCGCCCATCTTCTCGATCCCGGATGGCTGACCGACACGCACCGGCATCTCGAGCGCCCGCTCCGCGATCTGCGCCAACCCCGCCAGCTTGGCTCCGCCGCCTACCAGTACCAGCCCAGCGCCCAGTTCCCGGTCAAAATGCGAGCGTGCCAGCTCAGCAGCCGTCAGCTCCATCAACTCCGCCGCACGCGGCTCGAGGATCTCCCCCAACATCGAGCTTTGAATCACCCGGGGCGGACGCCCGCCCACGCTCGGCACCTCGAAGCTGGCCGAGACTTCGGTCGCCTGGCTATCCGTCCAAGAGAGTTTCAGCCTCTCCGCCTCCGGCACCGGCGTCCTCAGACCTACCGCCACGTCATTGGTGAAATATTCACCGCCCACCGGAATAGCGGCCGTATGGCGCAGGCTGCCTTCGTGATACACCACCAATTCCGAGGAGCCGCGGCCCACATCGAGCAGCGCCACGCCCAGCTCGCGCTCGTCCAGCGTAAGGCAGGCTTCGGCCGCCGCCAAGGGCTCGAGCACCGTATCCTTCACCGCGATCCCCGCGCGATTCACCGCTGTCACCAGATTCTCGTGGGCGATGCTGGACGCGGTGACCAGATGCACATTCACCTCGAGTCTTGTCCCCACCATACCGCCCGGATTGCGGATTCCGTTCTGCGAGTCGAGCAGGTATTCTTGTCGCTCAGCGTGAAGCAGCCGGCGGTCCGGGGGTAGCGCGATCTGCTGGGCCACTTCAAAGACCTTGCGGATGTCCTCGGCTGTCACCTGGCGGCCGCGCCCGCCCAAACTGATGGCGCCGGTCGAATTAACGCCCTTAAGTTCGCCGCCCCCCACCCCAACATAGGCTGTGTCCACCGAGAAACCGGCCGCGTCCTCGGCACTCTCCACGGCTTTCTTGATAGCCAGCACGGCCGAGTCGAAATCGTTGATCGCGCCACGGCGCCAGCCCCGGGATTCCGCCACTCCAACCCCGGCGACTTCGAGCTTGTGCTTCTCCGTCGGGCGACAGAGAAGGGCGCACGTTTTGCTGTCGCCTAAGTCGAGACCCGCGATGTAAGGAAGCCTGCGCGCCATACGATTTTAAGCACGAGTCGGGTTTGGTCGGCAATGAGTGTGCGGCGCAGCGGCGGCGCGTACTTAAGACGCGGCACCTCAGGGCACCGGAGTTTTCGTTCCCGCAGTGACCTGCGCCGGTTCCTTCGGACTCACCACCACCTGGCCGCGGTATCTCAGGTCCACAGAGTCAACGGCCGGGGTGGTCCGCTCCACTTCGGGGAGCAGCGAAAGAAAGGTGCGGAAGCGCTCGCCGTAGTCCCGGTTGCCGAAATGGACCAGAATGGACTCTTGGCCTTGTACCAGCACTGCCTTGAGATCCGCTTCGTCCGAGAGATTCACTTCGGAGACGAGCCAACCGGCCCCGTGAGCCTGCGCTTTCAATTCTTGCGCGAATTGATTGAAAAGGGCAAGGCGGGCTTTTCGGTCTGCCGGAGTCATGTCGGGATCGACGCCCGAGACCACGGGAAAATCAAACGAAGCCTCGGCCGGTCTGTCGAGCAGAAAACCTTCCCCGTCCACCAGCCTCAGCCGGCCCTGAAGGCCAACGTAGGCGACCGGCACCCGCTCGGTCACATCCACTAGAATCCGGTTGGGCGCAATCCGGAGCACGCGCGCCGACTGCACCCACGGGATGGCCTCAACCTGCCGCCGCGCCTCGCCCAGAGAGAGGCGGAAGACGTTGGGCTCCGCCCCGGCTCCCAGCGCGTTTGCCACGTCGGCGCAGGTCACATAGTGGTTGCCGCTCAACACCACCGCGTCCGAGCCCGCCAACGCAAACGCGGGCGCCTCCAGAACGAAACGGACAAGCAGCGCCAACAGACAGGCGGCGGGCAGGATCACCAAGACCACCCAGCCCGTCCAGCGCACCAGGCGTCTGAGCCTTCCGAGGGGATGGTGCCGGGAAACGGCAAGCCCCCTGGAGCGGCGCCGATATATGGAATCCGCCTCCGGGGCTCCGTCGTCCACCCAAGGAGTGTTATAGGCCATCTTGAGCTTCTTCCCCGGCTACGCGCCAGCCCGGGCCTTCTCGCGAACCAGCTCCTGCGCCAGCGATTCCCCTACCTTCCACACGTTGCCGGCGCCGATCGTCAACACCATATCGCCTGGCCTCAATTTGCCGCGCAGCTCGCCGATCAGCAGTTCGCCGGAAGGAACGTATTCGGCGCGGTCGAAGCCAAGCTCGTGCATTCTCGCCACCAGGCGCTCGGACGTGATTCCCGGAATCGGCGGTTCGCTGGCGGGATAGATATCGAGCACGAAAACGCGCTCCACGCCGTCGAAGCAGCACGCAAAGTCGTCCATCAAGTACTGGGTCCGGGTGTAGCGATGGGGCTGAAACACCACCCAGAGCCGCCGGGCTCCAGCCTCGCGAGCGGCGGCCAGTGTGGCGCGGATCTCGGCGGGATGATGCCCGTAGTCGTCCACTAGCGTGATTCCGCCGGTCTGCATCTTCACCTGAAATCGCCGGTCGGCTCCGCGGAACCCCCCGAGCCCTCGCCGGATATCGTCCGCCGTGAGCTCGAGCTCCAGGCCTACCGCAGCGGCAGCGAGCGCGTTCTGCACATTGTGCCGGCCCGGTACGGCCAGCCTGATCCGGGCCACCGGGCGGCCCTTGAGAACGATGTCAAACTCCGAACCCGCAGCGCCGGTCGCCAGGGACACTGCTGTGAGATCCGCGCCTTCCTCGATGCCGTAGGTCACGAGCCGTCGCTCGAGCTGCGGCCGGATCTTCTCGAAGCTGGTCCGCCACGGCGGATCCACGCACGCGATCACAACGCCGTAGAACGGGACGCGGTTCATGAAGGCGGCAAAGGCCGAGGCGATCTCGTCGAGGTCGCGATAGTGCTCGAGGTGCTCCCGGTCGATGTTGGTGACCACGGCGATCGAGGGCAGCAACTGGAGAAAAGATCGGTCGCTCTCATCCGCCTCCACCACCATCAGCTCACCCTTGCCCAGCCTGGCGCTTGACCCGAAGTGGTCCAGCCTGCCACCGATGATGGCCGTCGGGTCGAGACCGGCTTCCGCCAGCATCACTGCGATCATGGAGGAGGTGGTGGTTTTGCCGTGAGCCCCCGCCACCGCCACGCTGAATTTCAGCCGCATGAGCTCGGCCAGCATCTCCGCGCGCGGAATCACGGGAATCTCGAGCCTGCGGGCCTCCAGCACCTCCGAGTTGTCCGCTCGCACCGCAGACGAGATGACCACCACTTGCGCACCACGGACACAGTCCGCCGCGTGTCCCTCATTGAATCGCGCGCCAAGCCTCGCCAGACGCTCGGTGACAGGGCTCGCCTTCAAGTCCGAGCCCGAGACCACGAAGCCCATGTTAAGCAGCACTTCGGCGATCCCGCTCATACCGATGCCGCCAATCCCCACGAAATGAACCCTGCGAATCTTACCGAGCACTTGATCGGTCCTCTCGGGTGTGGCCGCGCCTTCGCCTGGCGGCCAAGGCCTCAACGAGGTCGGCGATGCGGGCGGCGGCGTCCGATCGTGCCAGCGTGCGAGCGGCGCTCTCCATCTCGAACAGTCGTCCGGGCGAGCCAATCAGATCGTCGATCTCCCCCAAGAGGCGCTGCGCTGTGAGAGTCGCCTGCTCAATCATCCGGGCCGCCCCGGCCCGCTCCAGGGCGCGGGCGTTGCCGAGTTGGTGCTGATCGGTAGCGCCCGGGAATGGCACAAGCACAGCGGCCTTCGCAGCCGCGGTAATCTCGCCCACCGTGCTTGCGCCCGCGCGCGCGATCACGAGGTCCGCGCGGGCGAACATGCCGGGCATGTCATCGATGAAGGCGGACACCTCGGCCGGTACGTTGGCTTTTCGGTAGGCTTCGCGCACGACGCTCGCGTCGCGCTCTCCGGTCTGGTGGATGAAGCGCAGCGGCCGCGAAGCCAGCAGGGGCAGGCAGTCGACAAAGCAGCGATTGAGCGCCGCCGAGCCCTGGCTGCCGCCGAAAACCAGAACGGTGAAGGGCGGGCGGTGCTGGCGCGGCGGCATATTGAAAAACGCCCGACGAACGGGCAGACCGGTGAGGCGCGCCTTGGCCCCGAACGAGCGCGCGGTCTCTTCAAAGCCGATAGCCGCTAGCGTTACGAAGGGCGCGAGGGATCTATTGGTAAAGCCAGGCGAGGCGTTGGGCTCCACCAACAGCGTCGGTATGCGCAGGAAAGCCGCCTCCAGCATGACGGGGCCCGCGACGTAGCCTCCCATCCCGAGCACGACTTCCGGACGGAACAAGCGCAGCACACCGAGCGCTTCCAGGAAAGTTCGCGGCAGGACGGCGGCGTTCTTCACCATGCGCCACCCGGCGATGCCTTTCAAGCCGGCCGCGGCCAGCGCGCGGTACGGAAAACCCGCTCCCTCAATCAGCCGAGTCTCGAGGCCCCGGGCCGTGCCGAGAAACTGCAGAGCGGCCGCGGAAGACCGGCCGCGGCGCACCAACTCTTCGGCCACCGCCAAGGCGGGAAAGATGTGGCCCCCGGTTCCGCCTGCCGCAACGAGCAGGCGCACGGGCTCGGACGACCCCGCGGAGGCCGGTGCCTCGGGACCGGGCTGGTTTCGAGGGTCCGGCCGCGCCGAATCCACAGGTGCTTCCGTATTGGCCACCTCAAGTAGCATGCTGGGATATGTTCAGCAACACGCCCACGGCCATCAGTTCCATCAAGAGCGACGATCCCCCGTAACTCACGAAGGGCAGTGGAATACCCTTGGTGGGGAAGAGACTCAACACCACGCTCATGTTCACGAGCGCCTGCCCCACCAGCAGCGCGGTCAATCCCACCGCCAGCAAGCGGCCGAAACCGTCCTGGCAGCGTTTGGCCGCCCGCAGACCCCGCCAGAGAATCACCGCGAACAGCGCCACCACAAATAGCGCGCCCGCCAGACCCAGCTCCTCACCGATCACTGCGAAGATGAAGTCGTTGTGAGGCTCCGGTAGGTAGAACAGTTTCTGTTTGCCCTCCATCAATCCCACGCCGTTGATGCCGCCGACGGCCACGGCAATCTTCGCCTGCAGCGCCTGAAAGCCACTGCCCAGCGGATCCTGGTTCGGATCGAGGAACGCTTGAATCCGCTTCCATTGGTACGGCACGCGATAAACCAAAAGATAGAACGCGGGTACCGCCGCCAACGCCGCGGCGCCAAAGTAGGTGAGTCGGAGCCCGGCCACGAACAGCATGGCGGCAGCCACAAACAATATCGCCAGCGAGGTGCCGAGATCGGGCTCCTTCAGCACCAGTGCCACGGTGAGGCCCGTCAGCAGACCCAGGGGCGCCAGAGTGTGGGCGGCGTCGTTCACCTGCCCACGGCGCAGATCGAGAAAATAAGCCAGGAACAACACCAGGGCGAGCTTGGCAAATTCGGACGGCTCGAAGCTCAGTGCGCCCAGGCGAAACCAGCGATGCACGTTATGATTAGTGCCGGAGGCCAGCGCCCCAACCAGCAGGACCAGTTCGAGACCGACAGCCGGGAAGACTACTCGCGGACTCCCTAGTCGCCGGTAATCGAGATTCATCAGGACCACGAGGAGCAGGAAGCCCGCCGCCGCGAATATGAGCTGCCGCGCCGCAAAATAGTAACTACTGCCGTAACGCTGCGCAGCCATCACAGCCGAAGCGCTGTAGACCATCAGGATCCCGAAAAGGACCAGGATCACAACAGCTCCGAACAAAATCTTGTCAGACTCTAGCTTTCTTGCCATGGAAGTCCCGCAAAAAGCTGCTTTCGAGGCCGCGCTCCCTCAGACCGGCCGATTCTCCTTACATGCCCGGGAAGCGGTCCTGGCTCTCATCATCGTTCCGGAGCGATGTCTCGGCTGCCACCTTCGAACGCTTCGGGCGCCTTTTTCCCGGCTGGCCCGGCGGCGCAGGCGAAGAGTGCACCTCAGGCTGAACGCCTGCCGTTGCGGCCCGATCTTCAGTTGAAGCCGAGGGAATCTCAAATATAAAGGGCTCGCCGGCCGGAACGGGTGAACCCTGCCCGGCCTGAGCGGGCTGCCCAGACTCCGGCTCGTCGGGTCGCACCAACTCCACATCGTCAATCGAGACCGCCGGCTCGAAGTCCAGTGGCGGACGCTCTTCGGCGTCCATTTCGTAAACATAGACGCGCTTCGGCAGCGCGATGTCGGCATTGTTGCGCCCGGCGCGTGGTCTGTCGGGAGATCCGGTTGACCCGGCAAGGAGGGGCAACACCGGCTCCTCAGGCGTCGCTCCGGACGCGCCCTGACGTTCTGTCTGAGTGGCGGCCGTCGGGGTGGCTAGGATAATCTCTTGCGCATCGGGGGCGACTGATGGATATACTCCAGCCGCCAGTGCCTCCAGTGAACCAACGGCGGAGACTTGCTCGACGGCCTGCAATTCACTCGTGCGCCCCGGCTTTGGCGACTCACTCGGAAGCAGCAGTGCAGGCGCGAAGGCATCATTCGAAGGCACCGGTTGAGGTCTCGGATCGTGCGTCGTGACCGTCGTTTGCCGAATGTCGCGCCCACGTCTTCGTTCGGCCTCGAACACGGAGCGGCGCGCGCGTCCCGTCTCTCCTTCACGCGCCAGCGCCTCCACGAGCTCCTTGAAAGCGCGCCCGCGTTCTTCGAAGTCGGTGAACTGATCGTAGCTGGAGCAAGCTGGTGAGAGCAGGACCACATCGCCCGGCCGGGCCCGTTCGAACGCGCGGCGGGTTGCAGTCTCGAGGTCGCCTGCCTGCACAACATCGGCCGCCCCGGCAAGCTCGCGTTCAATGCGGCCGGCGGCGGCACCTATCAGCAGAACCTCGCGCACGCGCTCGCGAAGAAGCGGGATGAGCGGGGCGTAGGGAGCGCCCTTGTCTTTGCCCCCGAGGATCAGGTGAACGCCACGTTCGAAAGCTCCAAGCGCCTTCATGGTAGCGTCCACGCTGGTGGCCTTGGAGTCGTTGTAAAACTCGACGCCCAGCACGTCGCCAGCGTACTCCAGGCGGTGCTCCACACCGCGAAACTCCCGGACCGCCCTCGCCACGGCGTCGAAGTCAGCGCCCACCAAGCAGGCGGCGGCAGATGCGGCAAGGACGTTTTCCAGATTGAAATCGCCGCGCAGCCTCACGTCGCGCGGAGAAAAGAGATCGCGCTCCAGATGCCCCACCCGGTACACCACGTGCCCCTGAGAGAGCAGCACGCCTTCGGGAAGTTCGCGGCTGCGGCTGAAAAAGATCTTGCGCGCGGGAACCCGTCCCGGTTCCTCAGCCAAGGCCGCCACGGCGGCGTCATCGGCGTTCAGCACCGCGTAGTCGGCGTCGGTCTGGTTGCGGAGGATTCGCGCCTTGGCCTCGCGGTAAGCCTCGAATGAAGGGTGCCGGTCAAGGTGGTTGGGCGTGATGTTCAGAAGCACGGCCACCTGCGGATGCAGGCACTCGGTGCCTTCGAGTTGAAAGCTGCTCAGCTCAGCCACTACGGCGCTTTCCTCCGTCACCTGATCCACCATCGAAATGAGGGGCTTCCCGATGTTACCGCCGATCCAGGTGGAAATCTCCGAAGCCTCCAGCATGCGTCCGATCAGCGAGGTAGTGGTGGTCTTGCCGTTCGAACCCGTCACCCCCACCAGGCTGCCCTTCAGGTACCACCCCGCAGCCTCGACTTCCGCCACCACCGGGACTCCCCGTGCGCGCGCGGCCGTCAGCGCCGGAAGGTCCCGGGGCACGCCCGGGCTGGCCACAATCAAGTCCTGGCGCAGGAAGGTCTCGGCGCTGTGCTGGCCGAACTCGAGGCCGATCTGGTGCGCGAGCAGTTCCGGGATCTGGTCCGCGAACGACCACGGCGGGCGCGAATCCGAGGCCGTCACCACCGCCCCGCGCCGGCGAAAAAAATCGGCGGCCGCGCGCCCGCTGCGCGCCAAGCCCACCACCAGCACGCGCTTCCCCTCCAGGTTCTGCATCCGAGCTCGAAGCGATTCCCGTTGGCTCACGTTTTCCGGCTACCCGGTCCAGTGCCGTCCCCATCGGCCCACCGGCTCCGCACCCTGCATTCTACCGCCCTCGGGCGCAAGCGAACAGCGGCCCCATCAGCGCAGCTTCAGTGTGGTCAGCGCGAAGAGCGAGAACACCAGGGCCACAATCCAGAAGCGGGCGATGATCTTCGACTCCTTCCATCCCTCCAGTTCGAAATGATGGTGGATGGGCGCCATGCGGAAGATCCGCCGGCCGCTGGTTTTGAACCAGACCACCTGCAGGATCACCGAGAGGGCTTCCAGCACGAAGATTCCGCCGATGAAGGGCAGCAGAAGCTCCTGCTTGATCATCACGGCGACGCACGCGATCGAGCCTCCGAGCGAAAGCGACCCCACGTCGCCCATAAAGATCTCGGCGGGGTATGCGTTGTACCAGAGAAAACCCAGACTCGAGCCCACCATGGCACCGCAAAAAGGGGTGAGCTCTGCCACGCCCGGCATGTGCTCCACATCGAGGTACTGCGCCGCCACCGCGTTGCCGGCAAGATAGGTCAGCGCCGTCAGGGCTGAAGCGGTAATAATGACGCATCCGATCGCCAGGCCATCCAGCCCGTCCGTCAGGTTGACGGCGTTGGACGAGCCCACCAGCAGAAAAGCCACAAACACTAGAAAAGGCAGAAAGGCCAGCGGATACGTCCACGGGTTGTGAAGTAGCGATGAAATCAGGAAGCTGGGATGAATCTGCTTGACGAAAGGGAACGTCAGGTCGGTGGAATACCGCCCCTCCACCGACAGCAGCATAAGAACCACGCCAAAGCAGACGCTCACCAGGATCTGCAGCATCATCTTGGTGCGACCGGTCATTCCGAGGTTGCGCTTCCTCCGCAGCTTCTGGTAGTCGTCCCAGAAACCGATGCTCCCGAAGGCCATTGTCACCAGCAGCGCCAGCCACACGAAGGCGTTGCTGAGGTCCGTCCAGAGCAGCGTCGGCAGCAAGATGCAGGCGTTGATCAGCACGCCGCCCATGGT
>Ga0335081_10019047_pt1 | contig 11096 bp, 7 predicted proteins | sample Lox_Sample_35_FD_206713 | JGI IMG/M metagenome (GOLD analysis project Ga0335081, IMG submission 206713) | Soil microbial communities from Loxahatchee National Wildlife Refuge, Florida, United States - Lox_Sample_3.5 | ecosystem: Environmental > Terrestrial > Soil > Wetlands | place: USA: Florida...
CTTTCTGCGAATGGCCATTCTTCGTCCACCCATTGGCCTTCGCAGCGGAAACCGGAAGCCATGGCAAGCTGGAGCACGTCGGGCCGGGAATACTTGCGGCTGCTCTCAGTCCAGATGGTTTCGTCTTCCTCAAATAAAACAGAAATGCCCGCGGGAGGAATGGCGACCATCTGGCGGCACTTGGAACGCAGGTGCATTTCAATACTGCGCGACACGGGATTGATTCTGACCACATGTTCGAACTGGTTGATGTCGAAATCGGCCTCGAGTTCGCGATTGATACGGACGAGCAGATTCTTATTAAATGCGGCGGTCACGCCAAGAGGATCATCATAGGCCTGCAGTAATTGCGGAACAGGCTTTTCCAGATCTGTTCCCAGAAGCAGCGAATCACCCGTTCGCATGGTCTTCCGTACTCTTCGCAAGAACTGCGCGTCCGCCGGGCGGTCGAAATTTCCAATCGTACTTCCCAGGAACAAAACCAGGAGCTGTTCGGTTTCCTTCCGTTGCGCGGCGACTTCCGCGAGGCCGTCCAGATATTCGCGCTCAAAGCCGACAATGCTTAGCGACTCGATGTCGCGCAGTTCGCGCTCGCACATCGCCAGCGCGCTGGCCGAGATTTCAATCGGGCAATAGGAAGTGCACTGGTGGCGGGAGAGCGATTCGAGAAGCCATCGCGTCTTTTTGCCACTACCGCTGCCGAGCTCGGCGACGATCACCGGTCCCGGCACGCGCTCGACGATCTCACGGGAGTAACGGCGCAGCAGACGCTCATCCGCACGGGTCAGGCCGTATTCCGGAAGCAGACTGATCACCTCGAACAGGGCCGATCCTACGGCGTCGTAGAGATACTTTGAGGGCAATTCTTTCTGCGGGCGTTTGGTCAGCCCGGCGCGAACATCTGCCGCGAATTCGTAGATAGGACCAGCGATGATAGGACCAGCGATGGCTGGATTAGATAACACAGAAACCTCCAGGTTTAAGTCTGGACGCAGCGAATGCCCGCGTACACGTATTGATAGTGGGGTTGAAACCAGTTGCGAAACGAGCGCCGCAACATGCAGGCTGCGGTTCGCGGCGAGCCGCCTTTAAGCACGTAATGCTTGCCGTCGAAAAAATCGGCGGAGTAGCCAGGGTAAAAAGGAAATGGCTTGAATCCGGCAAACGGAGCAAAGACGCTGGACGTCCACTCCCACCCGTTGCCCAGTAAATCCGCCACGCCGAAGGCGCTTTCACCGATCGGGTGCGCATTCACAGGCGCTGGATCCCAGCGCTGAAAATCGAAATTGCCCAGCTTCGGGCCCGGCCTTTGATCGCCCCAAGGATAGGACCGATCCACACCTTCCGGGCTTCCATATGCGGCCCGATGCCACTGCGCCTCCGTAGGCAGTTCTTTGCCTGCCCAACGAGCAAACGCATCCGCTTCCGCGTGACTGACGTAAACCGGCCAATCGAGGGGCAGAGGAATTTGTTGAAACATCGTGCGGTAGAACCAGCGATCTCGAGTTCGCTGCCAGAAAACGGGGTGGTTGATGTTGTGCTCCGTCCTCCACGCCCAATCTGATTCTTTCCAACATGCTGGGTTGTCGTAACCGCCGGCATCGATGAAATCAAGGAATTGACGGTTCGTTACCTTGTATTGGTCGATGGCGAATGCAGGTACGTCGACAACGTTCGCTTCGTATTCGTTGTCCCAGCCAAAGCTGGCATCGCTGCGCGAAAGTCCCAGCGTCGCCCGGCCTGTGGGGATGTCGATCATTCCCGGTTTAACCGGAGCAAGCACCAGTTCGGGTACGCGCGGCTGCGCAACCTTCCGTTCAAACGCCAGTTGATGGAGCATGTAGGTGAGAGTTTCCGCATGCATCAGGCGATGTTCGATGGCCACGTTCAAAAGCAAGCTGGGCGCAAATTTGCCATTTGTGTTTGCACTTCGGGAGAGAGAGCGCAGTTCTCTGTCGAGAGTTTCACGAATGCGGCCGGCAAAGTTCCGCACCTCTCCGATGGACGGCCAATCTCCGGGCTGGTCTGAAGGCAATCCTCCGCCGACGGGATCAATTCCGAAAGCAAACAGCCGGTCGAATTCTGGATGGAACGACTTAAGGTCGAGCATCCAACCCCGTAGCAGGTTCCAGTCGAACGCCTCAAGATGCCCCAAGTAGAAAATGATGCGATGCCGCTCGGGAATTGGTCGCTCGTAGAGCGAATCGGGCTTGACGACGTCGAAAAGCTGGTCCGTGCGAGCGCGGGCTGCAGTAAGGCGCTCAAGAAGTTGGGTCGAAACTTCCACTTCGTCAGAGCGGGCGAGCATAGACCACTCCTGATGGAGAAATGGCAACCTCACAGAACCACCCACAGAAAGATGACTGAACTCGCGTTCAGGTTGCAATTTCCCATCATCAGACAGTATCTAGATCCCACCGCGCGAGGTAGCCGGACCTAAATAGCGGAATCGGCAGCGAAATTCAATGTAGACCTAGCGCGGAGCGTTCCAGCCCAGGCCGTGCGATAAGGTCCTTGCCAGATTACAATCGAACGGTCCGTTGCGACCTGCAAACCAAACTGAAAATCCCAGCTTTCAGAATTGCCGACAATCGAGACAGAAAGCTGAAGCCGACTCGATCTACCTCACGCAACAGACAGGATCACTTCGGCGGGACAATCGGCTTCACTTGCTCGTATTCCGGGTTCTTCCATAGCGTGCTTTTATACTCCAGCAGATCGGCGGTGCCTTGCGCTACATCATCCCCGTAGTACCTCGCAACGATGTGTAGTGCCAGATCAATACCTGAGGTCAGGCCTGCCGCGGTTGCGATTTTGCCATTCTCTACGTAGCGGGTTCCGCTGACGAAATGCACAGCCGGATATTGCTTCTGCAGGCGCTGAAGAAAGTAATGATGCGTTGTCGCAGTTTGGCCGTCCAGCATTCCATAGTCCGCCAACACCGAAGCGCCGGTGCATACCGACATGGTTTCATCGGCGGTGGCTGAATTGGCCAGCAGCCACGCCTTCTGGGCAGCGCTGCGTCCGGTCTGCGCGGGAATTACGATAATCTGTGGCTTGGGCGCATTGTCAAAAGTGTAGTTGGGAACGATGGTCAATCCATTTGCATCCACCGGCTTCAGCGAATCGGAGACGATATACACGTTGATCGGCATTACCATATCGTCCCAGTCTGATTCATGCCATGGCTTGCCCTTGGTTGTAAGCATCGCGCCGTGGAGGGTCTCCCACGGACCGGCGATGTCCATGACGTCGGCGCCCTCTGAAATCAGGAATGCTACGTTGATCTTGCCCGAAGCAGGCGGCTTTAGCGAGCCGGCGGGTTGCGTGGCAGATGGTGGCTGGTTGGACGCTTGCCCATGACTCGTGGGAACCATCAAGTCCAGAATTCCCACGATTACAGCCGCTATCCAGAGTACTTTACCTGTTCTTCGCATACGATCCTCCTCAGACCAATTTCGACTTCAAGCGCGTGCAGTACGTTAGATCAACCACGACGAAATGATTACTTTGCGCTATGCAGTTCATCGCATCCATCCACGCGAGAGCACAGCCTGGTTTCGGTCATTTACTGACTCCGTCCATGCCAGGAACAGACGCCCGGCGGTTCCCGCCAGCACATCAGGATCATGAACGGAATGTTCCGAATTCGTCGCCTGTATCGGATGGGTGAACTTTTCGCCGTTGATCCCAACGATAAATGCTTGATTTGATCTCCATTTCGTATCTTCGTGTGCTGGCCGGCCCTGAAATGTTAGGAGAACGCGACCATCTTCCGAAACCGACAATCGTGGGTGAGTGGCATCGAGAACGTCGGCGGAGACAATCTGAGGACGTGCGAAACTAGCCCCGCCGTTCTTGGATATGGCCAAGCGGATGCCCGGCCTTTCCTGACCTTCGGAATACCAGGCTACGTACAGACGTCCGTTGCTGGCGCCAATGGCAGGGCCAACATCGGGACATGCGTGCAGTACCCAGTTGTCCACTGCTACGCGAACTGGCTGCGAAAATGTTTTTCCGCCATCATTGGAGTGCGCCAATACCATGTCCCGAACATCACCCGCGAAGACCTGACGCCAGGCCAGGTAGATGTCGCCACTCGGCGCAACGTAGATTTGCGGACGGCAGCAATCACACGCCGATCCGGCGATTCGCATGTTCCGGCTAAACGTCACGCCGTGATCCGTTGACCTCGAGAAGTAGACCGAGGAAGAACCTTCGGCCTTATCACGTTCATCCAGCCATGCCACGTATACGTCGCCGGCATGGGTCGCGGCTAGGGTCGGAAAGCCGGCGTATGCCTGTGAGTTGCGATCCGCATCTAGAATACTGACGGGCTTTCCCGGGTTCGGGTCAACCGCTTTGACCATCAATTGGGTGTTGCCCGCCACGCTTTGGAACCAGGCAGCGTAAATGTCCGCTTGCACGTTCGTGGCCAGCACCGGACTGTTTTCGCCTCCTCCTCTAACCTTCGCATTGGGGTCGGTGAGAATGATCGGCTCGCCGAATGTGTCCCCGCCGTCGCGAGAAAATTGAAGCTGCAGGCGCGATTGCGATTCATCGCCTGCCACGGTGAGAGCAAGAATCGTGTTCGGCACCCAAAGCCCTAGACGTGGGCCAGAACTGCTGGATGCGCCTGCTGGAATGGGTCGGACTGAGGATTCCATGCTGATGCGCGCTGTTTTCAGTCGCTGACAGCTCGTCCCTGCCAAACCTACCAAGAGAACAAAAGCAGTTGCATTGCTTCTTTTCATTGCTGACCGTCGCTCCGAATTTGCTTAATACCGGAACCGGTAACGAAACTGGACGTAAATCTGCCTCGGATCATTCCAGTGAAAACCGCCGAAAGTCAGACTGTTGTCGAGTTGGACCCTGCGGTTTGCCAGATTCAGCCCGGTCACTGAAACAGTGTATTTCTCGGCGAAAGTTTTCCCGAGAGCAAGATCAAACGTAGTGTGGCCAGGCAGATAAGGCCCGGGATATTGCGCCTGTGGCGTCCCGAACAAACCGTTCGTGAACCCCGAGCCGTAGTAGACATTAGTGGAAGCATAAGCGTGCCAGGGCAGGCTCGCGTTGTAGCCCACATTCAAGGTGTTTCGCTGATCATGATCGACCGGCGAAAGTCCCGGTGGAATATCAAGGTCGCAGGTGTCCGGCGTAGAACCGGGAGGACAGATCAAGCCTCCAGTGATCGGCGATGTTGCCTGGGCGATCTGATTTGCATAAGCGAGATGCAGCTGCCCGCCGTGCCACAGGTTCGGTGAGTGCAGCGTGAGTTCCCAGCCCTGAATTTGGGCGTAGGCCCATGTGATGGGCCAGAAGATATTCGATTCGCCGATGTTGTTGTGATCGAGCCAATTCTCGGCCCGGGTTTCATAGTTGTCGGCGCTGAGGGTCCATCCGTGATAAGGGATGGTCACGCCAACCTGCCACTCGATGTCACGCTCGCCGCGCAGCGGGGAAAATACGTAACCCTGACCGTTGGCCAGATTCTGCAACTCACTTGTGGCCGTCGAGAGTGGCGGAGCCTGATAAAAATAGCCGTAGAAGCCGCGAAACACCCAATTGAGGCGAGGAATTCTGATCGCGGCGCCGAGGCGCGGATCCGTTGCGTGCTCGGAGATGGTTGCGCTGAATGCGGTCTCGCGCAGGCCCGCGATCAAGGTCAGCCAGGGCGTGACTTTGAACTTGTCGTTGACGAAGAACGCGGCAACACCGCCGTTCACGCCGATGGAGGATGGAAGGACATTCGGGGTACCATCGGTGAATTGGTTGAAAAAGTAGTTGTACTGATGCTGGCCAAATCCGTAGACGCCGGCCTGGAGATCATTTCGTTTGAAGTTCGTGTTCAGCGCGATCTGCGCTCCTCCGTACTGCGCAGTCTGGGTAACGGTGGAGATGACTGGAAAGTCGTTAGGGCCGCCGTTATAGTCGGCGCCGTTGTAGTGGTAGAACGGAGAAACGGTGAGTAGTGTATTTGGATCAAATGTGTGAACCCACGAGAAGGTGGCATAGCCATCGGGCTCGACTTCGGCGTCGTGCAGGCCGAAGCTGGGATACACGCTGTTTCCAATTGAGTTCGGGTCGGGGTCGATTGGGATCTGGTAATAATCGCGGCGCAGGGATCCGACCAAACGATATTGATTCTTGGGGTCGGGATTGAAGATGAACGAGGCGAATCCCCCATAGCCGTTGGCGGCATCGTTGACGACCTGCGGGACCGGAGTCTGCAATCCGTAATTGCTGCGGTTGCCGTTGAGGCTGACATAGTAGGCTGCGCGCGCACTGTGTCCTCCGCAACTTAGCTGATTGTCGGTCTGATAGAAATTGCCGGCCGAAATGACCAGGTCGCACTCGCGATCGCGCTCAAAGCCAGTTCGCGGAACGACGTTGAAGATTCCATATGTACGGTCGCCATAGTCAGCGTCGTAACTGCCTCGTTGAATTTCCAGGTAGTCAATGTCCTTGGGATCGATTTGCGGTCCGAGATTGTTCGCGATATTGGTGTTAGGAATGGGAACGCCGTCAATTAACCACGAAACCTGATGCCCACCTCGCATATGAAGCATATCGTGCGTTACATATGCGGCCGGCACGTAGTCAGTGATCATCTCCATCCCGTTGGTGCGATCGGCGCCGGGGGTGCGCTGAATATCGATCCGGTTTAGCAGGGTTGTCGGTGTAACTGTCTGTGTGGTTGCTTCAACGGGAATTTCCGACACTTCGACGCTCTCCGGTGCTGCTGCGATAACCAAACTGAAATGAAGCACTGGGCTGGTGTCGGACTGAACAATCACATCCTGTTGCATCTCACGGAAGCCCTTTGAAGACACACTGACGGTGTAGTCGCCAACAGGGACTGATCCGAAGCTAAACTCCCCGTTGTCGCTTGAATCCTGCGACTGAGTCCAATCGGAGTGTTTCGCCTTCAACGTGATGTGAGCACTTTGGATTGGACGATGCTGGGGATCATGAACGACGCCGCGAATGGAACCGAAAATATTTGCGAAAGCCGCGACACTGATGACAACAATGACCAGCAAAATATCGCTTCTCTTGAACATGTTCTCTCCCAGCCGGCCACGTAGGACCGGTAGCTATTGAGCCCAGGCGTGTGGTGCAGACTTGTTCGCAGTACCACGCGCAGCTGCAGGAAATCCGTGAGCTTTACCGAGTTCTAGTTGGAGAGATCAGCAGGAAGGGGGCGCGCGGCCGGAGTGCGAGCTATCGACACCGGAATTAGCTTTTTCAGCAGCAAAAATAAAACGCAGGTCAGCCGCGGTCGGTTCCTCGCGCGTGGAAGACAGAAGTGTGACTTGCGCGTAAAGAGAACGCACCAGCGGCCGGCAGCAGTTATGATCGCAACAAGTAGGCTGGGCGATGAATCCGTAGTCCCCGGTGGCCATTGCCCCGCAATGGTGGGCGCCGTTCCTGCAACAGGCGTGGACCGGCCCGGCGGAAATAGCCAGGGCCACGGGAGCAAAGATGCTCACCAGCAGGAAAATCAATAGGAGCCTGGCGATTGCGCGATTCATCAGTCAGGTGACCGGGTGTTTCGGCCGTTTGTTGTGCGCGACTTGCGGAATTATAGCTCAGTTGCTTCCGGCTGCGGAGAAAATCAGTGGTGGAGCAGTTTGCGTTGTCGTTCTGAGCAAGGCGTTTTACATAGCGAAGGATCTGGGCGCCCAATTCGCGTTGGCCCGCGAAAGGACGCATCCTTAGCGCAAACTGCACTGAGAATTCGTCTGCAATGTGGAAGTCCCCGGGCCATGAATTGTGAAAGAATACTTCTTGGCACTGAAGGATTCACGAATTGGAACCCCTACCGAACGCTAGCAACACAACGATTGCCGTTGACGGGAGCGACCAAAGCCTGCGATGGTACGCCAGCCGTGAACCTCTGATTCTGCTGGTGCTTTCGACTCTGGCTGTGGTCTCTTTCCTTGCGGTTTCGGGTCTGTCGCGGATTTATTTCGCACAACAGAAAGCTCTTGGCGAAAAATGGTTCCGGCGGGCGACCCAGAATGCGCAGCAAGGGCGCCTCGAGCAGGCGGTCGAAGATTTTCAGACGGCCGAGCTTTACTCGGTTGGCAATTTTAATTACGAGTTTGGATTAGCCAAAACATTCGCAGCCCTGAACCGGACCGACGAAGCGCTCTCCTACCTTGTTAATTTGCGTGAACAACAGCCCGACAACGCCCAGGTAAATCTGGAAGTGGCACGGATCTATGCCAAACAGGGCGATGAGAATCAGGCGCTTCGTTACTACCACAATGCGATCTATGCAGTCTGGCCGAGCGATGCCGATACGCACCGGCGAGCCGCCCGCCTGGAACTGGTTGAGTTTTTATTGCGTCAGAACGACCCGACTCAGGCCCAAGCCGAGCTCATCGCCATGTCCGCAAACATGCCGGCGAATTCACCCCTGCATGGGCGCGCCGGAGAGCTTTTTTTGCAAGTCCCGGATTACGAACATGCGCTCGCCGAATTCCGGGTGGCGTTGAAGTTGGACCCCCATGATGCTGCCGCATTGGCTGGGGCTGGGCGCGCGGCATTTGAACTGGCGAATTATTCTTCGGCGAGAAGGTACCTCGAAGCAGCCGTGGCCGCAAATCGGGGCGATTCCTCCAGCGCCGACTTGCTCAAGCTGACTTCTCTCGTTATTGAATTGGACCCTTATCCGCGCAGCCTCACGCCGCTTCGGCGGAGCCAGATCGCAGTCGAGGCATTCGAGATCGCAGGCGATCGGCTGAGAACATGCGATTCAACAGAGAAGCCGTATGCAACGCTGGACACGCGCTGGAGAGAGATGAAGCCCCAGGTGAATGAGCGGCGACTGCAAAAAAATCCTGTTATGGTCGATGAAGTGATGAACCTGGTTTTCGCCATTGAAAAACAAACCGCTGATAAATGCGCTCCCAACCAGAAAGACCGGGCAATCCTCCTGATCGCGAAAATGCATGAAGGGAGCGAACGTTGACAACTCAGCCGGGACTTCAAGCCCCAGCGACGGTAACGCCGAACCCGCGCGCCGCCACGATTGGCCCGCTTGCGTCGGCCTCGCGAGCACTGTTGCGCACCGTATTCTCCGAAGAACGGTTTTTTCTTCTGCTTTCGGTTTTCATTGGAATTTTTTCCGGCCTCGCCGTCGTCTGCTTCCGCTTCGCGATCGAATGGAGCCGCCTTTATTTGTTGGGGCCGCAAACCATCACTCCGCCCCTTCGCCTTATTTTGGCGCCTACGCTGGCGGGGCTGGTGATCGCCTTTCTGGTGATTCATTTTTTCCCGGGGAGCCGCGGTAGTGGCGTCAATCAGACTAAAGCCGCGCTGTATATCTACAACGGTTACGTTCCGTTCCGCACCGCAGTCGGAAAGTTCATTACTTCTTCCCTGGCCATCGGCTCAGGACACTCGCTCGGCCCCGAGGATCCTTCGCTCCAGATTGGCGCGGGTCTGGCCTCGCTTTTGGGACGACGATTGCACCTGTCACGTGCGCGCATGCGCCTGATTGCGCCGGTGGGCGCCGCGGCAGGATTGGCGGCGGCTTTTAACGCCCCGATTTCTGCGGTTCTCTTTGTTATTGAGGAGGTGATCGGGCGGTGGAGCGCCGCAATTCTCGGTTCCATCGTGCTTTCCGCAGTCTCGAGCGTAGTTGTGATGCGCTGGTTCCTCGGTTCAGAGCCGTTATTTCGCATTCCCCCGGTAGGCTTGGTGCGGCCTGCCGAGCTCATCGCCTATTCCGCGTTGGGAATCGCGGGCGGGCTGGCGGCGGTTGTATTCGCTCGCGGCATCGTGATTCTTCGGCCTCGATTGAAAGCGCTTCCGCGTTGGACGCAATACCTGCAACCGGCAGTTGCCGGACTGATCATTGGCCTGATCGGCGTTCTGGGCTTCCCGCAAGTGATGGGAGCCGGTTACGAATTTATTGATCAGGCCATTCACAGCGAATTCACCTGGCAGATGATGGCCATTTTGGCCGGGCTGAAAATTGTGGCCACTTTGTGTTCTTTTGTCAGCGGCACTCCCGGCGGAATGTTCGCTCCCACTCTGTTCATCGGGGCTATGCTGGGCGCCGCGGTGGGCGGCGTAGAACATATTTTCTTTCCCCATTTGAGCGGGTCGACCGCGACTTATGCTCTGGTGGGAATGGGAGTGCTTTTCGCGGCCTTCCTGCGCGCGCCCATGACCTCGGTCTTCATGGCGCTGGAAGTAAGCGGCAACTATTCCATTATCGTGCCGGTGATCGTGGCCAATACCTTCGCTTATGTAATCTCGCGCGCTCTGCAACCGACACCGATCTTTGACGTGTTGACGCGTCAGGATGGCTTGGATCTCCCCTCGATGGAAGAAGAACGCGAGGCCGATGTGCTGAGCGTGGAAGACGCGATGCAACCAGCCAACGATGAGGTTCTAGACGCGGATGAGCCGTTGAGCCATGCCTGGCAGCAGGCCCAAAAATCCTCCGGCGACCATTTACTCGTGCGTGTCAGCCCGGCCAGTTGGAGCGTCATCAGCAAGCAGGAACTTGGTGTCATGTCCCGGGAAGGCAAAGGGGAATTAAGCCTTCGCTCTTTACTTCGGACAAAAGCAATTCCCTATCTGCACCCTGATCTGCCTCTCGAGGAAGCATTGCGTTGTGCCAGTGAGTATCCAGTCGTTCCCGTCGTGAGCCGAGCGGATTTTCAGAAGCTGGAGGGGGTAATTACCGAGCAGGATGTGCTCGCGCGTTACCGCGGCGGCGGGGGTTAAAGCAATCAGAGATTCATTTACTTGCGCGGAGTGAGCGTCGGGCTTCCGGCCGACGGCGTCTTGGCTGACCCCAAATCGACTACGGACATTTTTCCATCCGTAACGATGTCATCGCCTGTGGCATTTTCGGCTTTTCGAGGCGCAGACGGGCGATCCACATCGGCATAGGCCCTCGCGCTTCCAATGAAGAGCAGGTCGCTTTCAATCCAGTCACGCTCGCGGTCGATGTGTGGATCAATGCGATGCGACCATTTCGTAGCGCCACGGCTGCTGGTGGTTGCGATGTCATGAGTCGCTGCTCCCACCCAAACTTCGCGCCCACCGTAAGTGCTGGCCAGTTTCCAAAT
>Ga0335081_10019048_pt1 | contig 11096 bp, 5 predicted proteins | sample Lox_Sample_35_FD_206713 | JGI IMG/M metagenome (GOLD analysis project Ga0335081, IMG submission 206713) | Soil microbial communities from Loxahatchee National Wildlife Refuge, Florida, United States - Lox_Sample_3.5 | ecosystem: Environmental > Terrestrial > Soil > Wetlands | place: USA: Florida...
CTTCGCGTCCGCAGTGGCCCCCGCGGACTTCCTGCGTTCCAGTATGTCGCGCTCCAGCGCCGCTTCCACCTCGTCGGAGAATTTCGTCCCCTGCGGCGAGATGAGTTTGATTCCGTTGTCGGTGTAGGGATTGTGCGAAGCGGAAACCACCACGCCGGCGGAGAATTTGTCCGCGCGCACCAGGCAGGCCACCCCCGGCGTCGAAATGACTCCCGCGGAGGCCACCTCGGCGCCTGCGTCCATCGCTCCGCGCGCCAGCCGCGCCGCCAGGTGCGCGCTCGATTCCCGCGTATCCATCCCCAGCAACACGCGGGGCCGCGCGCCGCCGCTCGTGCTCCGCAGAAAAGCTCCGAGCGCTCCTCCGACTGCCTCCAGGGTCGGGTTGTCCAGCGGAAATTCGCCGGGTACTCCGCGAATCCCGTCGGTTCCGAACAGTTCTTTGGACATAAGCGAATTCCGCGGGATGGCGCGGAAACACGCGAGTCTAGCACAGAGAAGCGCGCGCGGCCCTCAGTGCGGCAACTGTTGCGCCGTGACCGGCCGGACGCTTTCCCCGTCCTGTACGGCCTGGCCCACGCTGAGCGCCACCACGTCCTTCGCGGAAATATCGCCGGTCACCTGCACGTGCAGACCATCGTCATTGCCCAGGATCACGGAGATCAGCCGCAGTTTGTTTTCGCGGACCACGGGGACGTACGGTTTGCCGTCGCGGAAGATCAGGGCATCGTCCGGCACGAGCAGCCCCGCACCGTGCGCCGCAATGGTCAGCTTCATCTGGCCGTACATGCCGGGATAGAGCGCGCGGTCGCGGTTCGGCAGGTCCACTTCCACCAGCATGGTTCGCGTGGCCATGTTCAGGGCTTCCGGATGCCGCGTCACCGAGCCGCGGAATTCCCGTCCCGGGTATTCATCCACCGTCACGATGGCGGGATCGCGGTCGCGGATGAAGGGCGCGACTTTCTGGGGCGCGTCCGCGTACACGCGAATGGGCGAAAGCGTGGCCAGCACCAGAAGCGGTGTGGATGTGGCCGGCGCCGTAGCCTGCGGGATCAGCGCCCCGGGATCCACGTTCCGCGCGATCACCACCCCGTCGAAGGGCGCCGTGATCGTCTTGTACGCTCCCAGCGCTTCCAGTTGATCGAGCGTGGCCCTCGCCGCCAGCAGATCCTGGTGCGACTGATCGGCGGTCTGCTGCGGCACAGCGCCGTCGCGCGCCAGCGGCTGGTTGCGCGTGTCGGTAATTTCCGCCAGGCGATAGTTCGCGCGCGCGTTGGCCACCTGCTGATCCAGTTCCGGCGATTCCAGTGTGGCCAGCACCTGGTTTTTTCTTACCCGATCGCCTTTGTCCACCGTGATGGTTTTCAGGTAGCCGGCGATTTTTGCGTACAGCGGTGTTTCGATGTACCCGCGCATCGTCGCGGGGATCTCCACCGATCGCGCGCTTTCCGCAGCCAGCACCGGAGTCACCAGCACGCGTCTGCCCTCCGCCAGTTCGTGACCGAGTTCTTTCGACTCCTGCTCCAGCCGCGCCCCGCGCACCCGGATCAGCCCCGCCACCAGCCCCACGGCCACCGCCACGGACACCAGGGCCGCGATGTAGAACAGCGCACTCGCCCGCTTCGGAGGATTCACTTTGTGTTCGTCGCTCACGATTCGCTCTCGATGGCTCCCCGCCCTTTGGGCATGGCGGCGTCAATGCGCGCGTCGCGCTCTGCCTTGGTCACCAGGTGGCCGCTGAAGATGGAATAGACCGCGGGAACCACAAACAGCGTCATGGCCGTGGCCGCCAGCAGCCCGCCGATCACGGCTCGTCCCAGCGGCGCATTCAGCTCGGAGCCCGAGCCCAGTCCGATGGCCATCGGCAGCATTCCCAGGATCATGGCCAGAGCGGTCATCAGGATAGGGCGGAATCGGATGCGTCCCGCCTCGATGGCCGCCTCCACCGCCGTGTACCCTTCCTCGCGCAGATCGTTCGCGAAGATGATCAGCAGGTTGCCGTTGGCCACGCCCACTCCCACCGCCATGATCATCCCCATGAGCGATTCCACGTTGATCGTCGTCCCCGTGGCCGCCATCATCCACAGCGCCCCGGCCAGCGCACCCGGCACCGCCAGCAGGATGATGAACGGTTCCAGCCACGACTGGAAGTTCGCCACCATCAGCAGGTAGACCAGCACAATCGCCAGCACGATTCCGCCCTCCAGCGTGGCGAAGGATTGCCGCATCGCCTGGCTCTGCCCGCGGACCGCGATGTCCGTCGCCCGCGGCAACGGACCCAGCCCGCGGATGGCCTGCTCCACTGCGGCGGAGGCGCTTCCCAGGTCGCGCCCGGCCACGCTCGCGTTCACGTTCACCACGCGCTGCACGGTGTAATGAGATACCACGGCAGGGTCGAGCGAGTGTGTGACGTGCGCCACGTTGGACAGCAATTGCGGAGGCCGCGCCGATCCCGCCTGTCCGGGAGTTACCGGGGTTGCCGCAAGCGTCTGCGGCGAATCAATCAGGTGCTGGGGCGTTTGCGAGACCACCGTGTAATTCACTCCGCTTTTCGGGTCCAGCCAGAAATTCGGTGTGATCAGGCCGTTGCCGCTCAGCGAGGTCAGCAGGCTGGAGGCCACCTGCTCCTCGGTGATGCCCAGCTCCAGCGCCTTCGTCCGGTCAACATCCACCTGCATTGCCGGGTAGTCCAGCGGTTCCGCGATGCGGATGTCCACCACACCCGGAATTTTCTCCATGGCGGCCTGCACCCGCGTGGCGATCTCGTGGTCCGTTTCCAGATTGGCCCCCGAGATCTGTACGTCGATGGCCGCGGGCAGTCCAAAATTGAGTACCTGGCCGATCAGGTCGGCCGGCTGGAAATAGGTCAGCACGGTCGGAAATTCCTCCCGCAGCAGTTTGCGCAGTCTTGCCTCGTACACGGCGGTCGCCGTGTGCTTCTCTCTTAATTGGATCAGCACGTCCGCGTCCATCGGGCCGATCGTGTCCGTCTGGTAGAACGCCAGGTCGTACGACACCGGCAGCCCGATGTTGTCGCTGATTCCTTCCAGGTCGGAGGGCGGAATCACCCGCCGCACCGCGTGCTCGATCTGGTCCACAATTTGCTCGGTGCGCTCGATGCGCGTCCCCGTGGGCGCGCGCACGTGCAGCCGCGTCATGCCCGCGTCCACCACCGGAAAGAAATCCGCGCCCACGAATTTCACCAGCCCCAGCGACGCCGCCAGCATCAGCGCCACCACGGCCAGCCCCACGCCACGCCCGGCGATGAACTGCATCAGGCTTCGCCGGTACAGCTCCCGCATTCCCTCGAACCGCCGTTCGAACCACGCGAAGAATCCACGAGTGTGTTCCTGATGCCGCTCGCCAATCAGGTAGCTGGCCATGGCGGGCACCAGAGTCCGCGACAGGAGGTAGGAGGTCAGCATCGCGTAGACCACCGCGAGTGCGAGCGGCGTGAACAGGAATTTCGACACGCCCGAGAGCAGTACCACGGGAAAAAACACGATGCAGATGGACAGCGTACCGACCAGGGTGGGCGTGGCGATCTGCGAAGCGCCGTCCAGAATCGCGCGCAGCAGCGGCTTCCCCATGGCGTGGTTCCGGTGGATGTTCTCCACTTCCACGGTCGCGTCGTCCACCAGCATCCCCACCGCCAGCGCGATGCCTCCCAGCGTCATCGTGTTGATCGTCTGCCCGGAGAGCTTCAGCCCCACGACGGCCGTCAGGATGGAAAGTGGAATGGACGCGATTACGATGAGCATGCTGCGTCCCGAGCCCAGGAACACCAGCACCATGAGCGAAACGAGCAGGGCGGCGATGGCCGACTCGCGCACCACCTCCCACAGCGCATCGCGCACGAACGCCGACTGGTCGAAGGTCAGCGCCAGCTTCAGGTCCGAGAGCGCTTTCGGCACCGCCGCCAGAATTTGCGGGATGCGCTCCCTCACCGCCTGCACCACCCGCAGCGTGGACGCGTCCGCGTGTTTGATCACCATCAGGTACGTGCCCCGCCGCCCGTCCACGCGCACCACGTTCTTCTGCGGCTGGTGCGTGTCGCTTACCGGCGCCACGTCGCCCAGAAACACGGGCGTCTCTCCGGACACTTTGATGGGAAGGCCGTTGAAATCCGCGACGGTCTCCGGACTCATGTTGATGTCTACGTCGTACTCGTAATTCCCCATCTTCGCCGTGCCCGAGGGGATCACCACGTTCGTCGAGGCCAGCGCCTGCCCCACGTCCAGCGGCGAAAGCCCCAGTGCATACAGCTTTCGCGGGTCCAGATTCACCATCACGGCGCGCTGCACCCCTCCCAGCGGCGCCGGCGTCGAAAAACCGGGGATCGTGAACAGCTGGATGCGCACGAAGTTCAGCCCATAGTCGAACAGCTGCTGCTCCGAGAGCGTCTCGCTGAACATGGTCAGCTCCGCCACCGGCAGGTTCGACGCGTCGTAGGAAATAATCTGCGGCGGCTGCGTCCCGCGCGGCAGGATGGTCAGCAGCGTCTCCGACACCGCGTTGATCTGCGCGATGTCCGTGCCCAGGTCCGAGCCCGGCTGGAAGTACACCTTCAGCAGTCCCAGTCCGTTGATGGATTGCGATTCGATGTGCTCGATGTCGTTCACCGTCGTGGAATACGCGCGCTCGCTGATCCACACCATCCGGCGCTCCACCTGGACGGCCGGCAGCCCCGGGTAATTCCACACCACCAGCACCACCGGCAGCTTGATGGCCGGAAAAATGTCCACATTCATCAGCGAATAGGAGAGCCCGCCGAGCACGAGCATCAGCAGCGCCATCACCGCCACCGTCAGCGGACGCCGCAGCGCGAGTTGGACCAGCCACATCACGACGATTTGCCCTGAATGCCCTTCGCCCCGGCGCAGGGCGCGCGCACGCCGCCCTCCCCTGCCGGAAAAACGCCAATCTCACTGATGCGCCGGACCGTCTGGCGGTTCGGCTCTTGCCGGCCCCATCCGGGGAGATTCATCTCGCTTGCGGACGCCTTTTTCCGTTACAATGCGGCCCCTATGACGCGGCCTGTGCTCGAAATTGCCCCCGCCAATGGCTCCCGTCCCGGCCGCCGCGTGATCCGTCTGGCCGGAAAGCTGGGCATCGAGACCGTGCCGTCCTTCCTGGCCGCTGCTCGCGCCGAAACCGCCGCCACACTCATCCTCGACATGGGCGACCTCGAATACATGGATTCCTCCGGCGTCGGCGCGCTGTTGCAAATTCACGTCAGTCTGGCCAAGGGCAATCGCCAGCTCGTCCTCGCCTCCGTCCCCGAGCGCGTTCGCATGGTGCTGGAGATCGCCCGCCTCCAGAGCATTTTCCCGATGTATTCCTCCGTCGCCATTGCGGAAGAGCTGCTTCCCTAGCTCCTGCCGCTCCCCTAGTCCGCATCCCCCGGCTGCGGCCGCACTTCTCCCAGGAACACGGCGCCTAGGCCCGCTCGCTGCGCCAGCGCATTGAACGCGGGCAGATCCTGCCCGGTGATTTTCTTCCACTCTGCCCATGAAACGGCGAATTGCTTCTCCAGCTCCGCGAACTGCTCGATCTCCGTTTGGGTGGGCGCGGCGTCCGCGCTCTCCACCGTGGCCCCGAGCAGCGCGTATTTCGCGTCGATGCCGTTCCCAAAATTCAGCGTGTCCTGCGTGCCTTGCAGCTTCGGATTGATAAAGGACTTCTCGGCGGCGTCCAGCTTTATCCGCAGTGATTTCGCGGCCGTGGCCGCTTCTTCGTGTTTCGCGTCTCCCGCCAGGCGTTTCTCGAACGCGATCACCTGCGCGCGCAGATCCCGGATCTGGTTCACCGCCCTGTAATTCTCCACCAGCCGCTGGTATATCTCTCGCCGGAGCTGGAATTCCTTCTCCACATCCGCCTGCGCCACGTGTTCCCGTAGATCCAGTTTGATTTCTATGGGCGCCTCCTGGCTTCTCCCCTCGGCCGTCAGCCGCGCGCGATACGTCCCCGGAACCACCTGCGGTCCCACCAGCCCCTGTCCGTATTCGCTCGACGTGTATCCCGGAATGGGCGGCACGGGCGCGAGCCTCATGTCCCATACAAAGCGGTTCATGCCCGCCTCGGCCGGCAGTTTTTCTCCCGTGGGCGGACCGCTGCCCTCCGCGTCATCGTCCCCTTCCTCTTCCTCCGCCGCCTTTGCCCCGCTCGCGAATGTCCGCAGGACGTTTCCTTTTCCGTCCAGGATTTCCAGCTTCACTTCGGAGTGTTTTCCCGGCGCCGCCTTCAGGTAGTAGTCCAGGATCACGCCGTACGGCGGATTCTGCCCGGCCGGCCCGCGCGAATGGAACCCTCCACCCCACGGCCCGCGGTACGCCAGCGCCGGCGTGTAGAGGTGCGCGTCACCCTTCGCCTCCCCGGCCGCGGCCTGCCGCAACGGCGTCAGATCGTCCAGAATCCAGAACGAACGGCCATGCGTGGCCGCGATCAGGTCGTCATCCTTCACCGCCAGGTCGTGCACCGGCACCGTCGGAAGATTCTGCTGCAGCGATTGCCAGTGTTCCCCGTCGTCGAACGACACCAGCACTCCCGTTTCCGTTCCCGCGTAGAGCAGCCCCTTGCGTTTCGGATCCTCGCGCACCACGCGGACAAATGTGCTCTCTCCGATGCCTCCCGTGATCTTCGTCCAGGTTTTTCCGTAGTCGCTGGTCTTGAAAATGTATGGCCGGTTGTCGTCGTTCTGGTGCCGGTCGTAGGCCACATACGCGGTCGCGGGCTCGTGCGGCGAGGCTTCAATCTGGCTCACCCGGCTGAACGGCGGTATCTCCTTCGGCGTGATGTCCGTCCAGTGCTTTCCCCCGTCGCGCGTCACATGGACGAGCCCATCGTCGCTTCCCACCCAGATCAACCCTTTCTCCAGCTTCGAAGGGGCAATGGCAAAGATCGTGCAATAAATCTCCGCTCCCGTGTCTTCATACTCCACCGGCCCGCCCGCCAGCGCCTCTTTCGCCTTATCGTTCCGCGTCAGGTCCGGACTGATGGCCGTCCACGTCTGCCCCTGGTCGCGGCTTTCCAGCAGCGCTTCCGCGCCGTGATAGATCACGTCCGGGTCCTGTGGTGAGAGCACCACGGGCGACGTCCACTGATATCGGTGTTTCAGGTGGGCCGCGCCTTCGCCGTCCGTCAGGTCGGCCGCTTCTCCGATTTCCCTCACCTGGTTCGTGCGGTGATCGAAGCGCGTAATCTCTCCCATGTAACCCGTCGCGTACACGATGTTCGAGTCCCGCGGGTCCGGCGCCATATACCCGCTCTCGCCCCCTCCCACCGGATACCAGTCCCAGCGGCCGATCACTCCCATGTCTCCCCGGCTCACAATCGCCAGGCTGGAGTTGTCCTGCTGGTCCCCGTAAATGCGATAGGGAAACGAGTTGTCCGTGGCGACGTGATAGATCTGCGCCGTCGGCTGGCTGTCTTCCCGCGTCCACGTTTTTCCCGCGTCGTAGCTGATCGTCGCTCCGCCGTCGTTTCCCTGGATCATGCGGTCCGTATTCGTCGGATCGATCCACAGCGCGTGGTTGTCGCCGTGCGGCACCATCACCCGCGTCATCGTCTTTCCCCCGTCGATCGAGCGGAACATCCGCACGTTCAGCACGTACACCACGTCCGGATTTTTCGGGTCCGCGAACACGTGGATGTAGTACCACGCGCGCTGGTAGAGGTTGCGGTCGCCGTTTACCAGCGTCCAGTGATCTCCTCCGTCATCGGACCGGAACAGGCCGCCCTTCTCCGCCTCCACGAGCGCGTACACACGGTTCCCCTCTCCCCCCGCCACCGACACGCCGATTTTTCCCAGCACTCCGCCAGGCAGCCCGTTGCCTTCCAGGTGCTTCCAGGTGGTTCCCCCATCGGTCGAACGATAAAGTCCGCTGCCCGCCCCGCCATCCGTCAATCCCCAAGGCGTGCGGTTCGCCTCCCACAGCGCCGCGAAAATGATTCGCGGGTTTGCCGGATCCATCGAGAGATCGATGGCTCCGGTTTTGTCGTCTTTGTACAGCACCTTCTCCCATGTCTTTCCGCCGTCGCGCGTGCGGAACACGCCGCGTTGCTCATTCGGCCCGAATTCGTGCCCCAGCGCCGCCACAAACGCGATGTTCGCATCCTTCGGATCCACCGCCAGCCGTCCGATCTGCCGCGAGTCCTTCAGTCCGGCATTCGTCCACGTTTTTCCCGCGTCCGTGGATTTGTACACCCCGTCCCCATACGAGCTGGTCGAGCGGATGCATCCCTCGCCCGTGCCCACGTAAATCACGTTGGGATCTGAAGGCGCCACGGCAATCGCGCCGATCGCGCTCACCGGCTCCTTATCGAACAGCGGCGTCCAGTCCGCTCCCCCATTGGTTGTCTTCCATACGCCGCTGCCCGTCCCGCCGAAGTAGAACGTCTCCGGGTCTCCCGGCACACCGGTCACAGCCAGCACGCGCCCGCCCCGGAACGGTCCCACGAGCCGCCACTTCATTCCGCTGTACAGCGCCGGATCCACACCGCCGCCCGACTGCGCGCGCGCCGCCGTTGCCGCCGTCGCCAGGGCCACCAGGCATGCGCCCAGCGCCGCCCCGCCCAGCATTGCAATTCGTCCGACACCCCAGCCCCTATGAACTTTTTTCCTCATGAGTTTCCCCCGAGTTCTGAAGCGGCCTATCGTACTCCCGCGCCGCACTGCGCGAAAGCGCGAACCCCGTGCATCACTCCAGCCCTTCCGTCCGGCCCAGGAGTAGAATGTGCATTGAGGTCGACGCGCCCGGCCTCGGTAAATTCTCGGAGGCCCACATGGCGGATTCCTTCGAACTCGAAATCAACGGCCGGCGCCATACCGTCGCCGCTGACCCCGAAACTCCGCTCCTGTGGGTTCTCCGTGAGGATTTAGGTCTCACCGGCACAAAATACGGCTGCGGCGAAGGCGAATGCGGCGCCTGCACCGTCCTCATCGGCGACAATCCACGCCGCTCCTGCCAGGTTCCGCTCCGCGCCGCTGCCGGAAAACCGATCACCACCATCGAAGGCCTCGAGCAGAACGGCAATCTCCACGCTGTGCAGCAGGCCTTTCTCGATGCCGGCGCGTTCCAGTGTGCCTACTGCACTTCCGGAATGATCATGAGCAGCGTCGCGTTGCTTCGCCGCAACGCCGATCCTTCTGCCCGGCAGATCGCCGAGTATCTCCAGGGCAACATCTGCCGCTGCGGCACCCATCCTCGCATCGTGGACGCGGTCAGGCGCGCCGCCGGCGCGCGGAAAGGCGGCCGCCCATGAGCGATTCGCGCCCCGCCCCCGCCTTCCTTCCCGAGCCGGAGCGATTCGAATTTCGCGAAGGCTCCTTTCACCGCTTCGAATGGTCCCGGCGCGATTTCTTCAAACTCACCGGCTCAGGCGTCGCCGTCTTTCTCATCGCCTCCCAACCCGCCACCGCCCAGGAATCCGGCCGCGCCCGCGGGTTCGGCGGACATCCGCTCCCCCAGGAAATCAGCGCCTGGATGCACGTGGGCGAAGACGGCGGCGTCACAGTCTTCACCGGCAAAGTCGAAGTTGGGCAGAACATCCGCACCTCGCTGGCGCAGAGTGTTGCCGACGAGCTGCGCCTCCCTTTCGCCTCCGTCCGCATGGTGATGGGCGACACCTCGCGCACGCCCTGGGACATGGGCACGTTCGGCAGCCGCACTACGCCCACCATGGCGCCTCAGCTCCGCCGCGCCGCCTCCGCCCTCCGCGATCTGCTGGTGGATCTCGCCGCGAAACAATGGAGCGCCGCTCCCGCGGGCCTCTCCGCTGCCGATGGAAAGATCACCGACCGCGCCTCCGGCCGCTCCGCCACCTACGCCGAACTCGCGCGCGGCCAGACGCTCGCTCAGGCCATCCCTGCCGAGGATCCCGTCACTCCCGCCATCCAATGGACCGTCGCAGGCCAGCCGCTGCCGAAGGTGGATGGCCGCGACTTTGTCACCGGACGCCATCGCTACACCCCCGACGTTCGCCCGGAAGGTGTGCTCTGCGGCCGCGTGCTGCGCGCCCCCTCGTTTGGCGCCACACTCGTCTCGCTCGACCCCCGCGATGCTCAGGCCATGCCCGGCGTCATCGTTGTTCACGATGGCGATTTTGTCGGCGTCGCCGCTCCCCGGCTTCGCGACGCAGACCGTGCCATCGCCGCGCTCCACGCCAAATGGTCCCGCCCCCCGGGGCCGCAGCCCTCCAGCCGTGATCTCTTCGACTATCTCAGAAAGAATGTGGAAGACGCGGGTGATCGCCGCTACCACCAGGAATCCGGCTCCGTCGATTCCGCGCTGGCACAGGCCGCTCACCGCCTCGAGGCCACCTACACCGTTGCCTACATCGCGCACGCTCCGCTCGAGCCTCGCGCCGCGGTCGCCGAATGGAAAGACGGCAGCCTCACTGTCTGGACCGGCTCGCAGCGTCCCTTCGCCGTTCGCGATGAACTGGCCGGCGCCTTCCATCTCGATTCCGCTCGCGTTCGCGTCATCGTCCCCGACACCGGCTCCGCCTACGGCGGCAAACACACCGGCGAAGCGGCCGTGGAGGCGGCGCGCCTGGCCCGCGCCGCTAACCGTCCGGTCAGCCTCATGTGGTCGCGCGAGGAGGAATTCACCTGGGCTTATTTCCGTCCCGCCGGTGTGTTGGAAATCAAGAGCGGCGTCACTGGCGACGGCCGCCTCACCGCCTGGGAGTTTCACAACTACAACTCCGGCGCCTCTGCGATTGCCACGCCCTACGAGGTCGAACATCAGCGCATCGCCTATCATCCCGTGCATTCTCCGCTCCGCCAGGGCTCCTATCGCGGCCTGGCCGCCACCGCGAATCACTTCGCCCGCGAGTCGCACATGGATGAGCTCGCCCGCGCCGCGGGAATCGATCCTCTCGAATTTCGCCTGAAAAATCTCTCGGACCCGCGCCTCCGCGCCGTCTTTGAAGCCGCGGCAAAATCGTTCGGCTGGCCGGCAAAACGCGGACGTCCGGGACAGGGGTTCGGCATGGGCGGCGGCGTCGAAAAAGGCGGCTATCTGGCCACCTTTGCCGAGGTCGCCGTGGACCGCCCCTCCGGCGCAGTGCGCGTCGTGCGCGTGGCCACCGCATTC
>Ga0335081_10019049_pt1 | contig 11096 bp, 9 predicted proteins | sample Lox_Sample_35_FD_206713 | JGI IMG/M metagenome (GOLD analysis project Ga0335081, IMG submission 206713) | Soil microbial communities from Loxahatchee National Wildlife Refuge, Florida, United States - Lox_Sample_3.5 | ecosystem: Environmental > Terrestrial > Soil > Wetlands | place: USA: Florida...
GCGCAGAATTCCGTCTGCGTGTTGGCGAGAATGTCTTCCACGGACGAGAACTGCAGCAGGTTGCGCGGATACCGCGGACAGAAGTTGATGCACTTGCCGCCATCGACGACGGTGCGGCCCAGTCCCAGCGCGACTGCGGCAATGCCGTCAGCGAACGTCATCGGAGCGACAGGATAAAAGTTGTGCGAGCGCACGACTCCGGAGAAATCCGGGTAGAAGCGGTTGGCGTGCAGCGTCCCGACCACTTGCTGGAGAATGACCGCCATCTTTTCTTCTTCCAGCCGGTACGGCGTCGCGCGGACGTAAGCCTTCGCATGCTGGCTGAAGGTCGAGGCGTAGACACGCTTGATGGCTTCGCTCAGTTCCTCGAATCGCGCTTGGAGACTCGCCTGCTGATTGCCCAGCATGAACGTTTCATAGACGCCGGTAAAGGGCTGGTACTGAGAATCTTCGAGCAGGCTGGAAGAGCGCACGGCCAGTGGGTATCGCACTTCTTCCAGAAACGACTTGAGACATTCCTGGAGAGGCACGGGCAAGGAGGAATCGAGAAATCGCTGCTGGATCTCGCTGTCGTCATCGCAGTGCAGCGCGAAGTCGCTGAGATTGTTCTCCGCCAGGAACTGGTCGAACATGTCGGTGGCGATCACGACCGCAGGAGGAACCGAAATACGCACGCCCGGAAAGCGCTTGCTGATGCGGCGTGTGCGCAGCAGGTGGCGAACGAAAGCGAGGCCGCGCGCCTTGCCTCCGAGCGACCCGCTTCCGATCCGCAGAAAACTTGATTGCGAGGGCTTGAACGTCTCGGGCTTAAAATCGGCGATGAGGACTTCGTTCTGCTCGCGGCGGTAGTCGTTGATGGACTCGATCAGGTCGCGGCGCAGGTGCTCTGGACTATTGAAATCCGAAACTTTGCGGGGCCGCAGCTTTGCCGCTAGAGCGAATTCCGTGCGCGCCATCAGCCAGTGCGAGAAGTGATTGCGTTGCGCATGGTACATGAGGCAGTCTTCGGGAATCGTTTGAAGTAGTTCTTCGAGTTCGCTCAGGTCTTTGGCGCGCCCGACCTCGCGTTGATCGGGCAGGCGGAAGACAAAATCACCGAATCCGAAGGAGTCGGTCAGAATGCGGCGGAGATCCTTGAGCAGCGTGGGCGAGCGCTTGCGGAGAAACGAATAGCCTTCGGCATGGGCGCGCGGACGAAATTCCGTGCGGCTCGTCTGCAGCACAACCGGTACGTCGGGCGTCAGGCTCTTGACCATGCGGGCGAGTTCGAATCCGGCTTCAGGACTGAGCTTGCCATTCCAGGGGAATTCGACGTCTGAAACGAGTCCGAAAATGTACTCACGATACTGCTGAACCAGTTCAGCGGCATCTTCGAAGTTCGAGGCGAGCAGGATCTTCGGACGGGCCTGCATGCGTACCAGCTTGTGCGCCACGTTGATGCCTTCCTGAATCACTCGCCGCGACTGTTTGATCAGCTCGGTATAAATCACTGGCAGGAAGGATGAGTAGTACCGGATGTTGTCTTCAACAACGAGCAGGACCGGAACGCCCATGGCGCGCGTGTCGTGGAGGACGTTTCGCTTGTCTTCGACGTATTTGACGATGGCGATCAGGATGCGCGCCGTCCCCTGCCAGAGAAAAACGCGCTCAATTTCGCTGACGGCGTTATGCGCGACGAAGTTCTTGATCTCGCGGTAGTCGTATCCCAGGACGACCACGGGGACATCGAGTCCGGCCTCACGGACTTTGCGGGCAAGGTCGGCGGCGTTGGTGTCGCCGACGGTCAAGTTGGTGACGATCAGGTTGAACTGCGGATTCGATTTCGCCAGTTCGAGAGCTTCGGCGCAACTCGAGACGTGCGTGATGCCGGGAATCTGGCGCAGGTTGAGCTCGAGGGATTCGTCGATGAGCAGTTCGTTGAGGCGTCCGTCTTCGCGAAGGATGAAGGAGTCGTAGAGGCTCGAGACCAGAAGAATGTTCTGGACGCGGAACGGCATGAGATTCTCGAAGCCTTCGAAGCGCTCTTCGGCGTCGAGAATGGGCTCGGCTGTGGGATGGACGGTCATGAACGCAGGTATGAACAGGTAATGATACTCGCCTGCAGGGTCATTGCAGCGCGGGTCGAAGCCAGAACCTATCAACCACAGAGGCCACGAAGGTACACGAAGGAAACCGTCGGGACAGCAATCAGTTCGGGCTTGCAAATTCCATACAATATTTCCGCCGCTCATTCGTCTACACAGGTGGATGAATGAAGCGGCGAGCCTCGAGCCGAACCTGGACCGGATGGCACGCGAACAGGACGAGCGCATCTCCGACGTGGTGACGCGGGAGCGATCCCGGCTGCTGAATTTTATTCGGCGCAGGGTGCCTGATCCCGGCGACGCCGAAGACGTGTTGCAGGACGTCTTCTACCGCCTGGTCGAGGCGAATCGCCTGCTGATGCCGATCGAGCATGTGACCGGATGGCTGTTCCGCGTCGCTCGAAACCGCATCACTGATCTTTTTCGCAAGCAGGATCCGGAGAACTTCAGCGACGTTGTCCCCGATGAGAACGGCGAGACGATGTCGATCGCGGACCTGCTGCCTTCGCCCGATGCGGGACCGGATGCGCTCTACGCGCGCGAGGTGCTGCTTGATGAACTGGAAGACGCACTGGAAGCGCTTCCGCAGGACCAGCGCGAAATTTTTGTGGCGCACGAGTTTGAAGGACGCAGCTTCAGGGAATTGTCCGCCGCGACGGGAGTCAGCGTGAATACGCTGCTTTCGCGGAAGCGGTATGCGGTGCTGCACCTGCGGGAGCGGCTGCGGCGGATTTACGACGAATTCAGGAAATGAGGAAACGAACATGAGAAAAAAATGGTACTGGATGGCTCCGCTTGGGATTCTGGCGTTTGCGGCATTCTTATTCGTCGGTGGCGAAGTCGTGAAGCTGTTGTGGAACTGGCTGCTGCCGCCGCTTTTCGGCTGGCGTCTGCTGAACTTCTGGGAGGCGCTCGGACTGCTCGCGCTTTGCCGAATCCTCTTCGGCGGATTGGGAGGCCATGGACCACGTCCAGGACCAAGCTGGCGTTTCCGAGACCGGTGCCGCAAGATGTCGCCCGAGGAGCGGGATAAATTCCGCAAAGCGATGGCTGAGGGTTACAACTTCGGAGGGACAGGCGCGGAGAAGGCTCCGTCGTAGAAGGTTTGGGCGCTCGTCGAGAATCACTCGACTGAACAGCCGCGGCGGCTGTCTCCAGATAAGAAATAAAAGGGGCGGACGAATTCATCCGCCCCTACACACCAACTAACTTACACCAAGCCCTGATCCAGCATCGCGTTGGCTACCTTGAGGAAGCCGCCGATGTTGGCGCCGTTCACCAGGTTGCCGGGCGTGCCGTATTTCTCGGCCGTTTCGAAGCAGTTCCGGTGGATGGCAATCATGATCTTGTGCAGACGGTCGTCGACCTCTTCGCGGGTCCAGCTCAGGCGTGCGCTGTTCTGGGCCATTTCGAGGCCGCTGGTGGCCACGCCGCCGGCGTTCGCGGCCTTGGCCGGTCCGTAGAGGATCTTGGCATCCAGGAACATCTTGGTCGCTTCGAGCGTGGACGGCATGTTCGCGCCCTCGGCCACCAGCTTGACGCCATTCTTCAGCAGATTCGCCGCATCCTTCGCAGTGATTTCATTCTGCGTCGCGCTCGGGAATGCGCAATCGGCCTTGATGTTCCACAGCGGATTGTGCTCGAGCTTGATGTCGGTGGGCATGAAGATCGCTTTCTTGAACTTGTCGGCGTATTCGCGGATGCGTCCACGCTTGACGTTCTTCAGCTCGATGATGAAGGCCAGCTTCTCGCGGTCGATTCCATCCGGATCGTAAATCACGCCGTTGGAGTCGGAGGCCGTGACCGGTCTCGCGTGCAGATCGAGCAGCTTCTCGATCGTGTATTGCGAGACGTTGCCGCTGCCTGAAACCAGGCAGAGCTTGCCTTCGAGCGTCTCTTTGCGGGTCTTCAGCATTTCCTGCGCGAAATAGACGCAGCCGTATCCGGTCGCTTCCGGACGAATCAGCGATCCGCCCCAGCCCAGGCCTTTGCCCGTTAGGACGCCGGTGAATTCGTTGCGCAGCCGCTTGTACTGGCCGAACAGGAAGCCGATCTCGCGTCCGCCAACCCCGATGTCGCCGGCCGGAACGTCGGTATCCGGTCCAATGTGGCGTTGCAGTTCGGTCATGAAGCTCTGGCAGAAGCGCATCACTTCGTTGTCGCTCTTGCCCTTGGGATCGAAGTCCGATCCGCCCTTGCCGCCGCCCATGGGCAGTGTGGTGAGCGAGTTCTTGAATACTTGTTCGAACGCGAGGAATTTCAGGATGCCGAGATTCACGCTGGGATGAAAGCGCAGGCCACCCTTGTAGGGGCCGATAGCGCTGTTCATCTCGATACGGAATCCACGGTTGACTTGAATGTTGCCCTGGTCGTCGAACCACGGCACGCGGAACATGAGGACGCGCTCGGGCTCGACAATGCGCTCGAGCAGACGCGCGGACTGGTACTCGGGGTGTTTGGCGAGGACCAGGCGGAGAGAGTCGAATACTTCCTGCACGGCCTGGTGGAATTCGGGCTCGGCGGGATTCTTCGCTTTCACACTGATCATCACGGATTCAATGTAGTCCCCTGGAACCTTGATTCCCGGGGGTGTCATCACAGACATGGCTCCTACCTCCGTAGGTACAACGTAGAAACATAATGCCGCTGATAATTCTCGGCTTCCAGTGGAAAGCGGCAGTGATAATTCTCACGGGCGGGGGTGATTGCGGTCACTCGATTTGTAAGTTCCTTAGAATCAGGTTGATAAGTGGAACACGGACCTGCCATGCTAAGTGATCATGGCGATACTCGGTGCAGTCTTGAGGGCGATCTTGACTGTATACGCTGCAATCATTGATTGCAATGCTGGCAGTGCTATCATAATGTTTATGGCGAGCATCACGATCAGAAACCTGGAAGAGAGCACAAAGCGCCGGCTCAAAATTCGGGCGGCGACGAATGGGCGATCCATGGAGCAGGAGGCGCGGGAAATCCTGAAGAACGCCCTGGCGCAGGCAACGAAGAAGAATGCGAATGTCGCTGAGCGCATCCGCGAGATTTTCGGTCCGCTAGGCGGAGTGGAACTGGAGCGGCTTCCCCGCGGGCCGATTCGCGATCCGGAGTGGATGAGCGAGCGGGAGTGATTTTTTTCACCACGGAGACACGGAGAGAATTACTGAATTTTGATGGTTGATTGTTGAATGACGGCCTCTGACTAGTCGCTGCACTTTTCTGTTGACCGACAGGACTTCGTCTTCTCTGTGGCTCTGTGACTCCGTAGTGAAAAGTTAGCGAACCACATGATCATTCTTGATACAAACGTTATTTCTGAGTTGATGCGGCCTTCGCCGGATGCTCGTGTGCTTCGGTGGTTCGGCGGTCAGGCCGCTGAAGATCTGCATGTCACATCGATCACGATTGCAGAAATCCTCTATGGCATTGAGCTCGTTCAGACGGCGAGGCGTCGCGACGCACTGCGGGCTGGCGCGGAAAAGATGTTTGGAGCTGTGTTTGGCGATCGTATCTTGACATTTGAGGACAGAACGGCACGTATCTTCGCGCAAATCGCGTCGTCCCGACGGCGGCAGGCGAAACCGATCTCCGATTTCGATGCGCAGATCGCCGCGATAGCACACGTGCATGGAGCGACGCTGGCTACGCGGAATCCGTATGTTTTTGAAGGATGCGGGGTGCGGCTGGTGAATCCGTGGGAAGGATAGGAGTCCGCGTCAAAACAGCATTGTCATCCTGAGGCGCAGCTTTTGCGCCCAAGGATCTATGCATCCGCACGTGGCTCCGATGCTGTCTGCAAAATGCATAGATCCTTCGCGGCAAAAAAAACCGCTCAGGATGACAAAGCGGCTGGTGGTTTGAAATCAACAGATTCTGGGTAACTGCTCCCCGCTCAGCATGTCCACGACGCGGTTACCGCCGATGCAGCTTTGCAGGACCACCATGCGGCCGGGGTTTTCCTCGACTTTACCGACCCGGACGGCTCCTTCCGACACCGGGACTTTCTTCATCACTTCGAGAGCGGCATCGGCTTGTGCGGCTGGCACGAATGCAGCAAAACGGCCCTCGTTCGCGACATAGAGAGGATCGAGGCCGAGAATCTCGCAGGCGCCCTGGACGACTTCGTTCACCGGCATCGACGCTTCGTCGAGCTTGATGCAGACGTTGCGGTCGGAGGCGATTTCGTTCAGCGTGGTCGCCAGGCCTCCGCGGGTGAGATCGCGCAGGCAGTGAATCTCGATTTCCGCGTTCAGGAGTGCCTCCACCGACGGCCAGACGTTGGCGCAATCGCTCAGGATCGGCGATTCGAATTCCAGCCCTTCGCGGACGGAGAGGATCGCGATGCCGTGCCGGCCGAGATCGCCGCTGACGATAACAACATCTCCGGGTTGAACGGAAGACGGACTGATAGACATCTTCACGTTCGCTTCAATCAACCCGATTCCGGACGTGTTCACGAAGACTCCGTCGCCCTTGCCTTTATCGACCACTTTCGTGTCGCCAGTGACCAGCTTGACGTTCGCGCTCGCCGCGGCGTCGTGCATGGAAGTCACAATCGTTCGCAAGGTTTCCATCTCAAGGCCTTCTTCGAGAATGAATCCGGCGCTCAGATAGAGCGGACGCGCGCCGCACATCGCGAGATCGTTGACTGTACCATTCACCGCAAGATCGCCGATATTGCCTCCAGGAAACACCAGCGGACGAACAACGAACGAATCGGTCGTAAAGGCCAGGCGCGATCCGTTGACCGGCAAGACTGCGCCGTCATGCCGCTGCTCCAGCATGGCGTTCGAGAACGCGGGCATGAAAATCTTTTCGATGAGTTGATGGGTCAGGCGTCCACCGCCGCCGTGCGCAAGCACGATACGGTCGTCAGCGACGCGCGGGACCGGACAGCTCAGGTTGAACGTTTTGACGTCTGCCATAGTGATAGTAGGCTGCGCACGCGCCTTCCGACGATACCATGGGCGCGCCCAGCGGATTCTCGGGCGTGCACTTCACGGCAAATGCCGGGCACTCGTGCGGCTTTTTGATTCCCTGCAGAATGAGCCCGCTGATGCACTCGGGCGACTCGCGGGCCGGCTCACCTTCGAATGGGAAGCGGAGGTTGGCATCGTATTTCTGAAAGCGTCCCCGAAGCTGAAATCCGCTGGCGGGAATCTCTCCGAGCCCGCGCCATTGCCGGGGAGTTATCTCAAATACTTCCGCGATGCGTTCCTGCGCAGGACGATTCCCTTCCCGCCTCACGGCTCGCGCGTATTGATTCTCCACGTCGTGGCGTCCTTCTTCGAGCTGGCCGACCGTCATGTGAATGCCTTCGAGCAGGTCGAGCGGCTCGAATCCGGTGACGACGATCGGGACTTTATATTTGGTGGCGATCGGGAAATATTCTTCAAATCCCATGATCGTGCAGACGTGTCCGGCGGCGAGAAATCCCTGGACGACGCAATTGGAGGACGAAAGCAGCGCTTCCATCGCCGGAGGAACCAGCACATGCGACACGAGCAGGGATAAATTTTCAATGCCGTCGTGATCGGCCTGCCAGGCCGCCATCGCATTCGCGGGCGCAGTCGTTTCAAATCCCACGGCGAAGAAGACAACCTGCTTCTGCGGATTCGCCTTCGCCAGCTTCAGCGCATCGAGCGGAGAGTAGACGATGCGCACGTCGGCGCCTTCGGCCTTCACGTCGAAAAGGCTCTTGGTCGATCCAGGTACGCGGAGCATGTCGCCGAAGGAGCAGAAGATCGCGTCGGGGCGCTTGGCGATGGCAACAGCTTTGTCGATCAGCTCGATCGGAGTGACGCAGACCGGGCAGCCGGGGCCGTGGACGAGCGTGATTTGTTTGGGCAGCAGATCTTCGAGGCCGCTCTTAACGATGGTATGAGTCTGGCCGCCGCAGATTTCCATAATGGTCCACGGGCGGGTAACTTTCTGCCGGATCGCCGTCAAGAGTTGCTCGGCGGCCTTCTGGTCGCGGTATTCACTGACGAACTTCACCGAGTTCCTCTTCCAGTCCGCCCATCTGTTTGAGGTATTCGAAGACGCGTTGGGCTTCATCTTCGTCGATCACGCTGATGGCGAATCCAACGTGAACCAGAACGTATTTGCCGACTTCGGCTTCAGGAGTGTAGGCGAGATTGATCTCTTTGCGAATGCCACCGAAGTCGACCTTGGCGCGGCGAAAGGCAATGTCGCCGGCGTCCATGATTTCTACCACCTTGCCCGGAACTGCAAGACACATGAGAGAACCTCAGCAATAACAGTTTCAAAGTTTCAAAGTTTCAAAGTTTCGAGCCATCACGGCCTGTCCCAGCGCAATGCCGCCGTCATTCGGTGGAACCTGACGGTGCGTGTGGACCACGAATCCACGTGCCTCAAGAACCGTCGCGGTGCGTTCCGTTAAATACCGATTCTGGAAAACTCCACCGCTCAGAACGATCTGCTTGAGCCCGGACTGCTCGGCCACTTGCAAAACCCATGCGACCAGCGCGTTGTGGAATCGCGCGGCAATTCGCGGTACAGCGACCCCCTCGCTCTTGTCTTTCATTACGGACGCGATCAAGGGTCTCCAGTCCCCGTCTTTCAAAGAATACGCCTCTTCCGTGCGCAGAGAGCCGATTTCATTTTCCAGCAGCATCGCCGCTTGCCCTTCGAATCGGTTCTGCTGCGCGATGTTAGTGATGGAAGCCACGGCATCAAAGAGGCGTCCCACGCTGGTTGTCGGAACGACGTTGATGCCGCGCTCGAGCATATGGCGAACCTTCGAATCCTCCAATAGGGGTTTCCCTGATGTGGCGTTGCTATGCGAGGAGTCCGGCGGGTTCGGCCCGAAGACCTCGAAGAGCAGGCTCGCAGCCGAGCGCCAGCCTTCCCGGACGGCGACGTCTCCGCCCGGCAGCCGGAAAGGACGAAGATGGGCGATCCTCTCGAAGCGGCCATCCTCGACGCGGAAGAATTCTCCGCCCCAGATCGCGCCGTCGAGGCCATATCCAGTGCCATCCCATGAAACGCCGAGGTAAGGTTCGTCGAGATTATTTTCGGCGGCACAAGCGGCCACGTGCGCCTGATGGTGCTGCACGCGAATGATCGGCAGGCCCGATTGTTCGGCCCAATGTGTCGAGGCGTAATCCGGATGCAGATCGCAAACAATCGCCTCCGGCTTGAAACTGTAAAGGCGGCAGAGATCGGCGATGGCGCATTCGAAAGCTCGGCGCGCGTCGAGCGTTTCCAGATCACCGATGTGCTGGCTGAGAAAAACGTCGCGGCCAACAGCAATTGCTACTGTGTTCTTAAGATGCCCTCCGACAGCCAGCACGGGCGGAAGTTCGCGATTAACGCGGATTCCTAGCGGCGCGTATCCTCGGGCGCGGCGCAGGATCCCGACGTGCCCGCGCGTGAGGCGCACAACGGAATCGTCACAGGCGCGGACGATGGGGCGGTTGTGCATCAGGAATCGGTCGGCGATGTTTTTCAGCCGCTCGCTTGCTTCTTCGTTGCCAATGGCGATCGGCTCGTCGCTGCGGTTGCCGCTGGTCGCGATTAGCGGGAACGGGCATTCACGCATCAGCATGTGGTGCAGCGGCGAGTACGGTAACATCACTCCGAGATAAGGCGAGCAGTGAGCGACGTTCCAGGCAATGTCGGTGCCGAGCCTGGGTTTGAGCAGGACAATCGGCGCGGCCTGGGATTCCAGCACTTCGACCTCGGCGGGAGAGATCTCGCAATATTCGCGCACTATCTCGAGCGAAGGCATCATGAGCGCAAAAGGCTTTTCTTCGCGATGCTTGCGCTGGCGAAGTCGGGCAACGGCGGCCGGCTGGCGTGCATCGACCAGAAGTTGAAATCCGCCGATGCCTTTGAGGGCGACGATCTCTCCCCGCAGTAGGGCCGCGGCGGTTTCGGCGATCGTGCCGTCAAGCTTCGGTCCGCAGACCGGACAGGCGTTCGGCTGAGCGTGGAAGCGGCGGTTGGCAGGATTCTCGTATTCCTCGCGGCAGGCAGGACACAGAACGAAGTCACGCATCGTCGTGTTCGGGCGGTCATAGGGAATGTCGATCACGATGGTGTAGCGCGGCCCACAGTTCGTGCAGTTCGTGAACGGATACTGATAGCGGCGGTTCGCGGGATCGAAAAGTTCGGCAAGGCATTCGGGACAAGTGGCCAGGTCAGGCAGAACGTTGACCGACTTCGCCGAATCCGTATCGCTGTGATGGATTTCGAACTTGGTGAATCCCTGAGACGGCAGCCACGCCGACTCGCGTGCAGTGATAACGGACGCCTTCGGACGCTCGAGTTCCATGCGCTGCTCGAAGCGGCGGAGTTCGTCGGGCGTGCCTTCGACTTCCACTACCAGGCCGGCAGAGGAGTTCAGCACCCATCCGGTGAGCGACATTTCCGTGGCGAGCCGGTAGACGAACGGGCGGAATCCGACGCCCTGCACGGCGCCGCGGAGCGTGATGCGAAGCCGTTCGAGGGCAGGTTTGGACGCCACTGGCATGTCGAGTTGATTGTAGGCCTGTGTTCGCCCGGAGGAAACGGCGGAAGTCGTTTCACAGCAAACGCCGAAGGATTTCAGGACAAAGCACAGGAAGTCTCACGAGGAGAGGTGCTCCGTTACTCTGAGCGACCTAAGAAAAATCTCGTCCGCAAAATCCTTGTCCATGAAACGAACACTGTCCCTGAACCAGACGACTTGCAGGGAGCAACGGATGCGAACACGGGCCCAACGCGTGGAAGGCACTTGCTCAACCCCGGGAGAAACAACAACTTAGCTCATCCGCGAATCGTTGATGGATCTTGAATTTCGGAGTGCGGCCGGGCGCCAGGGAAAATCCATTCCCACACGATACTCGATCCGCTTCTGCGACATGGCCGAACATCGGCTTGCTTCAGCTGGCGGCACGGGAATCGCTCAGCAGCAACAGACCGGAACTCCAACTGGCGCTTATACGCTTACGGTTTCCGGTGTTTCTGGATCCCTGCAGCACTCGCTTCCTCTCACCCTGACGGTGCAGTAGG
>Ga0335081_10019050_pt1 | contig 11096 bp, 7 predicted proteins | sample Lox_Sample_35_FD_206713 | JGI IMG/M metagenome (GOLD analysis project Ga0335081, IMG submission 206713) | Soil microbial communities from Loxahatchee National Wildlife Refuge, Florida, United States - Lox_Sample_3.5 | ecosystem: Environmental > Terrestrial > Soil > Wetlands | place: USA: Florida...
ATCGCTGTTCACGATTCTGACCAAGGCGCACGTGGAGACGCACGGCGGACGCGAGGCGCACATTGGCGTCGCCAAGGTTCCCGACGAGCGCCTGGACAAGCTGGCTGCGCTCTACAACCCACGCAAAACCATCCACGCGTCGGTGGAGTACGCCGATGTGGCCGCCATCGGCCAGGAAGCGCTCAAGGACACCGCTTACGCCACCGCGCTGCGCAACGTGGATGCGCTCGTGCATGTTCTGCGCGCCTTCGATGATCCCGCCGTACCGCACGTGGGCGCCATCGATCCCGCGCGCGACGCTCGCAACGTCGAGTTCGACCTGATGGTCAACGATCTCGGCCAGATCGAGAAGCGCATGGAGCGGCTGGTCAAAGACCTCAAGAAAATCCGCTCGCCCGAGCTCGAAAAAGAGCACGAGCTGATGATCAAGTCGAAGGAGCAACTGGAACGCGAGCGGCCGCTGCGCGAGCTGGAGCTCGGGCCGGAAGATCGCAAGCGCCTGCGCGGCTTCATGTTCCTCAGCCAGAAGCCGATTCTTTATGTGCTCAACGTGGGCGAGAGTGCCGATCTCGGCAGCGAGCTCGAGCAGGCGGTCGAAAAATACGGCATGAAGGAAATCGCCTCGCATCCCAACGCCGGCGCCACGGCCATATGCGGCAAAGTCGAGGCCGAACTCGCCGAAATGGATGACGCCTCCGCCGCCGAGTTTCTTTCGAGCTACAAGCTGAACGAGAGCGGGCTGGTGCGGCTGATTCGCAAAACTTACGAGCTGATGGGGCTCATTTCCTTTCTCACGGTCGGTGAAGACGAATGCCGCGCCTGGACTATCCCGCGGGGCACGCGCGCGGTCGAAGCGGCGGGCGCGATTCACACCGATCTCGAGAAGCACTTCATTCGCGCCGAGGTCATCCATTGGGACGCGCTGCTCGAGGCGGGCTCGGAAGCCAACGCCCGTGCCCGCGGCACCCTGCGCCTCGAGGGCAAGGACTACATCGTCAAGGACGGCGATGTGGTGCACGTGCGGCATTCGGGATAGTTGCGAGTACCGAGTAGCGGGTACCGAGTTGCGAGTACCGAGTACCGGGTACCGAGTAGCGAGTATCTCCGCTAGTTGCTTTCCCTGCCAGGCTGTGAGATTTTTGTAATGTCTGCCCACGCGGCTTCCTTGGCGCGCTCAACCTCCCTCGCCGCGTGAATGCCTGCAATCAGTCGTTCGTACACAGTAGACCTGCTCGGTACTCGGTACTCATCTGCTATCCTCCCCACCACATGCACCCCATTCTCCTCAGCCTGGTGCTGGGCCTGACGGCGGCGGCCGCGGATGTTTTTGGCGGCGCGCTGATCGCCCATCGCACCTGGGAGCGGCACTACCTTAAGTATTTTGTCGCCCTCGGCTCGGGGTTCATGCTGGCCACGGCGCTGGTGGAGATGGTCCCCGAGGGTCTGCACCTGGCGGGCGAGCGAGCGCCGCTGTTCCTGCTCGCCGGATACCTGCTGGTGCACTTCTTTGAACACACGGTCACGCCGCACTTCCACTTCGGAGAAGAAACGCACGCAGATGAGTTCGTGCACGCGCACACCGGATTCTCCGTGCTGGTCGGCCTGGTGGCGCACACTTTTTTTGACGGCATCGCCATCGCCAGCGGCTTCCTGGTCTCCAACGAGTTGGGCTGGCTGATCTTCCTGGCCGTGTTCCTGCACAAAATTCCGGAGGGATTCACCGTGGCCTCGGTGATGCTGGCCAGCGGACGCAGTCGCGGTTTCGCGTGGGGCTCGTCCGCCCTGCTGGGCGCTTCGACGCTGGCCGGCGTGCTGGCCATGGCGGCGCTGCAGCGATTCCTCGGCGTGGGGCTTTCACTCTCGGCCGGCGTGACCATCTACGTGGCCGCCTCCGACCTGATGCCCGAGGTCAACAAAGAGCCCGGTGTGAAGATGGCGTTGGTGGTGTTTCTTGGCGTGGGGATGCTGTTCGCGCTCGACCAGCTATTTCACGTGCGATAGGGCGCCAGGATTCTGCAGACTCTGAGAGAACTATTCCACCGACTGCTTCGCCTTATAGCCTTCGCGCGCCACGATCACGTACTTAACGTCATGTCCCTTCTGATCGTGGATCTTAAGCGGCTTGCCATCGTTATCGATCACTTCCACCTTGATTTTGCGGTAAGAGCCGTCCTGCTTGGGGTTGGAGGGGTGATAGGCAAGAACGTACTGGTTGCGGATGGAGCGGGCAATGTCGCCGAAGACCTCAGGGAACGCGGCCTGGAAACGGGGGAAGTACGCCTGCCCGCCGCTCATGTGGGCGATGGTATTCAACTGGTTGTCGGCCTGGAGGTAAGTCAGGCGCACGTCGCTGCAGGGGTTGATGACATCAATCGAAGTGCGGGGGCAATCCGTCAACTGGCGAAGGTATTGCCCGGTGCCGATGGCAAAGATGGTAACGTTGCGCGTCTCCTTAAGCTGCTTCAGCACATGGTCCCAGTTCAGCCTGCTGAAGGTGTCGCGGCCGCTTGAAATCAGGATGATGTACTTGCGTCCCTCCAGCCGGTCCAGCCGGTCGATGGTCTCGTACAGCGCGTCGAAAAGATTGGTCTCCCGCCATGTTGGCATCCGGAGCTGGCGAATAGCTCCGAACACCTCGCGCTTGTCCTGGGTGAAGTCCACCAGGATATGAGGCTTCATGTCGTAGTACACCACGGCAATCCAATCATCAGGCTTGAGTGAATTGGCGAAGGTGTAAGCGCCATTGAGCGCATCGATCACAAAGTAATAATTGCTGGCGGCGAATTCCGTGAGCAGCACGGCAGTGACGGGTGCATTCTGGTTCTGGTTGAAGCCTGAGATCTGCTGTTGTACTCCGTCTTCGAAGACGCGGAAATTCCCTTCCTTAAGTCCGGGGATGAACTGGCCCTCCTTGGTGGTCACCAGCACGGGAACGTTCACGAGTGTGGCGTCCACGCGCAAGGAGTATTCCGGCATGCCTTCCGGTTTTCTGGGAGCCTTGGGCTTCTCCGGTGGAGGCTCTTCCTTCTTGCTCGGAATCGCCATGGGTCCAACGTCATTCTGCGGGCCGCCAGCCTCGGGTGGCGGTTCGGTCTGTTGCTGCTGGCTGGAACTGGACGACTGCCCGGACTGCCCCAACACGGGCAGCACCACAACTCCGGCCGCCACCAGCGTGATCAGCAGAAGAGCGACGCCCCAACCACACGGCCAGCCACGGAAGAAGCTGGATTTCAAGGACATGTTACCCATCCCCTTGGGAATAACCCTGTGCTAGTATAGATGCACAATTCCAGACTTTCGACCTCCTTTCCACACAATCGTTCCCCCGTTGTGGCCGGAAAGAAGTGTAACCGGGTGGTATGAAACCAAGATTTTTCTGCGCGCTGCTTCTGTCTCTGGCCGTCATTCCCACAGCTTCGGCGAGCTCCGAACCCTCCAACAACGCTCCTTTGAATGCTCCGCTGATGAGCGTGGACCAGGTACGTCCCGGCATGAAGGGCGTAGCCTACACGGTGTTCCAGGGAACACAGCCGGAACCGATGGAAGTTGAGATTCTCGGCGTGCTTCGCGACGTGAATGGCCCCAAGAACGACATCATTCTCGTGCGCTTGCGGGGGGAGAAGCCGGAATACAGCGGAGTGGTGGCCGGCATGAGCGGCAGCCCCGTTTACGTGGATGGCAAGCTACTGGGGGCCTTGGCGTTCCGCATCGGTCAGTTCTCGAGGGAACCGATCGCGGGGGTGACGCCGATCGCCGACATGCTGGAGATCAGCGAGCTTGACCGCAGCCGTCCCGCCGACGCCCAGCCGGCTTCCGCCCGGGCGCGCACCGAGGCCTCCAGGACCTCGGCGCCGGGAGACAATGCGGGAGTCGAACAGTTCCGCGACTTCCTCACCCCGATTGACACGCCCATCGTCTTCAGCGGCTTCAGTGAAGAAACTCTGCGCCGCTTCGCGCCCGAGTTTGCTGCCGCCGGCATCACGCCGGTGAGCGGCATCGGCTCGGCCAATCCCAAGGCGCATGATCCTGCGCCTCTGGTACCGGGCTCGGCAGTGAGCGCGCTGCTGATCGAAGGCGACTGGAATGTTGCGGCTACCTGCACCGTCACTTACGTAGATCCGCAGCGCGTGCTGGCCTGCGGGCATCCGCTGCTGCAATTTGGCATGGTGGATTTGCCCATGACCAAGGCGGAGGTGGTGGCCACGCTGGCCTCGCCGTTGAACTCGTTCAAGATCGTCAACACCACGGAAGCGGTAGGGGCGTTTGTGCAGGACCGCCATACCGGCATCCTCGGCCGGCTGGGCAAAACCCCGGAGATGATTCCGGTCACCCTGACCGTCCGCGGTGGATCCAAGCCAAAGCAGTTCCACTTCCGAGTGCTGAACAACGCCAAGCTCACGCCAGCTGCGGTGATGGCAACGGTATTCAACTCTCTTCAGGGCGTCAACGAATACGGAGAAGAGATTACCTATCGCATGCACGGGACAATCGCAGTACAGGGCTATCCCGAAGTCATTCTGCAGAACATGTTTGCGCCCTTTGACAGCAACACTCCCACCGCCGCCCTGGTGGCAGTTTCCCTCGGCGAGCGCTTTGGGCGAATCTTCGATAATCCCTACGTCACGCCCGGGATCACCGGGGTGAATCTGGAGTTCGACCTGGCGCGCGAGCGGCGCTGGGCGCGTCTGGAGAGTTCGCGCACGGACGTCACTGAGGCGCGGCCGGGTGACGACATCATGATCGAATCCGTGCTGCGGCCTTACCGCGGAGAACGCATCGTGCAACAGATTCCGATCAAGGTGCCGACTTCGGTCCCGAAAGGGACTTTGCACATCCTGGTGAGCGATGGCGACACGCTCGACCGCATGCGGCGCGTAATGCCTGCCTTAGCCCGCAAGCTGGACCTGGCATCCACCATTTCCATGATCAATAAAGATCACACCAACACGCGGCTCTACGTCTCGCTGCTGGAGGCCAATCCGCAAGCCATGGTGGAAGACAAGGTCATGCCCACGCTGCCTCTGTCGGTGATGAATGTGATGGAAGGCATGCGCGGGAACCAGGACATGGTGGTGATCGGCGAGTCCGCGGTCAACGAGGCCTCGGCGCCCGTGGATTACGTAGTGGCGGGCGCGCAGGTGATCAGCGTCACCATCAAGTGACCACCCATGCCGTGGCGTCCAGCAATAACTCAGCCTGCCATCCCGGTGAAGAGCCCGGTCTGCCGGATTTTCACCGCGATGGTTTCATCGTGCTCAGGGCATTCCTGGACCCGGATGAAGTGGCGGAGATCAAGACGTCAGTCGAGTCGCTTCTCAAATTACCTCACGATCCAACCTGCGCTCGCCCTCACAACACCCTCCTGCCGCTGCGATGGAAGGATCGTATCGTTCAGATGGTTCTCATCTCTGAGCCCCGAATGCAGGTTTTGAGCCAAGCTCTGGGCGCCGACGATCTCAAATGGATTTCCGGATACGTCAGCATTAAGGAGGCCCACAGCCCGGCATTGTGGTGGCACCAGGACTGGTGGTGTTGGGATCATGCCGTGAGCTACAGGCGAAGCGCTGCCCAAGTGGCGATTCTCTGCTACCTGTCGGATACAAACCAACATAACGGCACGCTGCGCGTGTTGCCAGGTTCTCATCTCAGAAGCGCGCCCATTCACGCCGTTCTTCCCGAGGCGCATGGCCAGGCTATGGTTGGCCTTGCGCTAGGACACATCGCCCTGAGCGACCTCCCGGACCAGGCGACACTCTGTCTCCGAGCAGGAGACGCGGTGGCAGTGGATTACCGCCTGCTTCACGGCACCCATGGCAATGCCAGCGATGTCCGACGCGACTGCGTAATTCTTAACTTCACTCCTTCCTGGCGGCAACTTCCGGACGACATCAAGGCGCACCTGATAAGCCATCCGGCCCAACCATCCGAGGATGAGATAGCGCAAGCATCGATGATCTCGAAGCTTCTTCCGATGTTCCACGGAACGCGGCGAAGTCTGCCTTTGAATCGAAACGCTCCCGCGAAGTTCGAGGTTGGGGATTAATTAAGTCCCCCATCCACCCCGCCGCAGCCGCTGTTGCTCTTCTGGTAAGCTATTTTAAGAATCCCATGAAGAAGTATGTTTTCGTTCTTTCCGCCCTGATCCTTGTTAGTGCGCAGTGCCTGTTGGCCGAAGGCACTCGCCTGTGGAGGCAATCGAGCTTCGACGATTTCGAAAAAGGCACCGCCAAAGGCGTTGCCGTCACCAGCGACGGTTCATTGGAACTGGCCCCCGCCTTCAAGGCGGTGTACACGACACCTTCAACCTACATCTGGGCGATTGCCGCGGATGGCGCGGGAAACGTGTTCGCGGCGGCGGGCTCGCCGGCACGCGTCTACCGTGTGACTCCGGATGGTCAGGCCACCGTCATCTTTGCTCCTCCCGAGCTGGAAGTTCAGGCATTGGTTGTCGAATCGAGCGGCGCGCTCTACGCCGCGACTTCGCCTGACGGCAAGGTCTACAGGATTGAGCGCTCCGCCGCTGCCGGCAAGAAGGCTCAGTCCGCGCCTGCGAATGAGGGGAAGACTGACACAGACCCCAACTTCACCGCCTCGGTTTTCTTCGATCCCAAGACGAAATACATCTGGGATCTGGCGCTCGATCCCAAGGGCCAGCTCTATGTCGCGACCGGAGACCAGGGGCAGATCTTTCGCGTGGACCGTAAGGGCGCCAGTTCCGTGTTTTTCAAAAGCGACGAGGCACACATTCGCGTGCTGGCGTTCGACACGCGGGGAAACCTGATCGCCGGCTCCGACGGCAGCGGACTGATCTACCGCATCTCTCCCGCGGGCGAGGCCTTTGTGCTCTACAGCGCCGCCAAGAAGGAAATTACCGCACTGGCGGTGGATTCGGGCGGCAACATCTATGCGGCGGGAGTGGGAGAGAAAACCCGCACCTTTCCGGCGCCGGCGGTAAGCGTACCGCCGCCGCAACCTGCGCCTGCAGGTTCCACCGGGCACGGCGCCGGGGCGCAAGGATCAGCGTCAGCGGTTTCCACCGGCGGAGCTGGAGCCAACATCGGCACGGCTGCAATTCCTCCCTTCCCCACCGCACCGGGATCTGAGGTGTATCAGATTGCTCCCGACGGCTCACCGAAGCGCATCTGGTCGTCGCGGGAGGACATCGTTTATGCGCTCGGTTTCGACGATCAAGGCCGGCTGCTGGCCGGCAGCGGCAATAAAGCCCGCGTCTACAGCATCGCCAACAACGGCGACTATGTTGACCTGCTGAAAGCCAGCGCCACTCAGGTCACCGCGTTCACCAAGGGTCCGCGGAATGGCCTCTACGTCGCCACCAGCAATCTGGGCAAGATCTTTCTGATGGGGCCGCAACCGGACTCCGAAGGCAGTTACGAAAGCGACGTGTTCGACGCCCATATTTTCTCCCGCTGGGGGCGGTTGGAAGTGCTGGGTACCGGAAATTACGACCTCTACACGCGCAGCGGGAACGTGGACAACCCCGACCGCAATTGGAGCCCCTGGAGGAAGACCGACTTGATCAAGGAAGCCGCGACCGACGTGCCCCCTGCCCGCTTCATCCAGTGGAAGGCGGTGCTGCATCCGGGAGCGACCCCGGCCCGCATCGATTCGGTCAACGTCAACTATCGCCCCAACAACGTTGCGCCGGTGATTGATGACGTGATCGTGCAGGTCGGGGTGCGGTACAACGTGATGTCGACACCACGGACAAGCGGCGAAGGATCGCCGATATCAAGTGGTCCGCGTTACGAGGCGCCGCCCCAGGCCATCCGCGACCACGAGTCCATCAGCGCGCGATGGACAGCTCACGACGATAACGATGACGACCTGGTGTACTCGGTCTACTACCGCGGCGATAACGAGACCCGGTGGAAGCTCCTCAAGGACAAAATCGGGGATAAATATTTCACCTGGGACGCTGGCCTTTTCCCCGATGGGGGTTACACCATCAAGGTGGTCGCTTCTGACGCGCCTTCCCACTCCCCCGACGAAGCCCTGAGTGATTCCAAGGAGAGCGCGCGCTTCGAGGTAGACAACACTCCGCCGCGGATTGAGAACCTGCATGCCGCCCTGGAGAACGGGGAGTTACAGATCACTTTCCGCGCGGCAGATAACTTCTCCCCCATCAAGCGGGCTGAGTACTCAGTCGATGCCGGGGATTGGCACTTCGTTGAGCCCGTGGGTTTGCTCTCCGACAACCGGATTGAGAATTACGACTTCAGTGTCCCGCTTCCCGGCGGGCCAGGGCCGGCGGATGCGGTGGCGAAGGGCAAAAAGCGGCCAAAATCCGAACTCCCCGCCGAGCACGTGGTTGTGGTGCGCGTCTACGACCGCTTCGACAATATGGGAGCGGCCAAGACGCTGGTGCGGGAAGGGACGAAATAGGATTGATTCATTGAATCATTGGGTCATTGGGTCCGGGGGGTAATGAGTCAATGAGTCAATGAATCAATGAATCAATGAGTCAATGAGTCAATGGCTCAATTTCTCCTGGCTGAGGACGCTCGGCTGGCTGTTTGCCCTCGTGCTCTCGACTGTCCCGTCGTTCTGGCTGCTAGTGCACCCGCGGGCGGAATACTGGCGCGGCCGGCATGGCGCGCGCTTCCGCATCCTCGGGCCGCTCTGGATGGCGATGTGGCTGGCCGCGGGCGCAATCACCTGGCCGTGGCAGCACGCGCTCTTGTATGACACGCCTCTGTCCTGGCTGGCGGCTTTGCCATTCTTCGCAGGCGGCTTATACCTTTATCATCGCGGGCGCGCGCAATTCAGCTTCGCGCAACTGATCGGGCGCCCGGAGGTCCAGGGCAACAAGTTCGAGCAGCGCCTGGTGACCAGCGGCATTCGCGCTCGCGTGCGCCATCCGGTGTATTTGGGGCACCTGTGCGAACTGATCGGATGGAGCCTGGGCACGGGACTGGTTGTAATTTACTGCCTGATGGGATTCGCGGTCATAACCGGTGCGATTATGATTCGCATGGAAGACGATGAACTGGAGCGGCGCTTCGGCGAACCGTACCGTCAATATCGCAAGTCGACACCGGCGGTGATCCCACGCATGGCTGTGCGGCATGCCGACGATGCCGGAAATCGACTGGAGGCCTAACCCTGGGGATATTTTTGGATGGCATCGCTTTGAAGGGGCGCGGCTTCCAGCCGCGCCGCTCGGGCGAGGTTTTGAATTGTCATCCCGAGCCAGCGCGAGCCGAGTACCACGAGGCGAGCGTGCCGCGAGGGATCTGCATTGCTGAGTCCGTTCGAGATGCAGGTCCCTCGGTCGCGCTCGGTCGCGAAGCTCCCTCGCGCTCCCTCGGGATGACAATTTGGGGAGTGCGGATGGCGCGGCTAAAAGCCGCGCCCCTTCAAGGCCGACGGAGCTGAGAGGCGACTGAATGCGATTCGAGCTCTTTGTCGCGTCCCGCTATCTGCGCGCTAAGCGCAGACAAGCGGTGATCTCCGTCATCACCGCCATCTCGATCATCGGCGTGGCGGCGGGCGTGGCTTCGCTCATTGTCGCTCTCGCCATCAACAACGGCTTCCGCCAGGACCTGCAGGAGCGCCTGCTGGGCTCGACTGCGCACATTAATCTTATGCGCATCGAGAACGATGGCATCCGCGACTGGCACCCTTTGCTCGACCGCCTCGCGAAGGAGCCGCACGTCAAGGCCGCGGCGCCGGCGCTGTTTGAGCAAGTTTTGGTCTCGCGCGGAGCCCGCGCCCGCGGCGGCATCCTCAAGGGTGTGCTTCCTGATTATGAGAAAAAGGTGAGCGAGCTTCTGCAGACCGTGAAGTTCGGCTCGGCTGACGAACTTCAACCGGCCCAAAATCAAACTTCACAAATCGCAAACGACAAATCACAGCTTCCCGCCAATTCGCTGCAGCGGGCCCAGCAGATGCCGCCCATCATTCTCGGCAAAGACATGGCCGATGAACTGGGAGCAACCGTGGGGTCGGTGGTGCTGGTCACCAGCCCACAGGGAGAACTGACGCCCTTCGGTCTGGTTCCCAAGTATGTGCGTTTCCGCGTGGCCGGAATCTTCAAGTCGGGCTTCTACGATTACGACACCAGCTGGGCCTTCATCCGGCTCGCCGACGCGCAGTCTTTGTTCGGACTGGGCGACGTGATCTCAGTGATCGAGTTTAAGGTGGATGACATTTACCAGGCCGGGGTGATCGCAAAAGCGATCGAGCGCGACGCCGGCAAAGGCTTTATGGCCACCAGTTGGATGGAGCAGAACCGGCAGCTCTTCCACGCCCTGAAGCTGGAGCGGGTGGTCACGTTCATCACCATCGGGCTGATCGTGCTGGTGGCGGCGCTGAACATCCTGATCTCGCTGATCATGATGGTGATGGAGAAGACGCGCGACATAGCGGTGCTGATGTCGCTGGGCACGCGCCGGGCGCAAGTGCGGAACGTGTTCATCTTTCAGGGAGTGCTGATCGGCGTGGTGGGAACGGCCATCGGTCTGGGGCTGGGATACGTTCTCTCCTGGATGGGCGGCCACTATCGCCTGGTGTCGCTCTCACCGGAGGTCTACTCGATCGATTACGTGCCATTTGCGGCACGGGCGGTGGATGGCCTGGTGGTCGCGGTGGTAGCGCTGGCGGTATCGTTTGTCGCAACCATCTATCCCTCGTGGTCGGCTTCGCGGATTCTGCCGGCCGAGGCCTTGCGCTATGAATAGGCCTCGGAGGGGCGGGAAAATCGGGGAGTCGGAGACGGCTGTCGGGTACAGTGACTCCGGTTATCCCCGCCCAATCCTTCGGGGAGGTACTTTGGTGATGCGGGTGCGGACGATTTAACTGGAATGGCCCGGCAGATGGCGGGATCATCCTCCACAGCGCCAAATGGGCGCTTTTGCCGCCGTATTTGTGGAGGGTGAGTTGCTAATTTGTGACTCAGGAGTTAGCGCTTGCATCCAACAGAAGTGGCAGAGATCCTGCGGGTAGAGCGACTCCGGAAAGCTTTCCGCTCTGGCAGCATGGACTTGGTGCTCTTTGAGAATCTGTCCTTCCGGGTGACGACGGGAGAGATGCTGGCCATCGTGGGAGAATCCGGCGCGGGAAAGAGTACCCTGTTG
>Ga0335081_10019051_pt1 | contig 11096 bp, 10 predicted proteins | sample Lox_Sample_35_FD_206713 | JGI IMG/M metagenome (GOLD analysis project Ga0335081, IMG submission 206713) | Soil microbial communities from Loxahatchee National Wildlife Refuge, Florida, United States - Lox_Sample_3.5 | ecosystem: Environmental > Terrestrial > Soil > Wetlands | place: USA...
AATTTTTATTCAAACCTAGCGAAAAGTATATCATTTTATTAAACTCATTAAGTACTTTCGATTGAATATTATATAAATTAAGTTAATTAATATTGCGTTGCATAAAAAAGCGTTGAACAATAGATTATCTGTATTTCAATTTCCGAGTTTTAGAAATTTCAATCTGAACCAGAATTTCGACCAACCAGAATTAAGAATTACTGTCGGAAGGTAGTTTTCAAACCTTGCATGAATAACTAAAACTTAGCGATATTTATATTTTTGAGATCAGTAAACCTACTGATAAGATCTGGAACCTTAAAAGTTTGAAAATTGCAAAAATAAAATAGCGTTGGGGGGTCAGTTTTTGGCTGTGCCCCCAGGGTGTCTGCGACGCACTTCGTACTTACGTCAGACAGCCTGGCGGCGCGAGGGTACTAGCAACCGTGGAATTGGAGTCAGATCGAGGTCAAAAACCAAGGGCGGGTAACATTCCACTCTGAAAGAACACGTAGTAAGCAAATATCAGGTGATCTTCTTATCAGAAAGCCAAGAATGACAAGCTGAACAGGGCAAACCTAGTGGCTTGTTAATCCAGATGAGCTGAGAACGACAAATTCAATTTGATGCCTGATAACTATGCAGATCTCTTCTATCATTTCCTTAGAAACTTGATCGGACGCGAATGTAATGAAATATGATAAATCGCATATAATTACAGGATATTTTCTACCCTAATACCTATCAGCTGGACCTTCAGCTTGACGGAGGCAATTAAAGATCTGATGCGATGTGATCGGCGGCCGAAGAAAAGCTTTGAATAGCCAGGTTCGGAGAAAACAATAAAATAAAACAGAGAAAACATCAAAATGTGAATTCAAGTATATATACATTTTCTTAAATGAATATTTGGTGTACAGTTAACATAAATTGGCCACCTAAAACATCGAACTCTCATCACGAGGATGCATTTAGGCCAGAATCGCGTGTAGACAGGAAAGGCGGCGATGCCGGTGTGGCACAATGTGGTAGCACAGGAAATTTCTTGCTTTTCCTAAATCTGCATTTTACGAGCATTGCGACACACGCCGCAACGTGTATTTCGTCATTTACAGCAACCCCTTAGTAATTGCTTTTAGGTGATTGGCAGGATTCGCGGCCACCGCCCATAGACAAGAGAATGCGGAGGGCTCTGATGCCAGGGAACCGTCAGGGGGCGGACGCTGGCGGCGGCGACATCTACGTTGACAGCGACGGCGAGTCGCGCCGCCTCCTCTCTACGCACTCAGTCGGCATGGCCCGTCTGAACGCCCTCTATGGCAAGCCCCGCAAGATATGGGTACCACCGTCATCATCATCTTCATCGCCGTCGTGGATGCACTTTTCTAATGGGGACAGACATACGTACTTGACTGGATACTTGTCATCGGCTTCGTCGTCGCCTTTTTGGCCATCGATGCCGTCCATGGCCACCAGCAGGAGTTCTCGCTCACGGATCAGACCATCATGTACACTTTCGCCGATAGTGAACTTGTCCCGTCCTGGCTTCTCGTTGTCGTTGCCGTTGTTATCCCTGTGGCGATCATCCTCCTCTGGATTATGCTCATCCCGCCACTTGGACACGCCCAACGATCTCGCTGGAAGAAGGGAGAGCTGAGTTCGCGCGAGAAGATTTGGGATGTCAACTTGAGTCTCTTGGGCATCGGTCTTGCCATTGCGAGCACCATTACAATCACAAACTCTTTCAAAAATCTTGTTGGACGACCTCGACCTGGTCTGGCTGTCGTTGCGGGAAACCTATTCTAATTATAGATTTTCTTGACCGGTGCCAGCCCAGTGCGGCTAACAACCCGACGGTGTTTACACTATCGAATGCTTCCATTTGCACGCAGACCGCACTTCTAAAGGAGGGCTTCCGTTCTTTTCCCAGTGGCCACTCGTCACGTATGGCCTTCAACGTCCTTTTTAATTTTCTCTTTTAGTCTCTTTTGCTGGATTAGGCTTTCTCTCTCTCTTTTTAGCCGGTCGGTTAAGTCTCCTTGATACCCGCGGTGAAGTGTGGAAAACCGTTGTGACTCTGATCCCTCTCGTCGCTGCAGGCTTTGTCGCCGTTTCTCGATTAATGAACAACCGGTATTATCCGGTTTTTCCTGCCTGCGCTTATTTACTTATAGCCACCACCCATTCGACGTTATTGTTGGCTCAGGCCTTGGAATGCTCCTTGCTTGGTTATCGTACCGTCAGTATTTCCCTGCCTTGTCTCGGGCAGACGGAGGCCATCCATATTCCATCGCGGAATTTGCTACCGGCAAAGAGGAACGTCTTAATGTCGCCTACGCAAGTGCGAGTGCTTACCCCCCGGAATCGGATTTGGAACTAGGCCGGACTAGGCATCGTTCAGATAGGACAGATGCATACAATGCCATGGAGACTGATACAGAGGCAGGGAGTCCAAGGGACTGTGATCAAGGCGAAGGATCGGGAAGTTTTGATGGGAATACCTAGTATCGACGGCAATAACACAGAAGATTTAGAGGACAACAGTCCAAATGTATCCATCCTTACTATGCATCGTAAATTCGGAGCGTTGTTGGTTATACACAATATTAACCTTCGTGAATACAACTCCTTTGACAAGCTAGATCAAACAGCCATGAGCCTGTGGAACTACCCGTACCTACGTTAACGGCGAAGGGTGCGGTCAGAAGAGCGGCCAAATACTTTGGGTGAGGGCTTGGATGCGGTCTGGCGGCGCCAGTCCCCGCAAATCAACCAACCACCCTCCAATCACCAACACCCAGGACACTAAGGGCTAGAGTCGCCGTAGCGAATAGAGTGGCCGTTTCGGGATGCTTCCCGCCGCTCTTGTCGACAGAGACCTCCGTGGACAGTCACACCGTGCAAGCAGTAGCCTCCTCTCTCGCCGTACGGAACAAGGCCGATGCTAACTCGGTGATTGCGCAGGGAAATCGCTCTACAGCTCAAAGACTGCGCTGGACAAGCTCGACCTCACATACGAACTCAGGGGCCACAGAGGATGCGTCAACACGCTTTCGTATGTCACCAAGGCTGCTGCCTGTGTCTAACCTGCGTGGCAGATGGAGCCAGGGCGGCGAGTATCTCGTCTCTGGCAGCGATGACCATCGGCTCTATATCTGGGCCTCCGAGGACAAGTATTCGGTCCGCAAGGTCCTCGAGACTGGTAGAATCGACAGTAGCGAAAGAACAGCGTCTGACTTTGCCCAGGACACTCTGGAAACATCTTCTCCGCGAAGTTCATGCCGCACACGAACAACACAAAAATCGTCTCGTGCGCTGGCGACCGACTCATCAAGCTCTCCGAAATCGAATACACCCCGAGCAAGCAGGCTCCTGGTTCCACCAAGCGGACATGGTACTGCCACACAGACATGGCAAAGCGGATCGTCACCGAGGACAATCCAAACACATTCCTAAGCTGTTCTGAAGATGGTAGCATTGCACATATGCGTTGTATTGACGACAGGTGACGTTCGCCACCATGACCTCCGCATTTCCCATTCTTGTCCCGCCCATCCTCGAACCTGTCCCCCTCCCTTAATTTCCTACAGACACTACGATATCGAGCTCACTACGCTGACAATGACGAAGGCCAATCCTATGTATCTAATCGTCGGCGGTTCACATCCGCATGCCTTTCTCCACGACCGTCGAATGGTAGGCCGCGACCTCCAGCGGGAATGGGGCAACATGTCCTACAAAGTCGAGGACGCTACTCAAGCATGTTCATATCTAAATATTACCTAACGTTAGATTGTCCGACGCTTCTCGCCACACGGAAAAGCTCCAAGTCCGAGGCGTTCAGTTCACATCACAGCTTGCAAATTCTCCGAGGCACGACCTGCCGAATTCGTCGGCTCGTGGTCTGGTGACTCCGTCTACATGTTCAATATCCATGACACTCCCATGCCCCCTCGCGAAACATCCGCCCAATCGAAACCGGCTCCGAAACCCAATCCTGCCGAATCCACCACGGGGTACGGAAAGAGAAAGCGAACAACCTTCCGCCGGGGTGATGAGCAGGATGGACATGCCGAATCGAGTGCGAGTTCCATGGACACGGATCGGAAACCTCCTGCCCTTCGGGAATCAAGTGTCTCCGTCGAACCATCGTCGTCCCTCGGAGCCATGTCCTCCGCTACAGTCCCTCCCGACTCCATCGTTTCGAACATCGCCTCTCGTGCTATGGGTCGACAACTCACCGCCATTCGCCGGCATTTTTTCACCCCTCTTAACGAATGCACTCAACAGACTTTTCTCATGGCACACGAGTCTGTCGTCTGCCTCCTCTCCGACATGAGATTGGCCATGTACTCCGCCCCTCCCGAATTCGTAGAACAACGTGAAGAAACGGTCAGGTTCGTTACCTGCATCGGTGTCGTCTGTCGCGTGATTGCCCTTAGACTCCAGTGGCCTGATCCAGTTCCCGACACCCGTCTCCAAGCCATCGTCGGATGGGAGCGTGCGATTCCGCGATCGTGGGATCATTGGATCATCCAATTTATTAGGGTTGTCGGCTGTTGGTTCGATGCCACCATCTCCCCAAATAATGCACTTCGAGAGCTCGCGAACGCGAAAGATATAGCCCCTCATTCTCAATTTGTCGCTGTGGGTGGTGAGTCGCTCCTCTTTGACACCGCGTCGGAAATGGTGGATGCGTTTGTTCATTTCATCGAGTCCACAGAACGAACGGAGGAACAAAACCGATTTTGGATGTTGGACGTGTTGCGAGCGTGTATCCTTCTCCTTGGTGAAGGAATCGATTTTGGTTTTGTCGAAGGAGCTTTTGCAACAGGTCTTGACGATGAACTTGACGATGCTGCAGATACATTGTTAGAAGCATTCGAAGCTCCGATGATTAGTATTGACAATGGTGAGGAAGAGGATGAGGAAGAAGAGGACGAGGAGGATGTCGATGATGAAGAACTTGAAAGTCAATCGGAGCATGTGGGAAACGACGACGACGTTGAGATTGAGGAAGAAGATGACGAGCACAATACCTTTATATTGAGATACGGAGACGGAGAAGATGGCGACGATGATACGGAGAGGGCGCCATATTTGATCTTCCGACGCAGCGGATTAAATCATCCTGAACGTCACGCTGCCAAGGATATTCCCATCGTCAGTCATCGCAAATCTTACTCCGGACATTGCAATGTTCAAACAGTCTGTTCCCATCTCTTCCCCGTCCTGACTTTTAGATCAAAGATGTGAATTATTTCGGCTTGGAAGACGAATATGTCATGTCTGGATCTGACGATGGGGTCCTGTTCATATGTAGACAACTCCCTCGTACATTGCTGAGCGCTAGGGGATCGGAAGACATCACGAATCGTGCAGTTGTTGAAAGCAGACGCTGTTGTGACAAATGTGATGACAGGACATCCATATCATCCCGTCATCGCAGCCTCAGGGATTGATCATACAGTCAAAATTTTCTCTCCTGAAGGTCTAGGCAAGGGCCTTACATCCCGTCAATCGCTCAAGGACGAGTACAAAGTTCGATCTAGGAACGATGTCCATCGAAGACAGGGACTCCGCGGAGCGATCATCTCGAGGGATATGCTCGAGGCATTGGCATTCAATTTACGGGCTGTGAGACGAATGGGAGAAAATGGCGAGAGCCCTGAGGGATGCGAAACCATGTAATAGTTTAGCTATATATTTGCAAGTCGAGGAATCGAGTGAGTTGCAATGCTTATAAGATTGACTTGGGGCTTTATCTTTGGGTATATGAGTCTATGGAATAGCAACAAGGTGGATGGCCAAACATATTTGAAGCATTACGCAGCAAATGCAGCTCATGATATATCGGGAACAAGGTGATTTTTGATTACATGTTGATTTGCATTTTCCGTACATTATTCTCTATAATATCAAACCCACCACTATCCAAACACCAATCTCATGCCCAAGCAATGCAAACGAGATAACAAGATAAACAACACCCCAAATCCAGATAGACGCATAATACACAGTAAATGATCCCTCACATAAATTAAATATATAATAACGCAGATGGACGCTTTGGTCACCAGAGTGAAGAGAGTTCTGTGGTTCATGTTTCCCAGTGGCCCATGACGCTGGCATCGCCTCTGACTTTGATTCCCGTCCGACTCCCTTCATTCTCCCCACTTTCACTCTCTTCCTCCAGCGGTGCATCTTCCAAGGAAAGCACCTCGACGCCATCTTCAAAGCGAACTTCCCCTTCCAGTTTCGCTGCAGGGACAATTGAACTTGCCTTCTTGACATTCCTCACGATCGTCTTTCCACGATCAAGCATATCCCCCACCCACTCAGATGAAGCGATTTTTGGAGTCGAAAAGCTGGCTGGTGGGGTAGGTGGGACTCTCACAATCCTGGTCTTATCCAACTCGGTCCCCAATGAGGCTGAGATGGCTTTTTCGATTCCCTCAGACTGCTGCGCGGCAACGGGCTTTCTCCTCTTCTTGGGTGTCGACTGATCGTCGGGTGCCAGCTCTTGGGAATCTCCGTCGGACGAAGGTGGCGTTTCTAACGATGCTGGTTTCTGCACGACTGTGTCGCCGACAAACCGCACTTGCCCCCTGGGAATGCCCAAATCGATTTCCCGTTGGGTGAATGGGAGCGGGCATCCAAAGTCGATGAACGGGGTGGAAGAAGTATATTCGAATAGTCGGATACCGCGAAGACCAGTTAATCCTCGTGTTGAGATGGACCATTCGACCTCCGCTTTGGCAGTGCAGTCGATTGCGGGGGATTGATTTGTGAACGCTGCTTTGATGGCAGGGGAAGCGGAGAGAGAGGGGAAGGCGATGGGTTGATAGGAAGTGGGCAGGACGTAATCCGCAATGGGTCTGGCGAGCGGCGTCGACTGGGCTTCTTCTGTTGCGGCAGGTGGAGGATTGAATAAGGATGTCAATATTCCTGAAATCGACCTTTGGGGCACCGTTAGTTTCCAACTTGTCACCCGTTCGTGCATGTTCGCCATGGTGAGAAGATCGGGCATGTCGTTCATGGTGGTTGAACTGCGTCTTCTCATCACGCCCAATCTCTTGACAAACATGATTCTTTTTACTCCGCCGTCAATGTTGACTTTTCCCATTGCTCTCGCCGTCTCCTTCCCCCTCCTCTTCAGGCTGAAAACGTGCGCAGTCCCATGAGCCGAGATCACACCTAGACAGCCATGGTCGGGACGCCAGGTTACTTGGATAACACGAGAGTATGTGTATCCCCGTGAAAATGTGGCGACGAGGTGGACTGCATTGGGGACTTGACTTAGGGAGTAAACATGGAATTCATCGCCTGTGGGAGGAGAGCAGAACAACATTGTTCCAGAAAGCGAGACAAATCCGAGTTTGTAAGGTACTTGGAATTGTGCAAGAACGGTGTCTGTGGGAATATCATGCATGAACAGGGTGGTCCGCGAGCAGGATGATGATGTAGCTGTTGCGGGCAGTGTTCTCATCTTCTTTTCCGGGGTGGGAAGTTGTGGGCCATTAAGGTAGGAACTGACGGCCTCTGTGATGCGTTCACCGGTATCTCGTCCCCAGGATACGACGCCCTTTGTCAATCCCTTGGCCATTCTCTCGACGAACGGTGTTTCCGGAGGGGTGTCGAGGATGGGCGGGAACGGCAGAGCGGGATTTGCGCGGGCCGCCGAGTAAATAAGCCATCTCTCTGAGGCCGCAATAATGGGAGATGGGATGGGAATCGTGGTGATTGGAGAAAGGGAGGTGGGGTTATAGATATTGACTGCTTCAGGAGTGGCTATGGCGATGAAGTGCACGCAAGCCATTAGAGAGGTGGAAGTAACGAGTCTGGGGAGGACAAGAGACGCATCGGTTATTAAGGTGGACGATAGTTGTACGACGGACAGCTAGGATGGGTTAGGCACAGTGGCAATAGGATGAAACCGTGATTTGCATGTCATTAGCTTGAGTGAGGATGACGGCTTTTGGAGTGGCTTCGGTGTCAACACACGGGAGGATCTAGAACAGTCTCAGAGCGTCCAGACAATGTCAACAAAGGGACCTTGATTGCAAGGATGGGTGCAGGGCAGGTATATGCACATAGCTCCTCGAGGTCACATGCTCTGTCGCCGACATGGAAGACGGTGAAGACATGGTCTTTGACATTTATGAGGACATCTTGTCCACGGAGCACATCAAAGCCAACGACTCTGTCCGGCAGAGAAGGGTCGACACCAGTGGGATCGGTGGCAGCGGTGGTAGCGTCGTTATGTGTTTCTGTGGCCGACGAGGGAGAGGAGGACGGGGAGTCAGGGTCTTGCTGGGGAGGGGAAGAGGAGGAGGAGGAGGGGGAGGTGGTGACCGCAGCGGACAACGCAGGGAGGAGGTAGGATTGTGTCCAGGTCGGGAGGACGTTGCGGGCCGTGGAGTAGACCTGCGCAGCAGCTCTGGCTTGGATGTGTCTGATGTTGCTGTTTGCTGAGCTACGCATCGTCAGTATCGAGATGTGCTCAGTAAGGTAGTTATGTATATAATAATGTAGTTAGGATTGGCATTGGTTGTACTTGCGTTGGATGTAGGCTGGTAGGATCTTTCTCGGCGCAGATGTCATAAACCGAAGCTCCAACAGGAAATCGCAGGCTCTGGCTGGTGGTGTCAACGATCGTAGAGGAGATAAATGCTCCAAGCGGATCGGGGGTTGCTACGGAGAGTTAAGCGTTGAGTGTTGGCGGAAGAAGAGGTGGTGAAGGTCGTGCGTTGATGCTCCTTCCGAAACGGGGCGCCTAATTAGTGTGTGGCACACGCACACGCACCACCGGCAGTACACACTGACACGCACTTGCAACTGGACGAATATATTGTAGGGTGTTAGATACTATTGTTTTATACCGGGATACATTGTGGACCTAAAACCAACAAATGCAACGGAAACTATCGCCAACATGGCTAGTGTCCAGCCGACACAGACGTGTGCCGGGGTGACTCAGCTGCCGTGCCTTGCCTTAATAGAGCGGGTTCGCCAATCATCGGCCATTGCCTTGGCCCCGTCATGGGAGCTTTGTTGAGTTGTTTGCGGGGGCGCCGATTGGATAAGCAAGCCAAGTAAACACGTGTAATACACACGGTAGAACTAACTGCTGGCAATCGCGCATTTGCATTGAGACTCCGACGGGGTGCGAACCTTCTTTCTTCATCAAACTGATATCGGCTAGCTCGCTGAAAATCGCGGTAGACTTCGGAATTAGACTGGGTGTCGTGCATCGTGGGCCGTCCTTGAGATAGCAATTCACTTACACATCAACGGTTGCTGCTAAATCATGGTTTCTGCAAATCCTATTGATCGAGTCGCGGGAGATCATCGTCCATCTCGGATTAATTCCGCACCCCGCGCCCGATGGCAAATTCCCCGTAAAGCCTCGATCGATGGATGGGATCGACAGGCCCGGACTCGTCGAAACAGCTCCGACAGCACCCGCGGAAGTTGATCGTGGCGAAACGATCCCTTCAAGCATCTATCGATCGGGGATTCCTTTTGTCGGTCTCGTCTCGGGAATGCTTTCCGCGATTGGTGGGGGCGAGGGTGAGGGGCCGCCAAGCCCGAAAACGGTGGAGATTTTGATCAGAGCTGGTGACTGTGTGTACGCCATGCTGTTTGGTGTCACAGGGCGGCCGGGATGGCATGGCAGCCCATCCGCTGCCACACACAAAATAAGAATCCCGCACATTCAAATATCCACATACACACAATATCGCCCACAATCAGTAATTGTCGAGAGGAGACCGACGTGCAATCGATTGTCGTCAATCGCTTGTCCCTCTCCGCAACAGCCCGCAATTGCCCCCCCCGGACACATCCTCCCGAGGCCCTCAATTCCCTCCAGCCAGCCCCCCCAAAAAGTCGGTCTGTCGTGACAATTGTGCAAATCCTGTCTGCCGAATCACCCGCCACCATCAGCCTGCCATCATCAGCTGCTCGGGACCGAGTGGAGAATCAAATCCACTGCCGTGGGTGCCACATTAAGACCACCTCCGTTATTATTTCTTCACCACTTTGACACATTCTCCTCTCTCCACTCGGCCTCCTCTCTCCGCCTCTTGGCTCTCTATCAGCAAAATCAAATCTATTGCTGCCGATTTTTCATAGACGGATCCTTGCAGAGGATGGTCGAGTTTGATGGCTGTCTCGACAACGATGGTAACGCTCCTAATTCCCACACAGGCGCAGGCATGGACGTTCTGGCACACGCTCAGCAGCGGCTGCAATCTTCCATCGTCCTCGTGCTCGATGAGTCCTGTCAAGACCAGCTCTATGCCAATCCGCGCCTGCAGAATGGCATTGAGGGACTCCATCCGTCATCAGCCTCATCACCACCGGAGGGAATACTCTCAAAATCGGACATCGACATCCTCCTGACCACGTTTGACAAAGGTGCCCAGTATCTCTCGATCTCTACTAATATCTTGTACAGTGATAACAACCCCCTCCACCTCCTACTGTCTATCTCTCCTGACCTCCAATAATTCCATGCGCACCCCGCCACCCATTCTCTTCCTCATCTCCCTCTCCCCACAGTCCCTCTCCCCTCCTGCATCCCCACGCATCGCAAATGCAGTCCCGTCCGAAACGTCCTCCGGCTCAAGCGCATCACATAAAAAACACCCTCAATCCGATTCTTCGGAACGGATCCTGGCTTACGGACCCGAATTCCTTCAACTCGTCTCCTCCCAAGGTCACTTTGGCCTCGCTCATGTACTTTGTGTCGCTCTTTGCCAACAGGGCGATCTCTGGAATTTGGAGAGCTTGACGAGGCTGGGTGACTGCGGCGTCGGGGATATCTTGACTGTTCCTTGTGAACCTTCCAATGTCTCAGGATTATATTTGGTCTTGATCGTCTTGAACCACTTTTTTGCTGACTGTTTAGCATCTGCAGGGACGGATATTGCATTCGTTCGAAGATTCGATCGCCATTGCACGGTATCGGAAAACGAGTGTTGCCCCGCAACCTAGAAAAGACGTCTTTTCCTCGTGGATGGAGTCGAATACGTAACTCCTTCCATCCCAAAAATTAGTTCTGATTTCCAGCATCATCGATGCGATTGTTCAATCTTTCGCGCCTCAGCCAA
>Ga0335081_10019053_pt1 | contig 11095 bp, 9 predicted proteins | sample Lox_Sample_35_FD_206713 | JGI IMG/M metagenome (GOLD analysis project Ga0335081, IMG submission 206713) | Soil microbial communities from Loxahatchee National Wildlife Refuge, Florida, United States - Lox_Sample_3.5 | ecosystem: Environmental > Terrestrial > Soil > Wetlands | place: USA: Florida...
TGCAGGCACTCCTGCGCGATCCGGTAGAGAGCGAGTTCGATGTGCTCGGGCAGCCGGGTATCAGCCAGGTCGACTTCGAGATGGATTTGGGGGATCGAGCGGGCCAGACTGGCCAACCCTCCGGCCAGGCCGAGATCGTCGAGCACGGGCGGCCGCAAGTCGCCGATGGCTGCGCGAGCCTCCTGAAGGGTCAACTCGACCAATTCACGTGCGGCCTCGAGCTGCACGGAAGCCTCGTCCGGGTCGTCGCGGACTGCTCGCGCTGCGGCGTCCAGACGATAGGACAGGGTGATGAGCCGTTGCGAGATCCCGTCGTGGATGTCGCCGGCCAGTCGCCGCCGCTCGATCTCTTGCGCCTCGATCCATTGCTCGACGAAGTTTTCGTGTGCGCGTTCTCTTACCACCAACTGGCGATGCAGCCTGGCCTGGTGCAGCGCGCCGGCGATCAGGCGCCCGATCACCAGCAGCAGCTCAACGTCGCCCGGCGTGAACTCGCGGCGCTCGACCGTGTGCACGGTGAGCTCTCCGACCAGCCCACCGGGGTCGGTTTCCATAGGGACCGAAACCATGGACGTGAAATCCGAATCATCCAAACCGCGGACGGGAAGGTATCGAGGGTCGGATTCCTTGTGCTCGGTGATCACGACCGGTTCGCGATGGCTGGCAACCCAGCCTGAGATTCCCCATCCCAACGGCAGCCGGATTTGCCCGACCTGACGGTCGAACGGTGGGGTTGCACCCGCCAGCGTCAAGGATCGGTCACTGTCGTCGAGCACATGCACGAAACAGACGTCGGCGCCGGTGGCGTCGGTGATCATTCGCGCCGCAGCAGCCGCGAGCGGCTCGACCCCGGGACCGCTGGACGCCGCCTGAATCAACTCGCGCAGCAGAGCCAGCTCGCGGTCGGCCTCGACAAGATCACGTACGGCATTTGCTGGGTCGTTTCTGCCGGCCAGCGGTACAGGCGCTGCATTACTCACTGGTAGATACCTTCTCGCAGGGCGGTGGCCACAGCGCTGGTCCGATCACTCACGCCAAGCTTGCGGTAGATGGACCGCAGGTGGCTCTTGACCGTCTCGTCGCCGATCACCAGTTTTTTGGCGATGCCGCGGTTCGACAGACCGGTCACCATGAAGGACAGGATCTCGCTTTCCCGCTGGGTCAAACCTTGTCGGGCACCAGGCCAGAACTCATCGCGCTGCAACCGGGAAGCGGTGTCCACGGCGCGTGCGGCCAGCCCCGGATCGATTGCGGTCTCGCCGTTGCGTACCAGCTCCAGCTGGCGGACCAGATCGTCGCTGCTGATGCTCTTCAACAGGTAGCCCGACGCGCCGACGCGTAACGACTGAAACAGGTACTGCTCGTCGTCGTATACCGAGAGCATCACGACTTTGCGGTTCGGGTTGCGTTGGCGAAGAGCTAAACACAGATCCAGGCCGCTAGAACCCTGCATCCGTACGTCGCACAGCACCACGTCGGGATCGAGGCTGTCGACAACGCTCACTGCCTGTTGGACACCGACAGCCTGTCCCACGACGCGCACCCTGCTGCTAAAGCCGGCGAGCATCGCCTTGAGACCCTCGATGACCATCTCGTGGTCATCTACCAACACAAGCCGCACTGGACCTGTGATTGTCGACACCATGGCTACACCATAGAGGCCGACCACCGCACAGTCACACGGCTTTGCCTGCTGGCGCGCACATAACCCACTCAATCCCCCTCGCAGGGGAACAAGCGCCGCGATCGGCGCTCTAGCATCGCTGTCAACCAAGAGGAGGTTGGATGGACACGCGCGTGCCGACGCTCGTCGCGTCAGTTCTGCCTGCGGACTTTTCGGAACTAGGCCAAGAAGTCAGGCAGCTGGAGAAGGCAGGGGTCGACCGAATTCAGTGGGATGTGATGGACGGCCGTTTCGGGCCTAATCTCACCTTCGGGCCCGATGTCATCGCCGCCAATCGCGTCCATGTATCTATGGGCTTCGAGGCGCATTTGATGGTGGACGACCCCGATCCGATGTTGCCCCGATGGGTTGATGCGGGCTGTGAAATCATCATCGTTCACGCCGAGGCCACCCGGCACCTACATAGAACACTCTCGGTCATCGCGGATCTGGGTGCACGAGCCGGCGTCGCCCTGAACCCCTCCACACCGCTGGAAGCGGTGACCAACGTGCTCGATCTCGTCGACCTTTTACTGGTGATGACGGTGAATCCGGGATTCGGCGGACAGCAGTACCTGGCGGCGATGGAAGACAAGATCGCTTCGGCCCGGGCGGAGATCGACCGGCGCGAGTTGGACATTGAGTTGGAGGTCGACGGCGGCATTGCCAACGCGACGATCGGCGCGGCCGCACGCGCGGGGGCAGACGTGTTCTGCGCCGGCTCTGCTCTGTTCAACGGACAAGGCTCCCTTGCCGACCGCGCGGAAGCGCTGCGCAACGCGGCAGCGGCGGGAATCGAGGCGCGATCAGCCTGGCACCCGGCACAACCGGCAGCCGGCAGGCGTTGACCGAGGAAGTCGTTCGGCATTCGGGAGCATGCGATGGCCGCGGTCATGAACGGCATGTCGGTGCGCGACGGCTTGCGGCCGTTCGGTAGCGCTTTTCTGGTTTTCTCCGACTACCTACGGCCGGCGCTGCTGTTGTCTGCGCTGACGGGTCAGCCCGTCATTTACGTGTTCACCCGCGACTCGGTGTACGTCGGCGATGACGGGCCGACGCATCAGCCGATCGAGCACCTCGAATCGTTGCGCCTGATTCCGGGGCTGACGGTGCTACGGCCCGCGGATGCCAGCGAAACGGTATTGGCCTGGGACATCGCCTCACGGAACCTCTGCGGTCCGACGGCGCTAGCGTTGACCAGGCAGAACCTTCCGGCGCTGGGCGGCGACCTTTCGAACGTGTGCGAGCGCGGGTTTCGGGTGGTGCGCCAAGCCAAGGACGACGCTGATGTCCTGATCGCCGCCAGCGATTCGGAGGTTTCGCTTGCGCTGAATGCGGCCGACCTGCTGGCCGCTCGGGAGGTGCATGCCACGGTAATCTCGGTCATGTGGCGAGAACGGCTGCAGAGGCGTTGTCTGATGATGCGCACCTATCGCCCGACATCCCGGTGGTGTGGGTCGAAGCCGGGGCTCCGAGCAGGTGGCGCGCAATCGCGCGCGATCGGGACGAAGTCGTGGGTTTGAACCGGTTCGGCGAAAGCGGGCCGGGACCGCAGGTGGCCGCGCATCTCGGACTGACAGCGACTGCGATGGCCAACGCCGCGTTCACCGCCCTCGGCCAGGCGGCAAGTTGGGAGTGAGTGGAAGTGAGTGGATAGGTTGCCCGAGAAGATTATCCGGATCGGTCGTGCCGCTCGTGAACGCCGCCGACCTGTCATGTTAGCGGTTGCCGGTGGCAGTGCCGCCGGCAAGACGACGGTCACTTCCGGCGTGGTCGAGGCGTTGGGGCGCGATCGATGCGTGTCGATATCCACCGGCGACTATCAACGGTTCGATCGCATGGAACGGCAAGAGAAACCATTCTCATCGTTGCATCCGGACTGCAACTACATCGCGATCCTCGAACAGCATCTTCAACTATTAGCCACCGGTCAACCAGTGCTGAAACCGGTTTACGATCACTCCACCGGTTGCCGGGTTCGTCCCGCGCTCGTCGAGCCTAGTGATTTCATTATCGTGCACGGCGTGTTGCCATTGCACAGCAAGCTGGCGCGTGCCTGTTTCGATGTCACGGTCTTCCTCGACACGCCGGAGGAGGTAAGACGTGACTGGAAGATGAAGCGGGACACGGCTCTTCGCGGATACGTTGCTGATCAGGTGACCGCCGAAATCGAGGCCGGCGAAGCAGAATACTTGAGATTCATCCAGCCGCAACGAGCACATGCCGACATCGTTGTCCGCTTCGCTCCGATCCCGTCGCGTTCAGATCCGCCGGGCACGCCACTCTCGGTTGAGGTGCTATTGCGTCCGACCATCCGCCAGCCGGACTTGACCGACATCCTGCGGCCAGATCTGACCCGTACCGCCCATCTTCGGCTTGCCCGCGACACCGATGGTCGACCCGTCGACAGCCTGCATATCCATGGCTACACCACACCGGAGGAGAACACGGCGGCTGAAAAGATCTTTTGGCATGCGCTTGGGGATCCGCGCACCGATGCGCCCGCGTGCCTTGGCATCATTGACTCCGGTAGCCGAAGCACGCCACTGGCGATCACGCAAATGATCTTGCTGCACCACTTGCTGCATGGGCTGCGATAGCGGGGAAGGCGTCGCATGCCTTGCGGTGGGGTCAGCACTCAGCCGGTAGCAACGTTTCCGTTCTGTCGGCAGTGATCTTCGACGTGGATGGCACTCTTGCCGACGCCGAACGCGATGGCCACCGGCCAGCATTCAACGAGGCGTTTGCGATAGCTTCTCGCGCGGATCAGTACAGTGCGCGCACGGTATCGATGGTGTCGGCTTCGGCCGGGCTTTTGTCATCGCGGTAGCGCACCACCCGGGCGAATCGAAGCGCCAGCCCGCCCGGGTAGCGCGACGACCCTTGCACGCCGTCGAACGCCACCTCGACCACCTGCTCCGGTCGCAGTACGACGACGTAACCATCCGTCCCGCCAACGGCGAGTTCGCGAAACCGGGCGGTCTGCCAGTCCAGCATGGCATCGGTCATGCCCTTGAATGTCTTGCCCAGCATCAGAAATCCACCGGTGGCCGGATCACGCGCGCCCAGATGAATATTGGAAAGTTTTCCGCGCCGGCGCCCCGAACCCCATTCCACGGCCAGGACCACCAGATCGAGCGTGTGCACCGGCTTGACCTTGAGCCAGCCCGCCCCGCGTCGGCCCGCAAGGTAGGGCGCGGCCGGCGACTTGGCGATCACCCCTTCGTGGCCGGCGGCCAGCGTGGCGTCCAGGAAGGCCGCGGCGGCCGCCTCGTCGGACGTGACCAACCGATCGACCCGGTGCTGCGGCGGCACCAGCGCGTCCAGGGCGGCCAGCCGGTCGGTGGTCGGCGCGTCGAGTAGGTCGATGCCGTCGCAGTGCAAGATGTCGAAGAAGAACACCGAAAGTGGCTGTGTTGCAAGGGCTGCGGCCACATCGACGGATCGGCCGAACCGCGATGCGGTGACCTGGAAGCGGTGCGGCCGGCCGTCCGGCCACAGCGCGATCGCCTCACCGTCGGCAATGAGGTCGTTTGCCGGCAGTACCAGCGTCGCCGCTACCACCTCGGGCAGTCGGGCGGTGACGTCGTCAAGGCTTCGGGTGTATACCGTGACCTCGTCACCGGCCCGGTGGATCTGCACTCGTGCGCCGTCCAGCTTTGCCTCGAAAATTGTTGTGCCGCCGTGGCGTTCGAGCGCATCGGCCACGCCGGTCGCGGTCTGCGCCAGCATCGGGCCGACCGGTCGGCCCACCCGCAGGGTGAATGCGTCCAGCGCCGCCGCTCCGCCGGACAGACCGGCTGCCGCTACTGCCGGCAGATCGCCGCCCAGCATCGCGGCGCGTTGTACCGAGGCGGTAGGGATCCCGGCGGCCTTGGCGACGGCGTCGGCCATGATCCCGGCCAGCGCGCCCTGGCGCAGCTCGCCGCCCAGCAGCCGCAGCAGAAAGGTCTGCTCGGTTTCGGTTGCGGCGGCGAATAACATTGCGAGGAGTTCGGCGCGCCTGGCCTGCGCCCCTTTGCCCGTTACGGCGCCGATCTCGGAAAAGGCGGCGTCGACGTCGGTCACGGTCAGCGCCGGATGCGACGCCGCCGGCGGTCGCGACCGCAACGACGCCCAGCCGACGCCGATCTGGCGTTGGCGCAGCTCACCGGAGAGCCACGACACGGTGATCGCGACCAGTTCGGGGTCGGGCGCGCCGCGGCGTAGCAGGTTGGCGATGTGCGCAACCTTGGCCAGCCGCGACGAGGTGCCGCCCACGTCGAGCCACGTCGTGGCCACGTCGAGAAGGAGCACGAAAACCAGCTTGGCATGGCTCGCCGACATCGCCCCAGGGCGGACACGCTAGCGTGCCTACGTAACGTTACAGATTGCAAGGATTCTGACAAGGAGGTCCGGATGGAGATCAACGGCAAGAAGGCCGTCGTCATCGGCGGCGCGTCGGGAATGGGCCGTGCCACCGCCGAACTGCTGGCCGAACGTGGCGCAGACGTGGCAGTACTCGACCGTGAGGGTTCCGACGGTAAGACCGTCGCCGAGGGCCTGGGCGGTGCGTTCTATCCGGTCGACGTCACCGACTTCACCGGGACCGAGGAGACGCTGCAGACCGCGGTCGACAAGCTGGGTGGCCTGCACGTTGTGGTGACCACCGCGGGCGGCGGTATCGCCAAGCGGACACTGAGCAAGTCCGGTCCCCATGACCTCGAATCCTTCCAATCTGTGATCGATCTCAACCTCATCGCTACCTTCAACATCAGCCGGCTGGCGGCCGCGCACATGAGCAAGAACGAGCCCGAGGACGAAGAGCGGGGCGTCATCATCAACACCGCGTCGATCGCGGCCTTCGAGGGCCAGATCGGTCAGGTCGCCTACACCGCCGCCAAGGCCGCGATCGCCGGAATGTGCCTGACCATGGCTCGTGACCTCGGGTCGATGGGGATCCGGGTGCTGGCCATTGCACCGAGCCTGTTCCTGACCGGGCTGACCGCGATGGTTCCCGACGAGATGGCGGCTGCGCTGGTCAAAGACGCGGCCTTCCCCAAGCGGATGGGCCGGCCCATCGAGTACGCGAAGCTGGCGGCGGCCATCGTGGACAACCCGATGCTCAACGGCCAATGCATACGGCTGGACGCCGGACAGCGCTTCGCGCCCAAGTAGACACCCCTGCGGACGCCCTCCTTGCATTAAGTACACTCTTTAGGCAGCCGCCCCGCTCCCCCGCGGAGCGGGGCAGGCAGTTAGCCCCAGCACCAGCCCGGGGACGATACGGGCCGGGTAGCGGCGCGAGGAGGGCCCCATGGGTATCGCACTGACCGACGACCATCGCGAACTCGCCGACCTAGCCCGCGCGTTTTTGACTTCGCAGAAAGCGCGCTGGGCGGCACGATCGCTACTCAACGCCACAGACGAGGGCCGCCCTGGATTCTGGCAGAACTTGGTCGAGCTCGGCTGGCTCGGCCTGCACGTCGACGAAGAACACGGCGGCTCAGGCTACGGGTTGCCCGAACTCGTGGTGGTGATCGAAGAGCTCGGTCGCGCGGTGGCGCCGGGACCGTTCGTACCGACCGTGATCGCGTCGGCGGTGATCGCCCAAGACGGGACCGCTGATCAAAAGTCGCGGCTGCTGCCAGGGCTGATCGACGGAACCGTCACCGCGGGCATCGGCCTGGGCAGCCAGGTGCAGGTCAACGACGGCATCGCCGACGGCGAGGCCGGAATCGTGTTGGGCGCCGGGCTCGCCGAGCTGCTGCTGATCGCCGCCGGCGACGACGTTCTGCTGGTGGAACGCGGCCGCTCCGGTGTGTCGGTCCACACGCCCGACAACCTCGATCCGACCCGGCGTTCCGGACGCGTCCGCTTACAAAACGTGAGCGTCGCCGCCGACGACATCTTGCCGGGGGCGCGGGAATCGGCCCTGGCCCAGGCGCGGACGTTGCTGGCCGCTGAGGCGGTGGGTGGGGCGTCCGACTGCGTCGACGCGGCCGTCGACTATGCCAAGGTGCGCCAGCAATTCGGCCGCACCATCGCCACTTTCCAAGCGGTGAAGCATCATTGCGCGAACATGTTGGTGGCCGCCGAGTCGGCGACCGCCGCGGTATGGGATGCCTCACGGGCGGCATCCGAGGACGAGGAGCAATTCCGGCTGGCCGCTGCGGTGGCGGCGGGACTGGCGTTCCCGGCCTATACGCGCAATGCCGAACTCAACATTCAGGTACACGGCGGCATCGGCTTCACCTGGGAACACGACGCGCATCTGCACCTGCGCCGGGCGCTGGTGCTCGCGGCACTGTTCGGCGGTGACGCGCCGGCCCGGGATGTCTTCGAGCGCACCGCGGCCGGCGCTACCCGGGAAAACAGCCTGGACCTGCCACCGGAAGCCGACGAACTGCGCACCCAAATCCGTGCCGACGCCGCGGAGATCGCCGCCCTGGACAACAAGGCCCAACGCGACACGCTGATCGAAACCGGCTACGTCATGCCGCACTGGCCCAAACCGTGGGGCCGCGCCGCCGACGCGGTGGAGCAGCTGGTGATCGAGGAAGAGTTCCGCGCGGCAGGCATCAAGCGCCCCGACTATTCGATCACCGGATGGGTGATCCTGACCCTGATCGAGCACGGAACTCCCTGGCAAATCGAAAGATTCGTGGAGAAGGCGCTGCGTCAAGACGAGATCTGGTGCCAGCTTTTCTCCGAGCCCGACGCCGGGTCGGATGCCGCATCCGTCAAAACCCGCGCCACCCGGGTCGAGGGCGGCTGGAAGATCAACGGGCAGAAGGTGTGGACCAGCGGCGCACAGTACTGCCGCCGCGGCCTGGCCACGGTGCGGACCGACCCCGACGCCCCCAAGCACGCCGGCATTACCACGGTGATCGTCGACATGAAGGCACCCGGGGTCGAGGTGCGGCCGTTGCGCCAGATCACTGGGGGCTCGGAATTCAACGAGGTGTTCTTCAACGACGTGTTCGTTCCCGACGAGGACGTCGTCGGGGCGCCCAACTCCGGGTGGACGGTAGCACGGGCGACGCTGGGCAACGAACGGGTCAGCATCGGCGGCAGCGGGTCGTTCTACGAGGGATTGGCGGCCAAGCTGGTGCAGCTGGCTCAGCGGCGGTCGGATCGGTTGGCGGGCGCGGAAATTCGGGTGGGGTTCTTCCTTGCCGAGGATCACGCGCTGCGGCTGCTGAACCTGCGCCGCGCCGCGCGCAGCGTCGAAGGAGCGGGTCCGGGGCCGGAAGGCAACGTCACCAAACTAAAGCTGGCCGAGCACATGGTTGAGGGCGGGGCGATCTCGGCGACGCTGCTGGGGCCCGAGATTGCGCTGCTCGACGGTCCCGGCGCGGTGGTCGGCCGGTTGATCATGGGCGCTCGCGGCATGGCGATCGCCGGCGGCACCTCGGAGGTGACCCGCAACCAGATCGCCGAGCGGCTTCTCGGCATGCCGCGCGACCCGCTGATCAGCTAGCCCGGCGATCTCCCGCGCACATTAGGCCGGTGCGAACAACGGCGCGCCGCCGCTGCCCCACTCCGGTCGGATATCGACGGGCATCCCGCACGTCACTGAATCTGGTTCGCAGCCAACGATATTGGCGGCCACCCGCAGCCCCCTCTGCTCGGCGAGCTCGACGATGGCGATCACGTACGGGACCGGGATCTCCTGGTGGTACGGGTGGTAGTTGACCGTGTAGGTGAATACTGTGCCGCGTCCGGAAACTGGCCGCGCGGCCAGCGGGCTGCCACAGTCGCGACATTCGCCGGTCGCGGGATGCACCCAGCGTGCGCAATCCTTGCAATATTCGATGAGCAGCGGGGATTTCGGCTCGGCCGGCACGACCAATACAGTACACTCTATTAGTCCAGTGTGGTATGGCGGGTTGGTCTTACGGCGGTGCACGTGACGTATTTCGAGAAAGACGCGATCTTGTCCGGCATCGGCATCTCGCGGATCGGCCGTCGCACCGGAATTGCGGGGCTGGAGCTGACCATGGAGGCGGTCCGGGCCGCCATCGACGACGCCGGCCTGGGGGCGGGCGACATCGACGGGATCGCGACCCTGGGCGATACCCCGGCCGACGAGGTCAACACAACACTGCAGATCGACGCGGCCGACTGCGGAACCGGATTCGGCACCGGAGGCCTGCTGAGTCCGGTGATGTCGGCGTGCCGTGCCGTCGCCGAGCGACGCGTCCGCCATGTCTTGGTGTACCGGACGGTACAAATGCTTGGTGGCACAGTCCCGGTGAAACCGCAAGAGAATGCGCCCGCCTCGCCACTTGCGCGGATGCTGGACACGCCCGAGGGCGCCCCGCGGCCCGCTGTCGGGCCGATGGACGACATCACCGATCTGATTGCGGCCCACGCTTATTCCGCTGCGAACTGGCTGGCGCTGAACTGTCGTCGCCACATGGAGCTGTACGGCACCACCAAAGAACAGTTGGGCTGGCTGGCGCTTAACGGCAGGCGTAACGCCGCATTGAATCCCCTTGCGGTCTACCGCGACCCGATGACGATGACCGACTACCTGGGCGCGCGGCTGGTGTCGACACCGTTCGGGCTGCTGGACTGCGATGTCCCCATCGATGGCTCGATCGCGGTGGTGGTATCGAATGCGGAGTACGCTCGCGACTGCCCGCACCGGGCGGTGTCGGTGGAGGCGATCGGGGGGTCCGACGGCGCCGGTGGCTGGTTTCACCGCGAGGACTACCCCAAGATGGCTATGTCAGATGCTTCGGCGCAGATGTGGTCGCGGACGCAGTTGACGCCGGCCGACCTCGACCTCGCCGAGTTGTACGACGGTTTCACGTTTCTCACCATCGCGTGGCTGGAAGCCCTTGGCATATGCGGCGACGGTGAGGGCGGCCCGTTCGTCGAGGGCGGGGTGCGGATCGCCCGCGACGGTGGGCTGCCGCTGAACACCTACGGCGGCCAACTCTCGGCGGGGCGCATGCACGGCTACTGGGCGCTGCACGAAGGGTGTCTGCAGTTGCGCGGCGAAGCGGGGGAGCGGCAGGTGTCACAGCGTCCCGAGGTCGCCGTGGTTTCCGTGGGCGGCGGTCCCGTCGCGGGATGCATGTTGCTCGCATGCTGAGATAGCGTGTGGGAGTGCGTAATCGAGTCTCAACTTAGCCCCGAGCCGTACACCGGCCGAGCGAATAAATTAGCTTCGACGATTGCCCGCCGCATCGAGGCAGACATCGTTGGCCGCGGCTGGCCCATCGGCGCATCGCTGGGTTCCGAACACGCTCTGCAACAACGCTTTCGCGTGAGCCGATCGGTGCTGCGAGAGGCGGTTCGCCTCGTCGAGCACCATCAGGTCGCCCGGATGCGGCGCGGACCCAATGGCGGGCTGCTGATCTGCGAACCCAATGCGGGCCCCGCGACCCGCGCCGTCGTCATCTATCTCGAGTACCTGGGCGCCACACTGGGCGACTTGCT
>Ga0335081_10019054_pt1 | contig 11095 bp, 9 predicted proteins | sample Lox_Sample_35_FD_206713 | JGI IMG/M metagenome (GOLD analysis project Ga0335081, IMG submission 206713) | Soil microbial communities from Loxahatchee National Wildlife Refuge, Florida, United States - Lox_Sample_3.5 | ecosystem: Environmental > Terrestrial > Soil > Wetlands | place: USA: Florida...
CCATGTGCTTGACGAACTCGGTGCCGTTGTCGAGCGTCAGTGTCTTGCGTAGCTGCTCGGGGATCTCGCCGAAGATCGCGAGCATCGCCGTCAGTGTCTCCTCAGCGGTCTTGTTCGGGACGATCCGCGCGATCATGTACCGGCTCTGGCGCTCGACCTCGGTGTGGACCGCGGCGCCGCGCTGCTTGCCGGCCACGGTGTCACCCTCGAAATGCCCCGCCTCATCACGCGTCTCGACGGTCTCGGGGCGTTCCTCGATCCCTGTGCGCTCTGGGATCTTGCCGACGCCGGCGCGCTTGCCGCGGCGGTCGCATTGCCCGCGCTGGCGGCGTTTGCAGGGTAACAGCGCGCGCAGATCAGCGGGCGCGTCATCGGAGTAGATCCACTCGTAGATCGTCTCCGCGCACAGGTTGCGTTCGTAGCACTTACCGAAGTCACGGCGCAACCGGCCGGCGATCCACGCCGGCGTCCAACACAACCGCAGCTTCTCCTCGACATAGCCGCACAGGAACTGGTTCTTGAGCGGGTCGCGCGTGCGATGCCCCACCGCTCTCTCGCGCGCCCGCTCATGAGCCGCGTCGGCGCAGTACACGAGGGCGGCTTCGCCGCCGGATACCGCGCCGCCTGCGCGGGCTGCGGCGGCGCTGACGTCAGTGGGTGAGCTGTTGCGTTGCAGCTCGCGGGTGATCGTGCCATCGCTACGTCCAGTCGCTCTCGCGATCTCCGCTTTGGTGTGACCGGCCGCTGTCATGTTCGCGATCTGGTCGCGTTCGGTGGCTGACAGGCGCCGATACTTCGGGCCTGCGGGCTGCGCACCGTCCTGCGTATCTGTTGCCTTGCTTGAGACTTGCATCCATTTCGTGAAATCGGAGCAGTGTCCTGCATTGGGTTTCAGGGGCCACGCAACCGCTTCACATGGCCCGCGCGCTGGAGGCAGACCGGCATGCCACGGTGCCGGCAGCTGTTGTGTACGGCGCGGACCGCCCCGTCGTCGCAGCGAACTACCAGCAGCGAGTGCATGCCGAGGTCGAAGCGGAAGAAATCACCCGCAGCGAGCGCCTCGACGCTACAGCCGGCAAACAGCCAGCTCGCCCGCCAGATCTTCTCCATCTCCCACGAGAAGATCGAACCGTCGATCGCGAACGCCCTTGGCAGCGCGTGGCCGGCCGATGCTCGGCCATGGCTGATAGCAGTGGCGCGGGAACGGTCACGGCCGGCGCTGTGCCGCGGCAGCGGCGATGTCGTCCCGGTACTCCTCGAGCCCCGGCACGTCCGCGCCGCGCACCTTCCCGCGGTCGTCGACCTCACGCAGCTTCAGCGCCAGGCGCCAATCGGGATTCGATCTGAACTGGGCGAGCTCCTGCTCGTTCATCGGGCCGCCCTGCCGGATCAGCGTGCGCCTGGAGACGACGCTGAGCCGTGCCTCATACTCGGGATCCGTCGCGACGAGGTTAGCGCTTGGCTGCGACGTGCTGCTCCGCCAGCCAGGCGATTCGGGCGCCAACGCGAGGCTCCAGCCAGCGCGCGCCCGCCTCGCCGTGGTGCTCGCTGGGCGGTCGAACGGCATTCCCGCCACGGCCGGGGCCCGAGCGATGTCGTGCAGGAGCGCCGCGACGACGAAGCCGCTGTCGTGACCGGCGGCGCGGGCCAGCGCCGCGCATTGAAGCACGTGCTCGAGCTGGTCGACCGGCTCGCCGTCGTAGGGCAGGCCCTTCATCGACTTGCACGCCTCGATGATCTCTTCGTCGCTCTCGTCGACCAGCGTCATCACCCCCAGGGCAGCGTGTAGAGCTTCACGAACGTCATCGCGCGGGTCGCTTCCCGCACGCCTTCCTTGATTCCGAGGCCGCTGTCGCCGATGCCGCCGAACGGCGTAAGCTCGGTCCGCCAGCCCGGCACCTCGCGAACGTTCACGGTGCCGGCGCGCACCCCCCGGATGCAGCGTGCGATTGCGCGCCAGTCGAACGTGCACACCGCGCTCAAGAGCGCGTATGGGGTCGCCGCTCAGCAATCGCGCTCCAGCCCTGACCGCATCGTTGATGCGACCCTCGATCACGACCGCAGCCGGCTCGTCGATGACGGTTCCGACATCGGTCCTGCGATCGAGCGGGTCGCCACAGCACAGCGCGCGCGCCCGGTCGACGATTCGCTGCGCCAACGCGTCGGCGACCCGATCCGCAACGATGATCCGCTTGACCACGGTACAGCGCTGGCCGGAGTTGCCGAACGCGCCTGCCACAGCAAGTCCGGCGGCCTCGTCGAGATCTGCGTCGGCCAGCACGATCAGCGGGTCGCTGGTTCAGCGGATGGTTGAACGGCGTTATCGCCGCCACCAGCCGCACCGGGACGCGCATGGTGTAGGCCCTGCGGTCGCGTCCGGCGGCCGAGACGTCGCCCGCGAACATCTCGCCGTCGTCGCGAAGCGCCTCAATCGCCGCAAATCGAAAGACGTCGGCGCAGATCGCGAGCACCGGATGCGCAGGCACACCGTAGACGCGGTCGTTGGCTTGGAACGTCACGCCCATACTGCTTGACGATACAAGTCATATGTGTCGACTGGTGCAAATCGGCGGAGCTCGCCCCGACTGCTTACTCATGGCGCTCGAGTACCACCACCCGCAGGCCGCGGGCGAGCGCCTCGTGCGCGTGCGCCAAGCCAACGATCCCTGCGCCGATGATCGCGAGCACAAACACGACGAGGATCAGGATGAACGATGAACGTGAGTACGGCCTTGTACTGGAACACGTTCAGTTCGTTGTCGATCAGGAAGCCGATCCCGTCCGCCGCCGACCGCGCCGAGCGTGACTGCGGAGCGGAAGTTCGCGTCGAGGCGATACATCGTCAGGGCGAGGAGCGTGTTGCGCACCCCGGGGAGCACCGCGTGAACGAACACCTGGAGACGCCCTGCTCCCGCCACGCGGAGCGCGTCCACCGGCGTCATGTCCATCTCCTCGACCGCCTCCGCGAACAGCTTGCCCTTGACCCCGATCCCGTGGAACGTGAGCGCAACGGTCGCCGACCACGGCCCGAAGCCGACCGTGATCAGGAAGAACAGCAGCATGATCAGCTCCGGGATCGCTCTCAGGATCGCCTGCGTCAGCCGGGCGAGCTCGTACAGCGGCCGGGACGGCGTGATGTTGCGTGCGGCGAACGGCAGCATCGCGATCGCCCCGACGATGCCCAGCGCGATGCTGAGCACCGCAATGCAGAGGGTCGTCACCGCCGCCTGGACGCCCGGCCACAGCTCATGAGAGTCGGGCGGCACCGAGTGCGGGAAGACATCCCGGAAGATGCCCTTCTTGGCGAACAATCCGTTGACGAGGGCGCTGACCGATCCTTGGACGTTGGACCACGAATAGACAACGAACGCCAGCACCAGCAAGCCCGCCACGTACGCGATGATCCGCGAGCGCCCTCGGCTGGGCTGGGCGGGCAGCGGCGGGGCGCTGACGGCCAAGTTGCTGGCGTCGGCGACGGGAGGTGGCGCCGGCATCGTCAGGCCTCGTGCAGATGCGCGTACAACCCGCCGATCTCCTCGGGCGAGAGCTCGCCCGGCGGCCGGTCGAACTCCACCTGACCGAGCTTCATGCCGACGACGCGGTCAGCGTGACGGAGCGCGAGGTCCGGCTGGTGCAGCACCGAGAGCACCGCCAGCCCATCGCTATAGGCAAGGTCCGCCAGCAGCTCCATCACCTCTTGGGCCGCCCGCGGGTCGAGTGCAGACACCGGCTCGTCGGCGAGGATCACGCCCGCCTGCTGGCAGTAGGCGCGCGCGATTGCCACGCGCTGCGCCTGGCCGCCGGAAAGCGTTCCCGCCCGCTGCCAGGCCTTGTCGAGCATCGCGACCCGCTGCAGCGCCGCCGCCGCGCGATCGCGCACGTCCGACGGGAACGTCCTGGACACAAGCGAGCGGATCAGTGGCACGCGTCCGAGCGCTCCGAAGCAGACGTTCTCAAACGCGCTGTGTTGCTTGACCAGCGCGATCTGCTGAAAGATGACCGCCGCGTCACATCGAGCGCGGCGCAGGTCCCTACCGCCCAGGCTCGAGAGGTCTCTTCCGAGCAACCGCGAGCTACCCGCATCGGGATCGATCAGCCTGATCGCGCACCGCAGCAGCGTCGACTTGCCGCACCCGTTAGCGCGAGAACTGCGAGCAGTTCCCCCTGTTTCAGCATCACGCTTACGCCCTTCAGCGCCTGGGTCGCACCGAACCGCTTGCGGATCCCCTCCACGACGAGGGGGGTTTCCAGGACCCCGCCCGCGGACGGCGCTCCGATTGGTTGCGTCGCCGGCTCGAGTGGCACGTGCGCCGCTATCTCATCCGAGATTGGCGGTCGTGAGGTGAACCGTGTTCGCGACCGCCCTGACCTGGCCATAAAGCGCGTCGTCGGCGGCGACCATCGGCCCGTTGGTGGCGGTGCCGAGCTCGCTGTCGACCGTAGACACCTGCGCGGCGGTCAAGCCGAGCAGCGCCGCATTGACCTTCTCCTGGAAGGCCGGCGACAGTGAACCGTAGACGGTGATCGGGTCGTTGATGATCGGCGTTGACTTCCAGATCTCGCGGTAGTCAGCGGCCTTGAATTCCCCGGACTTGGTCGCCGAAGCCTGCTGCTGACTGTTGACCTCCGCGGCGTCGGCGGTGCCATGTGTCAGCGCCAGCAATGAGGCGGGGTGGTCCCCAGCGTACTTGACCGCCACGCCCTGGCAACTGGTGGATGTGCACTTGAAACCCGCCGAGATCAGTGCCGAGATCGGGTACAGCCCGCCGGAGGTCGAGGTCGGGCTCGACAAGGCGACCGTCTTGCCCTTCAGCTGGTTCAGGTTGGTGATCGACGAGTTCTTCGGCACCCAGATCCCCGCGGTATAGGTATGCGGCTTGCCGTTCGTGTCGCCGAATGCCGCAACGGGCTGTGCGTGCGCAAGTTGGTGCGCCAGCACGTAGCCGAACGGGCCGAACTCGCCCATTTCGAGCTGTCCTGCGCGCATCGCGTCGATCTCGGCCACGTAGGTATTCGAGATGATTAGGTGAACCGGACAGCCGAGCTTCGTCTGCAGGTCGCCGGCCACCGACGAGTACGCCTTCTCGAGCGTCGGCCCGGTGTCGTACGGCTCGACGGCGAAGCGCACCGGGTTGTGCGGGCAAGCGCTCGACGTCGACGCAGCGTTGGTTGCCGCGGACGAACTGGACGCGGACGAACTGGACGAGCTCTTGGAACTGGATCCACAGCCGGCGACCACGAGGCCCCCGACCGCGAGCAGGATCACCGTCTTCTTCATCGTCGAATACCCCCGATCGAGCTGGTGGGCGCCCAACGATCGAGCGGGTTTCGCAGCTTGTCACGACAGGTCACAACAAGTTCACACAGGTTGATGTTGACGGCAGAGAGAATGGCCCGCGCCCCATGGCGGAATCGAACGACCGGTTCTCCTGCGTCAGCACCGCGATGTGCTCGACGTCGCTCAGCGAACGACCCGTCCGATTCGCCGGTATGGCCAGCGCGCGAGCGATGCTGTCCGACAGCATCGTCGCTGCGGCCCCGACAGGGCGCTGGCTCGACAGGACGCAATGGCAATGCCCGAGGTGCGCGTGGGTCAACGGTTCCCCGGACGAGACCTGTCAGGAATGCGGCGCGAGTGCCCGTCCTCTTGAGAACGAGCCGGCCCGGCCCCCCGCACGCTCGACATCATCGGTTACGACGAGTCGCGGGTGAACGATGCGGGCCCGGTCCAACTCGCTGCGAAGGCAATTCACAGGTTGACCAAGGTGACCCGCGAGAACGCCACGACGCTGTTCGGCGAGAGCCTGCATACCGGATTGAAAAGGCACGGCGAGAAAGGCCATCAAGCGTGGCAGGCCATCGCCGAGATGCCTGAGAGTGACCAGCGCGCAGCACTCGGTTCGATGGTGGACGATCTTGAACAGGGAGGCTTCGCGCTGTATCGGATCCGCGATGACGAGCGCAACTATTGTAGTGTCGCATATTTGACTTGACAGTTCAGTGTCCGGTAAAAACGGCTATAGCTTGACAAGGCACTGTCAAACGATTTCAGAGACAGTACACTAGCCATGACGGAGGACCGGCAGCCAGGAGTCCGCGGGCGACCAGCATCAGCGACGTCCGGGCAGCGCGCTGTACGAGAGGGCTCGGACCGGCGCGAGTGCCGACTCTCGCGGCGCGTCCACGCCGAGCTATGGCTCGAGCACGGCATCCGGGTGGGCAGGAAGCGCGTGGAGCGCCTAACTAGTTCCCCCGGAAAAAGTCGGAATCCGAGCCGGATGGCCGATTTGCCAGAAGAGAGTTCGACTGTGAATACTGGAGTTCTTCGACGCCGATTGGCGAGTGTCAGGTCGCGGCGGTAGTTTTTCCGGGGGAACTAACTAATGGATGGTCCAAGCGGGGCTCCAGGGCATCCCCGTGCCCCGCAAGGCCCGCACCACCGTGCGCGTGGCGGGCGTGCGCTGCGCGCCCGACCTGGTCGAGCGGGACTTCAACCCAACCGGGCCCAACCGGCTGTGGTGCGCGGACATCACCTGCGCAGCTGGGAGGGGTGGCTGTACTTGGCCTCGGTGCTGGACTGCTTCAGCCGGCTGATCGTCGGCTGGTGCATGCTCCCCACGCTGCGCCTTGAGCGGGTCGAGGCGGTGGAGATAGGCGCCGGCGACGTCGATCAGAAGGCTGGCTCGCCGCTCGGTGAACGGGATCTTGTCGAGCTCGACGCCCCTAGCTTACTTAACTCTAGTTGTTTAGGCGCTGACGCCGTGTGCGACGGCGTTGAGGCTTGCGTGCTGGTGCAGCTGCTGCTCGTCGGCTTGGACCGCCGGCTTGAGGTCGAAGACGACCCGCTTGACGGTGCCGGTAAACGCGTATGGGGCCTTGGGCTCGTAGGCGAGGTCGACCACGAGGCCGTTGTCGCGGCCGATGTCCATGCCGGCGTAGGACGAGAACGCGACGGGCACGGTCTTGTCGAGCCTCCCCTCGCCGATCTGCTTATCGTTCGCCCACAGCGTGACCTTGCCGCCGCTACCGGGCTTGTTCTCGTCGGCCTCGAACAGCATTTTCACGTTGACCTCACCGGTCGGGAGCGGCTCGGTGGAGGTCTGCTTGTAGGTCTCCACACCGAGGAACGAGTAGGTGTGGTTGAGCAGGCCCTTGTCATCGACCCAGAGCGCGAACCCGCCGATGAAGTCGGCGTTGGCGACGATCACTCCCTCGCCGCCGCGGTCGGGGATCACGAGCTCCCCTTCGATCGCGTAGGACCGTCCCGCGGTGCGCGGGACCATCCCGCGCTGCACGTTCTGCACGTCGCCGCTGAACACGTATCGGGTGATCGTGGGAAGCGGCGGCAGGATGCCGAAGAAGATCGACATGCTGCCGAGCAGCGGCAGCACGCGGTTGCGCTCGGCCTCCTGCCAGAACAGCTCCTGCAACTCCTCGAGCTTGTCCGGGTGCTCGGTGGCGATGTCCTTGGCCTGGGAGAAGTCGTCGGGGAGGTAGTACAGCTCCCACACGTCCTTGTTGGGGTCGTAGGAGCCGGGGGCGAAGCGCTTCATGGTCTCCGGTGAGAAGTCCCAGGGGATCCGGTCGAGCTTCGCGCAGGCCCACCACCCGTCCTTGTAGATCGCCCGGGAGCCCGCGAACTCGAAGTACTGCACGGTATGTCGCTCCTCCGCGCTGGGGTCGTCGACCGTGTAGAGGAAGCTGGTGCCGTCCATCGGCTCCTGCTCGATCCCGTCCACGGTCTTGGGCTCTGGGATTCCGGCAGCTTCGAGCACGGTCGGCCCGATGTCGGTGCAATGGGTGAACTGGCTGCGCACGTCGCTGTCGGGCTTGATCCGCTGAGGCCAGGCGACGACCATCGGGTTGCGCGTCCCGCCGAGATGGCTGGCCATCTGCTTGCCCCACTGAAACGGCGTGTTGCCGGCGTGCGCCCAGGCTGCTGCCACGTGCGGTGCACTGTGCTCTCCGCCGAGGCCCTCGATCCCGCCGTATTGGTCGATCAGCTTGAGCTGCTGATCGGCTTCGAGCACGACGCCGTTGAGGAACGTCATCTCGTTAAACGAGCCCGTGGTCGTGCCCTCCATGCTGGCGCCGTTGTCGCCCCAGATATAGAAGATCAGCGTGTTCTCCTGATCGCCCATCTCCTCGATCGCGTCGAGCAGCCGGCCGACGTTCCAGTCGGCGTTTTCCTGATAGCCGGCGTAGACCTCCATCTGGCGCACGTAGAGCTTCTTCTGATCGTCGTCGAGCGAGTCCCAGGCGGGGAACAGGTCCGGGCGCTCGGTCAGCTCGGTGTCCTGGGGGGTCACGCCGAGCTTCTTCTGGCGCTCAAACGTCTGCTTGCGGTACTCATCCCACCCCTGGTCGAACTTGCCCTTGTACTTGTCCGCCCACTCCTTGGCCACATGGTGCGGCGCATGCGCGCAGCCGGTCGAGTAGTACATGAGCCACGGCTTCTGCGCGTCCTGCGCACGGACCGCATGGAGCCACTCGACGGCCTTGTCGGTCAAGTCATCGGGGAAGTAGTAGGGCTTGCCGTCCGTGCCCGGCTGGACCCCAACCGTCGTGTTGTCGTTCGTGATGATCGGGTCATACTGGCCCGCGGCGCCGCTCAGGAACCCCCAGTAGTGGTCAAAGCCCCACGACTGTGGCCAGTGATCGAATGGACCCGCGGCGCCCTGAACGTTGTCCGGGGTCAGATGCCATTTGCCGAAGCCGCCGGTGACGTAGCCGTTCTCCCGCAGGATCCGTGGCAGCGGCGCGCAGCTGCGCGGCCGGGCGGCGGCGTAGCCGGGGAACGGCCCGGGGTACTCGGCGATCGATCCGAAGCCGACGCGGTGATGGTTGCGGCCGGTCAGCAGCGCCGCTCGGGTCGGCGAGCAAAGTGCGGTCACGTGGAACGCGTTGTACGTGAGTCCGGCCTTCTGGACGCGCGTCATGTTGGGGGTCGCGATCGGCCCGCCGAAGGTCGCCGGCTGACCGAACCCCGCGTCGTCGATCAGGCAGATCAACACGTTCGGAGCCCGCTCTGGCGCCTTTGGCCCGGGCACGATCGTCCAGTCGGCGACCGACTGATCCATTGTGCGGCCGATCGTCCCGCCGAAGTTCCGGTCGGGGATCGGCAGGACCGTACGGTCGGGGTTGAACTTGCCCATCGCCTCCGCCAAGGAGTCCTTCAACGCTGAGACGCCCTCCTTGTCGCTCTGCACCAGCGATTTGAGCAGCGAGCCGCCCAGCGCCTGCTCGACTCCGAGCCGATGCTCGTCGTCGAATACCGCGATAATTCCCGCCGATCCCGGCGGCAGGTTCTCCCCGATCTTGTCGTGGAGCTCGTGCTCGAGCCGGTGATCGACGAATTTGCCGACCACTCCGCCCGCGACCGCTCCGACCGCGACCGACGCCAGCAGCGGCGGCGCGAGCAGCCCGACAGCGAGGCCGACCCCACCGCCCCAGCCCGCGCCCTTACGGCCCAGATGATCGCCGGTCTGGCGAACCGAGACGCTGCCGTCAGCGCCATGCGTGACGAGGATGACCCCCTCGATCTCGACCTTGGTGTCTTTCACGAGCGCGACCAGCGCATCGAAGTCCTTGCTCGCTATTTCGATGTCCTGGTAGCCAGCGACGAGAACATCAGTCGGGGTGTCTGCCATCACATTGTCCTTTCCACGAGGTCGCGACCTCGACCGTTTCAAATCGCCGCGGCGGCAGACGTCCAAGTTAAGCGCCCGAACTCAGCGTTCCACCCTAGTTCATGACAAGCGACCGCGCAACGGGGGTTTCCCGCATGCTCTGCACGACCTCTCGGAAGCGCCGGTCGACGCAGAAGTGCCCACGCCATGACGGCCAGTCGTCGCGCGCGTCGCGCAACGAGAGGACGCGCGATCAAACGAGCGTCGACTCGGTGATCGAACGCGCTGCTGGCGTGGACGAGGTGCAGCCGCCGGCCGAAAGCGGGTCGCTCGCTGCTGCCCCATCGCCGAGCGCGGTACCTTGTTCGCTCGGCGTCGACGCGCTTGAGTTGGTTCCGAAGCAAGAGCAGGCAACTCTACCCCAGCGCTTTTGCATCTCGCCGATTCATACCGATTGGACGATGTCCCGAGCGATCAGCCGCGCGAGGATCGCGGCAGATTCAGCCATTCAGGAAGGCGATCATGGCCCGTATCGAGAGCACGTTCAAACCGGGTAGGCGAATCGACATTCGGTCGGTCCCGAACCTGCGCGACATCGGCGGCTACGCGCTGGCGGGTGGCGGGCGGGTCCGGACCGGACAGCTGTATCGGTCTGTCGAACTCAACCACCTCCAGGGACAGGATCTGGAGCAGTTCGCAAAGCTCGGGATCCGCACCGTATTCGACCTGCGAACCGCGGCAGAGCGCTCAGCCGAGCCCGATCTCGTGCCAGAGGGCACCGAGCAGCTCGTTTGCGACGTGCTGGCCGACTCGCAGGGTGCCGCGCCCGCGCAGATTCTGAAGGTGCTCGCCGATCCCGCGCTCGCCGAGCAGATGCTCGGCGATGGCAAGGCAGTGGCGCTGTTCGAGCGCGGCTACCGCGAGATCGTCAGCCTCCCAAGCGCGCTCAGCGCCTACCGCGAGTTCTTCACCAAGATCGCGCAGGACACGCATCGCCCGGCGCTGTTTCACTGCACTACCGGCAAAGACCGCACCGGCTGGGCCGCAGCCGCGACCCTGCTGCTGCTCGGCGTCTCCGAGCAAGACGTACTCCAGGACTACGAGCTGACCAATCGCGATCTCCTGCCCGCGCTCAAACCGATCTTCGAGCATTTCACCGCCGCCGGCGGTGACCGTCGCCTACTCGATTCGATCATCGGCGTCGACCCCGACTACCTGCACGCAGCCCTCGACGAGATGAACCAGAAGTTCGGATCGATCGAGTCCTACTTCACAAACGGGCTGTGCGTAGGCCCCGACGTGCAACAGCAACTCCGCGTCACACTCATCGAGCACTAACAGCTCTCCACCACCCCGGAGAGAGAATCCGGCCCGCAATCCGAAATCCGACCGGGTCGCCGAAATTCACGCGCCGGGCGCCACACGGCCGCTGATCGCAGCAGAAGTCAGCCCTGAGCGCGACCCTT
>Ga0335081_10019055_pt1 | contig 11095 bp, 6 predicted proteins | sample Lox_Sample_35_FD_206713 | JGI IMG/M metagenome (GOLD analysis project Ga0335081, IMG submission 206713) | Soil microbial communities from Loxahatchee National Wildlife Refuge, Florida, United States - Lox_Sample_3.5 | ecosystem: Environmental > Terrestrial > Soil > Wetlands | place: USA: Florida...
CAAGGTCCGGCGCTGCCAGAACAATTCCCGGTGGTGGTCATCCTTGATTGAGCATGGAGCTTGTCGTAAATCTGCTGCAAATGCGCGTTGACCGTACCCAGGGAGGTGCCGAATTGGTGACTGATTTCCTTACAAGTATAGCCCTGCACCAACAGCGCCAGAATCTCGTGTTCCCGATTGCTTAACCTCGCTCCCTCCGATTCCCGCTGCGGCATCCAGTCGAAATAATGGATCACCTTGCGCGCTATTTGCACCGACATTGTGGCCCCGCCGCCGTGGAGCTGTTTGATCGCTTCAACGAATTCATGCGTGGCAGCCGTTTTGGGCAAATACCCACTGGCGCCGAATTGGAGCGCCTTGAAAATCAGGTCGGTTTCCTCAAAGCGCGTCAGCATCAGTATCCTCAATTCGGGCAAACGTTCTTTCAGCCCGGTGATGCACCCCAGGCTGCCCATGCCGGGCAAAGTGATGTCCATCAGCGCCTGGTCGGGTTTCTCAAGCGGGACGCCTTGCACCGCTGCTTCGCCGGAAGCGTAGTGCCTCAAACAACGCAATTCCGGGAGCCGTTTCAACAAGGCGGCCAGGCTTGTGCGCGTCTCGAGGTGGGCGTCAATGATTGAAACCTTGATGGGGTTGGTTAACTCCAAAGCATTGAACTCCTGCCCGTGGCATGGTCGGGAATGATCCACAAGAGGTGATACTGGAACATGTGCTTCTCCAAGACCATTGTGAGTTTATACAGTGTGACGCAAAGCGGTTCTGCCCACCCTCTGCCGAAACGCCACGCGGTGCTGACGCGGTGACGAACTGCGATATCAGGCCTGCCCAAAGAATTTTGCCGCCGCCTCCGCCCGTGACTGAACATGGAGCTTTTCGTAGATGTGCTGCAGGTGCATGCTCACGGTGCTCATGGAGATGTTGAGCCGCTCGCTGATTTCCTTGTAAAGATAGCCCTTCACCAGCAAGGCCAGGATTTCCTGCTCGCGCGCCGTGAGCTTCTCAACATCCGACGCCGGCTTTTGAATCCGATGAAAATGTTCCACGACCTGCCGCGCCACCTGCGCTGTCATCGGTGCGCCCCCGGCGTGAACCTCGTCAATCGCCTGAACCAGCCCGTTGTAACCGGCTTTCTTCAGCAAATAACCACTGGCACCCGCCCGGAGCGAATCAAAAATGCGGTCACTGTCTTCGTAGGTCGTCAGCATCAGCACCCGCAAGCCGGGCATTTTCAATTTGAGCTTGGCCACGCATTCGATGCCGCTCATGCCGGGCAGATTGATGTCCACCAGGGCGACATCCGGCTTTTCCGCCAGAATGCCCGGCAAAGCCTCCTCGCCGTTAGCGTAATTGCCCACGCACCGCACGTGGGCTGCGCGGCTCAACAGGCGCAACAAACTCTCCCGCGTTTTCGGTTCATCTTCAACGATGCAAACGGCAATCGACATGGTGGCAACCGGGGTCACAAATTCGTCCAATTCAAAGCCGCGCTCCAGAAAAATGTTGAATGCGGTTGAAGATTATTTTTGCGGGGACCAGAAGAACGTCAACGTCACTTTGGTGCCCGTTTTCGGCGCGCTCGCCAGGTTGAATTGCCCGCCGATTTCTTCCATCCGCTGCCGCATGTTCTGCAGACCGTCGGCAGAGGGATGATTGGGGGGCGTTTCAAAACCAAGACCGTTGTCTTCAACCGTGAGCACCAAAGCAGCTTCGGTGACCGTGGCGCGCAGCCAGACTTCCGATGCCTGGGCGTGGCGGACCGCGTTATTCAGCGCCTCCTTTACCGCGAGAAACAGGTTGTGCCGTTCTTCGGTGGAAATGATGCGCGCGGGTGGATGATCCGGAAAATCGAGCCGGCAACGCACATTGGCAGCTTTGAGGAATTCGATGGCGAAGTGACTGAAATAGTTGAACAGATGCGGGAGCGTGTCGTTGCGCGGGTTGACGGCCCAGACCGTTTCATCCAGCGACTGGATGATTTCCCGGGCCGCCGCCGAAATGCCCAGCGGATGTTCGGGGGCTTCCGCCACCGGCAACCGGTTTTGCAGGGCCAGTTCGTCGAGCAGCAACACCACTCGCGTGACGCGACTGCCCAAATCATCGTGCAAATCGCGGGCGATACGCGTTCGCTCCTGTTCCACCAGATGTTGCAGGCGGGTTTGGACCAGTTCATTCTCCGCCCGCTTGCGCTCGGCGATTTCGCTCTGGAGCGATTGGTTGGCCGTGGACAGTTCCATCGTGCGTTTGCCGACCTGCTGATGCAACATGCCGATCCAGGCGATAGCCAGCAGGATCACCACTGCCATGGCGGAAACCACGATAAGCGCGTGTTGGGCCGTCCACCAGGAAGGCAACTCCAGCACCCGGACGTCGGCAGGGGAATTGAGCAGTAATTCAAAGGGAACGGATTGGTCGCTGCCAATGGCATACACGCCGGTCAGACCCAGAAGACTTCCTTCCCGCAATGGCGGAAGCCGCCCGGCCGCCGTGCTCAACCGCGCGACATAGACTCGTGTCCCGGTTTGCAACTCTAGCACCTCTTCCGCGGGATACAGACTTACGTTGAGCAAGCGGGACTCCAACTCCACGAATGTGGCATCGTGCCCTCGGTCCAGCAGGTCGTCCGTCGAAATTTTTACTGCCGCCGGCATTGGCTTGTGCCCGGTCCTGCGGACGAGCGCTTCGCGCAAGGTGAGCGAGGGCTTGTCAAAAGGACTCTTAATCTCGGGAAATCCCACCGCTTCTACCAGGTCGCCGAGGCCGGCGTTGATCTGGCCTTTGGCCATCAGCCGCAGGCCATTTGTGCCATCCATCACGTAGCAGACTGCGTCCTGCACATGGACGATCTGGCCGGCAACCTTCACCTGCCGGAAAGCCGACGTGTTTGGATTGTAGGTGAACAAGTCACTGGCATGCATCACCGGAGCCAGGAACGGTTCATTCGGAGCTGGCGTATCCACCGAGATAAATAATTGGGAAGGGACTGTGATGCGCACGTCCGTCAGGTGGCGGGCGGTGTCATGATAAGCGTAAACCACTCCCCGCACCCGCACGATGGCACCCAGAAAATGCTCCACGTTGCCTGGAATGGAAGAACATTGAATGCGTCCGCCGTTCATGCCAATTACCAGGTTGTGGCCTGAGGCCGACAACACAACTCCTTCAATCTCCACCCACTGGGCATCCAGCCCACCGTGAATCAATTCGTCCCAACCGGGCCGCGCCGGCTCGGGAAATTGGCCTTCACCCAGAACCCTCAATTTGTGGCAAAGGACCATTGGTGAGAAGTCGCCCGCGGAGGTCACGCCTTCCACCTCGCAATAATCTCCCGCCTTGAGTTCGGAGTTCGTCGCCGCCGAATCCACGTTCCATAGTTGCCACAGGAAAACGCCGCCGGTGCCGTCCTGAAGGTCGCCACCCACATTGGCGCCTCGCCGGGTCATGAGAAATGTGATCACGCCCCGCACCTTGACGGGAAATTGCCGGTTCGCTTCGTCTGGTCTCAGCCAGCGGATCTGCTCGGCGGTCATCAGCGTCGGCAACGCCGCCTGGTTCGTCGCCCCCGTGGAGATCCGGAAAACACCGCATTGAAATACCCGGTTCGTTCCATGCAGTTGCAGCACACCCAACACTTCGACGTCCATGCGGGTCATTTCAGGTTGCACCTGTCTGGAATCAACCACCACTTGGCCCGTTCCATCTGCCAGCAGAAAAGACCGCTTCGGCTGCACCGATTGAACCCTCCCGCGCAGATGAAGAACCGATTCCGAAACGTTCGTTCGCGCCGCTGCGCGGATCGAGCAGGGTGGAAATCGTTGCCAGGTTTCTTCGGGCGCCTGCAGAATTGTGATGTCGCCCAAGCTGGCCACCGACAGGCTACCGACGATTTTTCCATCCGTGCTGCTATGGACCGCCGTGCAAACGCCATGCACGCGGACACGGCTCCTCAACAGCAAGTCGGCCAGGTAACCGGGCCCACGCGCCACATTCACCGGCATGGATCCAGACTCCGAACTGATTTCCAGATAGATTGCGCGTCCCTGTCTGCCGACAAAAGTTACCAACCCTTCCACGTCAGCCTGCTGATTTTCGTCCTCAGGCTGGAGTGCCTGGCCAATGATTAACCGTCGCGGAATAGATGGCATGGCCGGCGAGGGTTCATCCGCAGCCCGACCGATGCATGGCAGCAATAGAGCAATTGCGGCCAGCAAGCGAATGTCTGCGCGAATGTCTGACATGCTTTGGCGAAGCGAACTTAAATTCAACCCGCCGCTCCCGCAAGATTATCCAATAAAGTCCGGGAATTGCGATGTGCGCCAATAAGATTCTTACCCAAGCGGAGGTGATCGGCTCGAATGAGCGGGTCGTTGTGTCAAAAGTCGTTGTTACCCGACAGTATAGCGGTGTGAATAATGAAACGAACCAACAAGTGCCGGCCCGGCTCAGATGGCGGTATGCCAAAGCATGGCTTGAGCGCAAAAGGAAACGCTTGGCCCAAGCCGTAGAGCTCCAGGGCTAACATCGCCTTGTGAGCACACCCCTACGACCGGGGTTGGCTTTATGTTGGACAGGCGTATCTGATATAATCTCCATGCAATGTTTCCGTGTGAATTATTGCCTCATTCAGGCTGAAACAATGAATCCTTTCCTTCCAATGCTGAAGGCAGAATAAAGGACATGGATGAGTCTTGTCCATCAATGGCCTGGGCGCTCAATTTCGACTGCTAGCGAGGTCTTGACATGCCAATTTCTTAACCAAAAATGTTGGGGGAATAGCGCGTTTCAGGGTGGTCTTGCTCTATACAGTCATTTGCACAGGCACGTTGGGTTGCGCCGGCGGGCGGGTCAGCCGGCACAGCGTTTTCCACAACTGGCGATGGAGTTTTATCCGCCCATGTTCCCAGTTGTAGAGCATGACCATTATGATGTTCAATTTAGCGGCCAATTGAAGGCGCGTCAGGCCCAAGCGAGTTCGGGCATCCAAAAGGGCATTTTTCAGGGGGTCGCCGCTCAGATGGCGGGGGTGCGAATCACCCCCTTGTGTCCCGGATCACCGCCGCCAAGAGCCGCCAATACTTCCGGTTGGGTTGCGTCCATCCGCGTTCCCAGTTTTTGACGGTTCCGGGACTTACACCGAGTTTTGCAGCGAGCTTGTGTCGCGGCATCTTCAGGCGCAAACGTGCCTCGTTCAGCATCTTGCCCAGCGGTTGGCCATTCCAGCATGGAGGGTGCGAATCCCACCTTATGGCCCTGATCACCAGATGGCAAAAAGGGTTCAAAAGGGACCCTTCCGCCAACTCTTTTCCAGGCTGGAACCCGGACGGATGACTGACGCTAACGTCTTGACTTCTCAGCACCTACCAATAAATGTCCATTGTTGGCCAAGATTGGGAAAGCAGCACGGGCGCCGCGACCGGAAATTAGTCTCGCGAAAGGTCAGGCCTGATGTGGCCGGAACCAATCGAGCCGGTTCAACAACTGAAATGACACGTTATGAAAAAACTATTCATGCTCGGCGCGGCGGCATTGGCGGTGGCCGCCTTCTCCGCTCACGCCGGTGACGCCGCGGCCCTTTACCAGCAGAATTGCGCCAAATGCCACGGTGCCGATGGCAAGGGCGACACGCGCATCGGCAAAAAACTGGGAGTGAAGGATTATACTGACCCCAAGGTCCAAGCCGAGTTGAAAGATGATGCCGCTTTCAAAGCCATCAAAGAAGGGCTCAAAGACAAGGACGGCAACACCTTGATGAAGCCGGCCGAAGGCATGTCTGATGACGACATCAAAGCGCTCGTCGGGTACATGCGGACGTTTAAAAAGTAACTGACACCGCCCATCAGCAATGCCAGCGGAGCCGATGTAGTGTTTCCGCGCGGCCGGGCTGCAAACTTTTCCGATGGACCAGCACAACGAAAGTCCAACCAGCCCGGCCAAACGGCTTTCGTGGGGCCGTCATCGGCCGGTTTGGCTTGCCCCGGCGCTAGTGGCCGGAAGTCTCTATTGCTTCCCGCTGTTCCCGGCGGCCGCCGCGCAAACATTCGCCAATGCGGACTGCCTTGATTGTCACCTGGATCCCTCGACCAGCCGCATGGTGAACGGCAAGGCCGTGCCGCTCGGGATCTTTCCCACCAACAGTTTTGCCCGGTCGGTGCACGGGAAACTCGCCTGCGTGGATTGCCACACGGGCATCAAGGACCTCGTGCACGCCAGCCCGCTGCCGCCGCCCGATTGCGCCCATTGCCACGAAAAGGAAGCCAAAGCCTACACGACCAGCATTCATGGCGTGAGTCACCTGCTGGGTTCCTCCGGTGCGGCCAATTGCTGGGACTGCCACGGTTCCCACGACATGCTGCCGGTCAAGGATCCCGCTTCGCCGGTGTTCAAAATGAATCTGCCGCTCACCTGCGCCAAGTGCCACAGCAATCCGGGACTGACGAAGGAATACGAAATCAACCATCCCGAAGCAGCGGCGCAATACATGGACAGCATCCACGGGCAGGCGTTGCTCAAAATGGGCCTGATCGTGGCACCCTCGTGCGACGATTGCCATGGCGTGCATGACATCAAACGCGCCGTGGACCGCGACTCACCGATCAACCACGCCAACGTCGCCAAAACCTGCGGCAAATGCCATTACGGCGTCGAGAAGACGTATGACCAAAGCATTCACGGACAGTTGCTGGCCAAAGGCGATCCGCGCGGACCGGTCTGCACGGATTGCCACACCGCGCATGCCATCACGAACCCGGAAGGCAATAATTTCAAGGCCATCAGCGATCAGCGTTGTGGCAAGTGTCATGAAGACCGGCTGGAGCATTACCGGGACACCTACCACGGCAAGGCCATGGCGCTGGGCAAACCCAACGCGGCCCCGGCGGTGGCTGCCTGTTACGACTGCCACGGTTATCACGACGTGCTGCCGCCCTCCGACCCGCGCTCGCATCTCTCGAAGCAGAACATCCTGGCCACCTGCCAGAAATGCCATCCGAATGCAACCGTTGGTTTTACCGAATACAAACCCCACGCGAACCCGATGGATGGAGCGCACTACCCGTTGTTACATGTCGTGTTCGTGGCCATGACCGGCCTGCTCATCGGCGTGTTTGCTTTCTTCGGTTTCCACACCAGTCTCTGGCTGGTGCGCCTCGTTTATCTCTACCTGCACGACTCGAAAAAGTTTCGCGAGGCGAAAATCCAATCACAGACGGGCGGGGAATGGTTCACACGGTTTGTGCCGTTCGAACGGTTCCTGCATTTCCTCGTCGTGTCGAGCTTCCTGTTGCTGGTCATCACCGGCATGCCGCTGAAGTTTTATTACACCGGCTGGGCCAAGGCCATATTCAGCGTCATCGGCGGGCCGGACACGGCGCGCACGCTGCATCGCTTTGGCGCCATCATCACGTTCTTCTACTTCGGCCTGCATTTGGTGTCCCTGGTCCAAAAGGCGTGGCTGGGCCGAAAATCGTTGCGGGAGCCGGCCGGTGGCAAATTCCGGTTGAAACGGCTCTGGCACGTGCTGTTCGGCCCGGATTCCATGGTGCCCACGCTCCAGGACTGGCGCGATTTTGTCGCGCACAACAAATGGTTTTTCGGCAAAGGCCCCAGGCCGCAGTTCGACCGCTGGACTTATTGGGAAAAATTCGATTACTTCGCCGTGTTCTGGGGCGTGGCCATCATCGGCGCATCCGGATTGATCATGTGGTGCCCGACGTTCTTCACGCGTTTCCTGCCGGGCTGGATCATCAACGTCGCGCTGCTCATTCATTCGGACGAAGCGTTGCTGGCCGCCGGCTTCATCTTCTCGATTCATTTCTTCAACACTCATTTCCGCATCGAAAAATTCCCGATGGACACGGTCATCTTCTCCGGCCGCGTTTCCAAAAATGAAATGCTCCACGACCGCAAACGCTGGTACGACCGCCTGGTGTCCGAAGGCCGGCTGGATCAGTTCCGCGTGAAGGACGAGTGGGAGCAATGGAAAGGCATCGCGCGGGCCTTCGGCTATTTCTTCTTCGGCCTCGGCATCCTGCTGCTGCTGCTCATCATTTACGCCATGACAGTGCGTCTGACGCATTGAGCAGGTGCGCCGCCTGTGGGCAGCCAAACAAAATTCGACGAAATCCTCTGCCCGCGATAAAATGTTCGAGCGAGCCAATGCAATCGCCACAGACAATCGAATCGGATGCCCGGCCCAATGCCGCCACGACGAAATTGCTCGTCAATGGCATGACCTGCGCCAACTGCGCCCGTCACGTGACCGGAGCGATCCAAAGCGTAGCCGGCGTTCACAGCGCCACGGTTTCGCTCGAAAACAAAAATGCGACAGTACGCTGGAATCCCGGCGCGCCGGCAAACGTTCCCGCCGTCATTGAAGCTGTCAAACAAGCGGGTTATGAGGCGAAGGAACTTCAGGCCAATTTGACGACGGAATTGCTGGTCGGCGGCATGACCTGCCAGAACTGCGCGCGCCATGTAACTGAAGCCATCCAAAGCGTGACCGGCGTTCGCAGCGCGTTGGTGTCGCTGGAAGCCGGACGCGCCACGGTGCGTTGGAACGCCAATGCCCCGGCGAATGTCCCTGCGGTGCTGTCGGCCATCGCCGCCGCCGGTTATGAAGCCAGACCGGTTGATGCCGCCGCGCTCGAGCAGGGCGAACATCGCCAGCCCCGTTGGCAATGGAATTTGATTCTCGGCATTGCGGTCACGGTCACACTGATGCTTGGCGAATGGGTTTTCGGTTTGGGCATGAAGCCCTGGTTTCAGCGGCTGGCTTTCGCGCTGGCGGGCACCGTGCAGATTTTCGCCGGCGCGCAATTTTACCGCGGTGCGTGGAACCAGCTCAGAATCGGCAGCTCGAACATGGACACCCTCGTCGCGCTCGGCTCGACGACCGCGTTCGGTTACAGCGTGTGGGTTTTGTTCGCCGGCGTCGGCGGGCACGTTTACTTCATGGAAGCCGCCGCCATCATCGCACTCATCAGCACCGGTCATTGGCTGGAAGCCCGTGTGAGCAATAAGGCGAGCGGGGCGCTGAAATCGCTCCTGAACCTTGCCCCGCAAACCGCGCGGAAAATAATTGGTGGGGCCGACCTGCCGGTCGGCCAGGACGCGCAGCAGCGCGTCCCTACCGAACAAGACGTTCCGGTTTCTCAATTAAAAACCGGCGATTTCGTTGCTCTCAAACCCGGCGACCGCGTGCCCGTGGATGGCGTCGTGGTCGAAGGCGATTCGACCGTGGACGAGGCGATGCTCACTGGTGAATCCGCTCCCGCTGACAAAAAAACGGGCAGCGAACTTTTTGCCGGCACGGTGACTCTGAACGGCCGCCTCGTCATGCGCGTGACCGCCACCGGCGAATCCACCGCGCTGGCCCACATCATCGCCGCCGTGCAACGCGCCCAGACCAGCCGCGCCGACATTCAACGTCTCGGCGACCGCGTGAGCAACGTGTTTGTGCCGGTGGTCGTCGGCCTTGCCATTGCCGCCGGGTTGTGGTGGGGATTCGTGCCGGCCTCGGCGGTCGCGGTTCACAATGCCCTCACGTCATTTCTCTGGCACGCTCACCCGCCGGTCGGCGTGGCGGCCGGATTCATCATCGCCGCGGCGATTCTGATTGTGGCGTGCCCGTGCGCGATGGGGTTGGCCACGCCCGCCGCCATTATGGCCGGCGCCAATGCCGCCGCGCGACGCGGCATTTTGGTACGCGACGGCGTGGCGTTGGAAAAAGCGGGCAAGATCACCTCCGTGGTTTTCGACAAAACCGGGACCATGACCGAAGGCAAACCGGGCGTGGCACAAGTTTGGGAAAACACGCAATCCGCCATCTGCAATCCGCGATTTCTGGCCGCTTCACTCGCGCGCAACTCCACGCATCCTATCAGCCAGGCGATTGCCAGAATTTCGGAAGAGAAAATCGAATTGGCCGACTGGAGGGAATTTCGCGGCAGCGGCGTCGCGGCAACCATCCAACCCTCGACTCTCCGCCTCGGTTCGTTACGCTGGCTCAAGGAATCGGGCGTGGCTTTGGCGGCGGGCGAAAAGTTCATTGCCGACTGGTCGAAACAGGGTGCGACCCTCGTCGGGTTGGCTTCCGATAAAACCCTGCTCGGCCTGTTCGCCGTCCGGGACACCGTCAAACCGAATGCGTCGAAAGTGATTGAACAACTCCGGCGGCAGGGACTGAAAGCCTGGCTGGTTACCGGTGATAATTCCCAGACCGCCCGCAGCATCGCGAGGCAAGTCGGCATTGCAGCAGAAAATGTGTTTGCCGAGGTCCGGCCGGATCAAAAGGCGGAGTTTGTGAAAAAACTCCAGGCGCAGGGCGAACGCGTGGCCTTTGTGGGCGACGGGATCAACGACGCGCCGGCGCTCACGCAGGCCGACCTCGGCATTGCGGTGAGCCGCGCCAGTGACATCGCGCGCGAGGCGGCGGACATCATCCTGCTGAAATCGGAAATCGAAGCGGTGCCGGAGGCGCTCGGCCTGGCGCGGGCGACGTTGCGGATCATAAAACAAAACCTGTTCTGGGCGTTTTTCTACAACGCGCTGGGCGTGCCGCTGGCGGCGCTCGGCTTCATCAGCCCGATTTTCTGCGCGGCGGCGATGGGTTTCTCGGATTTGATTGTGATTGGCAACGCGCTGCGGCTGCTGCGGTGGCGGCAGTGAAATCTCAACGATATTCGCCTGTCAGTTGGCGGCATTCGGCCAATAATTCATCTTCCTTCGTCGCTTCGAGATATTCCTTTGCCGAAGCAAAAAGCTTTTTTGCACCCGCTAGGTCTCCTTGTTTAGCCAGCACACAACAAAGGTAGGACCGCGCAACACTTAAATGCCCATCTCTGAACGGACGATTTTTTGATCGTTCCACAAGCTCAATGGCGTTTTCGAGCTCGTGCCTGGCAGTAGCATAGTCGCCTTCCAAGTACGCGATGATGCCGCGACAACGGATCCGAAATGGTTTAGCGATGTCCACCATCGGACTCTTATCCGCTTCAGCCAAAGCTTCACGCGCTTTGACCGGGTCACGTTTGTAGCGCGCATAGCGGTTAGCCAGATCTGCCCAAGCCGTTGAAACCGGGTTTTCCTTAATTACCACGAG
>Ga0335081_10019056_pt1 | contig 11094 bp, 10 predicted proteins | sample Lox_Sample_35_FD_206713 | JGI IMG/M metagenome (GOLD analysis project Ga0335081, IMG submission 206713) | Soil microbial communities from Loxahatchee National Wildlife Refuge, Florida, United States - Lox_Sample_3.5 | ecosystem: Environmental > Terrestrial > Soil > Wetlands | place: USA...
AAAACGACCGTATGACGAGCGTGGTGGTGACGGGCGGCAGCGGTAAGGCGGGGCGTGCAGTGATCCGCGAGCTCGTCGAGCACGGGCACCGCGTGATGAATGTCGACCTGGTGCCGCCGCGAGAGCCGCTCTGCCATTTCTTCAAGGCCGATCTCGCCGATATCGGCCAGGCGGTAGAGGCGATCCGCCGCGCCGCAGGCACGATCGACCGGCGGCGCACGCCGCTGGGCGAGACCGAGGCGGTCATCCATCTCGCCGGCATCCCCGCGCCGAGCCTCGCGCCCGATGCGGTGACCTTCCAGAACAACCTGATCTCGACCTACAACGTCTTCAGCGCGGCGACACTTTTCGGCGTGAAGCGCGTGGTGTGGGCATCGAGCGAGACTGCTTTCGGGCTCCCCTTGACGCGCTCGCCGCCAGCCTTTGTGCCCGTCACCGAGGAGCATCCGCTGGTGCCGGAGACGGGATATGCGCTGGCGAAGGTGCTCTCGGAAAAGATGGCGCAGGAGATGCACCGCTGGAACCCCGGCACCCGCTTCGTGGCGTTCCGCATCTCCAACATCTTCGACGAAGGGGACTATGCTCAGATCCGCTCTTTCTCGGCGGATCCGGGGGTGCGGCAATGGAACCTCTGGAGCTGGGTCGATGCTCGCGACGTGGCGCAGGCCTGCCGCCTCGCACTCGAGGCGCCGGTCGCGGGTGCCGATGAATTCATCGTCGCCGCGGCGGATACGCTGATGGAGCAGCCGAGCCGCGAGCTCATGGCCCGAGCCTTTCCAGGCGTGCCGCTGCGGGGCGAGATCGGCGCGCATGAGACGCTGCTCTCGATCGAGAAGGCGAAGCGGGTGCTGGGGTATCGGCCGCGATATACGTGGCGGACGTGAGGAGGCTGCATCACATGGCGGCGAATTGCTTCTCGACGGCCTTGTGATCCTTCCGCCAAGCGTCGTAAAGCGACGAGGACATCGGGTCGGGGAAGATGTCCTCGACCGCGCTCGACACACCGGCGACGATGGCCGCGGCGACATCAGCAGGGCTCGTCTTCGGCATTTCGACCCCCGCCAGCATGTCAGTGTCGACGGCACCGGGGAAAACGCCGTGCACGGCGACCTTGCGGCTCGACAGCGTGGCGCGCAGCGACTGGTTCAGCGACCACGCCGCGGCCTTGGAGGCGTTGTAGACGCCGAGCCCGGGCATGCTGGCGAGCGCGACCAGCGTCAGGATGTTGACGATGGCGCCGCCGCCATTCCGCTCGATGACCGGCGCGAAGGCTTTCGACATCGCGAGGACGCCGTAGAAGTTCGCGGCAAAATTGCGCTCGAACGCCGCCCGCGGCGCGTCGAGGACCGAGCCGAAATCCAAGACGCCGGCGTTGTTGACGAGGAGCGCCACGTCGTCCGCCCGTTTCGCCAGGGCCGTGACCGAAGCCGCGTCGGTCACGTCGAGCGGGACGGCCAGGACCCGCTTGTCGCTGGCGACGACCGTCTCGACGTTGCGCGCGGCGGCATAGACCTTGGCGGCGCCGGCCAAGAGAAGGGCGTCGACGAGCGCTCGGCCGATGCCGCGATTGGCGCCACTCACGAGCGCCGTTGAGTGCTTGATGTCCATGTGAGGGTCTCCGCGGGTGCTGATCCCCGAGCATTCCCCATTGGGACGCCGAGAAAAACCGTCGGTCCGGCACCATAGTCGTGCGGAACGCGCACGAGTGCCAAGCGCCGCGTGCTTTCAACCCGGCTCGTAGCGGCGCAGATGCTCGCGGACGAAATCGACGAAGGTCCGCACTTTGAGCGGCAGGTAGGATCGGCTCGGATAGAGAATCCAGGCGGCCGTGTCGAAATCGGTCGCCGTCACGCCGTAATGGGGAAAAAGGTCGACCAACGAGCCGTTGGCGAGATCGGCATCGATGGTCCAGTGTGCGAGGAGAGCTGGCGCCAAGCCGTCGAGCGCGCATCGGCGGATCGCCAGAGCGCTCGACAGCTTGAGATTGCTCTTGATCGGGACCTCGGTGACCTCGCCGCTCGCCCGCCGAAAGAGCCAGCGATCGGCAAAGCCCGGCAAAGCGAAGGCCACGCAATCGCGGTCCGAAAGGTGCGCGGGCGAGTGAGGCATGCCCTCGCGGGCGACATAGGCGGGGCTTGCGCACACACGATAGCGCGTCGAGAACAACCTTGCACCGACATAGCCGAGGTCGAGACGCGGACCGAGACGAATGGCGACGTCGATCCTTTCGCCGATGAGATCGAGATTGACATCGGTGAGCAGAAGCTCGAGCGACAGGTTCGGATAGCGTTGCCGGAACTCGGCGATGAGCGGCACGATGCAGAGCTGCCCGAACGCGACCGTAGTCGAGACGCGCAGATTGCCCGACGGCGTGATGCTGACATCGCGCGCCGACTGGCTCGCTCTTGCCAATTCTTCGAGCAACGGTTCCGTTCGCTCGAAGTAGATGCGACCCGCTTCGGTGGCGGCGAGCCGGCGGGTGGAGCGCTGGAAGAGGCGGAGACCGAGCTCGTCCTCGAGGCCGGCGATAAGCCGCGAGATCGATGAGGGGTCGAGGTTACGGTCCTTGGCCACCGCCGCAAAGCTGCCGCGCCGCATGACCTCGACGAAGATGGCAAGGGTCGTAATGTCCATGTCTGCGCAGCGCCGTCATGTGAAATGCGTCGTTTATCATGCCACCACCACTCGATCCGTGCGAGTCTTGCACGAAAACAATGCAGAGATCGGGATCTATCGGCGCATCGCCGCGACCGATATTGCTGCCTCTCATGAACCGGTAGCTGCATGAGCGGGGTGCGTACTTCGGCATGCGCCTTCGGTGCAAGCTCAGGATGAGGCATGTGGGTGTGTAGCATCGGCATTTCCGGTGATGCCATATTCCCACCCACCTCATCGTGAGCTTGCGCGCGCCACCGCGGATGTCGAAGGACGCACCACCGGAAATGCAAGCTGCTCTTAAGCACCCTCGCGCCGGAACGGATTGCGCAGCGTGCCGAGGCCGGTGATGTCGATCTCGACGATGTCGCCGGATTTGAGGTCGGGGGCGGCGCCGTCGGTGCCCATCCAGACGACGTCGCCGGGATGGAGGGTCAAATAGCGGCTCATGGTGCTGAGATAGCGGGCGACGCCGAAGAGCATGGCGTTGGTGGGAAAGCGGATGGTCTCGCGGCCATTGACGCGGACGACCGTCTCCATCGCGTCGAGGGCGGCCTCGGTCTCGATCCAGGGGCCCATCGGCTTGAAGGTGTCCGTATTCTTGGCGCGCCAGAGGGTGCGGTCCGAGCGCTGCCAGGTGCGCTCGCTCACGTCGTTGCCGATGGTGTAGCCCAGGACGCAGGAGAGCGCGTCGGCCTCGCTCAAATGCTTGGCGCGCCGGCCGATGACGACGACGAGTTCGGCCTCGTATTGCACCTTGTCGCTGGCATCGCGCGGAATGATCACGGTCTCGCCATGGGCGATGAGCGCGTTGTTGGCGCGGTAGCCGATATCAGGTTGCGTCGGCAGCTCGGGCTGGACGCCGCGCTTTTGCGCCTGCTCCAGAACATGGGCGGCGTAGTTGAGACCGGCGGCGTAGAAGGTGCGAGGCACGACCGGCACCTCGACCTTGACCGCGGCGAGCGCGTGGCGACGCGCCGTCTCCTCGTAGACGCCAAAGGGGTCGCCCGAGACCTCGGTGATCCCCTCGCCCTCGAGAATGCCGTAAGCCGTGCGGCCGGCGGCGGTAAAGCGGACCCAGCGCATGGCCAATCCTCCCCGACCGGGAGCTTAGCGAGTAACGGCCGGTTTGCCACTATCGGCTGAGGATACAGTTGCGCGCGGCGCTCGCTTCAACGCGGCGCCGCCGCAACCACGGTGCGTTGCCGTCGTTAATTATTTATTCCGCTCGGCCGAGTTGGTGATGGCGTGACCTGCGTTGGAGAGGTCTTCCCCCGCGCCCGCGGTGGTATTGCACGCGCTGAGCAAAGCGCCTGCGGCGCTCATCACCGTGAGCGCGATGAGCAGGGTGGCGAGACGTTGGCGCATTAAAGCCTCCAATGATGTGCTCTTTCGCCAACAGCACGTTGGTTCGCGACGTTCCCGGCGCCCGCCCCCTGGAAATGCGTAGGCGCCCTCGGCCGGGAGCAGATGCGCATCCCAACTCGATTTCGGCATCCACCAAGTTAATCATGTGATTTCCCATAAATAACGCGAAGCCTCTGTATTTACCGTCAACCGCGCCGTTAAAGCCGCTTCTCCTCTTTCGCCTCTCCAATGGTAATGTTAGCGTTGTTTTCGCTGCAGTGAAATCGCCGCGCCCGCGAAGAGGCGCGAACGGGGAGGCAGGACATGGCACGCACGTTGCGTCGGCCCAGCGCGGACGAGATGGCCGCAGCGCTGATCGAAGGCGAGCGGCGCATGCTGAGGGCACGCAAGCGGCAGCTCGAGGACTGCGACTGCAAGGAGGGCATGTTCCCCCACCCCGGCCGGCGCCACGTGCTGCTTGCCGCTGGCGGCGCGCTCGCCGGCGCGGCCGCACTGCCGGCGTTGGCGCAGGACAGCAAGCGGCGCGCGCCGCCGGGCGCCGTCTGGCGCGACGTGCCCGACGATTCCACCAAGGAGCCGGGGACGCCGATCGGCGAGGACGGCGGCTACGGCACGCGCTCCCAGTTCGAGACGGAGGTGCGGCTGCGCGCCGCGACGCCGACCACGCTCTCTTCCTGGACGATGACGCCGCTCGAGAAGAATCTCGGCACGATCACGCCCGCCGGACTGCATTTCGAGCGCCATCACGCCGGCATCCCGACGATCGATCCGATGCGGCACGCGCTCTTCATCCACGGCATGGTGGAGCGGCCGAAGAAATACCTGATGGTCGATCTGAAGCGCTTTCCCTCGGTCTCGCGCACGCACTTCATCGAATGCTCCGGGAACGGCCTTACCGAGTGGCGGAAACCGACGATGAAGACGGTGCAGGGCACGCACGGCCTCCTCAGCACCTCGGAATGGACCGGCGTGCCCTTCGCGAGCTTCGCGCGCGAGGTCGGACTTCGGGAAGGCGCCGCCTGGGTGCTGGCCGAAGGCGCCGACGCGGCGGTGATGACGCGCAGCATTCCGCTCGAGAAGCTGCTGACCGATGGCTTTATTGCCTATGGCCAGAATGGTGAGGCGCTCCGACCCGAGCAGGGCTATCCGCTGCGCCTCATCCTGCCGGGCTGGGAGGGAAATACGCATATCAAATGGCTGCGCCGGCTCGAGGTCAGCGACAAGCCCTTCATGACGCGCGAGGAGACCTCGAAGTACACGGATCTCATGGCCGACGGCAAAGCGCGGCAATTCACCTTCACGATGGAGGCGAAGTCGGTCATCACCTTCCCTTCGGGCGAGATGAAGCTGCCCGGCGTGGGCTTCTATGAGGTGACGGGCATCGCCTGGAGCGGGCGCGGCCGCATCGCGCGCGTCGAAGTCTCGAGCGATGGCGGCAAGAGCTGGGCCTTGGCCGCGCTCCAGGATCCGGTGCTGCCGGTCGCCGGCACGCGCTTCCGCTTCCCCTGGTTCTGGAAGGGCGATGCGGCCGTGCTGCAAAGTCGCGCCACCGACGAGACCGGCTACGTGCAGCCGAGCTTGCAGCAGCTCGTCGACATCCGCGGCCTCGCCGGCCCCTTCGGCTCTATCTATCACCTGAACGCGATCCAGAGCTGGGCCGTGGCGCAAGACGGGAGTGTCAGCAATGTGCACGTTTAGGGAGCTCGCACTCGCGGCGATGTTGACGCTGGCGGCCGCGCTTCCGGCAGAGGCGCAGGGATATCCGCTCCGCCTCGATCTCGGCACCACGCCGTCCCCCGCAGAGCTGGCGCGCATGTCGTCCATTCCGCCGGACGGACGCGGCCTCCCGCCCGGGCAAGGGACCTACGCACAAGGCCAGAAGATCTATGCCCAAACGTGTGCCGCCTGCCACGGCGACCAGCTCCAGGGCATTCCCACCGCCGGCGACAAGCTCATCGGCGGTCGCGGCACGCTCGCAACCGAAGCGCCGGTGAAGACGGTCGAGAGCTACTGGCCCTATGCGACGACGCTCTTCGATTATGTGAAGCGCGCCATGCCGCTCTCGGCGCCAGGCTCGCTCAAGGACGACGAGATCTATGCCGTCACCGCCTTCATCCTGGGCGAGGCGAAGATCATCGACAAATCGACGGCGATGGACGCGAAGACGTTGCCCGCGGTCGAGATGCCGAACCGCAACGGCTTCGTGCCCGACCCGCGGCCGGAGATCGAACTTTACCGGTAACTCCCTCTTCCGCTTGCGGGAGAAGGTCTAGGCAGCGCGGATGGTGGCGAGGAAGGTGTCGACCTCGCCGCGCAGCTTCTCGCCGTGGCGAGAGAGCTCGGTGGCGGCGCCCAGCACCTGCTGCGCCGATTTGCCAGTCTCGGCGGCCGAGCGGGTGACGCCGGAGATGGTGGTGGTGACCTCGCGGGCGCCGCTCGCAGCCTCGTCGACGCTCGCCGCGATCTGCTCGGTCGCCTTGCCTTGATGCTGCACAGCGGCGGCGATTTCCCGGGCGATCTCGTTGATCTTGCCGATGGTGCCGGCAATCGAGCGGATCGCCCCCACGGCCTGCCCGGTCGCGCCTTGGATCTCCATGATCTGCGCGGTGATCTCCTCGGTCGCCTTTGCCGTCTGGCTGGCGAGCGACTTCACCTCACTGGCGACCACGGCGAAACCCTTGCCGGCATCGCCTGCGCGCGCCGCCTCGATGGTGGCGTTGAGCGCCAGCAGATTGGTCTGGCTGGCGATCTCGCTGATGAGCTGAACCACGGCGCCGATGCGCTCGGCAGCGCGCGCCAAGCCTTCGACGATCTTGTCGGTGCGCGTCGCCTCGTCGACGGCGCGGCCGGCGATCTCGGCCGATTGCGTCGCCTGCTGGCCGATCTGATTGACCGAGGCCGAAAGCTCCTCCGCCGCCGAGGCGACCGTCTCGACGCTCATCGACGCCTGTTGCGAGACGCTGGCGACCTTGGTGGTCTGGTGATCGGTGTCCTCGGCAATCGCCGCCATGGAGCGTGCCGAGGCCTGCATCTCGGTCGAAGACGAGGCCACAGCTTCGACCACGCCCTTGACGCTCTGCTCGAAGCGCTCGGCCAGCGAGAGCATGGAGGCGCGCCGTTCGCGCTCGGTGCGCTCCTTGATTTCGGCGCGCTCGCTTTCCAAGCGGCGCATTTCGACGGCGTTGTCCTTGAAGACGCGAAGCGCCTGCGCCATGGCGCCGATCTCATCGTTGCCGGCGTCGGGCACGGCAGCCTTGAGATCACCGGCAGCGAGCTTGCGCATCGTCTGCTCAACCCTGAACAGGCGGCCGACGATGCTCCAGCCGACGTAGAGCCAGCCGATGGCGACGGCGAGGACCAGACCCGCGATGGCGACGGCGAGAAGCACGCGCTCGCTAGTCGCGAGCAGCTTGCTTGCCTTGGTTGCAGCACCTTCCGCCTCTCCCTTGGCGGTGTTGACGCCGCGGGTGATCGCTGCCGCGAGGTCATCGGCGTAGCCGTTGTTCTTGGCCATCAAGTCGGCGCGTCTCGCCTCGGCGTCGAGCATGTCATGGCGCGCCTCGCCCGGTTTCAGCTGGTAGAGCGCGTCCCACTTCTCGACCAGCGGCCGGAGCGTCGCTCCCGATTTGTCATCGAGGTCATCGAGCGCCGCATCAAGCGTCTCGCTCTCGTGCCGGATGAGCAAAGCGAGATGGTCGATCTCGTCCTGGCTCGCCACGGGAAGCTGCGCGAATGCCGATTGCAACGCGGCGTTGGAGGCGCTGATGCGATTGAGCGCCTGGGTCGCATCGACTGCGTCCTTGAGCTTGCGCGCCGCCGCGCGCCGCTCGTCGGCGGTCGTGCTCTCCGAGCCGAGCGTGAGGATGAGTCCTGCGGCGGTGCTGTGCTGCTCGCTGCTGATGGGCTCGAGCTCGCCCGACATTCTTTGGCCGAGCAAGGTCGCGTCTTTCAACAGCTTCGCGAGCTTCGCCTGCGCCTCGTTGCTCCTGCCGGTCTCGGCCGCAGCAGCGCCGATGCCTTGACGCAGCGCCTCGAGAGCGGATTTGATCTTGCTCGTGCTCTCGGCTGCCGGATCGAGCTGCGCGAGAAGAGCGTCGGCGCGTTGCAGCTCTTGGTTCAGCCGCTCCTGCTCATGGCCAAACTTGTCGTTGCTCGCCTGCGCCATTTTGGTGCCGGCGAGCACGACGAGGTTGCCTTGCCGCTTCAATTCAAGCGAGGTCTCGACCCCTGGCAAGGCGCGGGTCACCACGGCGTCGAGCGAGCTGTGCACCGAATGGAACGCGCGGAGCGAGATGCCCGCGGCGATGAGCGGCAGAAGCGAGATGGCCGCGAAGGCCGCCCACAGCCTGCCTCTGACACCCATGCGAAGGAACATCATCAGGACCTCGCGTCTCGTCGCGCCGGCACGAGGCCGCCGGAACGGCGTCCTTGCCTCACGTCAGTTGGCGCTGCTGAGCTTGGTGGCGAAGCGGCGGTCGATCAGCGCGTCGACCAGCTTGGCGACATCCTGATCGGCGGGGATGATGCCGACGCGCTGCAGCACCTCGCCCGCGGCTTTGATCGTCCGCACCTGCGCGTTGCCGATCTGCGCGTTGCGCAGGTCGGTGCGCTCGAGCTGGCGCGCCGCCACCGCGTCGTCGATCGCAGCGGCCTTGATCAGCGCCGCTTTGAGACCGTCGGGATTCTGAAGCGACCATTGCCGCGCTTCCTCGTAGGCCTTGATCACGCGGGCGACGATGTCGCCATGCGCGGCGAGAAAGTCCTCGCGCACATTGAGCACCCCGTAGGTGTTGAGATAGGGATCGCGGAAGAGCAGCCGGGCATGAGAGTCGAGCTCGGCCTGCGCCATCATCGGGTCGAGACCGGCCCAGGCGTCGACCTCTCCGGCCAACATCGCCTTTCGCCCGTCCGCATGCTGCAGCGGGACGATGGTGATGTCCTTGTCGGTAAGCCCCACCGTCTCCAGCGCCCGCAGCAGGAAGATGTGCGGATCGGTGCCCTTGGTGACCGCGATTTTTTTGCCCTTGAGGTCGGCGACGGTCTTCAACGGCGAGCCCTCGGGAACGACCAGCGCCGTCCATTCCGGGCGCGAGTAGACATAAATTGATTTGATCGGCGAGCCGGCCGCGCGGGCCATCAGCGCCGCGGCACCGGCGCTCGAGCCGAAATCGATGGTGTTCTTGTCGAGGCCTTCCAACGCCACATTGCTGCCGGCGCTTTTCGACCACTCGACGGCAATGCCGTCGTTGGCGAATTCCTTCTCGACGAAGCCCTGCTCCTTCAGAACCAGGCTCACCGGATTGTATGTGGCGAAATCCATGCGCAACTTGGTGAGCGAGTCGGCCTGCGCGGCCGACGTGAGCGCCAGCATCGCGGTCAACGCGATCAAGGCGCGCCTTGTCATGTGATTGGCAAACATGAGAACAGCCCCCGCCGCAGTTACTCTCGTTGGCGGCGAGGATAGGGCGTGGACCCTTAACAATAAGACAAAGATTGCGGCGCTTTGCCCAGGCAAAAAACAATCATTCAGCGAGTCTACTTTCTATTTTCTCTATTCTAGAGATAAATCTGAACACACCATGCCGATTCTTGAGCATCCCTCTGGTTTCCGAAAGCGCAACGGGCGAGGGTCAGATTCGCGTCGAGAGCCAAATGGCGAGGCGGGAGCCCGCTTTTATGGCGGTGCTGAGGGCGGGATAGGCCGGGGCGGCTTCGGCGCCCTGCGCCAGCGCGATCGCGCGATGCTCGCGCTCGTCGCGGCGGGATGAGTCAATGGCCGCTTTGAGCTCGGGCTCGGATTCGCCCAGCGTCTCGCTTTGGCGGCCGTAATGCTCGTCGATCACTTCCTCGACCGCGACCGTGCAGGCCATTGCCGCGCGCTCGCCCAGGAGCGCGGTAGCCGCGCCCAGCGCATAGCCGGCGACATGCCAGAGCGGCGAGAGCAGCGTCGGGCGCACGCGATGCGCGCCCATCAGTGCATCGAAGACGGCAAGATGGCGCTCTTCCTGCTCGGCCATGCGGCGGATCACCGGCGCCGCGGCCGAGCGGCCGAGCACGGCGAGCTGCCCCGCATAGATGCGCTTGGCGCCGTATTCGCCGGCCTGGTCGACGCGGATCATGCGCTCGACGAGCGTCGCCGCCGAGGGATCGCCGGGGAGACGGCGCGGGCCTGCGGTCATCGCCGCGCCGTGGCGCGGGGCCGCCGTGCCGCGAGGAAAGATCCGAACGCCAGCACGAGCGAGGCGAGCAGATTGAATCCGGCGAGCGAGACGCCGAAAAGCCTCCATTGCGGTTGATCGCAGGCGACGACTTGCTGCTCCATCAGGCGGCGCTTGTATTCCTCGAAATTGGCGGGCGGGCCCGTGCCGCCGGCGGTGCAAGCGGCGGGACCGGCAAACCAATGCTGCTCGACGCCGACATGATAGAAGGCAAGCGCGACGCTGGCCAGGAAAGCGAGCGCCGATAAGGCGAGCACGATTCGGCTTGCCATGGGACTCCCGATCAGGACTGCCGCCAGCGCGAGCGCGGCAACGCTGTAATAAGGCCAGCGCTCGTAGAGGCAGAGCTCGCAGGGCGCAAGCCCGCCCACATACTGAAAGAGGAGCGCCGCGCCGACGACGGCGGCGCTGACGAGAAAGAGCATCAAGGGAGCGCGACGCGCCGAAGCCATCGGCGTCGTCAAGGCTTCGACGTCAAGCGATGGCGCCAATGCCGCCGCACATACCAGGCGAGCCCCAGAGCCAGGACCACGATGATCACGGCATCGAAGCGGTGCAGGATGTTGCGGAGCTCGGGATCGCTCTCCCACTGCTCGCCGAGCCGCATCCCGACATAGGCGAGGGCAAAGCACCAGGGCCAGGAACCGAGGAATGTATAGATCTGGAACTTGAGCGGCGCCATGCGGGCGATCCCCGCCGGCAAGGCGATGAAGGTGCGGATCACCGGCAAGAGCCGGCAGAAGAAGACGGTGATGCTGCCGAAGCGAGCGAAGAAGTCGTCGACCAGCATGAGGTCGCGGCGGCTCATCAGGATATAGGCGCCCCATTTCTCGACCAAGGGCCGCCCGCCGTA
>Ga0335081_10019057_pt1 | contig 11094 bp, 11 predicted proteins | sample Lox_Sample_35_FD_206713 | JGI IMG/M metagenome (GOLD analysis project Ga0335081, IMG submission 206713) | Soil microbial communities from Loxahatchee National Wildlife Refuge, Florida, United States - Lox_Sample_3.5 | ecosystem: Environmental > Terrestrial > Soil > Wetlands | place: USA...
GGCCCTCCTCCCCGAGGCTGCCGCGCATTCTAACCGCATGGATGGCGGCGTGGGAGCCCTGCCAGCCGGGCCGGGGCCAGCCGAACGCGGTATGCTCGTACGGCTGATGGACCCCGAGCAGCGTTCCAACCGCGATCCGTACCACCTGGACCAACGCAGCGTGCGCCGTGCCTTCGAGCGGGCCGCCGCGGCGTACGACTCGGCCGCGGTGCTCGACCGCGAGATCGGCCAGCGCATGGCCGAGCGGCTCGCGCTGGTGAAGCTTCAGCCAGCGGCGATACTCGATGCCGGCTGCGGCACGGCCGAAGGGCTCGCCGAACTGCGCACGCGTTTCCCCGGGACGGCGATCGTCGGTCTCGACATTGCTTTCGCGATGCTGACGGCCGCGCGGCAGCGCTTGTCGGTGATTGCCGCCGAGCGGCGTAAGCTTGCGCGCCTCTTCGTCGCGGGCGGGCCGGCCGCGCGCGGCGCGCTCGTGTGCGCCGATTTTCGCCGCCTGCCGTTCGCCGCCGGCGCCTTCGATCTCGTCTGGAGCAACCTCGCGCTGCAGTGGATCAACGATCCGCCGGTCGCCTTCGCCGAATTCCGCCGCGTGCTGCGCCCGGGCGGGCTTCTGATGTTTACCACCTTCGGTCCCGATACGCTCGCCGAGCTCAGGGCGGCGTTCGCCGCGGTCGATCGCGCTCCGCACGTGAGCCGCTTCGCGGACATGCACGACCTGGGCGACATGCTCCTCGATGCCGGCTTCGCCGAGCCCGTCATGGACATGGAGAAGCTCACGCTCACCTACGCCGACGCGCACGCGCTGATGCGGGACCTCAAGGCGACCGGTGCCCGCAACGCGACGGCAGGGCGCCGGCGCGGGCTCACTGGCAGGCGCCGCTGGGGCCGCCTCATCGAGGCGCTCGAAGCGTTCCGGCGCGATGGCCGCCTGCCCGCGACGTTCGAAGTCGTCTACGGCCACGCGTGGAAGCCCGAGGCCCGCGCCGCCGCCGACGGGCGCGCGATCATCCGACTCCATCGCCCGCCGCGATAGCGAGCGCGGATCGGGCGGCGCGCGGTTGGCAGCGGAAACATCCGTGCTAAAATTCGCCGGTTTGTTGCAACGCTTCGGCTGGCGAGGTCTCTCATGCCGAGCGCCGGGATTCCGTCGCTTCCCACCGAACCCGAATTCTGCGTGGTTTCGCGGCGAAACGACTCGCTCGGCTCGCGGGGGCGGCGGGGATTGTTCGCCTCGCTGTGCGTCGTGTCGTTCGGGCTCGCGCTCGGATTCGCGGCGCTCGGCGCATGGCTGGTGCTGCCGTATTCCGCGCTCGAGATGGCGGTCCTGTACCTCGCGTTCCGCTGGTTCGATCGGCACGCGGCGGATTGGGAGCGGCTGAGCGTTTGCGGTGACAGGGTGATTCTCGAGAGGGAAACCGGCGGGGTCTACACGCGCCGGGAATGCAACCGGTTCTGGGCGCGGGTCGAGCTGGAAGAATCGGACGCTCTGCGGCGCGCGCCGCGGCTCGTGCTGCGGCTCGCCGCCGAGCGCGAGCCGTTCGGCGACGAGCTGCGGGCGGAAGAACGAGTAGCCGTCGCGCGACAATTGCGGCGAGCGCTCGCAGTGCGTTAGCGCGATAGGCGCGGCGCGGGGAGTGATCGACGTGTTCGGGAAAAGCATGGAGCGCAACGGAGCGGTCGCGGGGGGAAGGGCGGCGCCACGCCGCGGCATGCGGACAACGGCCGCCGTGGCGGGCGTCCTGGCGGCGATCGGCGCCTCCCCCGCGCCGGCGGCCATGGAATACAACCTGCAGACGCCGGTCACGCCGATCGCGACGCAGATCTACGATCTCCATACCTACATCATGTGGATCTGCGTGGCGATCTTCATCGGCGTGTTCTCGGTGATGTTCTATTCCATCTTCGCGCACCGCAAGTCGAAGGGGCACCAGGCCGCGCAGTTCCACGAAAACACGGTCGTCGAGGTCATCTGGACCGTGATCCCGTTTCTCATCCTGCTATTCATGGCGTTTCCCGCGACCAAGACGGTGCTGGCGATGAAGGACGCCACTGCCCCCGACATGACGATCAAGGTGACGGGGTACCAGTGGAAGTGGCACTACGACTACCTCGACGACGGCTTCGGGTTCTACAGCACTCTCAAGACCCCGTACCGGCAGATCCACGGTCAGGAGCCGAAGGGCGAGCATTACCTGCTCGAGGTCGACAATCCCCTGGTCGTGCCGGCGGGCAAGAAGATCCGCGTGCTGATCACCGCCAACGACGTGATCCACTCGTGGTCGGTGCCGGCGTTCGGGGTGAAGCAGGACGCGATCCCGGGTTTCGTGCGCGACAGCTGGTTCAAGGCCGAGACGCCCGGCATCTATCGCGGTCAATGCTCGGAGCTTTGCGGCAAGGAGCACGGGTTCATGCCGATCGTGGTCGAGGTGAAGAGCGCGGACGACTACGCCAAGTGGCTTGCCGAGCACAAGAAGGCGGCCGCCGCGGCCGACGATGCGGGCAAGACCTGGGATCAGAAGGAGCTGATCGCGCGCGGCGAGAAGGTCTTCGTCGCCAATTGCGCGGCGTGTCATCAGGCCAACGGCAGGGGCGTGCCGGGCACCTTTCCGGCGCTCGACGGCTCGAGCGTCGTGACCGGGCCGAAGGACGGCCAGATCAAGACCGTGCTCAATGGCGTTGCCAAGAACGGCCAGCCGACGGCGATGCCGGCCTGGAAGGACACGCTGTCCGATGCCGACATCGCCGCGGTCATCACCTACACCCGCAACAGCTGGAGCAATAACACCGGCGAGGCGATCCAGCCCGCCGAGGTGAAGGCGGCGCGGTCTTGAGCGTCGGCTGACACGAGAATCCGCCAGGAGCCATCGATGAGCACCATCCCGCACGATCACGCCGGGCACGGTCACGAAGAGCACGGCCACGCGCAGCATCCCACGGGGATCATGCGCTGGATCATGACGACCAACCACAAGGACATCGGCACGCTCTACCTGTGGTTCTCGTTCATCATGTTCCTCGCCGGCGGGACGCTGGCACTCACGATCCGCAGCGAGCTCTTCGAACCGGGGCTGCAGCTCGTCGATCCCGAATTCTTCAACTCGCTCACCACGCTGCACGGGCTGATCATGATCTTCGGGGCGATCATGCCGGCCGCGGTGGGCTTCGCCAACTGGCAGGTGCCGATGATGATCGGCGCGCCGGACATGGCGTTCGCGCGCATGAACAACTGGAGCTTCTGGCTGCTGCCGTTCGCTGCGGTGCTGCTGCTCTCGTCGTTCCTGATGCCCGGCGGCGCGGCGGCAGGCGGGTGGACCCTCTACGCGCCGCTCTCGGTGCAGGCCGGCATGGGGATGGACCTCACGATCTTCGCGATCCACATCATGGGCGCGTCCTCGATCATGGGATCGATCAACATCATCACGACGATCCTCAACATGCGCGCCCCGGGCATGACCTTGATGAAGATGCCGCTGTTCTGCTGGACTTGGCTCATCACCGCATACCTGCTGATCGCGGTCATGCCGGTGCTCGCGGGGACGGTGACGATGCTGCTGACCGATCGGCACTTCGGCACCAGCTTCTTCAACGCCGCCGGCGGCGGCGATCCGGTGATGTTCCAGCACATCTTCTGGTTCTTCGGCCACCCCGAGGTCTACATCATGATCCTGCCGGCGTTCGGGATCGTGTCGACCATCATCCCGACCTTCTCGCGCAAGCCGCTGTTCGGCTATGCCTCGATGGTCTACGCCACGGCGTCGATCGCCATCCTGTCGTTCCTGGTCTGGGCGCACCACATGTTCACGGTGGGCATGCCGGCCGCCGGACAGCTGTTCTTCATGTACATGACGATGCTCATCGCCGTGCCGACCGGCGTGAAGGTGTTCAACTGGCTCGCCACCATGTGGAAGGGCTCGCTCACCTTCGAGACGCCGATGCTGTTCGCGGTCGGCTTCATCTTTCTGTTCACCATGGGCGGCTTCACGGGGCTCGTGCTGGCCATCACGCCGGTGGACATCCAGCTCCAGGACACCTACTACGTCGTGGCGCACTTCCACTACGTGCTCGTGGCGGGGTCGCTGTTCGCTTTCTTCGGCGGGATCTACTACTGGCTGCCGAAGTGGTCCGGGAAGATGTACGACGAAAAGCTCGGCAAGATCCACTTCTGGGCATCGATGATCTTCTTCAACGTCGCCTTCTTCCCGATGCACTTCCTGGGGCTCGCCGGCATGCCGCGGCGGATTCCCGACTACGCCACCCAGTTCACCGACTGGAACCAGGTGTCCACCGTGGGCGCCTTCGGCTTCGGTCTGTCGCAGATCCTGTTCCTGTTCATTGTCCTCAAGGCGCTGCGCTTCGGCGCCCCGGCGCCGGCGCGGCCGTGGGAAGGCGCGGATACGCTGGAGTGGACCGTTCCCTCGCCGGCGCCCTATCACACCTTCGAAACCCCGCCCGTGGTGTCATGACGGCCATGCCGCCCGCTGCCGACAGCTCCCGCACGAAGGCGGCCCGCCACGCCAACATGCGCACCGCCGCCACGCTAGCCTCCATCGCCGCGGTGTTCTTCGGCGGAATTGTCGCCGCCCAGTACACAGGCGGCACCACGGTCGGGATCGTCGCCGTGGGCCTTGGCGTCCTCGGCTTCCTCTTCGCCACGCTCGGCCGCGGACGCCGCTAGCTCATCGAGCCATGCCCGACGACCGCACCGACGACTCAGGGCGCTCCAACCGGCTGTTGCTCGCCAAGCTGGGGCTGGTCGTCGTGGTGATGTTCGGGTTCGGCTTCGCACTGGTTCCGTTCTACGACCAGATCTGCAAGGCGACCGGCCTGCGCGACATCGACGCGCCGGACGAGGCGAAGAACACGCAAGTCGACTCGACGCGCAGCGTGCGCCTGGAGCTCGACGCGAACACCAGCAAGCTGCCGTGGCGCTTTCGTCCGGTGACGCCGATCGTCACGGTGCATCCGGGCGAGCTCACGCAGGTGGTCTACGAGGTCGAGAACCTCTCCGACCATACCGTGACCGGCCAGGCGGTTCCGAGCTACGGTCCGCGGCTGGCGGCGGAGTACTTCCGCAAGCTCGAGTGCTTCTGCTTCACCCGGCAGGTTCTGGGACCGCACGAGAAGCGCCAGATGCCGGTCGTGTTCGTGATCGATCCGAAGCTGCCGCGCGAGGTGCCGGCGATCACGCTGTCGTATACGTTCTTCGAAGTGGAAGGCAACGCCTCGTAGGTCCGAATTCATTCGGCCAGGCACAGGGTAGGGCCGAATTCATTCGGCCCGGGCACAAGGGAGAATCCTCGAGATGAACGCAACGCAAAGCGGCGCCAAGCCGTACTATTTCGTGCCGTCGCCGTCGTACTGGCCGGTCACCGGATCGTGCGCGCTGCTCTGCATGGCCTTCGGCGCGGCGTTCTGGTTCAACGGCTACGCGTTCGGGCCGTGGCTCGTGCTGGCCGGATTCCTGATCCTGCTCACGATGATGGTGGGCTGGTTCGGCCGCGTCATCGACGAGTCCGAGCATCGGCTCTACAACAAGAAGGTCGACGTGTCGTTCCGCTGGGGAATGAGCTGGTTCATCTTCTCGGAGGTGATGTTCTTCGCCGCGTTCTTCGGTGCGCTGTTCTACGTGCGGAACCTCTCCGTGCCCGAGCTGGGGAGTCCCGACCAGCGTTTGCTCTGGCCGAACTTCACTTCGTTCTGGCCGACCAACGGACCTTACCTCAAGGAGGCGTTCACGCCGATGGCGGCGATCGGGATCCCGCTGCTCAACACGATCATCCTGGTGTCGTCGGGCGGGACGCTTACCGTCGCGCATTACGCGCTCAAGAGCGGCAACCGCGCGGCGCTCAAGTTCTGGCTGGCGGTCACGATCGCGCTGGGCTTAACCTTCCTGAGCCTGCAGGCATACGAGTATCACCACGCCTACACCGAGCTTAACCTCAGGCTCTCGACCGGCGTCTACGGGTCCACCTTCTTCATGCTCACGGGCTTCCACGGCTTCCACGTGACGATCGGGGCGATCATGCTGTCGGTGATGCTGGCGCGCGCCTTCCGGGGACACTTCGACGCGGAGCACCACTTCGGCTTCGAGGCCGCTGCTTGGTACTGGCACTTCGTCGACGTGGTGTGGCTGCTGCTGTTCGTGCTGGTGTATTGGCTGTGACTCGAGCGGATCGGCGGCCAATGCGGGGGAGTCCGGCCTGACGCGCGCGAGCGGCGACTGCCGATTGAGGCGCGCTTACGCCGCGCCGACCGTTGCGGGTGGCGCGTTGACCGAAGTCGTGGTGGGTTGACGAGGGAAGCCGCGCCGGGTACCCGCAGGTCGGCGCTTGCGGCGTCGCGCGGTGAGACGGCAGTCGCCGCGCCAGGCCTGCTCGAGAAACTCAAACCATCAGCGCAAGCCCGCCTCGCCGATCCAGCCCAGCTTGTAACTCACCACGAGGAACACGATGAGCGCCGCCGAGAGCGCGACCCGGATGGCGAGCGCCTTCACCATCCGCGTGCCGTGGCCGCGATCGTGGTAGAGGTAGTACAGCGCGGAGCCGAGCGTCGCGACGATCGCGACCAGTGCGGCGATGACGAGGTAGCGCATGGCGGGATGCCGGGCGGCTATATTCACCGCGCCGGATTCGATCGAGTCTAGCCGATGCGCGTGGCCCTGCCAAACGCGATGCGATCGCTGCTTGCCCGACGGCGCTTCCGGCCGCGCCTGGTGCCCACGCTCGCCACGGTCGCGTTCGTGGTTCTCACCGTCGCGCTCGGCAACTGGCAGCGGCATCGCGCCGGCGAAAACGCCGAGCTTGCGGCTCGGTTCTCCGCGGCAAGCCGGGAGCCGCCCGTCGAGCTTCCGGCGCGCGACGACGACGCGCTGGCCTTGCGGTTTCGCACGGTGCGCGCCAGCGGCCAGTATGAAGCGTCATGGCAGATCCTGATCGACAACAAGGTCCATGCGGGCCGGCCGGGCTTCGACGTCGTCGCGCCGCTGCGCCTCGCCGGCAGCGGCCGTTACGTGCTGGTCGACCGTGGCTGGGTCGCGCAGGGCGCATCGCGCCGCGAGCTGCCCGTCGTGCCGCCGCCAAGCGGAGCGGTGACCGTCGTGGGCCGCGTGAACCAGCCGCCGCAGCGCTATCTCGAGTTCGGCGCCGACCACACGCCCGGCGCGCTGTGGGAGAACCTCGACGTGCGGCGGGTTGCTACGGCGACGGGCCTGGACCTGCTGCCGGTCGTGATCGAGCAAACCGATCGCGTCGCGCCGCGCGACGGCCTCGTCCGCGACTGGCCGCCGCTGGACTTCGGCTCCGCCCGCAATCTGTCCTACATGCTGCAGTGGTACTCGTTCGCCGCTCTGGGCGCCGTGCTGTGGCTCGCGCTCAACTGGGTCCGCGTGGATCACGCCTGATGGACGAGATCGACGTGCGCCGGCGCAAAGCCCGGCGGACGCTGGCAGCCATCGCGCTCCTCTGCGCCGCGCCGGTCGTCGCCTCCTACATCGCCTACTATGTGCTGCATCCCGCGCAGCGGACGAACTACGGCGAGCTCGAGACGAAGCCCGTGCCGGAGATCGTCGGGGCCACGGCCGAAGGCGCCTCGTGGCGGCTTTCGTCGCTGCATGGCCGTTGGGTGCTGCTGGTGCTCGACTCCGATGGCTGCGATCGGGCCTGCGAGCGGGCGCTCTACGCGACCCGGCAGGCCCGCACGATCCAGGGTCGCGAGCAGGAGCGGATCGAGCGGGTGCTGCTGCAGCCGACGGGCGCGGCGCCGCCGGGCGCGCCGGTACGCACCGACCACCCCGGGCTTACCGTGGCGCAGGCCGATCCGCGTCAATGGACGTCGCTGCTGGAAGGCAAGCCGCAGAGCATCCTGCTCGTCGATCCGCTCGGAAATCTGGTGCTTCGCTATCCAGCCGCTCCGGACATCCGGGGGCTCGCGCGGGACCTCGAGCGCCTGCTGAAGGCGTCGCGGGTCGGGTGAGCGGGGTGCTAGAATTCACCTTCTCGCCGGTTCGCCGCATGACCTCCCTCGCGCTCAGCTACGGCCCGCTTCGCCGGGTGCGCCAGTTCCTCGCGCTGACCAAGCCGCGCGTGGTGACGCTGATCGTGTTCACCGCGGTCATCGGAATGTTCCTCGCGACGCCGGGCTGGCCGCCGCTCGATGCGGTGCTCTTCGGCACGATCGGCATCGCGCTGGCCGCGGGCGCCGCCGCGGCGATCAACTGCCTCGTCGAAAGAACCATCGACGCCGTGATGGCGCGCACGCGCGCCCGGCCGCTACCGCGCGGCGAGATCACGCCGGCCCAGACGCTCGCCTTCGCCTGCGTGATGGGCGTCGCCGGGCTGGCCATTCTCTATGTGAAGGTGAACGCCCTGACGATGTGGCTCACGCTCGCCACCTTCCTGGGCTACGCCGTCGTCTACACCGTGCTGCTCAAGCCGGCCACGCCGCAGAACATCGTGATCGGCGGCGCCTCGGGCGCGATGCCGCCAGTGCTGGGCTGGGCCGCGGTTGCGAACGACGTGGCGCCTCAGGCGCTCATCCTCTTCCTCATCATCTTCGTCTGGACGCCGCCGCATTTCTGGTCGCTCGCGCTGTACCGCTCGAAGGAATTCGCCCGCGCGGGGCTGCCGATGCTGCCGGTGACCCACGGCCCGGAATACACGCGCCTGCAGATCGGTCTGTACACCGTGGCGCTGTTCGCCGTGACGCTGCTGCCCTTCGCCGTGCGGATGAGCGGGGCGATCTACCTCGTCGCGGCGCTCGCGCTCGGAGGCGTCTTCATGGGCTACGCTTTCGCGCTCCGGTACCGCTACAGCGATACGCTGGCGCGGCGCACGTTCCGCTACTCGGTCGTGTATCTGGCCGCGCTGTTCACAGCGCTGCTGGTCGATCACCACTGGCGGTGATGTCCGCGATGCGGCTGGCGGGCGCGGCGCTCCTCGCCCTGTGCCTTGCGGCGTGCAGCCCTGCCGGGCCGAAGTTCGAGGGTGCGGACGTGACCGGCGTCTCCTTCGGTCGCGACTTCCACCTGACCGACCACAACGGCCAGCCACGCAGCCTCGCCGATTTCCGGGGCAAGGCGGTGGTCATCTTCTTCGGCTACACGCACTGCCCGGACTATTGCCCGACGACGCTATCCGAGCTCGCGGCGGCGATGACCAAGCTCGGCACCGAGGCCTCCCGCGTGCAGGTGCTGTTCGTGACCATCGATCCCGAACGCGACACGCGGGAGCTTCTCGCGCAGTACGTGCCGGCGTTCAATCCGACCTTCCTCGGGCTCTACGGCGACGCGGCGGCCACGGCGGCCACGGCGAAGGAGTTCAAGGTTCTCTACCAGAAGGAGCCCGGCCCCACGCCTGATTCGTACACGATGGATCATTCCGCCGGGACGTTCATCTACGATCCGCAGGGGCGCCTGCGCGTGTTCGAGCCGTACGGGAAGGGACCCGATGTGCTCGCTCACGACCTGCGTGCGGTGCTGACTTCGGGCTAGCGCATCGTCCCGCGGGTGATTCGCATTCGATCGCCGGGCAGCCATGCAGTTGACCGTCCAGGAGGCCTTCGCGCTCGCTGCTCGCCATGAAGCGGCGGGACGAGAGGCGAACGCTCGGCACATCTACGAAGACATCCTTGTCGCTCTGCCGGGGCATCCCGGCGCGCTTCTAAAGATCGCCGAGCAGGAATTGAAGTCCGGGCAAAGCGAGCGCGCCCGCGAACGACTTATCGAGGCCCTTGGAGCGGCCCGGCGTCAAGCGTCGGGCGTCCTGCACATCTCTCTTGTCCTCGGCCGCGCTCATCTTGCCTGCGGAGACCGCGCCGCGGTGTCGGCCACCGTCAGGGATGCGCTCCTCGACGCTGGGGGCGACAGCCTGGCGCTGGCGCGGCTCGGAGCGCTGGCGCTCGATGCGGGCGACTTCTCGCTCGCCGAGCGGTGCTTCAGCGACGCGGGAGCGCGTGCGCAGGGTGAGCCGTCCGCTGCGGTCGGACTGACGCTTGCGCTGGCGGGGCAGGGACGGTTCCACGAGGCTGAGGTCACCGCTCGAAAGGCCCTTCAGGACCATGCGGGGGACGCGAACCTTCTGTACGCGCTTGGCGGCACATTGAAGTCGGCTGGAGCGTCCGGTGAAGCTTGCGTGGTGCTCGAGGAATGTGCGGCGCGCAAGCCGCAAGACGCGGCTATTCGAGTCACGCTCGGAGGCGCGTACCTCGATGCGGGGCTTCCGTCGAAGGCGCGGCTGCATCTCGAGCGTGCCGTGGCTCTTGGCGCGCCCGGCGGCGAGGTCTGGGACAATCTCGGGCTGGCCTGCCGCAGGCTGAAGGATGACGCGCGCGCGCTTGACGCTTTCGAACGGGCTCTGGAGGTCGACCCCCAACTCACTCCTGCTCGTGCAAACCTGGTCCATACCCTGCATTTCCTCTGTGAATGGGATCGACTCGAGGAGGAGGAGCGGCGCCTTGTCGCCACGCTCGATGACCCGGAAAGTGACCCGAGGTGCTCGCCCTTTGTTGCGTTGGCCATGCCTTTGTCGGCGCAGCAGCAGCTGAGCGTGGCTCGCCGATGGTCGCGCGCGATGCTGCCTGCGCCCGCGCCACGTCGGCCGGCCCCCCGGCGGCAGCAACGGTTGCGCGTTGGTTACCTGTCGGCAAATTTCCACGAGCATCCCACCGGAAGACTCATGGTGGGCCTTTTCGAGCATCACGATCGCGACCGGTTCGAGATCACGGGCTATAGCTACGGGCCCGATGATGGAAGTCAACTGCGCCAACGATTGCGCGCTGCCTTCGATCGCTGGCGCGACGTGCGCGCCGCATCCGACACGGAGATTGCGGAGTTCATCCGGCGAGACGGGATCGACCTTCTCGTCGATCGGGCGGGTCATACCGAGGGCGGGCGTCTGGCTATTCTCGCCTCGAGGCCCGCGCCGGCGCAGGTTCATTACATGAGCTTCCCGGGCACTATCGGCTACGATGCTGTCGACGCTGTCATCGCCGACGACGAAGTCGTTCCCCACGGGCACGAGCAGTGGTTCCACGAACGCGTGTGGCGCCTTCCTCGCTGCTACTACGTGAACGACTGCGGCCGATGGGTACCTCCGC
>Ga0335081_10019059_pt1 | contig 11093 bp, 9 predicted proteins | sample Lox_Sample_35_FD_206713 | JGI IMG/M metagenome (GOLD analysis project Ga0335081, IMG submission 206713) | Soil microbial communities from Loxahatchee National Wildlife Refuge, Florida, United States - Lox_Sample_3.5 | ecosystem: Environmental > Terrestrial > Soil > Wetlands | place: USA: Florida...
AGGCACGGCACGTGGGCGGGGATTACTATGATGCGCTGCCGATGGATGGCGGCAAGCACCTGTTGTGCGTCGCCGATATTTCCGGGAAGGGGCTTCCTGCCGCACTGCTGATGGCCAACATCCAGGCCACCTTGCGTGCCGTCATCGGTGCCCATTCCTCTCTGGCGGAATTGGCCAACTGCGTCAATCGGCTATTGCACGCCAATACGCCCTCCAACAGGTTTGCGACCGCGTTTTTCCTCTCTTACGACCCGGCGACCGGCAACTGCGTTTACGTAAACGGAGGGCACAACGACGGCGTCGTGCTCCGCGCCGATGGAACTGTCGGACGGCTGGCCACGACCGGGCTCCCCGTGGGACTGTTCGCCCGCGCCACCTACGACGAGGGTCATGTGAGCCTCGCCCCCGGAGACCTGTTGACCATCTATTCCGACGGCGTGCCGGAAGCCGAAGATGCCAACGAGACGGAATTCGGGATGGAGCGTATGATCGAAGTGCTCCGGACCCATCGGGAGCAGACCGCAGAAGTGATCGTGGACGAGATGATGAAGCGCATCGACGAGTTTGCCGGAACGGCACCCCAGCACGACGACATCACGCTGATGGTGCTCAAGCGGATGTAGAAAAGGCCATCGGTAATTCGTGCACACCACAGCCTCAGGGATCGGATGGAGGGCCTGTTGGACCCCATCGATCATCTGGCGATCTTTCAGGCGGCCTTCGCTACCTTCGGCCGGAATTCGTCACACGGGCAGAAATCGGGGTTTGCGATCGGACCTACGGTTGCCAGGCACGGCCGGGTCCCAGTCCTGCCGTGCTCGGATTCCAAATGGTTACAATTCGCACACTCTCTCTGAGACTCCTGCCCTTGGCGGGAGTGAATTGGCGATGCCACAGTTTTGGTTCTCTAGGTGTTTTGATGCTCCGAGGGGTCGCAAAGTTACTGCCAGGGAGGCCGCACGGCGGGCCGCTCAGCAACTCGAGCCTGGGTGCGCGAGATTTCGCAAATCCAGCGCCAGCTCTTGCGCCGGTTGGTAACGGCGCTGCGGGTCTATTTCGAGGCACCGGTGGATAATGCGGGCCAGTTCCGGGGGGATTTCCAGGTTAAGGCGTGTTACGCCTCTACTCGATAGCGTCGCCGGTCAGCTCGCGCCCGATCGGCCGGCGTTCTGATCGAAGGGGCTCGCCCTGCGCGTGCTCTGTTGTATCCGGAGCGCCACTACCCGGTCCTGCCGTCACGAGCGAGATAGCTCAGGGGAGAGGTCGCCTCCAAGGCGGCTATCCACCATGCGGTATTGGCCCAGTTGAATAACCAAGCCGTTCAGTATGCTGCTTCTGTGGCCGGTTTTTCACAGGCGTCTTCCCGCAGGCCACAGACCCGCCGCGGGTCTCCATGAGAGAATGAGGTATGCGTTATCGCCTTCTGGCTGCTGTCTTCGCGGCGTGCCTCACCGCGATGGGTCAGAGTCTCACCGTGGAAAAACTGGTCGCGTTTCTGCAATCCTCCGAGAAGCTCATTAAAGAAGGGAAGATGACCGACCGGGACCTGGCCAACTATCTTTCCAAGGTGAAGCTCACGGAACGGTTGGACGACCGCACGATCGAAGAGATTCAGGGCTTCGGGAAAATCGGTCCGAAGACCTTGCAGGCCCTGAATGGCCTGCGCGACCGGACCCAGGCGCTCGCCAGCGCGGCGCCCATCCTGGCTCCTCCGAAACCGACTCCGATCCCGCCCCCGACGTCGGAAGAGCAGGCCGCCGTGCTCGACGAAGTCCGCGCGTATGCGCTCAACTACAGCAAGAACCTGCCGGACTTTATCTGTACCCAGGTGACGCGCCGCTATGCGGCTCCCGCGCCGGGCACCAAATACGGCGGGCCGATCGACGGGGACCCACGGTGGCAAGCGCAGGACACCCTGCAGATCCGGCTGAGCTACTTCGAGCAAAAGGAAGATTACAAGCTGATCATGGTGAACAGCAGCCCTACCACGCGGGACTACAAAACGATCGGCGGGGCGACCTCCACGGGCGATTTCGGCAGCATGATGCGCGACATCTTCGAGCCAGCGACCGAGGCGCGCTTCGAGTGGGATCACTGGGGCACCTTGCGCGGCCGCCGGGTAATGGCATTCTCCTACAAGGTGGTTCAGCAGCGTTCGCAGTGGCACATCACCTACGACAAGCGCTTGGATATTGTACCGGCATACTCGGGCCTGGTAGAGGTGGACAAGAACACGCATGAGGTGATGCGGGTCACCCTGCACGCCGATGACATCCCCGCGTCGTTCCCCGTGAAACGGGCGGAGACGGTCCTCGATTACGACTACCAGGACATCTCGGGCCACACATTCCTGCTGCCGTTGAAGGCGCAGGTGGTGATGGCGGCCGACGACTACATGACGCGGAACGACGAAGAGTTCCGGATCTACCGCAAGTACTCCGCAACGACTGACATCACATTCGACACGGACGATAAGACGCCGCCACCGCCGCTGCCGGATGAGAAAATTCAGGAGACCAAGGACCCCAAGGTCACGAAGAAGCAGTAGCGCCGCGGGCTATCGAATTTCGGACGCCCGTTTCGAATGGCCGTTGCCGCCACGTTTCATGCTCTCGATGAACGCTTGCAGAGTGGCTTCCGTCCGCTTTTGCATGGCAGCCAGTTCTTTCATCTCCTTGCGGAGGGCAATCTGGTCCTGGCGCAGTGTCGCAAAGTCCACGCGTGTTGCCGCCCGGTCTTCCTCCGCCTTTACCAGCATGCGCATGCCGGTCTGCAAAAGCTTGCGGATGGCTGCGATCTCGCGATCGTGACGATCGAGGCGTTCCTTCGTGGTCATAGGATCTCTACTTTAACTTGCCGTCGAGCACCGGCTTGATCGCGCCCAATTCCAGGGAGCCGTTGTAGCGCTGTCCGTTGATGAAGATGGTGGGGGTGCCGTCCACGCCCACATTATCGCCATCGGTCATGTCGCGCTCCACCGCCTTTTTGATCTCGGGAGAATCCAGGTCCGCCGTGAAGCGCTTCATGTCCAGCCCGAGGCCTTCCGCCAGTTCCATGATGGTTTTTCTCGAAAGACGCGGCCGGTTCGCGAACAGGGCATCGTGCATGGGCCAGAACTTCCCCTGCCGATGGGCTGCGAGCGCGGCGGCAGCGGAAATCGGCGCCTGCGGGTGAGAGTCCAGCGGGTACTGCTTGAAGATCAGCTTCACCTGCGTGGGATAGGCCTTCATTACCGCCTCCAACTGGTGAATCGCTTTCCCGCAATATGGGCATTGGAAGTCGGAAAACTCCACCAAGGTGATCTTCGCGTTGGCAGGACCGATCACCGGGGCGCCGGCGGTCGGGATGGAGACTGGATCGTCCAGCAGTTTGTGTTCGGGCGGGTGCGCAAATTTGGAACTCTCGGCGGCGGCGAGCGCGGCGCTTTCCGATTTCCCTTCCTTGAGTGCGGCGATCATCACCCCTGCCAGGCCGCGGCTGTAGGTGCATCCGGGATCCTCCACGCGGCATTCCGCCACCTTCATGTTGCAGCCGCAGGAACAGTCGCGATTGCGCAGGAGTTTCAAGGCGGACGCCTTTTTCGCCGGGGTGAGGCCGTCCAGATCGACCGAGGGCAGGGAAGTGGCGGTTTTCCAGTTCTGTGCGAAGAGCAGGACAGCGCCCAACAGCATCCCGGCAGGGGCCATGCGGACTAAGTGGGAGGGGCGGATCATGACTATATTGTAGAGTACCCAGGGGGCCGGCCGCCCTGCGCCGGTCAATCTCCACCCTGAAGCGATCGGACCTCGTCAGCCGTCAGCGGCCGCCATTTCCCAATCGGGAGATTGCCGATCGGAATGGATCCAATTGCGGTCCGTACCAGCTTCAGCACCTTGCTGCCAACGGCTTCCACCATCCTCCGAACCTGGCGATTCCGGCCTTCCGTGAGGGTCATCTCCAGGTGGGTGTACTTCCCCTGGTCGCGCAGACGCCGGACGAATGCCGGCCGGGTCGGGCCGTCGCTCAGTTGCAGGCCGCGGCGCAATTGTTCGATCTGTTCGTCGGTCAGGAGTGTGGACGCCTTCACCTGATAGGTTTTCGGAACGTGGTAATCGGGATTGGTCAGGCGCTCGGCAAAATCCGTATCGTTGGTCATGACGAGCAGGCCGCTGGTATCGAGGTCGAGGCGGCCCACCGGGGAAAGCCAGGCGTCCACGCCATCGGTCAGATCGTAAACCGTGGGACGGCCCTCCGGGTCGCGGTAAGTCGTGAGGTAGCCTCTGGGTTTGTAGAGGAGGATATAGAGCTTCTGCCGGGCGCGAAGGGGTTTCCCGTCGAACGCGACCCGGTCGCGGTCCAGGTCCACCCAGTGATCCGGGTTTTGGACGGTTTTGCCGTTCACGCGGACCCGGCCCATTTCGATCCAGCCGCGGGCATCTGTTCGGGAACCCAGACCTGCCTTGGAAAGTATTCTTTCTAAGGTCTTTATCCGCTTTTCAACGGGGACTGTGCGGGTGGCTCCGGATCTCTTAGTCCTCAACCTCATAGAACAAACGTGCTGTACCGTACTAAACTAATGGTACAGTAGTTAGGGAACTCCTGTATGACGGAAGTTGGGGCAGGGCACATTCTGATCCGTGGCGCACGCCAACTGTTGACACTGCGTGGCTCCAAGGTACCTCGGCGGGGCGCGGAACTCAAGGAGTTGGGCATCGTTTCCGACGGTGCGGTACTGATTCGGGATGGGGCCATCGTGGAGGTCGGACCGGCCCGTCGTATCGAGAATCTGGCCGCCGCGCGCGGCGCGATCGAGATCAGCGCCGTCGGCCGGGTGGTGATGCCTGGATTTGTGGACAGCCACACACACCTCGTGTTTCCACCGCCGGGCGGGCCGGAGGACGAGATGCAGGACGCTGCGCGGGCGGTTCGCAGCGGCACCGGACAGCGGTTGCAGTTCCGGGCGCAGGGCCACCTGGAAGCCATGGCACGACATGGCACCACCACGGTGGAAGTCAAAACCGGATGTGGTCCCGACGAGACGGCGGAGATCAAACTCCTGCGCGTCCTGGAAGGGCTTAAGCACAATCCGCTGTACGTTTCCCCGACATTCCTGTTTCGATTGCCGGTTGCCGCATACGGCGGGGAGACCGGTGGAGTTGCTGCCGCCGCCGTGCGGATGCTCGAGGAGTTTCTGCCCAAGATTCATCGCCGCCGTTTCGCGCGATGCGCGGACCTGGCCTGGGATGACGATGCGGCTCACCAGGGACTTTTTGTCCGATACCTGGAGGCCGTGCGCAAGCTGAGCCTGCCGTGCAAGATTCACGCCGGGCACAGGTGCCCGGCCGGCGCCATTGCCATGGCCATCCGTCATTTTGCAGTAGCGGTGGACCACCTCGAACATGCAAGCACGGCGGATGCCGCGATGTTGGCCGGCACCGGAACCCTGGCCACGCTTTTGCCGGGCACCGGCTTCTGCAATGGCGGACGGCTCGCGCCGGCCCGGGCGTTGATCGATGCCGGGGTAGGGGTTGCTTTGGCCACGGATTTCAATCCCCAGCACACCCCCAGTTTGAGCATGCAGACTGTGGTGTCGTTGGCTTGCCTCCGGCTGGGAATGACGACCGAGGAAGCCATTTCCGCGGCCACGATCAACGGCGCGTACGTGCTGGGCCGGGCGGAAAAGGTCGGCTCACTCGAAGTCGGGAAGGCGGCCGACCTGGTGATTCTCAACTGTTCGGACTACCGCGACCTGACCGCACATTTCGGAGTGAACCTGGTTCACATGACGATGAAGCGCGGCCAGTGCATCTACCAGGAGGGTAAAGTTGCGCCGCGCACCGTTCGGGATCTCACCCCAAGCATGACCTGGTGAAGCAGTCGCGGACTGGGGGATCGCCTCCGGGCCTACTTCTTTCCCACCCGGGCACGGATTCTCCGGATCAACCGCTCGATTTCGTCCATCTTCCTGACCGTCGCCAGGGAAAGGACCTCGCGGTCGTGGTTGGCCAAGTCCCATTTCAGTTCCTGCGAGAGTTTAACCAGCCGGCTGGTATCTTCCAGGTTCTGCTCGTGGAGTGACTGGAGCACCTGTTCCTGAGTTTCATGAGGAGACGTGTAAACGGGTTCCGGAGGCTGCGGGCGTGCCGCATTCGGGTGGCCCATTCCGCCGGTTTGTATGGGCTGCAAGGGCACAACACTGAGCAGCCCCAGTACGCAGCTTGCAATGAAAGATCGCATCGGCACCCCGGTTTTAGGCAATCATACCCCAGCTTGGGCCGATGGCAAGGGGATTGCCCGTTAACGCTATGAAAATTTGCAAACCCTGTACATTTAGGCGACAATCCGCGCGAGCGTTTCTCCTAACATGATGGATGAGATGCCGACAATGGAAAAGCAGGATGTCCAGGAAATCAGCCGGCGGAGTTTCTACGTCGGCGCGATTTACGGCCTGTGGGGCGTGATTGCAGCCGCCCTGGGGCTGCCGGCCGTCGCCTACCTGTTCTTTCCGCCCAAGGTGCGCTCCGAGAATAACTGGGTAGAGATTGGGGATGTAACCAAGTTGACGCCAAACGAGCCGGTGGAATTGACTTTTCGGCGCAATCGCGTGGATGGGTGGAAGATCCTGAGCGAAAAGAGCACCGCCTGGGTGGTGAAGAAGTCCGACAACCAGGTAGTAGCCTTCGGCCCGCAATGCACACACCTCGGGTGCGCGTACCACTGGGAGGAAACCAAGAACGAATTCCTGTGCCCCTGCCACTCTTCGATGTTCTCGATCGACGGCAAGGTCGTGTCAGGCCCGGCGCCGCGTCCGCTGGACCAGTTCGAGACCAAGGTGGAAGGGACCAGGCTGCTGGTGGGTGATTTGCGCCAGCCGGAGCCGGCCGCATGAAACGCCGGTGGGATCGAGCCGCCGGTTGGCTCGACAATCGCACTGGAATCCAAACCGCGGTTCGACAGTTTCTGTACGAAGAGATCCCCGCCTCCAGCGGTTGGCACCAGGTGTTCGGCAGCGTCGCCATCTTTCTGTTCCTCGTGCAGGCATTCACCGGAGCGCTTTTGGCCTTCAACTACGCGCCCACGCCCGGGGATGCGTACAACAGCCTTCGTTACATCCTGACCGAAATCACGGGAGGAAGGCTCATCCGCGGGCTTCACCACTGGGGCGCGAGCATGATGATCGTGGTGGTGGTGCTCCACATGGTGCAGGTGTTTCTGTACGGAGCCTATAAGAAGCCCCGCGAAGCGACGTGGATGGTGGGGGTGGTCCTGCTGCTCGTCACCCTGGCGTACGGTCTGACCGGTTACCTGCTGCCGTGGGACAACCGCGCTTATTGGGGGACAGTGGTTACGACGCAGATTGCCGGACAGGCGCCGGTCATCGGCCCGTACCTGACGCGGTTTCTCGGCGGCGGAGGGGCTGTCGGCGTGGTCACCTTCGCGCGGTTCTACGGACTTCACGTCTTGCTGCTCCCGCCCTTCACGCTGCTGCTGATCGCGGTGCACGTTTTCCTGGTCCGCAAGCACGGCGTAGCGCCGGCGCCGGGCGATGAGCTTCTGCCCAGGAAGAAATTCTATCCGCACCAGGTGTTCATGGACACCGTGGCGATCTCGGTGGCTTTTGCCGTGCTGTTTCTGATGGCGGTGGCGGTGCGGGTGCCGCTGGAGCAGTTGGCCGATCCGACCGACACGAACTACACCCCCCGTCCGGAATGGTATTTCCTGTTTCTGTTCCAGACTCTGAAATTTTTCCCCGGCGCGCTCGAGGTGGTGGGCAGCGTAGTGCTTCCAGGCCTGGCGATTCTGGCATTGATCCTGGTGCCCTTCCTGGATCGCGGCAAGATGATCAAGGTGACGCAGCGGACCTTCGCCGGTGCCTTTGTTCTGCTGGCGGCAGCAGGCTGGACAGCGCTTACCGCCAGGGCAATTGCCACCACTCCGGCATCCGCGAAAACACAAATCGACTACTCGGGTCCCACAGACTGGATGCAGCTATCTCCCGAGGAGATGGCCGGAGTGGCCTACTTCCGGGAGGAGAACTGCATTACATGCCACGTGATCGGCAACAAGGGCACCAAGGTGGGGCCGGACCTAACGGGGGCGGCGATCCACCGCGACGCAAAATGGATGATCCAGCATTTCAAACGGCCGTCGATGGTGCGGCCGGGCTCTTCCATGCCGCCGATCCAGCTCAGCGATCAGCAATTGAATGCGCTGGCGGCTTTCCTGCTGAAGCTCAATCCCAACAATGCCAGCGCGCTCGAAAATGCGCCTGACTTTGCCGCCGCGGGAGCTTTGGTCTATACCACGAGCCATTGCGGAACCTGCCACATGGTGAATGGAGTGGGAGTGAAACTGGGGCCGCCGCTCAACGGCCTATCGAAGCGCCAGAGCCGCAGTTGGGTGGAGGACCATTTTGCCGACCCGCAAAAGCTGTCGCCCGGCTCGGTCATGCCGCCGTACCAGTTCTCAACGAAGGATCGGGATAATCTGACAACGTACCTGATGTCATTGCCGGAATAGAGTGGTAAGTCACGAATGGACACGGTCATCAGCGGCACTGGGCACGCCCGACAATCGCCCCGATGAGTCGGGGCACGCCAGGCACGAGTGCCAAGGCACGAGTGCCCGCGCCACATCGCCGGCGCGGGTTTCTCGGATTCTTGGCTCGAGGAGGCGGGGGGCCGCGCCGTCCCGTAAAATATAGGTTGGCATGAAGCTTCCCGCCACGCTCCGGGCCTTACAGTACCGCAATTTCCAGCTCTTTTTTTCCGGCCAGTTGATTTCGCTGATCGGCACCTGGATGCAGAATGTCGCTCAGGCATGGCTGGTCTATCGGCTGACTGGTTCCTCGGTTCTGTTGGGGGCGATCGGTTTTGCGAGCCAGATCCCGATATTCCTGATGTCTCCCGCCGGGGGAATCGTAGCCGACCGGTACAGCCGACACCGCGTAGTGATTGGTACCCAGACCGCGTCCATGCTGCTGGCCTTCGCGTTGGCCGCCCTGACGCTCACCAGCAGGGTCCAAATCTGGCACATATTCGTGCTTTCGGCACTGTTAGGTGTTGTAAACGCGTTCGATATTCCCGCCAGGCAATCGTTCATCGTGGAAATGGTGGGAAAGACCGACCTGATGAATGCGATCGCCCTGAATTCCTCGATGTTCAACGCCTCGCGCGTGCTGGGGCCGGCCGTCGCGGGAATTCTGGTGGCCAGCATCGGCGAGGGATGGTGTTTCTTTGCCAACGGGGTCAGCTATATCGCCGTGATTGTGGGGCTTCTACTGATGAAGGTGCCGCGGCAGCAGGAAGCCCATCCGCCGGGTTCGCCGATTTCGCATATCGTGGAAGGCTTTCGCTTCGTGACGGGCAACGCGCCAATTCATGCGCTGCTGATCCTGCTGGGCGTAGTGAGCCTGGCCGGAACGCCTTACGCCGTTCTGATGCCGATCTTTGCGGACCGGGTCCTTCACGGCGGGGCGGATACTTTGGGTTGGCTGATGGGTGCCACGGGGGTGGGCGCACTGGCAGGCGCGCTTCTGCTCGCCAGCCGTCAGAGCCTGGACGGATTAGCGCGCTGGGTCGCGGTGGCGGGCGTGGGGTTCGGTATCGGCCTGACGATCTTCTCTTTTTCGCACACCTTCTGGCTTTCGATCGGCATCCTGGTGCTGATGGGCTTCGCGCTGATGATCCAGATGGGTTCCTCGAACACCCTGATTCAGAGCATGGTGCCGGACCGCCTGCGGGGCCGGGTCATGGCCGTTTACTCGATGATGTTGATGGGGATGGCGCCCATGGGTGCCCTAATGGCCGGGGCTGCGGCGAATCGTCTGGGCGCCCAGTGGACCGTGGCCGTGGGGGGCATGACCTGCGCGTTGGCCGCGGCGATCTTCTGGGGGCGAATTCCCCGGCTTCGCGGACATGCCCGGCGGCTCATCGCGGCGCAGCGACTGGCCGGTGATCCGCCCGAGACCGTGAGCGGGGAAGGCGCAGTTCTCGTAGAAGAGTAGAAGAAAAGGATATCCGGGGCGGAAACGAGGTGCCCGGTATGGTGAAAATCACCTTAGGGATTCACCGTTACGATCGTTCTAGCTGTAACGATCACGGTGACGGTCCGCGTTGCGCGGCGCCGCCATCGTTCCAGGTAGCGAAGCATACGCCGGCTGGAGCGATCCGGCCAGCGGCCCTTCTTTACTACACTCGAAGCCCTGGCTTGGAGCCCGTCGGACTTTACGACCCCCAAAATGTTTTGTTCTGTGCGGTTTCCGTCATGCGCCGATGCTTGCCGGAAATTCCGTGCAGACCAGTACGGTCACAACCCGTCCCAGTCATCTGCGCGAAGCAGTGAAATCGTAATCACCCTATGCGGAAGAATTGGAGGTTCTGATGACGGGCCGGTTACGTTCCTTGTCGTATTGGATTCCGTTGACACTCGCTCAGTTGGAGATCTCTTCGGCGCTTGCCGCGGATGTCAACAGCCTCCTGAGCCAGGCGCGGACGGCGCAATCGGCGCACAACCTGACGGCTGCCGAGGAGGCCTACAATGCGGCGTTGGAGCGCGCCATGTCGAAGGAACAGCAGCACATTTCGCCTGCCGCGCTGGAGGTGGCAACCTTTTACTCACAGCACCAGCAACCCGAAAAGGCGGAGGATGTCCTGCGGCGCGCATTAAATGCCCAAGACGCTTCCGGACAGCCGCTCCCGAACGAGATTCCGGTCCTGTTGCGGTTGCGAGACTTCTATCGTTCGGGCCGCGGCGGCGACCATGTGGACTTCGAGACCCGTCTGGTGAGAGCTTGGGAGATCCAGGCCGGGCCCGGATCGCCGGTTGTGGCCAACAACCTGTACTCCCTCAGCGGCACGTTGGAACAGAGCGGACAACTTGAGGAGGCCGAGCAGGCGATCCAACGGGGAATCGCAATCCTGGAGAAGAATTACGGTTCCGATGCGCCTTCGGTCGGGTTCGCTCTAAGCCGCCTGGCTTCCATCCAGGCCAGGCTCGGTAAGGCCGATGCTGCGAAAGAGGCGCGGGACCGCGCGTCGGCGATTCGTCAGAGAGGTTCGTCTCAAAGCGCTGTCAGGGCCGGTGGCGGCGTGACTGCGCCTCGCATACTCTCC
>Ga0335081_10019060_pt1 | contig 11093 bp, 8 predicted proteins | sample Lox_Sample_35_FD_206713 | JGI IMG/M metagenome (GOLD analysis project Ga0335081, IMG submission 206713) | Soil microbial communities from Loxahatchee National Wildlife Refuge, Florida, United States - Lox_Sample_3.5 | ecosystem: Environmental > Terrestrial > Soil > Wetlands | place: USA: Florida...
CTCAAGTAAAAACAACAAGAAAGAGGCCCATTGCATGTCGACAAGATCGTTTGGAACAGTTCTGACAGCCTTGCTAATGACGAGCGGCAGTGCATTTGCCGACCAATTCTACTTTGTGGGTCCCTCCCCCGGTGTTGCGTGGGAACGCGTCTATGTGAACCCTTACGCTGCGGACGAAAACACACCGCCCCAAAACAATCCTTTGACGATATACTGTGACGACTGGGATACTGAATTGAGTGGCAATCCTAAGTGGAACGCTAATACTTACGCATTGGCCCGAGCTGATCTGACAAACTTCAAGTTCGGCCAAGTCACGACAACCCAGTCCGTGAGTCTCTTCGGCGGTCGGTTGCAGTACTCCACAATCTCGGTACACGCGTACGACCTCTACCTTGAGGCGGTATATCTGGACCAGAGAGTGCAGATCTCAGGCTCCGGCATTACCCCGCTGCAGCAGGAGGAACTCTCGGCCGCTGAGTGGACCTTATTCACCAGCTCCGGCGGGGCAATCCTGCTCGGTGATATTAACAATTCGGGTACGGCTTTCGCGAGTGCGGTTTACAACGATTTGGTGGCCGCGCAGAACGCGGTGGCAAATGACCAGGTCAATGCCGCTGGCTGGGATGTCATTACACCCGCGGATAATTCAGTCGCCATGCAGGAGTTTCTGCTGGACGACTTTCATGGAACGGTGAATGGCCTGAGCCAGGTACCGGAGCCCGGCGCCGTAGTTTTGTTGGGTACCGTCGTAGGCTTCCTGGGCTGGGCGAAGTTCCGGCGTGGCCGCCAGCCGTAAGCCCGCCCTTTGTCCAAAGTTTTCCCTGAAACCGCCGCCTGGGTATCATTACCGGAACCCGTTGGATTTGCCTAATCTTGCCAAATGGCCGTCCGCTGTTGCGATTCTGCATCCAGCACCCGCCGGTCGAGGAGCACAGCCTCACATAACCCGGCACCCCTGCATGTGCCCCGCAGAAGTAAGACCGAGCGCCGACCGTCCTCGGACGTTGCCATGGAACTCTCAGGACAAGTTGTGGCGGACTTGAAAATCGCTGACTTGGCGATGGGTGCGGCAGGTTCAGGCGAGTATCGACGCGATGACGGTAACGCCGGACACCTTCGCCGGCACGGCGTTTGGCGATTAGTTAAGGCGTGATCGTGCTGTCGACCGGTTTCTGTTGCAAGTCGGCGCGATTCCGAGGCCGTATCGAGCACCCGGGTCTTTGGGCGGCCACGGGAACCGCGCTAAGCCTTGAAAATTGACAATCGGTCAATAGGCACTCGATCTTCCCGCGCGTTTCTGACAGGCCGGAGTATGTGTGCAAAGCGTGAGATTGGGCTGTTCGCCGGCGCGGCAGATCCGGGTCTATTTCCCGGAGACGGAGGCAGCAACACGCGGGCTGCTGCTCCTGAGCATTGAGCCGCCGGAGGCCGCTGCAGTGTGAACAGCAGGGGCGCACTTGCGCTGGTAAAGGTCGCGGCTGCCAGTCGAGAAATTGCCGCTTGGATCCTCAGCCCGATCGTGACGCACTGCCGAGCGCTCGCCTCGACGCCGTCAAGAGCGCCGCCCCGCCCCGCCGAATCAAGTAGTGAAACTCATATTCAGGTCAAATGAGCGGAAACCGTGGAAACTGTTGGGGCGGCTCGACACGGGGCGATCAGACGCCGGTGCCTTGGCAATTGTGTCAATCTCGCGTAATCTGCTGATTTACACTGAGCCAGGCTGAGGATCGTGGTTTATCGTCCGGCCGGGGCTTCCTATCGTTAGAAATGCGCAGTTTAGGATGAGTTCACTTCGGTGAACGGAAACCGGTCGTGGCTATCACATGTCAGGCAAATGATCGACGGAGGCAATGTATGTATAGGTCTTCCCGGCTCGTTTGCGCCGCGGCCGTCATGACCTTGGCTACCGCAGGATTTGGTGACGGTATGGACCCCGCATTCTCTGAAACCGGCCTCAACCGCGCCAGAACGCTTTGGTGCGCGAGTTCCGGCTTAGCTGCCGACACCTTGCTGGGACCACAACTGTGGAGTACACATTAACGCGCAGATCGGGTCCGACGATATCGCCGGCCAGTTGGCGGCTGATGTTGGTCTGCCCCATCGTACCAAAGCAACAACTCCACAATTCTGGAGAATCCAGCGGGATTCACACTCTTACACCGACTACCCTCCAACCTGGCCACCCTACAGTGCGACCGGAGTTAGCCACCAGCGGGCACCTATTGTTTGAAGAGTTTGATGTCCCGAGCCGTCGAGCGTCCTTCTCCTGGCCGCGCTTAGGAGTATAATCAGGCAATGCCACAGACTCAGAAGCACGATCCGGATGTACTGCAAGCTGCACTGATTGGGTTGCAACATACGCTCGCCGCCCTTGAGGAGCGCATGGCCGAACTGCGCAGCCGGCTGGGAGGGCAGCCCGCCGCCCGCAAGACCGCGGCCGCGACCGAATCTGGCGCCAGGAAGCGGACCATGAGCGCCGCCGCCCGCAAGCGTATCGCCCTGGCGCAAAAGAGGCGGTGGGCCGCTTTCCACGCCGGAAAGACTAAGCCGGCAGCTTCCAAACCACCGAAGCGGGTGCTGAGCGCGGAGGGGCGCGCACGCATCATCGCGGCTACCAAGAAGCGTTGGGCGGCGTTTCGCAAAGCCCAGCAAACCCCCAAGGCCGCCGCTAAGCCAGCCGCCAAGAAAGCTGCGAAGAGCGTCGCTAAGAAGGCGCCGGAAGCGGCGGCTCCAGTAACCGCTGCAGCGTCTGCACCAGCCGCCGAGTAGCGAATCGCTCAACTCCGCGTTGGCGGGCTGTTGGAGATCTCTAGCGGGACTGGAGTCCTGCGCAAACTGAGAGGGTGCCTACTGTCGCCTTCGGCGAGACTCACGCTGATTTTGTTCTGAATCGCCAGCCAAACACCAGTTGCAGCGGGTGGCGGTTCGGCGGAACTCAGTGATAGCATCAGCCTGATGGCCCTGGGCGATCTCACCAAACAAATTGCCTCGCAGGCAATTCGCAACGCGGTCAACCCACCCGCCGCCCCACCGCGGCCCGACAACCCGGGCGCGGCCATGCTCGCGCAGGTGCAGGCCATGCAAAAGGCACTGAAGGACGACGAGGAGCTGATCGTGCTGGTTCACGCGGGCGGCGAGACGGTACGCGTGGGGGAATTCTTCTTTCCATCCTGGCAGGTGGCTGTGCTCACCGGCGTCGATAAAGACAAGGCAATGATCCGGGTGATTGCCGCCGTCGAGTCGCTCCAACTGGTGTGCAAAGTGGCTAAGGTCACGCCGCCCGCTTCGCCCGCGCGCATCAAGTTCGTGACGCCGCGCGACCCGGCACGCGACCGTTGATACACTGTTTTGGTGACTCCTGAACCTATCTCCCCGCTGCGCCCGCCTGCGCGACTGCTACTGGGGCCGGGCCCCAGCATGGTGGCGCCGCGCGTCTACGAAGCGTTGCGGCAACCCATCGTCGGGCACCTGGATCCCTATTTCTTCGAGGTCGTGGAAGACATCCGCCGTCTGCTCGGTTACGCCTTCTCCACGCGCAACGAGTTCAATATCGCCATCTCCGGGACGGGCACCAGCGGCATGGAAACCGCCGTCGCCAATTTCACAGAGCCGGGCGATAAGTTCGCAGTCCTGGCCAACGGATACTTCTGCGACCGCCTCTCGGACGTGGCGCAGCGTCACGGAGCCATCGTCGTGCGGCTCGAAAAGTCCTGGGGCGAGGTGTTCGAAGATCAGGAAGCCCGCGATTTCATCCGCCGCGAAAAGCCGCGGGTGGTCGCGTACGTGCAAGCGGAGACTTCCACTGGCGCATTCCAGCCGGGCCAGGCGATTTGCGAAGCCGCGCACGAAGTGGAGGCGCTGGCGATCGCCGACTGCGTCACGTCGCTGGCCGGCATGCCCGTGTTGGTGGATGAAACCGGTATCGACATCGCCTACAGTTGCACGCAGAAAGGACTGAGTTGTCCGCCGGGACTGGCGCCTCTCACCGTCTCGCCGCGCGCCTGGGAGCGCCTGCGGAAGCGCACCGCGCCGGTGGATTCGTTCTACATGGATCTGCGGCTGCTCGAAAGCTACTTTCGCGACCGCAAATATCACCACACGGCGTCGGCGACAATGTTCTATGCGTTGCGCGAGGCGCTGGCGATCGTGCGCGAAGAGGGCATCGAGCATCGTTGGGAGCGCCATCGGCGCAATCACGAGGCCTTCGTCGCGGGCGTGGAAGCCATGGGGATGCGGATGCACGTCGCGGCGGGACACCGGCTGTGGACGCTGAACACGCCGTGCGTTCCCGAGGGCGTGGACGATGCCACGGTGCGACAGAGGTTGCTCGCCGAATACGGCATCGAGATCGCCGGCGGCTTCGGACCGCTGGCCGGCAAGGTGTTCCGCATCGGTTTGATGGGCCACTCATCCACCGAGGAGAACGTCGGCAAGATCCTGGAAGTGTTGCGGAGAACGATGCCATGAAAGTCATGCGAACAAGCCTGTTTCCGATTCTGCTGGCTGCCGCGGCCTGGTGTCAGACGCCCACGGCGCCCACAGCCTGGACTCCCGAAGTCTCCATGCAGGTGCAGCCCATCGGCGACGTGGTGCCTTCTCCCGACGGCAAACTTGTGGCCTACACCCAAACCCATGCCGTCATCGAAACGGAAAAGAGCGAACTGGATACGCAGATCTTTCTGGCCGCGGCCGACGGTTCGCATCGCACGCAATTGACCCGCGGCGAGAAGAGTGCGACTTCGCCCGAGTTCTCACCCGACGGTCACTACGTGTACTTTTCCTCGGAGCGCAGCGGCAAGCCCAATCTGTGGCGCATCCCCGTGGATGGCGGCGAGGCCGAGATGCTCACCGATTGGAAGGGCGAGATCGGCGTTTTCCATGTCTCGCCGGACGGCAAGTGGATCGCATTCGCGGGCATGGAGCCGCGCGCCGACGAGGAGAAGGAGAAGATAGAGAAGCGCGACTTCCGCGTGATCGACGAGAACCCCAAGAACCACAGCCTGTGGATCGTCGGGGCGGAGCCAGATGGCCAGGGAAAGCGCACGCCGCGCCACCTGAACACGCCAGGTCACGTGCAGGAATTCGATTGGGCGCCGGATTCCGCCTCCATCGCTTTCGCCCACACGCCCACGCCCAGCGCCAATGACTGGCCCAAATCGGATATTTCTGAAGTCACTGTCGCGAGCGGCGCGGTGCGTCCCATCGCGGCCACCGGCGCTGCGAAGCACAGCCCCCACTATTCTCCCGATGGACGTTGTCTGGCATTTGTGCGCTCCACCGATCCCCCGCGCTGGGCGGGGATCGACCGCATCGTGTTGCTGACCCGCCAGAGCGGCGAGGCGCGCGAATTGCCGCCCACCTTCGATGAGCGGCCCAGGTTGCTGGGATGGTCCGGCGATTCGACGCACCTGATGTTCACCGAGGCCAGAGGCATCGCCAACGTCGTCTACGCCGAAAGCTGGGATGAGGCGCCGGAAGCTTACATTCTGAAACTCGACGAAACCGTTCCGCAGCGCGTCAGCGGCGCCAACCTGGATCTTCCCAAGCTGCCGCTCGGCGAAACCAAGCGCGTCGCATGGAAGGCCGCGGACGGCCTGGATATTGAGGGCCTGCTCACTTACCCAGTCGATTACCAACCCGCCAAGCACTATCCGCTGGTGTTAGTCATCCACGGTGGGCCCACAGGCGTCTTCCAGGATAGCTTCCTGGGACGTTATGGCCTCTATCCCTACGCCACTTTCGCCGCGCGCGGCTATGCGGTCCTGCGCGTGAATCCGCGCGGATCGGGCGGCTACGGACGGACTTTCCGCTTCGCGAACATGAACGACTGGGGAGGCAAAGACTACGCGGACCTGATGGCGGGCGTGGATCATGTAATCTCGATGGGCGTGGCCGATCCCGACCGCCTGGCAGTAATGGGGTGGAGTTATGGCGGCTTCATGACGAGTTGGGTAGTCACTCACACGCACCGCTTCAAGGCCGCCGCGGTGGGCGCGGGAGTAACTAACCTGTGGAGCTTCACCGGCACATCCGACATACCCAGTTTTCTGCCCGATTACTTCTCGGGCGAGCCGTGGAACAACTTCGACGGCTACTTCAACCACTCGCCCATGGCGTTTGTCAAAGGCGTCACCACGCCCACGCTGATCCTGCACGGCGAGGCCGATGTGCGCGTGCCCACTACGCAAGGATATGAATTCTACAACGCCCTCAAACGCCAGGGTGTCGTAACGAAGATGGTAGTGTATCCCCGCACGCCCCACGGTCCCCGCGAACCAAAGTTCCTGCTGGATATTATGCAGCGCCATGTGGACTGGGTAGACAAGTACGTGGGCAAATGACGCGCCCGATCCCAGCCCAATCGGCTCAGCGCGACCTGCGGCGGGCGATCTCGTCGCCGTAAGCTCTTTTCAGACGGTCGAGCCGGTCCCGGAGTCCGGCACAAATCGCGTCCCAACTCAGCGCCCGCAATTCCTTATCGGAGAGAGCCTCGAAGTGCGCTCTCCACATAGCCTCCTCTTTCGGGTTGAAGATCTCCGTATCGAGCACGCTGGTGGCTTCCAGGTTGCGTGCCCCGGGAACCATCACGCGGTATTCGTGCCGTGGCTGGGGGTCGTCTGGCGGATCCGGACTGCTCACGGAAATATGGCATGGAATTCCCGCGGCGACCAATATCTCGCGCGCGGTCTCGGCATCCGCAGCCGCGGAGCCCCCCGGATACACGGTGTAGGTGATGGCGCAAGCGGCATTTTCCAGCCAATCGGGCTCGTCTCCGGCGTCGAAATCTAATGCGGCGCCGTCCTCATCCTCGTCTTGGTCGCCGCCCTGAGGGAACGGCGCGACCCTCTTGTGAGGCTCGGCCGGACCTTCCGCCTCCTCCGATGTCAGGCGCCTTTTAGCGACCTCGGCGTCGTAGTGTTTCTGCGCCTCTGCCGTGAGCTCGGCCCTTTCCAGGTCCAACAGCTCCTCATCGGAGAGCGCGGCGTAGTAGTCGTGTAATTCCTGGCGATCGATTTGCACGGGTCACCGCATCCTTATGTACCATGCCGATTATATCGGTTCCGGCCCGTGTCCACACGGCGTCTGCGGTGGTGAGGAGTATTCGCCAGGCGTGGCTTGGAAGGCAGTACTCGTCGTTACCCCGGTTTACGACGGGCGGCCGTCACGAGCTACTCATGCTGCAGCGCCTCAATCGGACACATCCGCGCGGCCTTGATAGCCGGCCTAGTAGCCGGCTGGACCCGCTGAGAGCGGGTCCGCAGCCTGAGAGACTGCCCCACCTACTCATACCGCAGCGCTTCAATCGGACTCATCCGGGCGGCTTTGATAGCTGGCAGCAGTCCCGCGATCAGTCCCACAAACTCCAGCAGCAACGTGGAGGTCATCACCGCGAATTGCGAGATCTGCAAGTGAATGTCGCCCGTGCCGCTGGTGTCCTTGAACAGCGGTCCGAGCAGCGGCAATGTCTGTAACGTCGCAGTCACTCCGTAACCGCAAGCCACGCCGACTACGCCTCCCAGTGTGACAATGGCCATGGCCTCCAGCAGGAACTGGAACAGGATCGAACGGCTGGTGGCGCCAATCGACTTCAACATGCCGATCTCACGCGTGCGCTGCGTCACGGACACCAGCATGATATTGGCCAGTCCCACACCGCCGATAGCCAGCGTCAGCGTGCCCACAAAGCCCAGCAGGATGCGCAACGCCATCCCCATGGTGTCCACGATGCGCAGAAACTCGTTGAAGACGATGACCCGCACTGCGCGCTCGTCGTTCGGCGAGAAGTTATGGACGCGCGCCAGCGTCTCGCGCACCTGGCGCACCGCCTCCGCGCGAAACAGAGGATTCACCGGCATCCACACGATAAAATCCGGATACTTGATATCGCGCAGCAGCGATCCTGTATCATACGGGATGAAGATGCATTCGTTATCCGGCTCGTTGTAATTAGAGATCTGGGTCTTGGTCTTCAGCACGCCGATCACGGTGAAGTGCAGCCCGTTGATAGTGATGTCCTCGCCTTCGGGCGGGATCTCGCCGAACATCTTCTTGGCCGCTTCGCCGCCCATCACCGCCACCCGTTGCTTCTCCGCCTCGTCTTCGGGACCGAGCCAGCGGCCGGTAATCAGGCTCATGTTGCGGATGCGTCCGTACACGGGATAGACGGCGCGCACAGCGATCGATTGCGTGCGGTAGCCGCGCACCACGGAGGCGCCATGCACCATCACCTCGGGCGAGACGGCCACCGCCAACGGTACGGCGTCGCGAATGGCGTCCACGTCCGTGCGCTCCATGCGGATGCGCCGCCCGGCCCGCTCACCGCCGGCCTGCGTGGAGGTCTGGCCATTGAACATCAGCACCAGGTCCTGGCCAACTGCCATGAAAGCCTTGCGCAGCGCGAGATGGAAGCCGTCGCCGTACGAGTACAGAATGACGAAGCAGGCCACACCCCAAGCCAGGCTGATGGTGGTCAGGATGCTGCGCTGACGGTTAAACTTTAACGCGGCGGTGGCTTCGCTGAAAATGGAGTTAACGCTCATAGCGCAGAGCCTCCACTGGCGTCAGCGACGCCGCGCGCCAGGCAGGGAACAGGGCTGAGGCAATCGCTACGACCGCCAGCGCGCCGAAGGACCACGCGGTGGTAGCGCCCTTCACCGGCAGTCCGGCGAACATGTCGGATTGCAGGGGCATCGAATTTACCAGAGACGCCAGGCCGTACGCGCCCAGAAATCCCACCACGCCGCTGAGCCCAGCCAGGATCACTCCCTCCGCCAGAAAATCCATCATGATGCGCCGCCGCGTGGCGCCAACGGCCTTGCGCAGGCCGATTTCGCGGGTCCGCTCGGTGACCGACACCAGCATGATGTTCAGCACCCCTACGCCGCCCAGCGTCAGGGTGATCACCGCGATAGCGCCCAAGAAGGCGGTCATCGAGACGAAAATCTGATCAACCAACTCGGCGCTCTCCACGGTGTCCCAGATGTACACGGCGCCCTTGTCGTCCGTGTCGAATTGGTGGTTGCGTCCCAGAACCCGCAGAACCTGTTGGCGCGCCGCCTTCCATTCGGTCAGCGAGGAAGGCACGTAGATAATGTCGTTCACGATGCCAGGATGGAAATTCTCGTCCTTGGGGGGCAGGTCCCGGACCATGGTCGCGTAGGGCACGTAGATCTTGTCGCCGTCCAGCCCGTTGTAGCTGCTGTTCTGGTTCTTGGCCGGCATCAGGCCCACGATACGAAACGGCAGGCCATTCAGAAAGATCTGCGAGCCCAGCGCGGTGTTCCGCTCGCCAAATAACTGTTTGCGGACGTTATCGCCCAGCACGGCCACGCGCTCCGTATCGGTTTCGTCGGGGTCTATCAGGAAGCGGCCCCGATCGATGGGGATGGTGCGGATCTTGGAATACAACGGCTCGACGCCATTTACCGTAAACGACCCGCTATTATAGGCGCTGGCCACCTTTGCGCCGTTCTGCAACTCGCCGATCACCCGGCTGACTAAGTAACATTCCGTGCGAATGTCGTCTATGTCGTCATAATTGAAGCGAATCCGCCGGCCAGCGCGCTGTCCGCCCACCTGCTTCTCCGTGCGGCCGGGAAACAGCAGCACGATGTTCTCGCCAAGCTGCTTGGTGTTGTTGCGCTGGCCCTGCTTGAAGCCGTCCCCCATGGCGACGATCAGAACGATGGAAGCCACGCCCCAGGCGATGCCCGCCATGGTCAGAAAGCTGCGCAGCTTGTTGCGGAGGAGGCTGGACGCTACTTGCGATAGCAGCTCGTGAAGATAGCCCATAAGATTACCTGGCCTTCGGCCGGCCTGCGCGAGACGCGGGCCCGGCCCGCTAAGCCTGTACCGCCTACTGCAGTATCACCTGCTGCCCGGCGGTGATTCCCTTGGCGATCTGGGTCTTGGAGCCATTACTGATGCCCGTTACCACCGGAATCTTGCGCTTGCCCGTCTCACTCGTGGCATCGGGTATCTCAACGGATGTGGACTTATCTTTGTTATAAAGGATCGCGCCTTCCGGCACCGCGATCACTCCCTTGCGCTCCTCCAAAATGATCTCGGCGTTGGCGGTCATCTCGGCGCGCAGCTTGCGGGATTCGTTGGAGATGGAGACACGCACTTCGAACGTAGTTACATTGTCTTTCTCCACGCCCATTGGGGAGATCTTGGTCACCTTGCCGTTGAACTTCTCGTCTTTGAACGATTCTACTGTAATACGCGCGGGCTGGCCCAAATAGATCTTGCCCACATCGCTTTCGTCCACTTTGCCTTTGACATACACTTCGGAGAGATCGCCCAGAGTCATGATCAGCGTGGCGCCGGAACCCATGGTCAGAATGGAGCTGACCGCGTCGCCCACTTCGCGGTCGCGCGACAGCACCACGCCGTCGATGGGCGAGACGATTGTCGTATTGCGCAGGTCTTCTTCCGATTGCGCCAGCGCCGCGCGCGCCTGTTCGATGGCGGCCCGCGCCTTGGCGATGGACGCCTGCGCCACGCCAAGATTTACGGTGGCGGACGTCTGGCGGTTAACCGCCATCTCGTAGTTCTTCTCCGCGTCTTCCACCAGGTTGCGCGCCAGCAACTGCTCCTTGAACAGTCCGCGCGCGCGGTCCATCTCGCGCTTGAGGAACGGCACATCCGGACCAGCGGCGTCGACTTTATAGCGCTCGTAGTCGGCTTGCGTGCTCTTCAGGTTGGCTTCCGCCAGCGAGAGCGCCGCCTGGAACTGGCGTACCTGGGGCAGGACGTTGTTTTCATCGAGCTTACAAATGACCTCGTCTTTGTGCACGATCTCGCCGAAGTTGACCGGCAGGCTCTGAATGATGCCGCTGGCCTTGGACTTGATTTCGACTTTGGTCACCGGCTCGATCTTACCGGTGGCCACAACCGAGCGGGCCAAGTCGATGCGCTCCGCCTTCACGAGCTTCTCGGGGTCAATTTTCGGAGAACTACGGCCGATTGCTTTGAGAGTGACGAGTGCCGCGCCCCCTAGCAGGGGCACGAGAAGGAACAAGATCCACTTGAGCGGTCGCTTCTTGCGCGAGGTTACCATATCGGTGCCTATCGGGGATACGATCACA
>Ga0335081_10019061_pt1 | contig 11092 bp, 8 predicted proteins | sample Lox_Sample_35_FD_206713 | JGI IMG/M metagenome (GOLD analysis project Ga0335081, IMG submission 206713) | Soil microbial communities from Loxahatchee National Wildlife Refuge, Florida, United States - Lox_Sample_3.5 | ecosystem: Environmental > Terrestrial > Soil > Wetlands | place: USA: Florida...
ACTAACCAGAATGTCGATGATCAGCTTCGGAATATAGGCGAGGCCAATCGGAAGCAGCGCCGCGACGATCCGAGCGACGATGCCGAAGGTCACCACGCTCGGCCCGGATTCCCAGACAATCTTCAGAATGGGCGGAACATTGCGCAACGCCGAAAGGCGTTCCTGCCAGCTGCTCCAGAAACTGTCCTGCTGCCCCATGCCTTAACCCCGGGAACTTCGAGCACTGCTTGAGGTGATCGACGAAGCTTGGCCCATTTTACCTTGGCGGTGTGGATTTCCGGCGCTGTAAAGATGCGGTAAAAGGCCTCGGAGTTTGTTGCGCCGGGGCGTGGGCGAGCTAACATCGTGGAAGTGAGCCTGAGGAAACGGCCGCTAAAGGGTAATGGAGCCGTCTGGGCAGCGGTGTAAACCGCCTGGCAAGTCAGCCGTTTGCACTACTGTCGCAAGAAACTGCAGCGGGAGCCCGCAGGCGAAATCCCGAGCGCAGCCGAGGGACCTCAACCTTGGTGCCGAAGAAGGGACTCGAACCCCCACACCCTTGCGGGTACATGGACCTGAACCATGCGCGTCTGCCAATTCCGCCACTTCGGCGAGTGACTTTCAGGGCGGCCTTAATACGACCACCTCTAAGGAAAGGACTGCGAGTAATATTCTACAGGGGCACCGCTGGCTGTCAAACCGGTTCGAGCAAGATCAGACCAGCGCAGCGGAGCCAGCCATTCTTCACCACCACTCTTAGGGAACTCGGAGGCGCGACCTTTTTCATTTTTCCGGAATGCCGCAGTCGACCGGACGGCGGATCGCTGAAAAGATCCAGGTCGCCAATGAGAGATTGAATGTCACCATCAGAAAAACTCGTACCTGAAGTTACCCGGCAGTTGCGCTCTTTGGCTCACGATCTAAGCAACTCGATCGAGACCATCATGCAGGCCTGCTACCTGCTCGGACAGGCCAACCTGGAAGGCAATCATCAGAAGTGGGTAGGGCTCATCGACAATGCGGCGCAAGACGCCGCCAGAATCAATCGCTCGATCCGCGAAATCCTGCGCTCGCAAAGCTAAGTAAGAAGGATTTTTCCGACCGCTCCCCCGGATTCCGGTGACGGTTCTTGACCAGAGCCGCCGCCCCGACCGACGTACAGCCCGGAGCAGAGCAGCTCCGAGCTCAAGCCAAGCAGTAAGCGAAGCGTCTCGGGAGTTCAACTTCGGGATTTGGACTTCGCTTAGGATTCCAACTTCGCGCTCATGGTGATTTCCGCTTTCAGAACTTTGGAGACGGGGCAGCCGCTCTTGGCATTCTGTGCCGCCTTGTCAAAAGCAGCCTGATCCGCTTTCGGGATGCGCGCGACCACATCGAGATGCACGGCAGTGATCGTCCAGCCCGCATCCAGCTTTTCCATGGTCAGGGTAGCGCTGGTCGAAATACTCTCAGGGGTCAGGTTGGCTCCGCCTAGCTGGGCGGAGAGCGCCATCGAGAAGCAAGCCGCGTGCGCCGCGGCGATCAGTTCCTCCGGGTTGGTCCCGGGAGCATTCTCAAAACGCGTAGTAAAAGAATAGGGTGTATTAGAAAGAACTCCGCTAGCCGATGAGACTGTGCCCTTTCCGTCCTTGAGTCCGCCCTTCCACACTGCACTTGCTTTACGCTGCATTGCTCGATCTCCTGAATTCGTCAGTTTCTAAAGCCTTGCTATTGTAGTTGCAGACGAGAGTTCGCGCACGCCCGCGCGGGACTTCAGCGCAGGCGAGAATCTGACATTGCTCACGCTGCGTTGATCACGCAGAGTGAAACCCGCCTGCCGACTTAATAGAAATCTGAGCAGCTCAGATAGAAGCCGCAGTGAGGACAAGTCAGCTTGCACCGTTGTTCGCAAAGCTGAGAGGAACAGTTGGGACAGACGCGGGAGGTTTCCGCGGTGGCGGAAGCAGAAGGGACCGGCCGAGCAACGCGATCATCGTCGTCCCTGTCGCTAGGCGGATTTGGGAACATCCTCGACGATTATGGGGCGTTTGCCGGGCTCGGGCAACTGATTTTCTTTGGCAAAATCCGAGCCTGAAGCTGGCAAATTGCTATTCCAGGAATACGCCACGATCAGCCACACCCCCAGCCGCCGCCAAACCCTGAGGTATTTTCCGTGGTCGACGAGGGTAGTTCCATTCGCCTGCCGGACACCCACGGTGTAACGCCCAATTTCGACAGCCATGTCGCCGGAATCGTCGACTCGCGTCGTGTCCAGGCGCAGATCTTGATATCCAGCTTCCCCCAGATCGCGGAGGGCGCGCTCGATTGCCTTCGGATCTTGTAGGGCTTGACGATGCGGAACCATCAGGATGCCATCAGGGGCGAATAAGGCCGCTACGTGATCGTAGTTTCCGGTGTTAAAGGCAGTGCAAAAATCCTGGCTCAGATCCCGAATCTGAGACTCCGCATCCATGAAACCGCTCGAAGCGGGGATACCACTATACGACCGGTACATCCAGCTACCTCCCAGGGGAAAGGGGCAGCAACCGCGCGCCATCCCTCGAAACGCGGCGCGCGATGCGGATTTCATTCTAGCGCAAAACCAGCCTGTGGAAACCGAAGAGTTTCTTCCTGAGGCTGCATTCACTTGATGAGATGGGCGGTCCAAACCGTTGCCCCGCAAAAGAAATAAGGGCGCACCGTGGTGGTGCGCCCGGCCAAACCTCACTTCGCCTTATCGAAGGGTCACTTCAAGCTTGCCATCACCACGACGGGCTCTGGACTGTAGTCCATCGCAACCTCAGATTCCCGCGGGCTCTTGGGCAGCTGGTGACCTTCCGAGCTCCCCGCGACCCAGATCTGCGACAGGAAATACCGGTCGCCGTAGCGCAGGAACACGAGCTTGGTGTTCACGGAGGGCTGCACCTTCTCCACCCCGTTGGTGTTGACCATCCTCTTCTGCTTCAGGTCCGAGCTGTGGATGAACAGGGTTCTGCCGGCGGCATCGCCCAGAGACTGGATCGAGTACTGCCCCGCAGGCAACGTCTCCTTGTCGATGATGAACTTGAAGGGGACGTTTGCGCGAACGTTGATGGTTTGTGCATATGCCGATCCGGCTGCCAACAGCAGGCCCAGCACGCTGACGAGAGTTAGAGCTTGCCTTTTCATATCTCCTCCTTCGTGTTGAGAATTGTGGAAGCCCCGCAGGATCGGCCCTGGTTCTTGAAACTCCTACATCTTCGTTCTGCTTTGCTTCCGTCCCCACACTCGCAACGGTTTTGATAACCAGTTGTCACTTGGCATTAAGGCAAGCATAGGACCAAAGCCGAAGACGACACCGCGTTCGGCCCTCTCTTCGGCAACCTGCTGATTCTGCGAGCCGTTGCAATTTGCGCGAGCAAGTGGGCTCCCCGCACCAGGCCCAGGCCTTCGTTTTCGTTAACCCAACGGTTAATGCAAACCCGCATTGCGGTTAATGGCAGCGCGACCCGTCATTGACTCGCCGTGAAATCGACTCGCCGTGAAATCGCGCGTGCACCGCCCCCCGGAAGTGTGCTAAACAAACGCAGCGCGCATGCTGCTATGAATCCCAGGCTCATAGGTGTCTCCGGACCGTTCAAGGGCACAACTCTGGTGGTGCCGGAGGGCAAAGTGTGCATCGGGCGGGATTCTGCCAATCACCTGTGGGTGACCGACCCGGCGCTTTCGCGGAGGCATTGCGAGCTGTTCCGCGATCGCGAGGGTTTCACGATCCGCGATCTCGACAGCCACAACGGCACCCTGGTCAACGGCATGCCGGTGACCGAGGAGAGGTTGCGTCACCTGGATCAGATCAGCGTCGGCGACTCCGTGCTTGTCCTTCTCCTCCATGAGGAGGCGATCGATCCGCGCCGGAATATCGTGCAGTTGACCGAGACGGTCGAGCCCGGCCGCGAGCCGTTCGTGCTTCGCCAGGAAGATGCGCTCTATCTGCATCCCCAGGGCGTTCTCGCCGTCCTACCTCAGACCGCACGCATGACGCGCGACCTGAATGCCTTATTGAAGATCGCCATCGGTATCGGCAGCATTCGGGACCGGGATTCGCTGGAGTGGCAGCTGCTGGGAATGATCTTCGATGTCGTCCCCGCCGAGCGCGCGGCCGTCCTGCGCTTCGACCCCGGTACGGATGATTTCAGTTCGGCTGTCGCCTGGGACCGCCTGCGCGGCCCCGGCCATCCGGTGCGCGTGAGCCGCACGGTCGTGCGGCGAGTCCTTCGGGAGAAGGCCGGGCTCCTGGTCACCGACGTGAAAACGGACCAGAGCCTGGAGATGGTGGACTCGCTCGACGAACTGCAAATCAAATCTTTGCTCTGCGTCCCCCTGATCCTGTCGGGAAACGTGATCGGTATCATCTACCTTGACTCCCAGAATCCTGGGGAATCCTTCGATGAGAATCATCTGCAGGTGATGACCGCGGTGGCGAGCCTGGCCGCGCTTGCACTGGATAACGTCCGCACTCTGGAAGAACTGCAGGATGAGAACCGGCTGCTTCGCTCGGAAATCAACCTGGAAAACAACATGGTGGGGGGAAGCGCGGGCATGCGTCAGATTTACGACCGCATCCGTCGGGTCGCGCCCACCGACTCCACCGTCCTCATCCTGGGCGAGAGCGGCACCGGCAAGGAGCTGGCCGCGCGCGCGGTTCACGGAAACAGTGCTCGCGCCGAGCGGCCGTTCGTCGCCATCAACTGTGCGGCACTCACTGAAACCTTGCTGGAGAGCGAACTGTTCGGGCACGAGAAGGGCGCGTTCACGGGCGCGATCGCGCAAAAAAAAGGCAAGATCGAACTCGCCGAAGGGGGAACGCTATTTCTGGACGAGATCAGCGAGATGGCGCCCAGCCTTCAGGCGAAGCTGCTGCGCGTCTTGCAGGAACGTGAATTTGAGCGTGTGGGAGGATCGAGGGCACTCAAGGTAAATATCCGCGTCATCGCGGCTACCAATCGAGACCTGTTGGAGGCGATCAAGTCGGGCACTTTCCGCAACGACTTGTATCACCGCTTGAACGTGGTGGTGCTCAACATGCCGCCGCTGCGCGAACGGCGAGAGGACATCCTGGCGCTGGCGGAGCACTTCATCGTCAAGATCGGCAAGAAGTCCGGCACGCGCCGGAAGCCGCTATCCGCGGAAGCACGCGACTGCCTGCTGAATTACGAGTGGCCGGGGAATGTGCGCGAACTGGAGAACGCCATCGAGAGAGCCCTGGTGTTAGGCGCGACCGATACTATCCTGGCCGAGGATCTGCCTGAGTCGCTTCTGGAATCGACGGCGCCATCGGCCAGCGACGACGCCAACTACTACGGAGGGGTCAAGGAGAGCAAGCGACGGATGATCCTGCAAGCACTCGACCAGGCCAAGGGCAATTATGTCGACGCGGCGAAGGCCCTCGGACTACATCCGAATTCCCTGCTTCGCCTGATCCGCAACCTGGGCCTGAAGGCAGAGAGAGATAAGAAATCGGCTAGCTGACATTTGCCCTCTTCTGGCCGGGTAATTGCGAGACGAGCTCTAAGGAAGTTCCACAGAAACCAGTACTCCGGCAGTTTTCCCGCTGGCTCGATAGTTCACTGAGATGGGCTGGCTCGCCCAGGTGCAAGAAAACGAATCCGCACCGATCACGGGCAGTGACTTGTAGTTTTCGGTCCGCAGCTCCATGGTTTTTCCAGCCACCGTCATTTTGAGGAGCGCCACCGGATCCTTGGAACAATCCACGCTGATGAGTTTTCCCTTCGCGTACAGGATGGGACCGCTGAGCGGGGCGGGCGCTTCCGGCTTGGTCGCCTGATTCTCGGTGTCGTTCGTATCCGCGCTGGCCGCCTCCCCAGCCGCCGCGTTTTTTGAGGACGGCCCGGACGGAGCTGCCGCCTGTGACTGTGCCGGTTTTTCCGGCGGCGCAAGCGCGGGGCGCGCGGCTGCAATCCCGTACTTCTGCACCGTCTCCATCTGACTGAGCTGGTCGCTGGCTGCGGCAGAGAGTTGGGCATCGCCGCTGGACTTCACCCGTTCGAATACGGCCCGGGCAGCCTCCCATTTCTTCCCCAGTGCGTAGACCAGCCCCAGGTTGTACAGGTAGGTCTCGTTTCTGGGGCTGATCTGAATCGCTGCCCGTATGGCCTCGAGTGCCGAGGCCGGACCGCCACCTTCAACCCTTGCCATCGCGAGCATGTTGTAGGCTTCCCCAAACTCCGGGTACCAGTCGAGGACCGCCCGCAGATCCTGCATCATGTTCGCCAGACCCTGGATCGCTTGGTGATTGGTCTGCGCGATACGATATTTGAGGACGGAAAGGTAGTACCGCACCCACGGATCACGCTGATTCAGCTCCGCGGCTGTGCCTAGTTCGTCCACGGCAGCTTCGAAGTTCTTGTCTTCGATGAATGCCCAGGCCAACGCCCGGTGCGCCAGTTCGTTGTTGTTGGGATCGGCTGCCAGGTCTTTCAGATCTTTCACACCTTGCTCGTGACGCCCGGGAGCGCGTGATCTGGCATCGGCCAGCAGAGCTCTCGCGTCAACATCGGGCAAACGTGTAACCGTCATGCCAAAATCATCCGGCCCGATGGGAGAAGGAAATCGCATAAGCGCAGACTGATCTCGGGCTTCCCCTTGCCGGCGGGCTGCCGGCGCCGACGGTTGCCACGAAAGCGATCGATAGTAGGCCCTCACCGCCTCCCCGAACTGGCTCGATGACATGTTGAAGGCCTTGGCCATGGCTTGTTCCAGTGGGGCCTTTTCGTTCTGCACCAGTCCGAAGTAGGTCCCGGTTTGGGGCAGCAGATTCTTGTCGAGAATGTAGTGAACCACCATCCATGACTGCGCCTCAAAAAGCGCAGCGTCCTTGCCCTGGCCCTGGGCAGCCCGGTGCGCCGCAAACAGGTCCGGGACAGACATCCAATCCGGTGTATTCAGCAATTCAGTGAGCGATCCCGAAAGACTTTCCGATCTCCGGCTCGGGCCGGCACCCACTTCCACCTGTTTGTCGTCGAGGCGGATCGACGAAAAATACTCGGCAAAACCTTCATCGAACCAGTCTTGCGTTGGCGGATAGTTGTAAGTAAGGAACAGACGGGCGAAGTCATGGGCAATCGCGCGCCACGATTCGTCTTTGGAGACATTCAAGACGATGAATACGCGGTCTTCCCCCGGTAGCAGAAAGCCAGTGGAGCCTTCCGCGCTCGCCGGCGCGGTGCGGGAGTACTCGCCGTCATCCTTCAGCGCGATAATCGAAATGGGAACGGCCTGGTTGAGGCGGTTCTTCAATAGCAGGCTGCCAAAAACGGCCCGCATTTGTTCCAGGCGGAAGGCGACCTCCCGCCCCGACTTCTCTGTAGCATCCGTTGTCACAACGAAGTGCTTAGCATGAACCTCGATCCAGGGCGGCGGCACATCGGAGGCGAAGGTCCGCAACGATAGCAAGCATGCACAGAGGCCGCACAGGATCAACGTACGACGGATTCGCGATCCTCGCGTAATATAGCGAACCCCGGAAATAGAGACGGGCCGACCCAGGCGGAGACTTACATTCGCAAGAATGTTAGGGAGAAATCGGATCGAGGCCATGACACCGCCCAGTCCACGCTGTGGGCCGGTTGCGATGTTAGCACGGCGTGAAGACAGCCATGGAGAAGGCGAGAGTGTTAGTGCAAGCCGGCCGCAGAAAGGCCTCCGCATTCCCGATGAGCGGAGGCCCTCTTTTCACTCTCAGTCCTGCTGTTCACTAACCTTCATTCCGGTTAGAACTACGATCCGCCTGCCGAGTTGCCCGCCCCCGGAAAGGCGCGCCATTGCTCATGTTTTACGTTTCAACAGCCGGGCCTTAGCCCATCTTGCGCTTTCGGCCACGACGGGATCTCCGTCTTCCGACAGTCTCTCCAGCTTGGGGAGAAAATCCGGGTCTCCACTATTTCCCATGGCGATCACGGCGTTCCGCCGGATCCCCCCAAGCTTCGTGCGCTTCACCGGCGATCCTCGAAAAACCTGCCTGAACTCTTCCGCCGTCATCTCGGCCAACCAGGCGAGAGCCGGGTTCACCAGCTCGGTCCGAGGTTCGAACTCAGGCTCGCCAGTTACGGGAGCATTGCGATTCCACGGGCAGACATCCTGGCAAATGTCACAGCCGAATAGATGCCTTCCCATTCCCTCCCGCAACTCATCAGGAACCGTCCCTCTCTTTTCGATCGTGAGATACGAAATGCATCGATTGGCGTCGAGCTCATAAGGCTGAAGCAAAGCATCGGTGGGGCAGGCGTCTATGCAGCGCGTGCAGGTGCCGCACCGGTCAGGCGCGGGAAGGTCAGTGATTAACTCCAGTGAAGTTACGATTACCCCCAGGAACAGCCACGACCCAAGCTTCTGGTTGATGATGCAGGTGTTCTTCCCGATCCAGCCCACGCCGGCGTACTTCGCGTACACTCGCTCGACCAGCGGTCCGGTATCCACGTAGCAGCGCGTGATCACGTCCGGACCGCCCATCTCGCGCAGGGTCTCTTCGACCCGCTTAAGTTTGGCGAGAACAACGTCGTGATAATCGCTGGCGCTCCAGGCATAGCGCGAAATCCATCCACGGTCTGGGTCGTTTTCCTCCGTCGAATACGGTGGCGAGGTGTTGTAATTGATGGCGCAAACCACCACGCTGCGAACCCAGGGCATGGTTGAAATCAGAGAGGAGCGTTTAAGTTCGCCGTTTTCGTGGCGGGCTTCCATGTACTTCATCTCACCGGCGTAGCCTGCCGCAATCCATTCTGGAAATCGCCCCAGTTCCGCAAAGTCGCGCGCCGGCGCGATTCCGGATAGCTCAAAGCCAGCCGCCGTTGCCGCTCGTTTCACCGCTGCAGCGATTTCCACGCGCGAGTACAGGCCGGTGATGGTGTCCGGATTCTTCGAACTCGGCATCAAAGTTCGTTGGCAGCGTTAAGATTTAACATAGAAGCTCTGGCCGTACGGGGCAGACTACAGGATGTCTTACCAATCGAATTCCTCACCCGCGAAGACCGCATCGTCTATCGATTGTAAATCTTTGCTTTCAGGAGAAAGTTAACGCCATGATCAGGTCCATTACACGCTTCTTCGCTTATGTCGGCGCACTTTTTGTCTTCTGCCTGGTGGTCGCGCTGGTTTTGTTCGCGATGCAGAAAGGGCGTGTCGCTTCCAGGACCATTCTGGAAGCGGATTTCGAAAAACAACTCGTCGAGGATATTCCCGACAACCCGACCGCCCAAGCGATGCTGAGCGATCGCACCACGGTTCGCGACGTGGTTGATGCCCTAGATCGCGGGGCCAGCGACCCCCGCGTGCAGGGCCTCGTCGCCAGGATTGGCGCTGTGCCCATGGGAATGGCACAGACGCAGGAACTGCGCGAGGCCGTCCTCCGCTTCCGTGCTCACAAGAAATTCGCGATCGCTTTCTCTGAAACCTTTGGCGAGGTCGGGCCGGGCAATGCCGCCTACTATCTCGCCACCGCCTTCGACCAAATCTATCTCCAGCCTTCCGGCGACATCGGCCTCACCGGCGTCATGCTGGAGAGCCCGTTCGTTAAGGGGACTCTGGAAAAGTTGGGCATGCGCTTCCACGGTGATCACCGCTACGAATACAAGGCAGCGCTGAACACATTGACCGAAGACAAGCTTACCCCTCCCAACCGGGAAGAGAACCAGGCCATCGTGAATTCCTGGTTCGGCGAGATGAAGGATGGCATCTCGCAAGCGCGCCAGATTCCCTCCGACCAGTTCCAGGGACTGGTCGACCGCGCGCCCTTCCTGGGCAAGGAAGCGGTGGACGCCCGGCTGGTCGACGGGCTCGCTTATCACGATGAAGTCTACGACCAGGCGAAAAAGAGGGTAGGCGACGGGGCCGAGCTTCTCTATCTCGACAAATATCTGGAGCGCGCCGGGCGCCCGCATGATAAGGGCAAAACGATTGCCTTGATTTATGGCGTCGGCGGTGTGCAACGCGGTAAGAGCGACTACGATCCCGTCCAAGGCGCGTTAATCATGGGCTCGGATACAGTTGCCGGCGCCATTCGTGCCGCGACCGAAGATAAAAGCGTGAAGGCGATTCTGTTCCGGGTAGACAGCCCTGGCGGCTCCTACGTCGCCTCCGACGCGATCTGGCGCGAGGTGGTTCGCGCCCGCAAAGCCGGCAAGCCTGTGATCGTCTCCATGGGAGATTTGGCCGGATCGGGAGGCTACTTCGTGGCCATGGCCGCCGACAAAATCGTCGCCCAACCGGGGACCATCACCGCTTCCATCGGTGTCTTGGGTGGAAAGTTCCTTACGGCGGGACTATGGGACAAGCTCGGCCTGACCTGGGACGAGGTTCACGCCGGCGCCAACGCCGACATGTGGACGGGCACGCACGAATATTCTCCCGCCGAGTGGCAGCGATTCCAAGCCTGGCTTGACCGCGTGTACGCCGACTTCACCGCCAAGGTCGCCGACGGCCGAAGGCTCCCTAAAGACAAGGTCCTCGAAATCGCCAAAGGCCGCATCTGGTCAGGTCAGGACGCCAAGAACCTCGGCCTGGTCGATGAACTCGGAGGCTATGACACCGCCCTGAAGCTGGCGAAGCAAGCGGCCGGGATTCCCGAGAATGACGAGGTCGACCTGGAAGTTTTCCCACACAAGAAGACCTTTCTCCAGTCCGTGCTGCAACGGGCGGGGGTCGACAACAGCGAGAAAGAGGCCACAACGGCCGCCATGATGGAAGTATTGCGGATCGCACAGCCGGTGGCCCGCCAACTCAACGCGATAGGCGCGATCCATACTCGCGACGACCAGGCCGAGGACGTCCTCCGTATGCGCGAGCTCGAGGGGAGCCACTGATGGTGTAACAGAAATAAGAAAGGGGAACCGTTTTCCCGGTTCCCCCTCAGGTTTCTATGCCGAGTTTCTACGCCGCCAATTTTCAAGCCCGCTGGAGGCGCTACACGCCCAGCTTTTTGACCTCTTCGTTGTAGTACTTGCGGTAGAGGATGTCCCACTCCTGGCTGCCCTCGAGAATGGTTCGCTTCTGGCTCTCGATCTTCTGCCGGGCGGCGGCGTCGATTCGCGCCTCCTGGTTCAGCAAGTCTTCGAGGATCTTGCGCACTTCGAGGCGGATC
>Ga0335081_10019062_pt1 | contig 11092 bp, 11 predicted proteins | sample Lox_Sample_35_FD_206713 | JGI IMG/M metagenome (GOLD analysis project Ga0335081, IMG submission 206713) | Soil microbial communities from Loxahatchee National Wildlife Refuge, Florida, United States - Lox_Sample_3.5 | ecosystem: Environmental > Terrestrial > Soil > Wetlands | place: USA...
ACCAATGAAAAAAACGAAAAAGCCTATGATGAGAACAACCACTGAATTCATAATGTGAACTCCTCGCGGTCGCCAAATCGAAATTTATTCAAAACAGCCCAGCTGGCATTGGCTAATTTTGACCTTCATCTCATTCAGGATATTCCCCATTTCCTTCTTAGAAATTCCAAAATCCTCCGCGATTTTAAAACACAGCGCGCAGGGAAGTTTTCCGTCTTTTGCCTTTTCATTAATGGCCTCTTCTAACCTTTTACGATCCATAATGTGCTCCGTATACGAAGGTCAATGCCAAATGTCAAAGCCCAAAGTTCAAATCAAATCCAAATCTCAAGCCTCAAATACAAAAATGACAAAAAATTGTTGACATTTGGATTGCTGCATTCATTTGGCATTTGAAATTTGTCCTTTGACATTTGGATTTCGATTATCTAATCCCTCTTCTCGCTGAAAATATAGATCCCATATTCAAACCCGTCCACCAATGCCAGAAAGGAGGCTTTGCATATATTTTCTGAAAATGCTTTCACCTTCCATGCATCCTTCCCGTTGGTAAACAGAATCTCCACCTCCACGCCGGCTGCGGTCCCGGCACCCGGATCAAAGATTTTGGAACTGAAATCGACCAGCTTCACCCGATCAATCTCGGGGAAAATCGACTTGAGCGATTTTTTCAATACCTTTGCTAAGGCATCCACCGGTCCCACCCCTGTGTCCGCTTCGTGCATCTCTTTCCCGTTGGCCCGAAGCATAATGGTAGCCTCGGGCTGGATGCCGTCGTCAATGAGTCGATAATTACCGATGATCTCAAAATGCGGTTTATAGCCGGACATCGATCTTAAGAGATTCAAAATCTTTGTCGCATCCTTAATTCTTTCCTCGACCAATGTTTCCTCCTAACAGAAAATAGAGCGACCGTGTCAGTGCCCCGTGTCCGTTATAAAAGGCCGCAGTTTAGACTCTCCGTATATTTCAGAAATACGCCTCATTACATTAAGATTCTTAGAAATTGTCAAGAGAAATTATAACATAGGAATCAACAAAAGAGGCTATTTGACCTTAATTCACCCTACGCCCCACTTCTTCACCCCTGCCATTAAGGGCTGGGCTCCGTGCGGCTGAGCAAAAGATATTAAATCTGAAGGATATGACGCAAGAGGAAGAGGACAAAAGGATTAAAGCACTTCAAGAAGAATTTTTCGGAAAAGAGGCAGATACCTTCCGGCGCAGGGAGGCGATACGAAAAGGGATCGAAAAATAACGCCATCCCTTACTCCGGGAGTTTGCATTTCATGGCACCCCCCCCCAAAAAAAAACATTTTCCCCAACTTCTACTAATTTCTAATTAAGTGGGCCTGACACTGGTTTTTTTTATAAAAAAAACTTAAAAATCTACCAAAGTCTTTTTTCTACATCTACCTTACTTCTTCAGACGGGGAGGGAAATTGAATATGGCCTGGCTGTTTTTAATCATTGCGGGAATCATCGAGATCGGGTGGGCAATCAGTTTGAAATATACGGAAGGCTTCACCCGGTTCTGGCCAAGCGTGGGGATGTTAACAGCTGCAATAGCAAGCTTCTTCTTTCTATCCACTGCCCTTAAATCCATCCCGGTCGGGACCGCCTATGTGGTTTTCACAGGAATCGGAGCCGCCGGCACCGTTCTCTTCGGGATATTCTTCCTGGGGGAATCAAAAGATATGTTAAGGCTTGCGTTTATCACGCTGATCATCTTCGGAACCATCGGACTGAAATTTGCAGGGAAGTGACTGTGAAGTTAATTTAGAATTTGCCTCCTCTCCTCCTGCACGTATTTAATATTAATCGAGCAACCATTTGCCGCTTTCGATTATTTTCTTCCCATCGATTTCGAGCGTCATCCCGCCGCTCACGGCATCATGATGGATATTGCTGTACACATGGGCTCCTACAAATGTCGTATTCTTGCCGCAGGCGATGTGAAGCGTGCCTAAAATCATCTTATCCGTAATGGTCCCAGAAAAACCTTCATACGTCAGTACGTGGTTGGTGGCAACGCCAAGCTCAGCGATGTTGGTCCCGTTTTCATCAGCAGCGGCGAGGATTTTTCGGCACTTCTCTGCCTCCGGCCCGTCACCGACAACCTCCACAATCCTGCCGTTCTTTATAATCCAGGCAAAAGGTTTCACCACCCTTCCCACATACTCGAAAAATCCATTTACCAGATATTTACCGTTCGCTGTGCCTTCGACAGGGGCCAGTGCCGCCTCGGCATAAAGAGGTACAGCGCCCCATTCGCCCGGTTCCCACATCGACGCTCTCAACCGCTCGCATTTTCTTCCTTCCACGCTAAAGGTGAGGTCCGTCCCGTCGGGGCCGGTAATACGGGCGATCTTACCGCTTTCCATGATCCTTGCGACTTTTTCCGTACGCTCTCGAATTTTCATGATGTCATCGTGCGTGATATTCGCCAAGAGAGCCGGCGCCATGCCGAAACGCGCCTTTTTTTCATTAGTGGCCACATTTCTTGCTTTCGTGTGGGCGATGATCTGGGTGTTGTCGAGATTCAGCGTGGCCAGTATAACATCACTCGTCATCATTGCATCAACCACTCTTTTCGGGGGTTCCGCTTTCATCTCACTATCCTCTACAAAAATGACCGTGGGAATGGCCTGGAGACGCCGAACTTCGGCCTCAAGATACTTGCCTACCAGTTTGCGCTTTTCATCGTTCTGAACGATGAGAAGGACTTTTTCGCCGCTTTTAACATTCATGCAGCTTTTGACGATTACTTTCGCCGCATTAACCCTCTGCTCCTCACTTAAATCTTCAACACCTAAACGATTCATTAACTTTGCCTCCCCTGTCGTTCGTATTCTATCCCACATTGGAAATTATTGGAAGTGAGAATTTCAAAGAGATTGCATTCGCATCTCAAGATTGGATCGGAAGCAAACAAATTCCTTCCCGCCAACAACTCTGCATGATCTTATGGAGGAAAGGTGATTTGTGGATACAAAAAGCACGTTCTGTATGACCGTCCGTATTTTCTCCCCCTCCCCCATTAACTTTTGCCCTCCCTGCCTCCGAAGCTTGAAAGAAAGTCTTGAAAAAAGTATGCGAGCCAGGATAATGTGTCAAAATAGTGACTAAGGATTCGAGGGGTCGAGGGTTCAAGGATTCGAGTGAAATAATAAAGTACTTTGAAGAGTCCAGAAACAAGGAGGTTTGTTATGGACGTTTATGAGGCGATCGAAAAGAGAGGAACGATCCGGGTGTACAAGAAAAAAGCAACAGAAGATCAAGTACGAAAGCTTATGCTTGCAGGCGCAAAGGCGCCTTCCGGCGGGAACCGCCAACCATGGGAATTCATCATTGTCGATGATGAGAAAATTATCGATCAACTCTCTGAAATCAAGTACCAGTTGAATCGAAAATTCTCTCCTCAAGCTGGAGAAACTCAGAAAGAAGTAGAAGCAAGGGCTATTTCCCAGAAGAAATCGTTCGGAAATGCAAGCGTTGTTGCTGTATGCTGTGGCTTAGAACAGGCAGCAAGTGCATGGCTCTGTGTCGAAAACATATCTCTGGCAGCAGTCGCAGACGGCCTTGGTTCGGGAATCGTCTCCTATTGGGGCGAGGCGAAAAAACAGGCTGAAAAACTCCTTGGTATTCCGGCGGACCATGAACTGGTCTGCGTATTGAAAATCGGCGTACCTGGAGAAGAAGGAACCCCACGAAAAAGACGGCCAGAATTCAGCTGGCTCCACCAAAATAGATTTTAGGGATATGTCCCGGATTGCTTAGGAACTTTGGTGGTATTTAGCAGTCCTAATTTGATGAACACCCACGGGGCGCCATAAGCGACCCAAAAGCCTGTGACGGCATAACGCAGGTAACGCAACACCTGTGATAAGACCGTCGCATCCCGCGGAAGCACCGTGCGCAGTCCCCACCACAGGATCACCAGGCCGATGATGCCAACTCCAAAGCACAGAGTGCGTTTCGACCACTTCCCCGCAGCAGCAAATCCACCTCGGTGAAAGATTAAAATCGCCCCAGCGACCAGCCCAAAAAACGTGCCCGCGACACCGACCATGCCTGTCGTCCCGCGGGGGTGAATAGCTGATTGACCCGGTGCGAGTGAAAGAGCGCGTGCGGCAGTGATTTCCCATTGAGAAGGGTCGGCAGACGTCGCAAGGGCCAGCCCGGCCAGCGAGATGCTGAGGAGCAGGATCGAGGCAGCAAAGGTTAGGCCGATTTTCTGCGCTGTTGTGAAGCGATTGAACCAGGCCAAAACGGCCGTTTCCCATTTCAAAAACGCCCACAATATCAAACCGCCGATCAACCAACCGGCCAGCACGTCCGTTGGAAAATGAACAGCCAGCACGAGGCGTGAAAAGCCAATCAGAAATATGAGGGCCACCATCACCCAGCGCAGCCAGCCCTTGACCCGTGCGGCCATTGTTCCCCAGACAGCCATGGCGTGTTGGGCGTGACCCGATGGGAGGCCGTACGAACCTTCGGTACCAAACGATCGAACGCTATCGCTTACCCAGAAGGGCCGCGGCTGGTGAAAGGCGAGTTTAAAAAAGATGTTCAGGCTGTCTGACACGGTCAAGATCACGCCGAAACGCAGGCCCAACCGGATGTCTACACACCAGTAGAGAAAAGGCATCGCGAACAAGTAAAATTCTTCGGTGCCCAGGAAGCTAAAGAACCGGGCAGGAGCAACGAGCCAGGGGGCACTGGTCTGCAACTCGGCGATGAAATGGATGCCCCAGTCAAGGATGGGATTCATCGGAATGACAAGAAACCTTTCTCGGGATAAGTTTACTATGCGAAAAACAGGGTTGAATGTCAATTAAAAACCCAACTCATCAGCATGCTATTTCGCTGTCATGACCCGTGACCAACAGGGCTTGACGACATCGATGCGGGCTTTTCCTCCGTGCACTGGGAAACTGTCTCCTTCGTTCAGCAGATCAATCAACTGGTTCCTGCCTGTCACCGCAAGCACCAGTTCAATCGGAACGGGTTTGTCCGAGGCGTTCACGGCCACGATCACACATTCCTCCCGAGTCTGCCGCGCAAAGGCAAATTGCTCGTGACTGACCAAAAGCTGGCGATAATTGCCGTATCGCAAGGCTTCCGAATGGCGGCGAATTCGGGCGAGGCGGCTGATGACTTTGGGTAAATCACGGCGTGGGCTGTTGTGAGAGATCTCGAACAAATCGAGGAACGGCCGCAGTGCCTGGTCGTTTCCGCCGGTTCTCTTCCCTTCGATGCCCCATTCGCTGCCGTAGTAGATCGAAGGAACACCCGGCATCGTAAATAGTAAGCTATACAGCGGAGAGAGATGTGCGGGATTCTTGAGAGTGCTGGCAACACGGTTCACATCGTGGTTATCGGCAAAAGCGTACAGGGGCAGATTCCGGTACAGCCCGCCTTCTCCAAACTGACGATTCAACGCATACGCGATTTCAAAATAATTTTTGTCCACGTGGCTGGAGTACAAGCTCTTGTAACATTCATAGTTAGTGACCGAATCAAGGGTTTCCGCGTTGACCCATTTTCTGTAATCCCCGTGAAGCACTTCTCCCATCAACCAGAAATCGGGACGGCGGCTTTTGCAAAAGGCCGCCAGTTCCTTCAGGAAGGCAATATCAATGCAATCCGCAGCGTCCAGCCGTAAGCCATCAATATCAAATTCCCGGATCCACATGTCAACAGCCCGGAAGAGGTGATCCTTGACTGCCGGGTTGTGCAGGTTGAGCTTGACCAGGCTGTAATGGCCGTTCCAGCCTTCGTAAGCAAACGGATCGTTATAAGGGCTGCGCTTGTGGAAATCTAGCCTGTGGAACCAGTCGCGATAAACAGACTGTTCGTGATGCTCCAGGAGATCCCGGAAAGCCCAAAAATCTCTTCCGACGTGATTGAACACCCCGTCCAAAATGAGTCGTATCTTCTTTTGGTGGAGAACGGAGCTCAGGCGCGATAACACCTCATTGCTTCCGAGGCGGCGATCCACATGGTAATAATCCGCGGTGTCGTAACCGTGCGCGGTGGATTCAAATACTGGCCCCAGGTAGAGCGCGTTCACTCCCAGACTCTGCAAATGCTCGACCCAGCCGTACAACTCCTCCAGCCGAGGGTTGGCAGGAGAGTGAAAGTCATTCCTCAAAGGAGCGCCGCAAAATCCCAACGGATAAATGTGGTAGAAAACCGAATCATAGGCCCAGTGGCCCACTGCGAACCTCCTCGAAGTATTTGATGCCCTATTATACCGATTGGTATACTAAGACGGCAAAAAAAATTACGCGGTCACGAAAAGATGCCGTGCATGAATTGGTACACCCCTTGGTAAAGCAATGGTTCCTCCAGTCTTGCGTATGCGTTGGGGTATAAGGCAATATAGTTGTTGATCATTCTATTCTATTCATGTCTCATCGTCTGTGATAAAAGAAAGGGTGGAGAAAGAATGAAGGAGGAATCATGGAAAGAAGCGCCAGGCTCTTCGATACTATCTTCAATCCACGCTCGGTAGCCATCATTGGAGCTTCCCCTAATGATCTGGCCACTGTCGCGCAGATGAAAACAAAAATCAGGGATCGCCTGTTCCTGGTAAACCCGAAATATACGGAGGTTCTAGGGAAGGAATGCTACCCGAGCATTTTGGACGTGGACTCCGAGATCGACTACGTCATCCTTGGAGTCTCCGCCTCGGCCCTGCCTAAGGTTCTGGAGGAATCCATCCAAAAAGGCGTAAAGGTGGCACATATTTTTACTGCCGGGTTTAGTGAGACGGGAACCCCCGAAGGGATCGAACAGGAGAAGGAGCTGAAACGGATGGCAGCGGGCAGGATCCGGATCATTGGCCCCAATTGTTTTGGGGTCTATTGCCCCTCCTCGGGGTTGACTATTGTTCCGGAGGCCCCCACGGAGAGCGGCCACGTCGGCGTCATTACCCAGAGTGGGAGCGTGGCCGAATCCTTCTCCTACTTTGCCAATACCAAAAATCTCAGATTCAGCAAAATGGTGAGTTATGGCAATGCCGTTGACCTGGACGCTCCTGATTTCCTGGAATACCTGGCCGACGACCCGGATACAAAGATGATCGCTCTTTACATTGAAGGCACCCGAAATGGCGAGGCCCTGAAAACGGCTCTGGCCAAGGCCGCAAAGCAAAAGCCGGTGATCGCCATCAAAGGGGGAATGACGGAGCAGGGCATTCGGGCGGCTACCTCTCATACCGCTTGCCTGGCCGGGACCCCTGAAATCTGGAGGACTCTCTTTAGACAAACCGCAACCCTTCAAGTGGGGAGCTTTGATGAAATGGTGAGCCTGGTCATGGCGTTCGACACCTCTCCTCTCCCCGCGGGCCGATCCCTTGCCATGATCACTAACTCCGGGGGGTTCAGTGTTATCCAAACGGACCTCTGTATGAATGCCGGAATCGAGGTCCCAAAGTTTTCCCGGGAGACCAGCGAAGCGCTTCGGGCGCTGGTCCCCCTCGCGGGAACCAGTATCGGCAATCCCCTTGACGCCTGGCCCATCTACTATAATGTATCTCCCTCGGGGAACATGGCTGACATCATCCAGATCGTGTCCTCAGACCAAAACACCCATTCTTTGGTATTTCAATTTGATCAGTTTCGCTATCTAAGGCGGATCTTGAGGCAAAAGATTGAGGCCCACATGAAGCGATTAATCGAATTGATGGTTGAAGGATGTGAGCGCAGCCGGGAGAAACAGAAAAAACCGGTGTTGGTCACCGTCTCCTTAGATCCGTACTTGGAAGACGAGGAAGACAGATATTACAACCTCATGATCAAAAGAGCTTTTGCAGCAAGAGGGTTTCCTGTCTATTCAAGCCTCGACGCAACGATCAGGGTTCTTTCCAATTTATGCAGGTTCAGCGAGAGTAGAAGATGAGCCTGATGTTGAAAAAAGAACCGAGAACCAGGATAATGGGGCAAAATAGGGGTCAAGAGTTCGAGGGGGCATGGCTTCAAGTGAAAAACTAAAAAATGGAATTTTAGGACAAAAGCCCTTGAACCCTAAGACCCTCGAATCCTCGAACCCTGGAATTTCTCGACCAATGAGGCATCAACCGAAGATCACTGTAGGTATCATGGACCACCAGACCGAGGTGAACGGTCGTCTGGATGGACATTTTCGTTCGGATGTCTTTGGCTCTGCTTCGGGCCGGTTTTCGGCAAAGTCTGACGCCGGGATGATTGTGTTCTTTGATGCTGTTCATCAAGAAATGGCTCGCTCTCCATCGATCAAGTTGACAGGGCAAGACAAATCCAAGTTTTCGCTCTTCGGCGTCACCATCGGAAGTCGCTTCCACTGGGAAAGGACAGAGGATCAGACCTTTGGAGGGGACCTTATCCTCCGGCCCCGCAAGGACGGAACGATCACTGTCATCAACGAAACCCCTCTTGAGGACTATCTGAAAAGTGTGATTTCCTCAGAGATGAGTAGTGCCGCTCCGATGGAATTTCTGAAGGCCCATGCTATCCTATCCCGCAGCTGGCTTCTGGCAGCACTTGATCGCAAGAAAAAAACAAAGGAATCGTCAGAGAAGATCACCGATAGAGAAGTGATGCGCTGGTATGACCGGGGGGACCACGATCTCTTCGATGTCTGCGCGGATGATCACTGCCAGCGATACCAGGGCGTCGCTAAGATTGTATCCGAGCAAGCTGAAGAGGCTATCCTCAAAACCCGGGGGGTGGCGATCACCCATCAGGGCAAAATCTGTGATGCCCGATATTCCAAGGCCTGCGGGGGAATCACTGAAAACTTCGACACAGCCTGGAATGACAAGCAAGTCCCCTATCTCAAAAGCGTTTCGGACGCATCCGTTCCCCACCACCCAATCAACATGGAGGGAGAAGCTTCGGCCTGGATTCTTTCGAATCCCGATGCCTACTGCAACACCCAAGATGAAGGTCTTCTTGGAAAAATCCTTCCTGACTTTGACCGCAAGACAAAAGGTTTTTTCCGTTGGTCAATCGACTATTCCCGAAGCGAACTGGAGGAGATCCTTCGGGCCAAATCTGGTTTTGATTTCGGTACGCTTCAGGAGATCGTCCCTCTTTATCGCGGTCCCTCAGGGCGGATCTCCCGGTTGAAGATCGTCGGTTCGAAGAGGAGCATCATCGTGGGAAAGGAGCTCGAAATAAGGCGCTGGCTCTCCAGGACGCATCTCTACAGCAGTGCCTTCGTTGTGACGGTTGAAGCCGGGCGATTTACGTTTCATGGCGCCGGCTGGGGACACGGCGTAGGACTCTGCCAGATCGGCGCCGCGGTCATGGCAGCCCAGGGATTTTCAGCAGAGAAAATCTTGGAACACTATTTTCGGGGAGTAGAGGTACAGAAAATCTACTGAGGGTTCAAGGATTCGAGGGTACAAGGGTCCCAGTGAAGGACCTCGCAAGAGAAGCCTGAACCCTTGAATCCTGGACCCCCCGGCCCCTTGAACCCTTGGGGTAAGTAAAATAATGTCCACACAGAAACCGACATCGCGAAATCCCTGGGCCTGGGTTCCCTCTCTGTATCTTGCAGAGGGAATTCCTTACGCCATGGCGATGACGGTTTCAGTGGTCCTCTACAAGCGTCTCGGCATCTCAAACACCGACATCGCCTTTTACACAAGCTGGCTCTATCTTCCCTGGGTGATCAAGCCTCTCTGGAGTCCTTTCGTCGATCTGTTCATGACGAAGCGCTACTGGATTCTTCTGACGCAGCTTCTCATCGGGGCGTCGTTAGCCTGCATTGCATTCACCATTCCAGCTGCCCGGTTCTTCCAATATACCCTCGCTTTCTTCTGGTTGATGGCCTTCGGTTCGGCAACCCACGACACCGCCGCTGATGGCTTTTACATGATAGGACTTCCGGAAGATCTTCAGGCCGCCTTTGTCGGGGTGCGAACGATCTCTTACCGCTTCGCTATGATCTCAACCCAGGGCGGGCTCGTCTTCTTTGCAGGCTACCTTGAAAAAAGCGGTCATGGTATCCCCACAGCCTGGTCCATTGCGTTCTTTATGGCTGCCGCAACCTTTGCAGCACTCTTTCTTTATCATCTTTTTATTCTCCCCTACCCTGCTGCAGACCACCCGGCTAAGCGAGACCCTTCGACATCTGTCGCACGGGAGTTCCTCCACATTTTCGGCCTCTTCTTCAGGAAAAAGAACATCATTGCCATTCTTGCTTTCTTTCTCTTCTACCGACTTGCAGAAAGCCAGCTTTTCAAGATGATCGCGCCCTTTCTGCTCGACGCACGTTCAGTAGGAGGACTGGGGCTCACCACACAGGATGTGGGAATCATCTACGGCACGGTGGGACTCGTTGCACTGCTGCTGGGGGGACTTCTCGGCGGGTATGCGATTTACAGAAGGGGACTCAAATTCTGGATCTGGATCATGGTCTGCGCGATGCATCTGCCGGATCTGGTCTTCGTCTATCTTTCCCATGCCATGCCTCAAAATTTCTATTTGATCAGCCTGGCCGTTGCCGTGGAGCAATTCGGTTACGGCTTCGGGTTTTCGGCCTACACGATGTTCATGATCATGGTGTCGGAGGGAGAATATAAAACGGTTCATTATGCTATCTCCACGGGGATCATGGCTCTGGGCATGATGGTTCCGGCCATGGCGAGCGGCTGGCTCCAGGAGCTCATGGGCTACCAGAACTTCTTTCTCTGGGTCATAGCCGCAACGATCCCTGGATTTATCGTGGTGGCGCTGGCAAAGATCGACCCCGATTTTGGAAAGAAAAGGCCGAGGCGAGGGTGAGCCTGCCTGCGGTAGATAGGGGTGTGGAGGGCGAGGTGCCAATAAATAAGCGACGGTTCAAGACGGCTTTTATCCTCGGTGCTGGATTGGGGACCCGGCTTCGACCTCTGACAGATCAACTTCCGAAGCCACTCCTGAAGATTGGAGGAAGGCCGATCATTACTTATGTGATGGATCATCTCCTGGAGGTTGGTGTGGATCGCTTCATCGTGAATACGCATCACTGGTCGGAAGCCTATTCGGAAAAATTCCCTGAAAGGCGATGGCGGGGTGTCCCCATTACCTTTCGGCATGAGACAGTCCTTCTGGATACA
>Ga0335081_10019063_pt1 | contig 11092 bp, 11 predicted proteins | sample Lox_Sample_35_FD_206713 | JGI IMG/M metagenome (GOLD analysis project Ga0335081, IMG submission 206713) | Soil microbial communities from Loxahatchee National Wildlife Refuge, Florida, United States - Lox_Sample_3.5 | ecosystem: Environmental > Terrestrial > Soil > Wetlands | place: USA...
ACGGGGTACGACTTTGGTCAAACCGGTGATGAGGCGGAACGAAAGCGCATCGATGATACCTTCCGGGTCATCAGTCTGAGTTTCTCCAGCCTCGGGGGCTCCGGCTCCGTGGTTGAGTACTTCACCCGGCAGGGGAAGCGCAGTTACGAGGACGCCGTCTACAGCAACCTGGCGGAATTTTACTTCAACAAAAGACGCTATAGCGATGCTGCCGCAGCCTACGACACCTTTGTCAGCCGCAATCCCTTCCACAAGGCATCGCCGCAATTCCAGGCGCGGGTGATCGAGATCCATCTTGCCGGGAGGTTTCCCAGCCTGGCCATTGATGCGAAAAAGCAATTTGCCGAAAAGTTCGGATTAAAATCCGAATACTGGCAGCACTTCGAACCCAGCGCCCGTCCGGAAGTTCTGGTCTGGCTCAAAACGAACCTCGCGGATCTGGCCAGGCATTATCACGCGCTTTTCCAGAGCCCGAAGCAGATCAAGGAAAAAAAGACAAACTTCGAAGAAGCGGTGCACTGGTATCGGGAATTTATCGCTTCCTTTCCCCAGGACCCGGATGCGCCGGCCCTGAATTATGCGCTGGCGGATCTGCTCCTGGAGAACCGCTCCTTTGATCTTGCGGCGGTGGAATACGAGAAAACCGCCTACGAATACGCCCGCCACGAAAAGTCCTCGCAGGCCGGCTACGCGGCAATTTACGCCTGGCGGAAAGACTTCACCGGCGCCGCACCCGAGGCAAAGGATCAGGTGGCGAAGGAGGTCGTGCGCAGCTCGATCACGTTTGCCGACACCTATCCCGAGCATGAGAAGGCAGCAATCGTTCTGGGGGCGGCTGCGGACGACCTGTACGACATGCAATATTATGAACCGGCCGCGAACGTAGCACGCAGGCTCGTCGACAGATTCCCCAATGCCGATGCGGACCTCCTGCGCCAGGCCTGGCTGGTGATCGGCCTTTCCACCTACGAGCTGCGCCGCTACAGCGAAGCTGAAACCGCTTACGGGAACCTGCTGGAGCTGCTCCCTGCCGGAGACAAAAACCGCGATGCCCGGATCGATAACCTTGCGGCAGCCATTTACAAGCAGGGAGAACAGGCGAATGCCCGGGGAGACCATCAGGCGGCGGCCGAGCATTTCCTGCGCGTCGGGCGTCTGGCCCCGACGTCCAGGATCCGGGCGAACGCGGAGTACGATGCGGCTGCCGCGCTGATCCAGATCAGGGATTGGAAGACGGCTGCGAGTGTGCTGACGGGCTTCCGCGGCATGTTTCCCGGACATGCGCTGCAGCCCGAGGTGACCAGGAAGATCGCCTATGTGTACCAAGAGGATGGGCAGCTCTCCCTGGCTGCCGATGAATATGAACGCATAGAACGGGAATCCAAGGATGATGACGTAAGGCGTGAGGCTTTGCTGACCGAAGCAGAACTGCTTGAGAAAGCCGGGGACCAGGCGCGCACGATGGCCGTGTACCGGCGCTATGTGAATCAGTTCCCCGATCCGGTCGAACCCAACGTGGAAACACGCGATAAAATCGCTGAAGTTCTGAAGAAGAAAGACCGGGACGGCTACCTGGCCGAACTCAGGCAGATCGTGGCCATTGACGCGAGCGCGGGCAGCGGGCGCACGCCGAGGACCCGCGCCCTTGCCGCGAAAGCCGCATTGGCACTGGCCGGGTCGACCTTCGACCGGTTTGTCGAAGTCAAACTGATCGAACCGGTCGAGATCAACCTGAGCAAAAAAAAGGAGTTGATGAAGGCTGCGACCCAGCAGTTCAGCCAACTGCTCGATTATGAGGCCGGCGACGCCACCGCAGCGGCGGCCTTTTATCTGGCCGAGACCTATGCCGACTTCAGCAGGGACCTGAAAGATTCCGAACGGCCCGCGGGCCTGAACGCTTTGGAACGGGAAGAGTACGACCTGGCCATCGAGGAGCAGGCGTATCCCTTCGAAGAAAAGGCTATTGCAACGCATATGAGCAATCTCGAATTGATCTCCCGGGGTGTTTACAACGAGTGGGTCGACAGGAGTTTGGAGAAACTTGCCAGGCTCGTTCCCGCCCGTTACGATAAGCCGGAAGAGAAGAGTCCCGTTATCACTTCGTTGGACAGATACGCGTACGTGATCGAACATCCGGAGCAGTTCGCACCACAGACGCCCAGAAAGGCGGCGCAGGCCGGAGAAGCGAAGCGGGATGCGCAACCGGCTGCGGCTCAAGAATCCGCAAAGGCGGAAAAGCCTGCTCCGGGAGAAGACAGCAAGGACAACAAGGGTACCCCCTGAGTTGGGGGGGGAATAAAGCTTAGGAATATCTTGGCCGCCGAGGCCACAGAGAAAGGCCAAAAAGCTATTTTTGCTTTTGTATTCCTCCGTGTTCTCGGCGTCCTCTGTGGCTAAAAGCTTTTCCGGTTTATCCGGACCAGGTGTATAAGATAGGAGCCGGGCGGTGCAGGCCAGAAATGCAGGGCAGATACAGTGGTCGAACGTCAGAAGGCGGACCGGGTGGGTGGCACTGGTGATGGTGCTCGCGCTTTTTTCCGGGTGCGCCGTTAAAAACACAGGTCCCACCGTGGACCGGCTCAAAGACGGCCGGCAAGGGTTCGTTATCCAGGAACAACCGGTCGTCGATGCCGAATTGCGCGGCGAATTCGAGCGCGCCGTGGCCCTGATGAATGACGGAAACAATGCTGCGGCCATCGAACTTCTGACAAAGGTGATCGAGCGGTCACCAGGCAGCACGGCACCGCATATCAACATTGCAGAAGCGTACGTGCTGACCGGGAAGCCTGAGCTGGCAGAGCAGCACCTCAGAACGGCTTTGGGGCTGGTCCCCGGTCATCCGGTCGCGAGCAATGAATACGGTCTGTTGCTTCGCAAGGCAGGTCGTTTCAGCGAGGCACGGGAGGTCTATGAGAAAGCGATCGCTGCTTTCCCGGACTATCTTCCTGCCCGCAGAAATCTCGGGATCCTCTGCGATCTGTATCTGAATGACGCGCCATGCGCCCTCAAGCAATTCGAGATCTACAGCGAGGGGATGCCCGCGGACGGGCAGGTCAAAATCTGGATTGCCGAGCTGCGCATGCGGCCGGGCGTTAAATGAAGATAATGTCACTATTTCGACCACGGATGAGCACAGGTCTCGGCTGCGCCTCAACACACAGATTAAAATATTTATTATCTGAGTTTATCCGTGCGCGCTTCTCAGCCAGCACCCGGTGTTTATGAGTACACAGCGCGAATGCAGGGCACGCCTGTGGTGAATAAAGACTCTTGTTTTGGTTCGCTTTCCAGGTTAGGTGATGAAAGGAGAAAGTATGCATCGAAAACCACTGCTTTGGCTGTGTCTGCTTCTGGCGCTGCTCGGCACGGCCATGGCCAAGGATAAGGAATCACAGGTCAAGGCACCGGCCGCCAAAGAGCTTTCGGGCATGTCCATCGTGGGCAACGATGATGCGCCCAAATCCCTGTATATTGTGCCCTGGAAAACGTCTGAAATCGGTGCGGAGACAGGCTTGAACATGATGCTGACCGAAAGTGCTGTGCCGGTGGATCGAGAGGTCTTTATGCGGCAATTGGATCTTTTTGAGATCAGCACCAAGAAATAAGGATGTCACTTCGGGATTGACAATACGAACGTTCTTTCACGAGCGAAAACGGAGGAGCAAAACATGGGATTTTTCTCTGCAATAGTCAGGTTTTTCCAGATGGGCGGTTTCTTCATGTTCCCTATTCTACTCGTGCTTGCGGCCGGTCTTGCCATCGCGTACGAACGCTGGGTTCAATTAAACCGTGCCCGGGAGGCAAATAAAAAAACCTGGGACGTGCTGTATCCGGAGCTGGTCAAGGGAGAGTTCGATAAAGCCCGGGAACTGGCCAACAAGGACAAATCCAGCATGGCCCAGATGCTGGGGATGGGATTGGCGCGCCAGGGTGCGGTCAGGCGGCGGGAAGATATCGAAATCGCCATGGAAGAGAGCATGATGGAGATCATTCCCGAACTGGAAAAACGCACTCCCTACCTTGCATTGTTCTCGAACATCGCCACCCTCTTCGGACTGCTCGGCACCATCATGGGCCTCATCCAGGCCTTCGCCGCGGTTGCCACGGCGAGCCCCGCCGAGAAGGCCGCCCTGCTCGCGGCCAGCATTTCGGAGGCCATGAACTGCACTGCCTTCGGCCTGATGTCCGCGATCCCGCTGCTCCTGCTCCATGCCCGCCTGACAACGACCACGGGCCAGATCGTGAACAGCCTGGACATGGCATCGGTAAAGGCGCTCAATGCCATCTCCAATTTCAGCAAGTACCACCTTGACAGGAGCTGATGATGGCCAGACACTTTCACTATAAAAGGAGACGGGGGCAGGAACCACCCGCAACGGACATCATGCACGTCCTGAACCTGACGCCCATGATGGATATTCTTACCGTTCTGGTCGTCTTCCTGCTCGTCACGGCCGTCTTTATGAGCATCACGGTCATGGAATTGAGCATCCCGACGAGCGCCGACAGGCCTGCTGCAGGAAAGCCGAATATCGCCATCGAAGTGATCATCCGCAAAACCGGGCTGCAGATCTCCAACGGAACGACGGTGCAGGCGACGATCCCGAAAAAAGGCGATGTATACGATATCGAGGTGCTGTCCAAAATGCTCGTTCGCCTGAAGGAACAGTATCCCGAGAAGCAGGACGCGACGGTTCTGACGGAGCCGACGATCGAATACGACTACCTGATCCAGGTCATGGATGCGGTCCGCGTTGCCGAGGTGCGGTCGGAGGGAAACAAAGAGGCCAGAAAGATCGTCCTCTTCCCGAACATCTCCCTAGGAGACGCCCCATGAGAGACAACCGGCGGATGAAACGCATGGAGCGCACCAACAGAAAAGGGCAGATCACCGGTCTCGGTCTGAACCTTATACCCATGATGGATGTTCTAACCGTTCTGGTCTTCTTTCTGCTTTTTCACTCGTTCAACGGTGATATGCCGGAAGCAAGGATCAAACTGCCGGATTCCGTTGTGGAGACCAGGCCGCGGGAAACGGTGCACATCGTGGTCACCCCCGAACTTGTGCTGGTCCAGGGCGAAGCCGTGGTCAGCACTTCCAAGCTTCTCAATGACAGCAGAGAGACCGTTTATGAAGTAGCAGAGCGGTTGAAACAGCTGGAACCCTATCTTCCCATAACGGCCGCCGAAAACAAGGAACTCACGCTCCTTGCCGATAAAACGGTTCAGTTCAAGGTGCTCAAAAAAATAATGTCGACCTGCACGGCTTCTGGATACGGAAGGATCTCTCTCGCCGTTGTTCAGAAAGCCGCAAAAAAAATCTGATGGAGCTGCCGTGACTACATCCCTCTTAGCAGAGGAACTGGCCCGCCTTCGCGAGCAGATCGGGCACGTCCGCCGAAAACAGGAAGCGCTCACGGGCGAGCTGCGCCTGGTCGAGGCGGAGCTCGAGAGGCTTTCCGCTGACAGGCCGCGGTTCGATGCATTGCAGGACGTCTGCAGCGCCCTCGACAAGCTGAAGGAACTGAAAGCGGATGAACTCTTCTGGGAAGGCGTTGCGGAGGCCCGGCAGGCCGCCGGACACCGGGAACGCGTGAAGAGTCGGGTCGCCCGCTTCGAGGGGGAGATACGCGGAATTCTCGAAAAACAGGCATCCCTCAAGGATCAGATCAACCAATGCCTCGATGAACTCTCCCTCCTCGATGAAGAAGTACGAGATGCGTACGGCCGTGAAGCGCGGCGCGAGGAAGAGTATGTCATAGAGCGGGAGATCTCCCCCGTTCCTGATCGCGCGATGAGCATGCCATGGTCCGGAGAGTCTGAGAGCGAAAGGCACTTCCGCAAAGCCCTGCTTGTCGCCTTGTTGCTCGCTTTCTTTCTGGGCACGCTGATCCCCCTGTTGAAAATGCCGGTGCCCGTCCGGCCGGCCGTGGTTGTGGTCCCGGAGCGTCTGGTCTCGATGCTGAAAAAGGAGCCGCCCAGGCCCGAACCGCCCAAAGAAGAAAAAAAACCCGTGAAAGATCAGGAAGAAAAAGCGCCGAAAGAAGACCGGCCCGAACCAACCATCCAGGAAACACAGGCCGCGCGAAAAAAAGCAGAGGGTACAGGGCTCCTGGCCCTCAAGAATGACTTTAAAGATCTGATGGACGAGACTCCTGCTGCGCGGCTCGGCACCGGGGCGCGTCTTAGTAACCAGCCGGCCGCCGGGTCAGCCCAGGCCAGGACGTATCGATCACTCGTCGCCATGCCGTCAACGGGCGCCGGGTCCAGCGGGGGTATCGGCAGTGCCGAAGTCAGCCGCACTATCGGCCACGATCATGGCGATCGAATCGGCGGTGTGGGCCTTGCACCGGTACAAAGTACGGTTGCCGTGCTGGAGGAAGAGGCGAGACCGGTCAGTTCCGGGCCCGGGCCGGCGCGAACCGACGAAGAGATCCAGATCGTTTTCGATAAATACAAGGCAACGCTCTATCGCATTTACAATGCTGAACTTCGCAAGAACCCCACCCTGCGCGGCAAGATCGTCCTGCGCATCACCATCGAGCCTGGCGGAGAGGTGTCACTCTGTACGGTGCAGTCGAATGACCTGGCGTCTCCGGACCTTGTGGACCAGATTGTGGCGCGAGTCAAGAAGTTCAACTTCGGACCGAAGGAGAAGGTTCCTCAGACCATCATTCTGTATCCCATTGATTTCCTGCCCGGTGGCTAGCGCATGAGGCTGGTGACGGGAGAGCGTGGCTGCGACAAGGCAATCCCGCGACTTGGCAATATGGCCGGATTCATCCGGAGAGGCCTTATCTCGATCCAGAAGTGTGGGTCAGCTATGGGGGTACATCACGGTAACGCAGAAAATCAATCGCGAAACTTGAGGCTTTGGACAAACTATTTCATTCCCGCCGCCTCCACCATTTTAACCTCCAGTATCAGTAATATTTTGATGATACAGTATATCAAATCAAACAAATGGAGCTAGACACGATAACTCGATGTTGTCACTTACCCATAGGATTTGAAGCGTGCGATACCATAGATTGTTGGTGAGGTCGGCGACACGGTGCGTCTTGGCAACAAATACGGACGGTAACTTAAAGTGTTTCAAAAATGGAACTGCAATAATACTATTGCGTGCAAAGCGGCACAGGTGAAGCGACAGAAGTTACACACACGCTTCATTTCATCTCTTTCGCACGATTGATAAGGCGTTCCAGAATTGCCCTTGTGAGACCTGGCCCTTCTGATGTCCGGAATATCGCTTGGGCATGAGCAGAGCCCCTTACGATAAGCACATCATTTTGCGTGCCAGGAGAGTCCTTTGCCATTTGCCGCGCTGCTCCAGCCATGCCTTCTCCTTCGCTTGCCACAAAAAGCTTGGGCGCCGTTCCGCAACCGCTTACGTCTCCGGCGCCGGACAGAAGGATCAACTGGTCCCACTGCTGCGGAGATCGTGCCATCGCCGACAGGGCCGTGCTTCCGCCGGCGCTCGCGCCAATCAGCCCGGTTGCCTTCAATCCGTATCTCTCCCGAAGAAAGGAGTGCGCCGCAAGGATATCGTCAGGCTCCACCTCTTCAAGAGCCAACGCCACGATACCGTTCTTTGCGATATCAATTGCCAACGGGGTCCAACTCGCAGCGTCATAGATTGCTCCATGAGAAAGGATGACTCCATAAGAGCCTTTTCCCCAAAGCAGGCCATGCACCGTTCTGCCATGAAACGTGAATTGCACTGCAACAGGATTATCATCCTGTGCGGCTTGCGCTGATAGTGCAAATACCGATGACATGGCTATGAGAAATAAGGTCGTCATGATTCTTGTTTTCACTCTATCCGCCTTGATAGTTGGTTCGCTTGAGACTTACGATAGCATGGTCTTCGCTTTAACCTTCAAATGCCATAGAAACTCGACTTTCGGCGGTCTTTGCCAGACCTTCTGTCAGTTCCACTTCTCCTCTCTGGCCCTCGATAATTGGGATCATTGATTTTTCTTCGATCCTCAGTAGATCTTCGTTCCATCCAAAACCTCGCCTTAGTCTAATCGTTCTTAAGTAACCACGCGCAGCAGCCCAGGATGCAGGGTCATGCCTGAATGTTAAATAGAATATTGCCCGACATCAACACAGCGCAGATTGACAGACTTGACCAGAAAGGAGAACAAACATCGCTTGATCGTCAAGAACTCAAGCCTTTCCGTTCAAGGATACCATGGCGGTATCATCGTCCCGGAACACCTCTATATATTTAATGAGACCGGTCATCTTGAAAATATCACGGTGGAGCTTGCTTACCTCGGTGAAGCAAACTCGACAACGGCATTCCGATGTCTTCTGTAGAACACTCACCAGGATCGAGATCCCGACGGAGTTGATGACTTCGACGCTTGAAAAGTTTATAATGAACTTCTTAAAGCCTCTGTCAAGAAACCGTTCGCTGACCTTTTCGATCCGATGTGCTCCCAGGTCGGCAAGGTACCCTTTCGGCGTCATGATGGCTACATCCCGCTCTGCTTTTGATGATAAAGAGAACTTGACCACGAAATACTATCTCCCTCTTGAACACTTTCCGTTACAGCCGGTCGGCGAACGTACGCATGCCGAGCGAATACCGAAACGCGAATAACCAGGGCGACGTGCCGTCTCCTCAGGATGCTACCTTCACTTTATTTCTTCCGCCTTTTTTTGCTTCATACAAAGCAGCATCGGCAGCCTCAATAAGTTGCTCTATCGTACTGATCGTCGCATGCGGGACATCTGCAATGCCGATACTGATAGTAATTTTTATATCGCCAACGCTCGGGAACGCATAGGATGACATGGCTTTCCGGATCCTTTCCCCGACTACCAGCGCTTTTTCTTTCGATGTATTGGGGCTCAATATGGCAAACTCCTCGCCGCCCCAGCGCGCGACCGTATCACTCTCCCGCATATTGTCTTGAATGATTTTAACCGTATCACGAAGAACGTGATCGCCGGCTATATGCCCGCACTTGTCATTCACTTTCTTAAAATGGTCGATATCAAGCATTAAACAGCTCAGAGGAAATTGGTATCTCATCGCTCGTTTGAACTCACTGGCGAGAACAGTCTCAAAGCGTCTTCTGTTATAAAGACCCGTCAGGGGGTCCACGTGCGCAAGTGTCTTAACGCGCGACAGCATCTCTTCAAGACGGCGCGTCTTCTGCTTCAGATTGTCCCACTCGGTCTTCGTCCTCAGCCGTGCACAGATCAAGGCACTTAATTCCTCGTGATTGTAGGGTTTCGGGATATAGTCATCGGCACCGGCCGTTAGACCCATAATCTTGTCCGAAGGAGAACTCTTATTGGTCAACATGATGATCGGAATGCCGCTCGTATCCCGATTCCGTTTGAGACTGCGACAGACCTGCGTGTCATCCGTGTCAGACGATGGACGATCAAGGAGGATCACATCGGGATTGTCTCTCTTCACGACACTCATCACCGATGATCCCTCTGCTAACAGGAGAACCTCATGACCGTTGCTCTCGAGAAAATCTTTCATGATGCTTGCCTGCGTGAGATCGTCCTCAGCGAGAAGTATTTTTGTCTTGCCCATAGATCGTTCCGGCAGGTCCTCACATTTCATACGTACTTCCTCCTTGCACCGGGATTAATGATGCCTTCCGGGAACTTGTTGATCACGTTGAGTTTCCATGGTACTTTGCCCGCTTGCGATCCCAGCAACAACATCCCTCATATCCCTACCCCTGCCGCATGAATCAGGGGATACCCCCACCCGTCAGCCATTGGTAAAGGATTCCGCCGTCCTCGACTGCGTGGCTGATGCGATGACCCAGTTCCGCTCCTGCCTGATTCACTTACTTTTTATATCAACTGCAACACTCGCTGCATCCTCGACAATACCCTTCTGAATCGTGAGCAATAACTCCCAAGCCCCTCCCATCGAATAGTATATGTCATCTACTTCATATACACCCTTCCCTTTCTCCTTTACCTGTGTTTCTTGCGGAGAACCATGGCCGTGAATTGACATCCAGGGCACCACTCTGACCGTAGCACCTTCCACGGCCGCTCCGGACCCGGCATCCTTGACGGTTAGTATGATCCTGTTTGAACCCACGACAGGCTCGGCTGGCTCGGTTTGCATCGCGAAAATAAAGGCCCCTTTCTTGGTCCGATGATCTGTGCCTGCGGCAAAAGTTAATCCCGAAATGGCCAGCACTAAGATCGTCACGATAAGCAGCAATCTCCTCATCATATGTTCCTCCTAACACCCGTTAAGGTTCAATTCGAGGATTCAAGGGTGGATATTCTGGGCTGAGCAGGCCGTGGAATACGGAACCGACTAAATAAGCACCACGGCTAATTTCAAGTCCGCACCGAAACTGTGCCAGACATCCCCGACCTTCTATTTCATGAGTTTCTGATATTTGCCGGGATATTGCCTCACGAAATTATCGAATGCGACTGGCCCCATGAATTGTCTTGCCAATTCCAGCTTGTCCTCACCGTTATCCCAGTCACCGTCCATGATCGCAATTATCTTTACTATGAGACCCACGGGATTCTCCAGTCCCGCCGTATTTCCATTTTTCGTTGAATTTTGGACAACGGTATCGATTTCTTTCACGTAGTATTCCGCTGGTTGACGAATAATCACATGGTCTTGTCCAGCAGCAGCAATATATTCCCGCACCAGTTTAATTTTGTACATGCCATCTTTATCAATCCAATCTCGCAGACTGAAATCCGTGCCCCCGCCTGCTTCTGGCGATGAACCTGCAGCGAGCAGAAATATCGATAAAATTAGCATCTTGAAGAATCCTGACCGCAATTTCATCGTGAGCCATGCCTCCGTTTCGCGCATAAGGATTTTGTGAATCCGCATTTCAAATGATGCATTGATAACCGAGCAATCATCCTTTTTGCGTTTAGAATAAGTATAATGGAATTGTTCTCGGAGTTAAAGCAGAAAGAAAAGAAATTAGAGGGTATTATTCAAAAATTCCAATTTACTGCAACATATTGTTCCTACGGAGGCTGTCCCTGGCTCTGCCTCATCAAAACGATACACGATCATTCGAATGGTAAGGACAGGAGCGACGTCATTACCTGCGAG
>Ga0335081_10019064_pt1 | contig 11092 bp, 8 predicted proteins | sample Lox_Sample_35_FD_206713 | JGI IMG/M metagenome (GOLD analysis project Ga0335081, IMG submission 206713) | Soil microbial communities from Loxahatchee National Wildlife Refuge, Florida, United States - Lox_Sample_3.5 | ecosystem: Environmental > Terrestrial > Soil > Wetlands | place: USA: Florida...
GGTTGGCTCATCTTCTGGGCGGGCATTGGTGGTTGCGCTGGGGGCGTATTCATACCGGGCATTTGTGGTTGATTACTCTGCTGCGCTGCCGCATGAATCGGGATCAAACAACTCCACAGCGCCAGTCCTAGAATCGGTTTCATCTCTGCTCCTTTTAAGCCCCATGCTCACGTTCCCCGCCTGGCATCGGCTTCTGGTCGGGTCGCTTCTCGTGAATCTTGGCCATGATCTCGTCATATTTGTCGGGAGGCAGCACGCGAACGAATGTCATCATGCCCTGCATGAATCCGCTCCAACCCGGTCGCAACCCGTAGTTCTCCGGTTTCTCGAGCATTTTGTCCATGGCCATCATCGGACCTTCCATGAAAGCGTCCTGCGGAAAACCAGGCGTGGCATTTGCGTCAGGCGCGATATCCGGCGGCATCTGGCCGTGCTCGATGCCCGGCCGATTCCCGTGTGCCATCCCCGGCATGGATTCGATGGATTGGTTTCCGGAAAGAGAACCGTTCGACGTGCGCTCCTCCAAGGTGGCACCGACTCCCATGCCCCGTCCTAGGCTTGGCCCCTTCTCCTCCGATAACGCCGGACCCTGCCGCATCATCCCCATACCCTCTTCCATCCCGGCGCCGGCGGGCATGCCGTTCGGTCCACGCGTCATACGGCCGGCGACAGACGACATCGCGTTCATCATGTGGTGAGGGAGATGGCAGTGGAGCATCCAGTCGCCCGGATTTCTGGCCACGAACTCAATATCGCGCGCCTGAGCAACGCCTACCAGCACGGTATTGGCCGTGCCCCAGGTTGCTTCTGGCTGCCGGCCCGCCTCCGTTCCAGTGACGGAGAAGGTGTTGCCGTGGAGATGAACCGGGTGATGATCCATTCCCAGGTTGACCATTCGAATGCGTACCCGGTCTCCAAGCTTCACGATTAGCGGAGTTGTGGCCGGCGCGACCTTGCCGTTCAGAGTGAGCCAGTTAAATTCCATGTTCCCGGAGTTGGGAATGGTGTTGTTGGGCAGGACGGCGTATTCCTGAAGCAGGATCGCGAAGTCTTTGTCGACGACTGGCTGATAGGCCTGGAGCGGATGCATGATGAAGGTACCAAGCAGCCCCATCATCTCCTGCATCGCCATATGCGAGTGATAGAAGTACGTTCCTTCTTGGTGCAAGGTGAATTCATAAACAAAGCGGCCTCCGGGTTTGATCGGGTCCTGGCTTGATCCGGGCGCGCCATCCATATCAAAAGGAATCTCAAACCCGTGCCAATGCATGGAGAAGGCCTCCGGCAGGCGGTTCTCCACGATGATTCGGACCGAGTCACCCTGATTGACCTGGATCGTCGGTCCGGGAGCGCTGCCGTTAAACCCCCAAAGATTGAGAACTCTCCCAGGCATCAACTCCTGTTTGACCGGCTCGGCGACAAGATGAAATTCCTTAACGCCATGGTCGAGACGAAAGGGCAAGTCAGGAACGTCCGGCGTCAGGACCGGCACTGCCGGTCTGCTTTTATCGGCGATCTCCGCCACCGCCTTAGTTGCCCGCCCCGGATCATGCCTCCCCTGAAGCAACGTGGGACTGGCGAATGCCCCGCCTCCGAGCGCGAGCGCCCGCTGTAAGAATGCCCGTCTGGTACTCATGATTTTCACTCTCCTTTCCGGAGATTTAAGCCGATGTGGAGTTCTTTGCCTTAGGAGTTGAGCTCAGTCCGAAGAGCAGGATCGTGGACCTAATTGACCAGGGCTTGCAATGCCTCGCGAAAGACTTTCGTATGCTGGTCGATATGCTCCTCGGTAGTCGCTGGCGACATCAGTGCCATGTTATGGAACGGCGTGAGCAGAATCCCGCGGTTCATGGCGAACAGATGCATGAATCGCTCCAGCTCGAAATCCATGGCGTCGTGCGCTTCGCCGCCATTGCGCGGTGTTCGAGATGAAAATAGATATTCCGCGCGGCAACCTAAGCGTGTGACGTTCCAAGGAACGCCGAATTTCGCAATCGCCGTAGCTACTCCCTTCGTCCAGCGCTCCGCGAGGGGAATCATGTGATCGAACGCGGTTTGCGTCAGAACCTTTTCGAGCGTGGCGCGCATGGCGGCAAGCGACAGTGCGTTGCCGGCAAGAGTTCCCCCCACGCCGCCAACGTCGCAGTCTTCAAGGTTCTGGCGTGCGGCAATCCCGTCTGCGACCCGTTGGGTGAAGCCGTAGGTCGCCCCCGGAACTCCACCACCAATGGGCTTGCCCAACACCAGGAAGTCGGGAGCGAGATTTTCTGCGCGCGTGTAGCCTCCTGGCCCGGCGCAGATCGTGTGGGTCTCGTCAATGATCAGCAGGGTGCCGCACTTGTGCGTGAGTTCGCGCAAGCTCTGGTGAAAGCCGGGATCAGGAAGCACGATGCCCACGTTGGTCAAGGCAGGCTCGGCGAGAACACAGGCGACATCCCCCGGCTGAAGCGCTTGTTCGAGTGCTGCGATATCGTTGAATTCCACCACCTTCGTGGTCACGGACGGGTCGACCGGCGGGCCGATATTTCCGCGCCGGGCCTTCGATCGGCCGTTTTCGAGGGTGATGAGAGTTTCGTCGACGGTGCCGTGATAGCACCAGTTAAACACCAGAATCTTGGGGCGGCCGGTGATCTGGCGTGCGAGCCGTATCGAGAACCGGTTAGCGTCGGTCGCAGTGAGCGCGAATTGCCAAAACGGCAAACCGAAGCGCCTTTCGAGTTCTTCACCGACCCAGAAAGAGTCTTCGCTTGGCAGCATCAGGGTAATTCCGCGCGCGACTTGTTGCCTCACGGCGGCGACCGTGGCCGCCGGCGAGTGCCCTGTCATGGCACCGGTATCCCCCAGACAGAGATCGACGTAGCGGTGGCCGTCAACATCGAAGAATTCCGCACCCTGGGCTTCGCGGACAAAAGGAGGAAACGCGCCCGCCCATTTGGCCATCCAGTTCATAGGCACGCCTCCCAGCAGCGTTTTTCGGGCGCGCTCAAAAAGGGCCTTGGACTTGGGCCGTTCCGATATGAATTTTTGCTGCTCCGACTGCATCAAGGAGTGGAGGCGTTCGCGGCTGATTGAAGGCATTTACGGGCCACCCCTCTCGCGAAGATCTTTTTGAGTGCGAGGAAGCCGGATTGTACCTGAACCTCGAATTGCGAAGCAAAGCAGAACGGGTCTAAGTGCAGAGTTATCCGAAGCGCGATCGGTGCTCTTTTAGAATGCAGCGATCCATAATCACGAAAATTCCGGCTTTGCGAGCCTTTCCCGCCGCCTCTTCGTGGATCACCTCTTCTTGCATCCAAATGGCGGGAACTTTCAGCTGGATTGCCTGGTTGACAACTTCGGGCACGAACTCCGGTCGGCGAAAGATGTTCACGATATCAATCTTTTCCGCGACTTCCAGCAAGGATGGATAGGCCTTCTCTCCCAAAGCGCCGTTAATCCGCGGATTGACGGGGATGATGCGATAACCCTGCGTCTGCATGTAGGCCGCAACCCCATGGCTTGGACGCAGGGGGCTGTTGGAGAGCCCCACCACAGCAATGGTTTTCGATCGCTCGAGAAGCTCCCTGATCGGATCCGACCGGGCCGGAACGCCCATAACAGATTATTGTAGCCGCCCTCGACCGGAGCGCCAACCCGTACTCGGCAGCCCCGAGAGGCGCTGGCTACTTTTTCATGGTGGCCGCTTTTTGCCGAAACATCTTTAAGGCCAGCTTGCGGACCGTATCCGAGACTTCTTTGTTGCCGGCCAGGTGGCGGAGGTCCGGTGTCAAGAGGTTCTTCATCAGTGCGAGGCCCACATCGATCGGGGTGCGCGGGTTAAACGTGAGATTTTTCACGATGGGATATTGTTTGATGAAGCGGCGCTTCATAGAAATCGCGCGCAGCACGGCCTCAAGAACGTTTTTCTGGCTGGCAAACCGTTCCACTTCTGAATCGGTAATCCTGGGTGATTCGAGCACCGCCAAGGCCACGATTTTTGTGCCGTCGCGAATTAGTAACGACCGTTCTTCCCGGTTTCCTTTCATGGCCAACAGAATGCGACCCTTGATGTCGAGCTTCGAGATCTTTTGCAGGGCGCTGCCTCGCTGGTCCTCCGGGCTCAGCATCGACTTCTTTGCTTTCGTCGGCCCGGGCTTCCGGGGCGTGGTTCCCTCCGGCTGACCTCCGGCCGATGCCGCAGCGGCCTGGGCCGCCAGAGCCTGCGCTTCCGACGGTACGATCTCCTCGCTGTATTCGACCGGCGCGAACTGCTTGTCGGCTTCAGCTGCTATCTCTGCGGCATGCTCGGCCATAAATCGATCACACTGCTCTTCGTCTGTTTCGACGGGATCGTTGGCGGGAGTCTGGGGGGAAGTGGCGGTCTGGGTTTCCACCTCGGGGGCAGGCGGAGTCGCCACTATCTCTGCAGCCGTCTCCGCAACAGAAGACGAGGTCGGAGCCGAGGCAGCGAAGATGGACAGTTTTTCTGCGATCTGAGTCTTGAGGGCTGGTGTCAGATACGGATTGCCGGCGAGAACTTCTAAGACCGGTCGTAGCCCGCTAACGCGTGCGCTTTCTGCCAGGATGGTTATCTGCTCGCGGGTAGCACTGCGTGCCATCCGGAGGAGGAGATCTTCGCTCACCGACGGGTTCTCAAGAAGAGCCGGCAGCAGTGCTGGCCTGATATTGTCGGGATTGGTGAAATACTGCAGGACTTCTTTGGGGGTGGCCGGGTTGGCCAGAACATCCCGGCACGATGCTGGGTTCCAGCCGGCCAGCGTCATCTTGGCCTGGGAACCGAACACCTGGTTATGGAGGGCCAGATAGACGAGGATTTCGATCATTTCAGCGGGTGGAACCATGAGCGCGCCGCGGGCCGCAAACTGCATCATGTTGGACGGCAAGGCAGACTTACGAACGGCATCGATCATGCTTGGCGCCCGCTGCGAGTCCCGCGCGGGGGAGGGTGGAGCGCTGGGGGAGGGAGAGGTCGTTGTGGCTTCGACCGGCGCCGGCGGCTTATCGGCTTCGGCTGCAATTGCCTTGCCAGGCTCGGCCACCACTTTCTCAGCTGCTTCTGGCGAAGCCTTGCCGGGAATCTCGGGGGAAGCTGGGGTCTTGGTTTCTGTCTCCGGGAGTGGCACCTTTGCAACGGTTTCCGCCGCAGAAGAGGAGGCGGGAGCCGTGCCAAACACGGACAGCTTCTCTTGGACGAGTGCCTTGAGGGCTGGTGTCAGATACGGATTGCCAGCGAGAACTTCTAGGACCGGTCGTAGCCCGCTAACCCGCGCATTTTCCAGCAGCATCGTTATCTGCTCGCTTGCGGCACTGCGCGCCACCCGCACCAGGAGATCTTCGCCCACCGAGGGGTTTTCAAGAAGAGCCGGCAGCAGGTCCTTTCCGAGAATGGCAGGATCGCTGAAATAGTCCAAAACCTCCTTGGGGGTGGCCGGGTTGGCGAGAACCTCCATGCACGATTTTACGTTCCAGCCAGCCAGTGTCGTCTTGGCCTGGGAAGCGAACACGGGGTTGTGGACAGCCAGGTAGACGAGGATTTCGATCATTTCGGCGGGTGGAACCATGAGCGCGCCGCGGGCCGCAAACTGCATCATGTTGGACGGCAAGGCAGACTTACGAACGGCATCGATCATGCGGGACATTCGCTGCGAGTCCTGAACTGCGGAGGATTGGAAATTACAGGATGAGGTGAGACCCGGGAGTTTGGCCAGAGTTTTCCCGCCCGATCAGGTTACCAAGGATACTGTTCTGCCGGTTGCAAGGCGTCTGCCGCAAGCATCAACTGCGCCGATGGCGCCGATTCGGGTCTTTTCGAACGGCGGTTTCCAGTTGGGAGACGACGCGCTCGAGTTCGTTCACCAGGCGATTCGGCTTGCGGCGGCGGAATTCCTTTAATAACGCGCGGTAATACCAGAGCGTACCCTTCTGTCTTCCATGAAACCGTGTCCAAATCCGCTCCCCGTCTTGGTGGTAGTCGGCGAGGATGTGGCGCGCATTATGCAATTTGTCGGCGGCAGAAACCAGGTGTGTATCGGCGTCCGCCCCGCGGAGATGCCGAACGTAGTTCTCCTTGCGGTGGCGCCATGGCGGCTTCGGGTCGAGGCACGTGTCGGTACAGCCTTCCACGACATGCGCGACCCTTTCACCGAAGCGGCGACGTACTTGCTTGAGCATGGGAGCGCCTCCGCAGTCTTCGACGACATCGTGCAACAAGGCGGCGATCGCCAGGTCCTCGTCGCCTCCGGCTTCAAGCACCAACCCGGCCACTCCCAGGAGGTGGGAGATGTAAGGCGCCGGGGTGCCCTTGCGAAGCTGACCGGCATGCTGGCGATGAGCAAACAACAGGGCCCGTTCAAAGCGGCGACCCAGCTTTGTCCCCGCAGGATTTCCGACCGTCCTTCGAATGGCCATAAAAAGTATCGAACCACCGCGAACTGTCTCGCGGTCGCGGTATCCGAACCCGCGAACGTTACTTGCTCTCGCCTCGGCGCATGCGCAGATAGGCCCGCATGAACATATCCAGATCGCCATCGAGGACCCGGTCGACGTCTCCAACCTCGGTCTTGGTGCGATGATCCTTGATCAGCCGGTAGGGTTGCAGTACATAGGATCGAATCTGCGAGCCAAAGTCGATGTCGAGCTTGGCATCCTCGATTTTCTTGGTCGCAGCCCGCTTCTTTTCCATCTCATGCTCGTACAGCTTGGAGCGCAACATGCTCATGGCCCGATCCCGGTTCTTGTGCTGCGAGCGCTCATTCTGGCAGCTCGCCACAATCCCCGTGGGGATGTGGGTGATGCGCACGGCGGAGTCGGTCGTGTTGACGTGCTGTCCGCCACGGCCGCTCGAGCGGTAGGTGTCGACGCGAAGGTCTTCCGGCCGGATGACAATCTCGATGCTGTCATCAATTTCCGGGGAGACGAAGACACTGGCAAACGAAGTGTGGCGTCGTTTGGCCTGATCAAAGGGGGAGATTCGTACCAGGCGGTGCACGCCGATTTCGCTCAACAGCAAGCCGAAGGCATATTCTCCGTTAACCGCGAAGGTCGCGGACTTGAGACCGGCTTCTTCCCCCGGCTGGTAATCGTATAGGACGGTCTGGAAACCTTGGCGCTCCGCCCATCGCAGATACATCCGCAGCAGCATGTCGGCCCAATCCTGCGACTCGGTGCCGCCGGCGCCAGGATGGATGGTGACGATCGCATTGCGCGAGTCATTTTCGCCCGAAAGCAGGGTTTCGGTCTCCAGGCGGTCTACTTTTTGCCGCAGGGAATCGATCTCGCGGCGCAAATCGGCGTCGACCGATTCTCCCTCCCGGGCCAGTTCAAAGTAGGCGGAAATATCGTCGCTGCGGCGAACCAGGTCGGCCTCGACCGCCAACATTTCTTCCAGGCGCTTTTTTTGGCGCATGAGTTGTTGGGATTGCTGAGGATTGGACCACAGGTTGGGGTCGGCGGTCTGCTTGTCGACCTCGCTCAGTTGCTGGCGTAGCTTGTCCGCGTCAAAGGTACTCCCGAAGTTCGCGGACTTTCTCTTTCAAAACACCGTATTCCTGTTCCAGTTCTTCTACCATGCCTTGATCCTTGCTGAAGTCGGGGCTGGAAGCGACCCATCGGGGCCCGGTTCCTGGGGATGAGATCGCCGTGCTAGCTGTGGTCTCGCTTAGGAAACGCCAGCGGCATCACCAGCGCCGCTACTACGATTATCGCACAGAGATAGGCGAACCAGTCGCCGTGGCGGGTGTAGAACGTGGTGCGGCTCACGAGGGCATAGGGGGCCGATAACGCGCTGCGCTGCTTGCGCGGCAGGCTGGCCACCACTCTGCCGTAGGGATCGATCGAAGCCGTGACTCCGGTATTGGTCGCACGCAACAACCAGCGGCCATTTTCAATGGCCCGCCAACGTGCTTGCTTGAGGTGCTGGGCATAGGCTCCGCTGTCCCCGTACCATCCGTCATTCGAGATATTTACCAGAACCTGGGCGCCGGCGGCGGCAAACTGACGGATGTCATCCGGGAAGATCGACTCGTAGCAGATGAAAACGCCAAGCTTGACCCCGTTGGCCTCGAGAGGAGCGCGCGAAGTCCCAGGGATAAAATCCCCGACCTCTTTGGTCAGTCCTCCGGCAAAAGAGAATAGACGCCGGAAGGGCACATATTCACCAAAAGGCACGAGATGGACTTTGTCGTAGCGCGCAACCCACGCCCCGGTCGGACTGACCAGTTGGGCCGAGTTGTAGATTTCCGGGGAGCGCTCTCCCTGCTCTCTGCCATGGTCGATCCCTATCATGCCAACTAACATCCAGGAATCGTTTTGCCGCGCCAGGTTGCTCACCGTAGAGCGAAAAATCGGATCATTGGTGTAAAAGGGCGCGGGCGATTCCGGCCAGACAATCAAGCGGAACGGAGAGTGGTCGCCCGGTTCTTGCTTCGCCCCGAATGTGCTCATCTGGTTCACGGTTATATCGAAATACTCTTTCGTCCAATCCGCCCCTTGGAGAACCGGGACGTTGGCCTGTACCAGAGTCGCCAGCCGATCGGAGCTGGGCTGGGGGGCGGGAACCAGACGCCCGGCCTGCAACGCGAGGGCGGCAGTCAGCGCCACCAGCAACATGGGTTTGCGCTTCTCCCGCCGCACCAGAAACCCTGCGGCGCAAGCCGAATTGACGATCATGATTTCGAGAGAAAGGCCGTAGACTCCGGTTACGGTCGCCAGGCGCGCCAGGGGAATATTGTCGGCCTGGCATGTGCCCAGTAGATTCCAAGGAAATCCAGTGATTCGGGTCCGGGCCAGTTCGACGGCAACCCAGGCAAAGGGTGAAACCACGAGCGCTCTCCGGCTGACCGGATCGTTGCCGGCCAGTAGGCTGATCAGCAGTCCAAACACGCCGTGATAGATCGCCAGGTAGAGGCAAAACAGAATCAGGATGCCAAAGGCCACCACCCGATCCAGTCCGCCGTAGTGCCACATGGTGGGGTAGATCCAGTAGCAGGTACCCGCATACCAGAGGATTCCACAGACGTAGGCCAGAAAAAAAGCTTGTAGCGGCTTCGCCGGCAGAAGATTCCTGCCGGTTTCGAGTTGCAGGCGGTCCGGAGCGCGAGCCTGGAGCAGGGCAAAGAGCAAAGGTGTGATGGCAACCCAGCAAAGACCATAGAGGTTCGGTAAGGGGAAGATCAAAATCTCGAGGCCAGCAGAGAGAAAGACGAACAGCCAGGCCCGTTTATGAATCTGACGCACAGCCAAGCATAGCAAAGGCCGGCGAACGAATCGGTTTGTGGCGCTCAAGCATTGAGTTCGAGGTTGTCCAGTCCTATCGGCAGCACCGCAATTCCCCTACAATCGAAGCCTGCGTTACGCCCGGTGCCCGAAAACCTCGTGCGCGGTTGAAAGGAGTTCGATGGCCAAGAACCTACTCTCGTCCATAACGCTGGCCATGAAAGTCAGACACTTCTCGCTGAGCTTGTTCCTGCTGATGTCGTCGATGGCCTTGGCGGCTCCCGCCACGATGAGGGTGGACTATTACCACACCGGGAACAGCGTGGAGGAGACCTTCAGCCTGGACCGGATTGTGATCGAGCCGCTTCCCTGGCCGGGGGACATCGGGAAATCCATCGATAACACCAATTTGGGGGTTTACCGGTTCGAAGTACGTGACTCGGCCCGCCACCGTGTCCTCTATTCCAGGGGGTTCAGTTCGATATTTGCCGAATGGGCGACTACCGACGAGGCCAAGACCGCCCACCGGACATTTTCCGAATCCTGGCGTTTCCCGGCACCGGACCAGCCGGCCGACGTGGTGCTCGAGAAGCGTGAGGCGGGCGGATTTCATGATGTTTGGACGGTTTCGATTGATCCTAAGGATAAGACGATCGACTCCTCGCGGCCGCCTTCTCCGGGTCCGTTGCTGACGATCCAAGCGAATGGCGAGCCGGCGGCCAAGGTCGATCTGCTGATTCTGGGGGATGGGTATACGGCGGCGGAGCGGGCGAAATTCGAGCAGGACGCACGGCGCTTTACGGAGATTCTCTTCGCGCGATCGCCCTTTCGGGAGCACCGGACGGAATTCAACGTCTGGGGATTATGTCCCGCAGCCGAAGAATCGGGAATTTCGCAACCTTCCCGCGGCATTCACCGCCGCAATCCTCTGGGAACGAGCTACGATACCTTCGGCAGCGAACGATACATCCTCACCACCGACAATCGGGCCCTGCGGGACGTTGCCTCCTACGCGCCCTACGAGTTCATCGAAATCCTGGTGAATGCCAAGACCTACGGTGGCGGTGGAATCTTCAACCTGTATGCCACGGTGGCGGCCGACAGCCTGTGGGCACCTTACGTTTTCGTTCACGAATTCGGACACCATTTTGCCGGTCTCGCCGATGAATATTACACCTCCCAAGTGGCTTACCTGCCTCCGGCCAAAACCGTTGAGCCCTGGGAACCGAATGTGACCGCGCTGCTCGATCCGACCAACCTGAAGTGGAAGGACCTGGCCAGTCCCGACACTCCCATTCCCACTCCCTGGCGAAAGGACGAATTCGAAAAGCAGGAGCGGGAAGTCCAAACCGAGCGGCGTGAACTGCGTGCCCAGAATCGCCCGGAAGCCGAGATCGACCGCCTGTTTCAGCAGGAAAGAGAAAAACAAGACGCCCTGTTGGCCGGCGACAAGTATGCGAATCGTGTGGGCGCCTTCGAGGGCGCCGATTATCAGGCGCGCGGCTACTACCGCCCTCAGGAAAATTGCATCATGTTTACTCGCTATGACGACTTTTGCGCCGTCTGCCGCCGCGCCATTGAAACCATGATCGCCATGTACGCAAAGTAGCGTGGGCAAGCCCGTTCCTGGCTAAGCTGATCAACCCTCGATTTGCATCGATAGGGCATCTGCCACCGGCGGAGGACAAGGCAGAGAATCTCGAGCGATTGCTTCGCCGATGGCAGACCTTCCGGACGATTTGCTCTGTCGTGGCCCCTTTTGAAAAATAGGAGTGGCCATCTCTGAGGCAGAACAAGGAGTCATTGCACTGCCTTGATCGAGATTGCAACTGTCTGGGGAGGCTAGGATGAATAACGGCTGAACAAATTTTCATAAATT